>PPYE01584781.1_pt1 | contig 64584 bp, 67 predicted proteins | sample 1559881 | NCBI WGS metagenome assembly PPYE01 (sample SAMN08240022, study PRJNA423297) | Human gut metagenome, whole genome shotgun sequencing project. | reverse complement strand
AGGGAGGCAAGGGAAGCCATCGCGGCCTATGTATTCAAGTACAATTTCGAGAGGTGTCATTCCTCGGTCGGCAATGTCCTGCCCGCTTCCGTTTTTTTGTATCAGAGTGTGTCGTAACGGTTCAGCTTGTCTGTACTGTTACAGCGTGTCAGAAAATTGCTCTTTTTCTGGATGAAAAAATCTTGCTAATTTCTATCAACATATGATAATATGATAAGAACGCAAAAGCGTTTTGGACAAATTCATGCACAGCAGGGGCGGAAGTGGTACTTTCGTCCCCTTTTACCGTGTTATGGCCGGTCAGGGAGATACCGGCCGTGGACGGATATGAAATTGGCTGGATCTACAGGCAGATAATAAGTTATAGACATACTCAGATACAATATAAATAAAATTAATTTTGAAAGGATGAGACAGAGATGACAAAGATTGACATTTTTTCGGGTTTTTTGGGAGCAGGTAAGACAACTTTGATTAAAAAGCTTCTGAAAGAGGCATACAAAGGCGAGCAGGTAGTGCTCATTGAAAATGAGTTCGGAGAGATTGGTATCGACGGCGGTTTTCTGAAGGAGGCCGGAATTGAGATTCGTGAAATGAATTCCGGTTGTATCTGCTGTTCCCTGGTCGGAGATTTTGGGGAGGCTTTAAAAGAGGTGATTCAGAAGTATGAGCCGGACCGTATTATCATTGAGCCCTCAGGTGTAGGAAAACTTTCCGATGTGATCAAAGCAGTTAAAAAAGTGGAAGGAGAGGTTGACATAAAACTCAACAGCTTCACAACACTTGTGGATGTTATGAAATGCAAAATGTATATGAAGAACTTTGGTGAATTTTTCAGCAATCAGATAGAGTATGCAGGAACCATTATCCTGAGCAGAACGGACAAGGCGGCAGAGGAGAAGGTAATCGCAGCCCTTCAGATAATCCGCGGATTGAATAAGTCGGCTGCAGTTATCACAACACCGATTGAAAAATTATCCGGGGCAAAAATTCTGGATACCATGGAAAATAACCGTTCTCTGGAAAAAGAACTTCTGGAAGAGGAAGTATGCCCGGTATGCGGCGGACACCATGACCATCATCATGAAGAATGCGGCCACGACCATCACCATGAAGAAGAATGTGATCACGACCACCACCACACCGAATCCTGCGGCTGCGGTCATACCCATGACCACCACGAACATCACCACCATCACGCAGACGAGGTTTTCACCAGCTGGGGACGCGAGACAGCCAAAACTTACACAGAAGAAGAAATCCATGCTATCCTGGAAGCACTGTCAGACGATGAGGAATACGGCATGATCCTTCGTGCAAAAGGAATGGTAGAAGGCAAAAACGGAAGCTGGATTTATTTTGACATGGTACCGGGCGAGGCAGATGTGCGTGAAGGTTCACCGGAATATACGGGCAGGATCTGTGTGATCGGCTCCAAGCTCAAAGAAAGCAGTCTGGAAAAACTTTTTAAACTGGCATAAGAACAGGCTCTAGGGAAAGGACGTGGAAAAATGGATGAAATTACAGTACCTATTTATCTCATGGCAGGATTTTTGGAGAGCGGCAAGACCTCTTTCCTGAATTTTACCATTGAGCAGGATTATTTTCAGATAGACGGCCCCACACTTTTGATCCTCTGTGAGGAAGGTGAGGAGGAGTTTGACAAACAGGCATTAAAAAAGAGCAGGACTTCTGTGGAAATCCTGGACAACCCCCAGGAACTGACGCCGGAGCGCCTTGTGGCATACGATGCATTTTACAATCCGGCCCGCATTATTATTGAATACAACGGCATGTGGCAGCTGAGTAAACTGGAAGAGATGGATATGCCAAAGGGCTGGGGAATTGTCCAGCACATTGTGACGGTAGACGCCAGCACCTTCCAGGTGTATATGAACAACATGAAATCCCTTTTTGTGGAAATGATAAGAAATGCGGATATGGTTCTTTTTAACCGCTGCGAGCAGGGTATGCCGCTGGCAGCCTTCCGCAGAAGTGTAAAAGTAGTGAATCAGGCAGCAGAGATCATCTTCGAGGATGAGGAAGGTGAGATTGAAAATATTTTTGAAGATGAAATGCCTTTCGACGTAAACGCAGATATTATTCAGATCATGGACGAGGATTACGGCATCTGGTTCATTGACGCCATGGACCATCCGGAGACCTACAAAGGGAAAAAAGTTTCTTTCACAGGCATGGTTTTAAAATCCAGAGAATTTGCGAAAGACATGTTTGTGCCCGGCCGTATGGCTATGACCTGCTGTGCGGATGATACCACATTTATCGGCTATGTCTGCAAAAGCCCGGAAGCACGTTCTTTAAGAACAGGAAAATGGGTGAAGGTCGTGGCAGAAGTGGATTATGAGTATGTGGACTTCTACAATAAAGAGGGACCTGTGCTCACCGCAGTATCCGTGGAACAGACAGAGCCGCTGAAAGAAGAACTGGTATATTTCAACTAAAAAAGCAAGGAAATAACTAAGGAGAACCAACCACATGTATTTAATTGCAGGACTTGGAAACCCGGGAAAACAGTATGAGAGAACCCGCCACAATATGGGGTTTGATACCGTGGACGAGCTGGTTGACCGGCATCGAATTCCCGGATCAGGCATCCAGCACAAGGCAATGTACGGCAAAGGGATGATCGCCGGTGAAAAAGTGATACTGGCAAAGCCCCTTACCTATATGAACCTGAGCGGTGATTCTGTACGGGAGTTCATCAATTACTATAAAATAGACCCGGAGACAGAGCTGATCGTCATTTACGATGACATAGATCTGGAGCCGGGACAGATACGCATCCGGAAAAAAGGCAGCGCCGGAGGGCATAATGGAATGAAAAGCATTATCGCACAGCTCGGCACCCAGAATTTTTATCGTATCAAGGTGGGTGTGGGGGCAAAACCGGCAGGCTGGGATCTGGCTGATTATGTGCTGGGCCGCTTTTCCACCCAGGAGAGGGAGGAAGTGGATAAAGCCATCGGGGAGGCTGCGGATGCAGTGGAAGTGATACTCAGCGAAGGCATAGATGCTGCCATGAACAAATATAATGCAAAAAAGAAGTAATGATTCAGTCAATGGAATTGCAGCGGGTATCCGCCTATGAAAACCACTTTGCCATAGGGCGGATATCTGCACATAAATGCCAGGTAACAGGAGAGGGATATGCAAGCAGTCATACAGCCACTATTAAATTTAAATGAATATCAGGAAATCAGGAGCCGTCTTCCAAAAAACAGGGGTGTTCTGCAGCTGTCCGGCTGCATTGAATCCCAGAAAGCCCATGTGATGTACGGCCTGTTTGATGGCATGAGACAGGATGGGAAGAGGGAGAATACCAATTGTCTCATCATTGCCGAAAATGACCTGAAGGCAAAAGAACTCTATGAGGATTACCGTTTTTACGACAGGGAGGTGCTTCTCTACCCTGCAAAGGACCTGATTTTCTTCCAGGCAGACGTTCACGGAAATCTGCTGACGAAACAGAGGATGCAGGTGATCGCAGCCCTTCTGCAGAAAAAGGGTGTGACCGTTATCACCAGTATGGGCGGCTGTATGGATTATCTGCTGCCGCTGTCCGTCATTGAACAGCACGTGCTGCATTTTAAAAATGACAGTGTACTGGATCTTCAAAAACTGAAAAAAGATCTGATCAACATGGGATTTGAGTACAGCGCCCAGGTGGAGGCGCCGGGACAGTTTGCCATCCGCGGCGGTATTGTGGACCTGTTTCTTCTCACGGAGGAAAACCCTATCCGAATAGAATTGTGGGGCGATGAGATTGATTCCATCCGAAGCTTTGAGACAGAGAGCCAGCGCTCCATAGAAAATCTGGAGGAGATCACCATCTATCCCGCGGCGGAAATGGTGCTGACCCAGGAGGTACTGGAAAAGGGCTTAAAGGCCATTGAGAAGGAAAAGAATACATCTGTGAAAAAGCTCCGGGAGGCATTTCTCACAGAGGAGGCAGGCAGACTTGAAAACACGGTGGAGGAAGTGGTAAATGCCATGAAGGAGTTCGAGGACTTTGCGGCAGCAGAACACTTTATCCGTTATTTTTATAAGGAGCCTGTGACATTTCTGGACTATTTTGATGAGGATAATACCCTTGTATTCCTGGATGAGACAAACCGTCTTCTGGAAAAAGGGGAGGCTGTGGAGACAGAATTTCGGGAGAGCATGAAGAACCGCCTGGAAAAAGGCTACCTCCTTGCCGGTCAGACAGACCTGCTGTGCGGATGTAAAAAGGTGGTCTGCCGTCTGAACCGGAAAAACTGTGTATCCGTCTGTACCATGGAGCAGCAGAAAGCGGACTGGGAAATAAACGGACAGTACCGCACAGTCACAAAATCTGTGAATTCCTATAACAACAGCTTTGAGCTGCTGGTTAAAGATCTGAAATACTGGAAGAAGAACGGCTGCCAGGTGCTTCTCCTCTCCGGTTCCAGGACAAGGGCCCAGAGGCTTGCCCAGGACCTTCAGGAACAGGGACTCAACAGTTTTTACACGGAAGACATGGACAGAACCATATCCCCGGGCGAGATCATGACTGCCTACGGCCACGCAAAGCGCGGATTTGAATACCCGCTGATCAAATTTGTCCTGATCACCGAAACCGATATTTTCGGGCAAGAGAAGAAAAAGCGCAGGAAGAAGACTGAGTACAGCGGAAAGAAGATCCAGAGCTTTTCCGAACTGAATGTGGGCGACTATGTAGTCCATGAAAACCATGGCCTTGGTATTTACCGCGGCATTGAGAAGGTCACGGTAGACAAAATCGTCAAGGATTATATTAAGATCGAATACTCCGGCAGGAGCAATCTTTACATTCTGGCAACCCAGCTTGATATGCTGCAGAAATACGCCGGAGCGGATGCGAAAGCGCCGAAACTCAACAAATTGGGCGGTCAGGAGTGGAAGAAGACAAAGACAAGGGTAAGAGGCGCTGTAAAGAACATTGCCAAGGATCTGGTGGCGCTCTACGCTGCCAGACAGTCCCAGAATGGCTATCAGTACGGGCCTGACACAGTGTGGCAGAAGGAATTTGAGGAGATGTTTCCCTTTGAGGAGACGGAAGACCAGCTAAATGCCATTGATGCTGCAAAACACGATATGGAGAGCAGGAAGATCATGGACCGCCTGGTCTGCGGCGACGTGGGATACGGCAAGACAGAGATCGCCATTCGGGCAGCTTTCAAAGCCGTGCAGGAGAGCAAACAGGTAGTGTATCTTGTCCCCACAACCATTCTGGCACAGCAGCACTACAACACTTTTATCCAGAGAATGAAGGATTTTCCGGTCCGTGTGGACCTGCTCTGCCGTTTTAAAACACCGGCGGAGCAGAAGAAGACCATAACAGATCTGCAGAAGGGATTGGTGGACATTGTTATCGGCACCCACCGTCTTCTCTCAAAAGACGTAAAATACAAAGACCTGGGCCTTCTCATCGTGGATGAGGAGCAGCGATTTGGCGTGACCCATAAGGAGAAGATCAAAAGTCTGAAGGAAAATGTGGATGTTCTCACGCTGACAGCCACTCCTATTCCGAGAACCCTGCACATGAGCCTGATCGGCATCCGTGACATGAGCGTATTGGAGGAGGCCCCCATGGACAGAACTCCCATACAGACTTATGTCATGGAATACAATGAGGAGATGGTCCGGGAAGCTGTCAGCCGGGAGATCGCCCGGGGCGGTCAGGTCTATTACGTTTATAACCGGGTTAATGACATAGATGAGATCACCAACCGGGTGGCAAAGCTGGTCCCGGAGGCAAATGTGGCATTTGCCCATGGACAGATGCACGAGCATCAATTGGAGAAAATTATGTATGGTTTTATCAACGGTGAGATCGACGTGCTTGTCTCCACCACTATCATAGAGACAGGTCTGGACATCTCCAATGCCAATACCATGATCATCCACGATGCGGACCAGATGGGCCTGTCCCAGCTCTATCAGCTCAGGGGCCGCGTGGGCCGTTCCAACCGCACCGCCTACGCATTCCTCATGTATAAGAGGAACAAAATGCTCAAGGAAGTGGCGGAAAAACGCCTTCATGCCATCCGTGAGTTCACGGATCTGGGAAGCGGCTTCAAGATCGCCATGCGCGATCTGGAGATCCGCGGTGCCGGAAACTTACTGGGCGCGGAGCAGCACGGCCATATGGAGGCAGTGGGATATGACCTTTACTGCAAGATGCTGGGTGAGGCGGTAAAGGAGGCAAAAGGAATTAAACAGCAGGAGGACTTCGAGACAACCATCGACCTGGATATGGATGCCTTCATCCCTCCCCGCTACATTCCAAACGAATACCAGAAGCTGGACATTTACAAACGCATTGCCGGCATAGAGAACCAGGAAGAATACGAGGATATGCTGGAGGAGCTTATGGACCGCTTTGGGGATCCGCCGAAATCCGTACAGAACCTGCTGGCAATTGCCAATCTGAAGGCCCTTGCCCACAAAGTCTATGTGCGTGAAATCAAACAGAACGGCACAGAGGTGAAAATCACCATGTTTGAGCGTGCAGAACTGGATGCTTCAGGATTCCCGGCTATTCTGGAAAAATACAAGAACAACATGACCATGCGTATGGAGGGTCAGCCGTATGTCCTGATATCCTTAAAGGGCCGCAGGCCAAAAGAGAAACTGGACTCTATGGAAATATTGACCGGTATTCTCCACGAATTTGAGGGGATTTTACAGGAAAAAGAGGAAAATCCCTTGCCCTGAACGGAAAAAAAGCTTATACTATAAAGCGTCGGCGCACCCTATAAGCCGATGCTTTATCTCATACCCTTTGGGGAAACAGGAAAACACAGGAGGACTTTATGAATAAATTTACAAAAACTCTCGTCTGTGCGGGACTTGTAGCGGCTCTGGGAACCACAAGCCTTGCTGGCTGCGGGAAATCACTGGACGGAACGAAAATAGCTGCTGCCTGCGGTGATGATAAAATAACTCTGGGAACGGCCAATATGATGCTTCGTATGACACAGGCACAGATGGCCTCGTACTATTCCATGTTCGGCGGCTCCACAGCCGGAATATGGGATCAGGAAGGCGAGGACGGCAAAACTTACGGTGAAAACACCAAAGACGACATGATGGACCAGATACATAACATGGTACTCTTAAAACAGCATGCCAAGGACTATGACGTGACCATCACAGAGGACGAGCAGAAAAAAATCGAAAAGGCAGCCAAGAAATTCATGGATGACAACGATGCAGACACCATTGCCAGGCTGGCTGTCAGCCAGTCTGATATTGAAACCATCCTGGAGTTCTACACCTACCAGGAAAAAATGTACGACCCCATGACTGCTGATGTGGACACCAACGTGGAGGATTCCGAAGCTGCACAGAGCAAAATAACCGTCTGCCAGATATCCACAGCCGGAACCCAGGATGAGGAAGGCAAAACCGTGGAACTGACCGATGAAGAAAAACAGGCCAAAAAAGACCAGGCTCAGGCCGTCCTTGACAAAATCAATGCCCAGGAAGACCCGGCAGCCGCAGACATGGATGCCCTTGCCAAAGAGGTGGACGAGAACCTGACCGCATCCACCAAAACCTTCGGCAGCGACGACACTGCCCTGGACGACAAACTCAAAGAAGCCGTTAAGTCCCTGACCGACGGACAGGTAGCCCCTGAAGTCATTGAAGGCGAGGACGCCTACTATGTTGCCCGCATGGATGCCACCTTCGACGAGGACGCCACTCAGTCCAAAAAAGAAAGCATCATCACCCAGCGCAAACAGGAAGCCTACAATGACCTCCTGAAAGAGTGGGGCAAAGACACCAAAATAGACGTAGACAAAAAAGTCTGGAAAAAAGTAACCTTAACTGATTCCGACTCCTACACCTTCAAACAGCCCGAAACCACCGACACAGGTGACACCGGAGCCGCTGACACCGGCGACACCAACACAGGCGATACCGGAGCTACTGACACCGGCGACACCAACACAGGCGATACCGGAGCCACTGACACTGACAACACCGACGCAGCAAACGCCGAGTAACACTATCTTTAAATACCGGGTAATCACTATCCACCGAATAACTAAAACTGCAGGGTCCAGCCAACCAACTGAACCCCTGCAGTTTTTTTACTCCAGCCGCATCCAAAGTCAGGTAAAAGAGGCGCGGGGCCGGGGGCGGGAAAGCATTCCAGGCAGGCGAGGCTAAGCGGAGAGAGGCGAAGATCCACCGTCAGCAGTCACTTAATGAGGAGGCCTCTGCCGACGAATTTAGTGAATGCTAGGCGGTTAGCTGAGCCGCTCGGAGCCTCGAGCAGGCCTGGAATGCTTTCCCGCCCCCGGCCCCGCGCCTCTTTTACCGTCCCTTTTGCCCTCCCATTTCCACAGCCATATCCATAAACCTCCTCCCCCCATCCGTCAAAAACTTATTCCTATGCCATACCACATAATGCACCCTCTCAAACCCCTCATCCTCAATTTTCCTCTTACAAACCCTTCCCTCCGATATTTCCCTCTCCACCAGCATCTCCGGCAGCACTGCCACACCAATCCCTTTCTGCACCCCTTTAATGATCGCCTGCGTACTGGCGCTCTCCCAGAGAGGCTCCGGCGTCATCCCTCTCACTGCAAACACATGGTCCACCAGTGTCCTGCCCACGCTCCCCTTCTCCCTTGCAAGAAGATCATACTCCTTTAAATCCCTTACAAACACCTTCTCTTTAACCGCCAGCTCATGCCCCACAGGAACAATGAGCACCAGCCTGTCCTCTGAGAAAGCCCGTGTCTCCAGCTCAGGCTCGGAAATCCCCCCTTCAATCAGGGCAAGATCCAGCTCATTATTCAGCAGCCCTCTCTGCAGGTTCCCCGCATTGGAGATCATCACCTTAACCTTCATGTCCGGCCGCTCCCTGCAAAATGCACTTACCAGATCAGGCAGAAAAAAATTCCCGAGGGAAATACTTGCCCCCACCCGCAGCACACCAAACGCGTCCCCGTTCAGCAATCCCTTTTCCATCCTATCAAAGGACTCCACAATATGAAGTGCCTGTGCATAGAACTGCCGCCCGGCTTCCGTTACGAACAGCCTTCTGTTCATCCGGTCAAACAATCGTACCCCGTAATGCTGTTCAATCTCCTGGATCGTTCTCGTAACAGCAGGCTGTGTCATGTGAAGGTTTTTCGCTGCCTGCGTGATATTTTCCAGCCGGTAAACCTCCAGAAAAATCTTCATATGTCTTATCGTCATGTTTTTCCTCCCATTCATAACTAAAATGATATCATATCAATAAAATAATAGCATTTTACGTATTGATACACAAGGGATATGATGAAGAAAAGGAGGCATTATAAGGAAATGGAAAAGACAGAGACAAAGAAAAAAATCTGCTGCTGAAGTTGTTTTTCAGTACTCTGTATATCAGCAGTTTTACATTTGGCGGGGGATTTGTAATTGTCACATTTATGAAGAGAAAGTTTGTGGATGAACTCCACTGGATAGATGAGCAGGAAATGCTGGATCTGGCGGCGCTTGCCCAGTCCTCACCGGGGGCCATTGCCGTAAACGCCGCTATTTTAGTGGGCTGGCGTGTGTGCGGGTTTGCCGGGATGCTGACAGCGGTGCTGGGAACCATTCTTCCGCCCATGCTCATCCTGTCCGTTATATCATTCTTCTATGCAGCATTTGCCAGCAATGTGTATGTGGCATTGGTGTTAAAGGGGATGCAGGCAGGTGTTGCCGCGGTGATCCTCGATGTGGTATGCGGGCTGGGGAGTAATGTGTTCAAAGAAAAAAGCGGACTCAGCATTGGCATTATGGCAGCGGCCTTTGCAGCTACTTTCTTCTTTGACGTGAATGTCATTTATATCATTCTGACTGCCGGTATCATCGGGGCAGGGAAGGCATTATGGATATACAGAAAGGGGAAGACAGCATGATCTATATAAAGTTGTTTTTAAGCTTTCTTCAGGTGGGAATGTTCAGTGTGGGCGGCGGCTATGCGGCAATGCCCCTGATCCAGAATCAGGTGGTGGAGGCGCATAAATGGCTGACCATGGGTGAGTTTACAGATCTGATCACCATAGCGGAAATGACTCCAGGCCCTATAGCTGTCAATTCTGCCACATTTGTGGGAATCCGGATAGCCGGCTGGCAGGGGGCTGTCATCGCCACCTTTGGCTGCATTCTGCCATCCTGTCTGATCGTATCCCTGCTGGCCTACATTTATTACAAATACAAAGGCGTATCTGCCATGCAGTCTGTACTGGCCTGTCTGAGACCGGCTGTGGTGGCCCTCATTGCGGCGGCAGGTATCTCCATACTGCGCGTGGTGCTTTTCGCGGGCTCAGGGATCAGCCTGCAAGCAGTCAACTGGGTCGGGGCGGGATTGTTTCTGGCAGCTTTTGCGGTGCTGCGAAAACTGAAATGGAATCCCATTTTGGTCATGAGCCTGTGCGGCGTCCTGAATCTGTGTATTGGGATCATAAGCGGAATGTGATGGAAACACAGGCCGATTATATCGTTTCCTTTTTCCTGTACTGCATGGGTGTCATCCCATAGGTCCGGCAGAAGGCCCGGGTAAAATAGTTCTGGTCCCCATAGCCGCAGGAAAACGCGATTTCTCCGATGCTGAGAGATGTGCCCCGGAGGAGTCTGCATCCGTTTTCCAGACGTACCTGGCAGATATAGTCATGGATGGAAATGTGATAGGTTTCCCTGAATTTCCTGGTCAGGGAGGCCCGGCTGCAGAAAAACTGGCGGCAGAGGTCATCAATGGTGAGTTTCTGGTCATAGTGCTTTTGGATGTAGCTGTGCACTTCACTGACAATCTCATTTTTGGACAGATTCATTCGGTTGCTGAGTGTAATGTACTGGGCGCAGACCTCCATGATGGTTACCAGAGAGTCTATGGTCCCCTGTTCCCGGACAGGAATGCCGGCAATGGCATCCTTAAGGGCATTGGCATCGGATACAAGGGGAAGGGCCATCTCATAAGGCGTCCGGTCTGCATCCGGTCCGGCCTCCAGCGTCTGTCCCATCATCAGATAACCGGTGAGGGTGCCGAAGCTGTACAGAGGGGCAACAGCCTCATAAAGTCCGAAATGACATTTATAGATATGGAGCTTTTCCTGTTCGCGCACACGTCCAAAGGCCATGGTATCATGTTCCACGCAGAGGCGTTTTCCCTCCGGATGCTTCTGGATCAGACCGCAGAAGCATCCCAGTTCCCTGGGATAGGCGGCAATTTCCCGGAAATTCGTATCATAAATGCTGATGCGGAAACCGGATATGTGATATAGCTCTTTCAGTATACGTTCAATAGACAGGGACTGCTCCATATGTTTTCTCCTTTGCATAAAAAAACTGGTGTAAAATCGGATTGTCCGTATCTTACGCCAGTTTTTTCTATTAGTCAAGTTCTGTTTACATATTTAGCCACAATCTTCTTCATTTCCTCCATCTTCCGTTCCATATCTGCCACAAGCGTAATCTGTGTCCTGCAGCGGTCCAGGTTGTGATGCTCCCTGTGGATGCGGAAATAGGTATCTCCGTTCAGATAATCTGTCAGGAAACGCATTCCGCACTCCAGCGTCAGAAGTTTGGCGGAGAACGGGAGAAGGCGGATCTCCTCATCCGTCAGGGATGCACCTGCCTCGGAGAGGAAACCAGCTGTGTAAGCCTCGAAAAGACCCAGATCCATGGAGACAAGAGACAAATCCTGTTCATCCTCGTCAGCCGTGCTTGCGCCGAAACGGATACTGTCACCGAAATCATAGAGCACGGAACCAGGCATAACGGTATCCAGGTCGATGACGCAGATTCCCTCGTCGGTATCATTGTCCATCATAATGTTATTTAATTTGGTGTCATTGTGGGTAACGCGCAGGGGAAGGCGTCCTTCCTTAATGGCGTCCACCACAACAGCGCCGTCCGCCTTCCGGTCCAGGAAAAACCGGATCTCTTTTTCTACAGAGGCGGCCCGGCCTGCTTTATCTTCTGCCACTGCTTTTTCAAAAAGCGCATATCGGTTCACGGTATTGTGGAAATCCGCAATGGTCTCATGCAGCGTATCAGCCGGATAGTCAGCCAGCAGCTTCTGGAAATGTCCGAATGCTTTTGCCGCGTTGGTGAAGAGTACCGGACGGTCCACGGACTGGTGGCAGGTAGCATTTTCAATGAAAAGATAGCTTCTCCAGAATCCGCCGTCACTGTCCTCGTAGAGGAGCTTCCCGTCACGCGTGGGGACAAGTGTCAGTGTCTCACGCTCAGGGTCACCGCCCTGCTCCTGTATTTTTTTCCGGAGGTGGGAGGTGACGCCCTGGATATTCTCCATCAGGCCCTGAGGGTCTGTAAAAATAGTGGTGTTGACTGCCTGCAGAATGTAACGCACGGGAGGTTTTGTCTCCCGTCGGAAATACACGGCATAAGTGGCGTTAATATGTCCGCATCCAAATGGCTCCGCGTAGATAAAGTCTCCGTCAAAGAGGAAAGCTTTTACAATTTCGTTTTTGATCTTATCCAGCATTTTCATTCTCCTTTTCCGTTCCAGAGGGTTTCCGGGTATACGCCCTCGCCGATCATCTGCTCAATGAAAGATACGAATTCCCCGTGTCTTCCCACCGGATCAATCTGTTTCAGCCCGCCATATCTGCTTCCCATACCAGCCGCCATAATCACCAATGTCATCATATCTACCTTCTCCTTTTCCTTTCGTGTGCTTTGCTTTGTTAATTCTTATTATATCGAAAACAGGTATGGATTCTATGGAATTTCGTATCAAAATTAGCATTATCGGATAAAAAGAAGAATAGTGCTAATATCCAATGAGAGATAAAGGATTGCAGAAAAAAGATATATGGTTCATAATAAAAGACAGAACTGTCAGTCCCGAATAGCGGCAAAGTCAGGTGAAAAGCATGCAGACATGCCATGCTGTCTGCCGCAGAGATTCGGAAGGCTTACAGTGATATGCTAAAGAGGAGTTGTGAAATATGAGCAGTTTTGAGAAAGATCTATCTAAGGGAAATGTGGTAAAACAGCTGATCCTGTTTGCCGTCCCGTTTCTGGTGTCCAATATTATCCAGTCCTGTTATAATGTAGCGGATATGCTGATCGTGGGAAATTTCAGCGGTACGGTCAGTATGTCCGGCGTGAATATCGGAGGCCAGCCGCTATCTGACGGTGACCCTGACGGGGATTATCTTTATATTCGGCTATAATGTGCTGTCAGCAGTCATGAGAGGAATGGGGGACAGCAAAAGGCCCTTTTACTTTGTCCTGATTGCCTGTGTGACCAATATCGTCCTGGACCTGGTACTGGTGGCGGGCCTGGGCTGGGGAGCCTTCGGTGCCGCGGTTGCCACCGTGATTTCCCAGGCGCTGAGTATGATCCTGTGCATTATCTATATGGTAAAGAACGGGTTTGTCTTTGATTTCCGCCCCTCCTCCTTCCGCATTTACAAACGGGAGCTGGAGATGATCTTTAAGATCGGCACGCCGGCAGCCATTCAGAATGGAGTGACCAGCTTTTCCTTTCTGATCATAACGGCACTGGTAAACTCCATTGGAGGTGTCAATGCATCCGCGGCCGTTGGTGTAGTGGGAAAATTCAACGGGTTTGCCATTATGCCTGCAGTGGCTATGGGAAGCTCCATTTCCACCATGTGTGCCCAGAATGTAGGGGCAGGGCAGTGGGACAGGGTGAAGAAGACCTGCAGAGTGGGAACCCTGGCCGCGGTGGTCTGCAGTTACCTTATCTTCAATCTGGTCAGAGTATTCCCGGAGGATATATTGCGGCTGTTTGACAGCAGCAATGCGGAGATGATAAAGATTGGTGTGGAATATATCAGTACCTTCAGCTTTGATTACCTGCTCGTGCCGCTCTGCTTCTGTCTGAACGGTCTTTTTATCGCCACAGGACACACCACATTTACACTGATGAACTCCATGCTCTCCGCGCTGCTTCTGCGGATTCCGGCCAGCGTGTTCTTCGGCAGTATTATGGGAATGGGGATCATGGGTGTGGGAATTGGTGCTCCGGCAGCTTCAGCGGGCAGCCTGGTTCTGATCGTGTGGTTCCTGCTGTCCGGAAGATGGAAGAAAAATGTGGTGAAAGGCGGCTGATCCGGAACGGCTGCAATACCGGTACTTTTTTGAGCGGCTTTCGCGTAAACTAGAAGAAAGACGGGACAGCCGGTGAGTGTATGAGGATTTTGCTCTTTTTGTCGGAAATTATCATTCCGCTTATTCTGTTTTACATAGTGGGATTTGGAATCCTGATGAAATGTGATGTGTACGAGGATTTTGTGAAAGGTGCAAAGGATGGTCTGAAGACAGTTGTGCAGATTCTCCCCACCCTCATAGGTTTGATGGTGGCGGTGGGGGTTCTTCGGGCATCCGGATTTCTGGATATGCTGGGCGGACAGCTTGGCAGGCTGACCGGAGCAGTGGGATTCCCGGCCCAGCTTGTTCCGCTGACTATAGTGAAAATGTTCTCTTCCAGCGCGGCCACAGGTCTTGTGCTGGATATTTTCAAAGAATTCGGGACAGATTCCAGGATTGGATTGATCGCCTCTGTGATGATGTCCTGTACGGAGACTATTTTCTATACAGTCTCCGTCTATTTTATAGCTGCAAAAGTGAAAAATACCCGCTATACCATACCCGGCGCTCTGCTTGCAACACTTGCAGGCATTGCGGCCAGTGTATGGCTGGCGGGGATGATGGCTGTGTAGACAGCCACGGAAAAACACATGTTACGGGTCTGGCATGCCGGGCTCCGGAACATACCCGCCGGCCCGATCCCCTTCAAGGAACTTCCCTCTATGTCCGCCACCGAATCAGAGAAACAGGCGGATTATTCAGACCGCCGCCTTCTTCTTGTGGAAGACAATGAACTGAACCTGGAGATAGCCAAAGAACTGGTCTCCGCCACAAATGCCCGGATAGACACAGCAGTAAACGGGCAGGAGGCACTGGACATGATAGCCATGTGTCTAAGCCCATCGACCTGCGGGAGCTGTATCGTATCCTGGAGAAATATCTGGCGTAATTTCCGCGATATTCTTGGTGATGGCCATGCCAAGGCCGGTTCCTTCCATATGGGAAGGAAGGGTGTTTTTTTACATAAACATCCGGAATTTCTCAAAAAGCGTGTTGACAACTTTATAGTCAGATGTTACTATGGTAGCACGCTAAAGTGAACGAAGCACAATACATATACTTATAAGGCAGAGCATACATGACATTATACAGAATAAAGAGCAGCAAAAGTGCAGCATACAGTATGAAAAATAACGCAGAAAGGCAGGGTCAGCAGATGAGATATTATGATAAGGTAACACCGGACGGAACAAAAGATTTGCTGTTTGGAGAGTGTGACCAGCGTTCTCAGGTGACAAAAACCCTGAAGGACCTGTTTGGAGCCCAGGGTTATCGGCGGGTGATGACACCTGCATTGGAATTTTATGATGTGTTTGGAAAGGCGGCAAAATATCTGCCAAAGGAGACCATGTACAAACTCACAGACCATAAGGGAAGGCTTATGGTACTGCGTCCCGATTGTACAGTGCCCACGGCCAGATTGGCGGCTACCCGGTTAAAGGGGATGCCGATGCCGCTCCGTTTATTTTATAACCAGAATATTTACCGTATGTTCCCGGAACTGAAGGGAAAGAGTACGGAGATCAACCAGGTGGGCATTGAACTGATCGGCGGAGTGCCTCTGCGAAGCGACCTGGAAGTGGTAGAGCTGGCATCCAGAAGCCTGGATATCATAAGCGGAGGCAAATACCGCCTGGAGCTGTGCCATATCGGATACTTTAAGGCCATCATGGACAGCCTGGATGTGGATGAGGATACCAAGGAGGACATACGTTTCCAGATCGAACAGAAGAATTATGCCTCCCTCACAGACATGCTGGGAAAATACCAGGACAGCCGCGCTGCACAGGCGCTGTTGAAACTGCCGAGACTGTTCGGCGGGTCTGAGGTGTTTGAAAAGGCATATGAACTGTTTGATGAGAACGGTGCCCGTGAGAGCCTGGATTACTTAAAGGGCATTTATGAATACCTGCAGACACTGGGACTGGGAGATAAAGTGATCATTGACCTGGGCCTTGTGAACCTGGCAGAGTATTATACAGATCTTATTTTCCGGGGATATTTCCGGGGAATCGGGGAGCAGGTGCTGTCCGGCGGGCGTTACGATACGCTCATTAAGGAGTTTGGGGAAGACCACTGTTCTGTGGGCTTCTGCATCAATGTGGACCTGGCGAGTCAGAAGGTCCAGCCCATGCCGGAAGCTATACCGGAGGTTTTGGTGTTCGCACCGGATATGAAATTTTTATCAAAAGCAGTCCACCATCGCAGGACACTGGAGGACCAGGGCGTGCTGACGGAGAACTGTGTTTTTGATACCATGGAAGAAGCCTTTGATTATGCAAAAATGAGAGGGATACCGAAAGTACACCTGGTGGGAGAAGATATCACAGTTTGTTTAACCCGTACAACTTCCGGCAAATAACCGAGTCATCCGGTTATTTATCCTGAGTTATACTGAGAAAACAGGTACGGCCCGAGATAAGATGTGACCGTACTGTGCAAATTTACCGTGCGTGATTGAAACACTGGGAGGCAGAAAAATGAAACCAATTAGAATTGCCCTGACAAAAGGGCGTCTGGAGAGTAAAACAATAGATATGCTGGAGCGCCTGGGATATGACTGTACCAACGCGCGGAAAAAGGGCAGAAAACTGATCATGCCCATAGGAAACGGCGAGATCGAGGTGGTGCTTGCAAAGGCTGCCGATGTGGTTACCTATGTGGAAAGCGGTGTCTGCGACATGGGTGTTGTGGGAAAAGACACCATCATGGAAAAGGGAGGCACCTTCTATGAAGTGGCTGACCTGGGATTCGGAAAATGCAGGTTTGCCCTGGCAGTTGTAAAAGGAAAGAACCTGTACGAGGGCTACCACAACCTGACCATTGCCAGCAAATACGTGAATGTGGCGAAGAACTTCTTCGAGCAGAAGAGTATGGATGTGGATATTGTAAAGATAGAGGGCAGTGTTGAGCTTGCTCCTGTTCTGGGGCTGGCAGATGCCATTGTAGATATCGTGGAGACGGGAACCACACTGAAAGAGAACGGCCTGGTGGTTGCTGAGGACGTATGCCCTGTAAGCGCCAGACTCATCGTAAATATTGCCAGCATGAAGCTGCGGAAAAAAGAGATCGAGTGTCTGATCGACAAGATGGAAAATGATGTGCAGAAGCGCAGGGAAAAGGAGGCGTAGACCATGGCATATACGATTCCGGAGAAGTTAAAACGGCTGGAGATATATGAACCGGTAACAGAGATATACGATATCCGCCTGGATGCCAATGAGAGCTTTCAAAATCTGCCGGATGATATCCGCAGGGATGTGTTGAAGGCTGTGGAGCAGGTGGAATTTAACCGCTATCCTGACCCCTTTGCCACAAAGCTCTGTGAGAAATTCGGACGTTTCTTTCACGTGAAGCCCGAACTTCTGACCGCGGGAAACGGTTCGGATGAACTGATCTCCCTCATTGTGCCTAATTTTCTGGAGAGCGGGGACACCATGCTGGTGGCTTTGCCTGATTTCTCCATGTACACCTTCTATGCGCAGATGAACAACATCCGTGTGGAGGCCCTGCAGAAGGCAGAGGATATGGTGACCAGTGCTGCGGATATTCTGGAACGGGCAAAAGCGAAGAATGCCAGGCTGCTTATATTTTCCAACCCCTGCAACCCCACATCCCTGAAGCTGTCCAGGGATGACATCATAACCATCATCGAGGGCACGGACGCCCTGGTGATCGTGGATGAAGCGTATATGGATTTTGCGGAAGGCTCTGTTCTGGACGTAATAGAAAAATACGGTAACCTCATTGTGCTGAAGACATGTTCCAAGGCCCTGGGTCTGGCCGCCATCCGTCTCGGATTCGCCGCCGCCGGCAAAGAGCTGACAGATATCCTGCACGCTCTGAAGTCCCCGTATAATGTGAACTCTCTGACACAGGCTGTGGGCTGTGCCATTCTGGATCATCCGGATTACATCAGGAGCTGTATCCGTTCGATTCAGAAGTCCAGGGATGAACTGTATCAGGAGCTTTTGGGGCTTAGGGGGAGAAAATCAGACATCCTGAATTTATATCCGACAACCACAAACTTCATTTTCATGAAGGTGAAAAACGCGGATAAAGTATTTGAAGAGATGAAAAAGAGGAGTATTTCCATCCGGTATATGAACGGTTACCTGCGTGTGACTGCCGGAAAAAAAGCAGAGAATGAAGCGGTTATCCGCGTGCTGGATGAACTGCTGAATGGAAAATAAACGGGTAACTGTTCAGCACTCTTACAGTTACAGGAAAGGAGGAAGCTGATTGAGAATCGGAGAGATTACAAGAGAGACAAAAGAGACAGACATCAGGCTTAGATGGAATCTGGACGGCACCGGCCGTTACATGGGAACCTGCAAAGTGGGTTTTTTTGACCATATGATGCAGGCTTTCTGTGTACATGGCGGATTTGATATGGATTTGGATATGAAGGGTGACCTGGAGGTTGACTGCCACCACAGCATTGAGGATCTGGGCATTGTTATGGGGCAGGCATTTGTCAAGGCTCTTGGAGATAAGGGGGGTATCCGCAGGTACGGCAGCTTCTTTATTCCCATGGATGAGGCACTGGGATTCTGTGCCCTGGATATAAGCGGCAGGCCATTTCTGGTGTTTGACGCGGCGTTTGTAAATCCTTTTGTGGGAACTCTGGACTGCTGTATGGTAAAGGAGTTCTTCCGCGCGTTTGCCTTTAACGCCGGAATCACCCTTCATCTGAAATGTCCCTACGGAGAAAATGACCACCATAAGATCGAGGCTCTTTTTAAGGCCGCAGCGCACGCACTCAGGGAAGCGCTGGAACCAAATGGAGGAAAAATACTTTCGTCAAAGGGGATGTTGGCATGATAGCGATCATTGATTACGGGGCAGGCAATCTTTTCAGTGTGAAAAATGCCCTTGATTTTCTGGAGGAGGAGAGCATCATCACTGCAGACTGCAGGGAGATACGCTGTGCGGATGCTGTGATCCTGCCGGGAGTCGGGGCTTTTCCGGATGCCATGCGTATGCTGAGAGAACAGGGGCTTGCAGAAGTCATAAAAGAGGAGGCACAGAAAAAGCCGCTTCTGGGCATTTGTCTTGGTATGCAGATGCTCTTTGAAAAGAGTTATGAGTTTCAGGAGACGGAAGGTCTTGGGCTGATACCGGGCTGTGTACAGCTTATTGACGGAGGGGGATTAAAGATTCCCCATATGGGCTGGAATGACCTGACGGTCTTAAACCCCTGCGCCATGACGGAGAACATGCCGGAGGGTGCGTATGTGTATTTTGTCCATTCTTTCCGCGCAGATACCGGTGATGAGAACATTTCCTGTTACACGATCTACAATGAGCGGATTCCCGCTCTGGTACACCGGGGGTATGTGTACGGCGCCCAGTTCCATCCGGAGAAAAGCGGTGCCGCAGGTCTGGAACTTTTGAAAAATTTTGCAAGGCTGGTGAGAAAATGATTATATTACCTGCAATTGATATAAAAGATAAAACATGTGTGCGGCTTGTAAAAGGCGACTATGCCACTGCGCATCAGGTGGCTGAAAGCCCTTATGAGACAGCAGCCTCCTTCCGGGAAGCCGGTGCCGCCTGGATCCACATGGTGGATCTGGACGGAGCAAAGGACGGCAGACCGGTCAATGAAGAGATCTTTGAGAAAGTGGCCGGGGAGTCAGGCCTGAAAGTGGAGGTGGGCGGAGGGATCCGCAGTATGGATACCATTGAACGGTTTCTGGAAAAAGGTATTTCCAGGGTCATTCTTGGTTCCGTGGCGGTCAAAGACCCCTCCCTTGTAAAAGAGGCGGTCCGTAAGTTCGGAGATAAGATCGCGGTCGGCATTGATGCCAGGAACGGTATGGCAGCCACAGAGGGGTGGCTTGAAAAGAGCGACGTAACATATCTGGATCTGGCGCGGGCCATGGAAGACGCCGGGGTGGAAACCATTATCTATACAGACATTTCCAGAGACGGAACCCTTTCGGGCGTCAATACAGAGCAGCTTGGAAAGCTGAATGAGGCGGTATCCTGCAGGATTATTGCCAGCGGCGGTGTCCGTTCCATTCAGGATATCCTGGACTGTAAAAAACTTGACTTATACGGGTGTATCTGCGGAAAAGCCGTTTACACCGGAGCGCTTGATCTGGCCTTGGCTATAGAAAAGGCAGGTGAGCAGACATGTTAGCGAAGAGAATTATACCCTGCCTGGATGTAAGAGACGGCAAAGTGGTTAAGGGCGTGAATTTTGTGGGTATCAAAGAGGTGGGAGATCCGGTGGAATGCGCCATTGAGTACGACAGGCAGGGAGCAGATGAAATTTGTTTTCTGGATATCACAGCGACCCATGAGGGAAGAGGAACTATGGTTGATGTGGTGTCCAGAACGGCAAAACATGTATTTGTACCCCTCACAGTAGGGGGCGGCATCCGCACAGTGGAGGATTTCAGGGAAATCCTCCGTGCCGGAGCTGACAAGGTTTCCGTCAATTCAGCAGCAGTCAGGAATCCGGAGCTTATCAGGGAGGCGGCTGCCATATTCGGAAGTCAGTGCGTGGTGGCTGCCATTGATGCAAAAAGGGATGAGAAGGGCAAATTTAAGGTCGTGGTGAACGGCGGAAGGATAGATACAGGTCTGGATGCCATAGAATGGGCACAGAAGTGCCAGCAGCTTGGGGCAGGCGAGATTCTCCTCACATCCATGGACACAGACGGATGCCGTGACGGTTTTGATCTGGAACTGACTAACGCAGTCTGTGACGTGGTGTCCATACCGGTCATTGCCAGCGGCGGCTGCGGTAAGCTGGAGCATTTTTCAGAGGTCTTCAGGGAGAGCAAAGCAGATGCGGCACTGGCGGCTTCCCTGTTTCATTTCCGGGAGCTGACTGTGGAACAGGTAAAAGAACATCTGAGAGAACAGCAGATTCCGGTCAGGAGGTAAACTATGGATTTAGAATGTTATTTTCAAAAAAGTGATTTGATACCGGCTGTTGTGCAGGAGGCAGGTACCGGGGAAGTGCTGATGCTGGCCTACATGAACCGGGAAAGTCTTGAAAAAACTTTTGAGACCGGCTATACCTGGTTCTACAGCCGTTCCAGACAGGAACTGTGGAACAAGGGGGCAACCTCCGGCCACATACAGAAGGTGATCGATATCAAAGCAGACTGTGATGATGACACCCTGCTCATAACAGTGGTCCAGACAGGCGCGGCCTGCCATACCGGTGCACACAGCTGTTTCTTTAAAGATATATGGAAAGAAAAAGGAGGACGCCCCTTATGATGGACGTAATAAAAGGCCTGTACGAAGTGGCCCTGGAACGGAAAAACACAAAACAGGAAGGTTCTTACACCTGCTATCTTTTTGAACAGGGATTGGATAAAATACTGAAAAAATGCGGTGAGGAGTGCAGTGAAGTCATTATTGCAGCCAAAAACGGAAAAAATGAGGACACAGCCAACGAAATCTGTGATCTTCTTTATCACCTGATAGTCATGATGGTGGAGAGCGGAATCTCCATGGATGAGGTGGAGGAGATTCTGGAGCAGAGGAGACAGAAAATCGGGAATTTGAAAAAGTTCCATGTCAGTGACCATGAATCATAAATAGAAAACAGGCGGAAAAAACAAGGGGCGGCTGTCCCGGATCGTGCATTTGGTATGCAGAAGTCCGGGACAGCCGCTTTTTCATGTCTGAAAGATTCAGGGTCAGGGTGATTCGAGACATCCTGCAGGCCGTTATTTTCATGTTTCCCTTCCCTCCGTTGGAAGATTGTGTTAAACTAGACAAAGAAAAAGAGTGAAAAGCTAAAAGTACCGGGATGTGCCCGGTCTGTGAGAGAACGATTAAGGGATAAAAAGATGAAGATTTTGAAAACGGCGGGGAAAGTCATAGCAGCACCTGTGCTTTTCTGTGTATTTTTGCTGGCAAGGTGTTTTCAGTTTTTTTTAAAGATCTGCGGAGCTGTGGTAACATTTGTGTGCATTCTGGCAGCCGTGGTGCTGACCATCGGCGTGGTGGCACAGATCGCGCTGCAGATGCAGGGACGCGGTCCGGGAATCGCGGCGATCATCATCAGTGTCCTGGTGGCGGCTGTTCTGGCATACGTGCCGGGCGCCGGTGTAGGTGCCGTGATGGTTGTTCTGGAAGGTATCTGCAGCTGGATCATAAAGTTTTATAAAACAGCGCTGGAGAGCGTACATATTGTGCACAAAAAGACAGGATACAAATGGGCGGATTATGACTGGGACAGCAATAAAGTCTACAACAGTGTCAGGAATTCTGCCATTGGAGAGAGCGAGAGAAGGATACACTACTTTAAGGGTATCCACACCCAGGAGGAGTTAAAGCGGCGCGCATGGGCACTGCTGAAGATCTACCAGCCGGACAACCGGTTTGGGGAGGATGAGATAACGAGAAGCATTATGGCGGAATATGACTATTTAAAAAAGAAGCTGCCCAAAAGCAGCAGCGAGGAGTGACAGCAGGCGCCTTCCGGCAGCAGGACACTTCGCCTCATGTACCGCGAAAAATGCAAAAAGTGCCAAAAGAATCCCTGCGGATGCGTTGACAAGCCCTTAAAAAAAGTTATAATAATAAATAGAGAATGTAATTGCAACAGGAGTATGGTTGTTGTGTGTTTTGAATGTATGTATTCGTAACAGTTCAGCTGACTGAACCGTTATGAACAAATTAATGATTGTGTGGAGGATATGAAATGAAAGTATTAGTGGAAACATCTGCAAGACATTTACACTTATCCCAGGAACATCTGGAGATTCTGTTTGGCAAAGGCCATGAGCTGACTGTAAAGAAAATGCTGAGCCAGCCGGGACAGTTCGCATGTGAAGAAAAAGTTGAAGTGATAGGTTCCAAAGGCAGCCTGAAAATGTCTGTTTTAGGACCTGTAAGAAAAGATACTCAGGTTGAAGTATCCCTGACAGACGCAAGAAGCCTTGGCGTTGCTGCTCCTATCCGTGAGTCCGGCGATATCGCAGGCACAGGCGCATGTAAATTAGTTGGCCCGGAAGGTGAAGTAGAACTGACAGAGGGCGTTATTGCTGCAAAACGTCACGTACATATGACTCCGGAAGATGCTGAAAAAGCAGGCGTAAAAGACAAAGACATCGTTAAACTGGAAATCGAGTCTCCAAACGGAAGATCTCTTACATTCGGTGATGTAGTTGTACGTGTAAGCGCTTCTTATGCAACAGCAGCACACATTGATACAGATGAAGCCAACGCTTTGGCTCCTGGAAAAGAGTGCTACGGAGAAATGACGAAATAATCTGAGACTGACAGATCTGCGCCCGGTATTGACCGGGCGCTTTTTTTCATATAGGAAAGTTCTCCGAACTTTTCTATATGAAAAAAAAAGCCCTCCGGGCAGGATGCGCACTTCGCGCAAGAGGAAAATGGCCGCAAGCGGCCGCGCTTTGGCGCGAGAGTCCGGCAAGCCGGACTCTTTGTTCTAAAATTACTGTTAACATTACCCTTGACAGAATCTCCCGGTTCTGTTACGCTGAGAACATATTCAAAACGAAAGCGTTCTGCTTTTGATTTCTTCGCAGTTTCTGCGGTTTTCCATTTTTAAAAAATCTATAAAAGGAAGTGGGTGAGGCTTTGGGCGAAGTCTGTCTTTTTGTATTGTATTTTCCATTCTAAAAAGATATAATAAAGGGAGAAATGTATGGGAGACATTGCATATCAAAATAAAGATATTGCACTAAAATATTTCGGCGATGCACTGAAGAATAAAAAACTGACTGTATATGGCCTGCCGCATATAAAAATAAAGGATTCCAGGCCTACAAACCTTCCTGCTATAGAAGCCAATGAGTTAAGGATAGATAATCTATTTATCCTTGAGGACGATTCCTATGCGCTGATCGATTATGAGAGCACTTTCGGGATTCAGGACATCATAAAATATGTAAACTACATAGCCAGGATCTTGAAACGTTTTATCAGACAGGAAAAAGGCCGGAGATCAGGAAAAGGCAGAAAAAGGCTGCCGATCATCCATCTGATCATTATATTTTCAGCAGATATAAGTGATATAGATCCAAACATTCTGGACGTGGGATGTATGCAGCTGAAAATAGAACCGGTGTATCTTCTGCGCATGGATACAGCAAAAGTTTTATTAAAAATTCAGTGTAAAGTGGAAAAGAAAGAAGCTTTGGATGATGATGAACTGCTGGAACTGATTGTTCTGCCGCTTACGGTAAAAGGCAGGGCGGAAAAGCAGGCATTGGCAGAGGAGACGGTAAGGCTGGCGCAGGAAATCCGGGATGAGGAGCAGCGCATGCAGGCCCTTGCCGGAATCCTTACCTTTGCGGATAAGATCTTAGACAGGGATTATGCAAAAAGGATCAAGGAGGTGATAGGCATGAATAAGGTTGAACAGTTATTTTTTGATGAAGGAGTTGAGATGGGTATTGCAAAGGGCATTGCCAGGGGCAGAGTGAAAGGTGCGGCAGAGGGCAGAGCGGAGCTGATTGGATGTATAAGAAAGAAGTTAAAAAAGGGCTATGCGGTGATTGAGATTGCTGAAGTACTGGAATTGGAGGCCTTATACGTCAGGAGAATAGCAGATCTGATACAAAATGGGCCGGAGGATTCTGATGTGGAAATTGCCGAGAAGCTTTTCCGGGAGGAGAGCGTGCAGCAGACCGCCGGATAAATCAGGAATACTGATAAAATGTTATTATATGGTATAGGAAAGCCGAAGAAAGAAGATATTAATAGGGATATCTTTTTGCCTTCGGCTTTTTATATTGTCTTGAGGAAATACAAAGAATATAAATGACTGAGTATAAATGAATATGGGCATATATACTTGAATGCACATTAAAACATTCAAAACTGTGCATATTGCACCAAAATAAGTCGCCATTTTTGTGAATTGATTTGATTGAATTTGAGCGAATGTGGTTGTATAATACAGATAGTGAAAGAAAGAGATAATCGGAACAACCGGACAGGAGGGAAGTATATGATTTACACGGTCACATTCAATCCGTCACTGGATTATATCGTTTCCGTCGAGGATTTTCAGCTTGGTATGACGAACAGGACAGACTCCGAACTGCTGCTTCCGGGCGGCAAGGGCATCAATGTATCCACAGTGCTCATGAATCTGGGTATTGAGAATACAGCACTGGGATTTACCGCCGGATTCACCGGCGATGAGATCCGCAGGAAAGTGGAGGAGATTGGCGTGAAAGCGGACTTTATCCAGATAGAGAAGGGAGTCTCAAGGATCAATCTCAAGCTGAAATCCATTGACGGTACAGAGATTAACGGACAGGGGCCGGATATCGGGGAAGAAAAGGTGGAGGAGCTGCTTCGGCGGCTGGATGGCCTGAGTGAGGGGGATGTGCTTGTCCTTGCAGGCAGTATCCCGGCATCTATGCCGGATGATATTTACAGGGATATCATGAAGCGGCTCACCGGGAGAGGAATCATGATCGTGGTGGATGCCACCAGAGATCTGCTGGTCAATGTACTGGAGTATCACCCCTTCCTGATCAAGCCCAACAACCATGAACTGGGAGAGATATTCGGTACGGAGATCAAAACCAGGGAGGAAGTTCCCCCATACGCCAGAAAGCTGCAGGAGATGGGGGCATGTAATGTGCTGGTTTCCATGGCAGGGCAGGGCGCGGTGCTGGCTGCTGCAGACGGAAGCTGCCATATGGCGCCTGCCCCAAAAGGGAGGCTTGTAAATGCAGTGGGAGCAGGGGATTCCATGGTAGCCGGATTTCTGGCCGGATGGATGGAAAAGAAAGATTATGTCCACGCATTTCATATGGGAATCGCGGCGGGGAGTGCCAGCGCGTTCTCGGAATACCTGGCGAAACGCGAGGAAGTAGAAGCTGTCTATCAAACCATATAAAGGAAGGAAACGGGTATGAGAATAACAGATTTACTGGACAAGAGAAGTATTTCCCTGAACGGTGCCCCCAAAAGCAAGGAGGAGGCACTTGACCAGGTGGTCGCTTTGATGACAAAGAGCGGTAAAATCAATGACGAGGAGGCCTACAGAAAGCAGGTATATGCAAGGGAGGAGGAGAGTACCACAGGAATCGGTGAGGGAATCGCCATTCCTCACGGAAAATGTGACGCGGTTGACAGACCCGGCCTGGCGGCCATGGTAGTGAAGAACGGTGTTGACTTTGATGCCCTGGACGGGGAACCCGTGACTCTGATCTTTCTGATTGCGGCACCCAACACGGAAGACAATGTACATCTGGATGTGCTCAGCAAGCTTTCCGTTCTAATGATGGATGAAGATTTTTCAGACTCTCTCAGAAATGCAGGGTCTGTGGAAGAATTTCTGGAGATCATAGATAAGGCGGACGATGAAAAACCGGACATTGACCAGCGCCTGGCAGAACCCGCAGAGGAGCAGAGAGGACAGGCTAAGATTCTGGCTGTTACCTCCTGTCCCACCGGCATTGCCCATACCTATATGGCGGCCGAGGGGATCGAGAAAGCAGCCAAAGCCAGAGGCTGTTTTGTCAAGGTGGAGACAAGAGGTTCCGGCGGTGCTAAAAATGTACTGACAGACAGGGAAATCCAGGAAGCGGACTGCATCATTGTGGCCGCGGACGCGCAGGTCCCTATGGACCGTTTTGACGGCAAAAAGGTAATCGAGTGTCAGGTTTCAGACGGTATCAGCAAGGCAGACACACTGCTTGAGAGAGCGGTAAACGGGGATGCTCCTGTATACCACGCATCCGGTGCAGTGCAGAAGAGCTCCCAGACAAAGAGCGGCGGCAGTGTGGGACATCAGATTTATACACAGCTTATGAACGGTGTATCCCACATGCTTCCCTTTGTGGTGGGCGGCGGTATCCTGATCGCCATTGCGTTTTTGATCGACGGTTTCAGTGTGGATATGAATTCCCTGCCCATTGACAAGAGGGCGGATTTCGGTACCATCACACCGGTTGCAGCCCTGTTTAAAAGCATCGGCGGCACAGCATTTGCCTTCATGCTTCCGGTTCTGGCGGGATTCATTGCCATGGCTGTCGGTGACAGGCCTGCCCTTGCGGTTGGCTTTGTAGGCGGCATGATCGCATCCCAGGGACAATCCGGTTTTCTGGGCGCTCTGGCTGCAGGGTTCGCAGCAGGTTATCTTATCCGGCTTCTTCGCAGGGTGTGCGATAAGCTTCCCCAGGCTATTGAGAAGATCGCCCCGGTCCTGATCTATCCGGTGGTGGGGATTCTGGTTATGGGACTGCTCATGACATTTGTGGTGGAACCCATCATGGGCGGTATCAACACAGCCCTGAACAATGGATTGACAAGTATGAGCGGCTCCAGTAAGATTATTTTAGGATTGATTTTGGGCGCCATGATGGCCATTGATATGGGCGGTCCTTTCAACAAGGCAGCCTATGTATTCGGAACAGCGTCCATCGCGGCGGGAAATTATGATATTATGGCAGCGGTTATGATCGGCGGTATGACACCTCCCTGTGCCATCGCTCTTGCAACACTGCTGTTTAAGAATAAATTTACGAGAGAACAGAGGGAGGCAGGCCCCACCAACTTTATCATGGGTCTGGCATTTATCACAGAGGGAGCCATTCCCTTTGCGGCTTCCGATCCCCTCCATGTGATTCCCGCATGTATGATCGGCTCCGGTGCTGCCGGGGCGCTGAGTATGCTCTTTAACTGTACACTGATGGCTCCCCACGGCGGAATCTTTGTTTTCCCTGTGGTTGGAAATGCGGTAATGTATCTGGTGGCGCTTGTGGCCGGAACTATTGTTTCTGCCGTGCTGCTGGGCGTTTTTAAGAAGAAAGTAAATGAATAAATAATCATAAAAGGAGAGAAAGATCATGAAAGAATTTAAGTACACCATCACAGACCCGGAAGGCATCCATGCACGTCCCGCAGGAGAGCTGGTTAAAGTGGCAAAAGGATTTGCCAGCAGCATCAAGCTTGCAAAGGATGGAAAAGAAGGAGACTGCAAGCGGATTTTCGGTATCATGGGCCTTGGCGTGAAAAAAGGACAGGAAGTGACCCTGACATTTGACGGCGAAGACGAGGATGCTGCATATGAGGCAGTGAGCACATTTATGCAGGAAAATCTGTAATCAAAGTAAAATGAGTAAGAAATAGTTTAAAATACATTTGGGTAGGCAAGAAGCTGCTGCAGAGGAAAGCTGCAGCAGCTTTTTTCAGGCAGGAACATGTCAGAAAGGAGCACAGGGATGAAGGAATATAGAGGAAAAAGTGTATTTGGCGGTATTGCAATTGGAAAGATATGTGTATACCGGAAAGGGGAACAGCAGGTCAAACGCGTAAAGACAGAGGATACCGACGATGAGATGCAGCGCTACACCCGGGCAAAGGAGGAGGCAGTCAGTCAGCTGAAAGGCCTGTATGATAAGGCAGTAAAGGAAGTGGGGGAGGCGAATGCCGCTATTTTCGAGATCCATCAGATGATGCTTGAGGATGATGACTACAATGAATCTGTCGAAAATATTATCAGGACACAGAAAGTCAATGCAGAGTACGCCGTTGCAGCCACCAGCGACAACTTTTCCCGGATGTTTGCCTCCATGGAGGATGAATATATGAGAGAGCGGGCTGCTGATGTAAAAGACATTTCCGAGCGTATCCTGGCAGTTCTCGGAGGCGGATCGAAAAGTACGGTGAACACAGAGGAACCGGTGATTATCCTGGCGGATGATCTGGCGCCCTCCGAGACAGTGCAGCTTGATAAAGATAAGGTCCTCTCCTTTGTCACCGTCCACGGTTCCGTAAATTCCCATACTGCCATTCTGGCCCGTACCATGGGGATCCCTGCTCTTATCGGAACCGACATCCCTCTGGATGACCGTGTGGACGGAAAGCTTGCTGTAGTGGACGGCGCAGACGGCACAGTCTATGTGGACCCTGACCCGGAAATCCTTACTGAAATGCAGAAACGCCGGCAGGAGGAAGAGGAGAAAAAAGAACTTCTCCAGCAGTTAAAAGGAAAAGAAAATATAACGCTTGACGGTAAAAAAGTCATGCTATATGCTAATATTGGAAATATAAAAGATCTGGCTACTGTTGTACAGAATGATGCCGGCGGAATCGGCCTTTTCAGAAGTGAATTCATCTATCTGGAGAAGGAGGATTACCCCACCGAGGAGGAACAGTTTAAGATTTACAAAACGGTGGCTGAGACCATGGCCGGAAAGCGCGTGATCATCCGCACCCTGGATATCGGCGCCGACAAAAAATGCGGTTATTTTCATATGGATGATGAGGATAATCCGGCTCTGGGATACCGGGCCATCCGCATCTGCCTCACTCGCCCCCAGGTGTTCAAGACACAGCTCCGGGCTCTGTTCCGGGCTGCTGTCTACGGGAATCTGGCGGTCATGTATCCCATGATAACAAGCCTTTGGGAGATCAGGAGGATAAAGGAGATCGTGGAGGAAGTGAAAGCAGAGCTGGAGGAGCAGAATGTGGATTACCGGATACCGGAACAGGGCATCATGATAGAAACGCCCGCAGCGGTCATGGTGAGCGCGGACCTGGCAGAAGAGGTGGACTTTTTCAGCATCGGCACCAATGACCTGACCCAGTATACCCTGGCTGTGGACCGTCAGAATCCACAACTGGATGCGTTCTATGATCCCCACCATCCTGCAGTCCTGGCCATGATTCGGATGACCGTGGAAAATGCCCACAGGGCAGGTATCTGGGCAGGAATCTGCGGAGAGCTGGGTGCGGACCTGACTCTGACCAGGGAGTTTCTGGCCATGGGGGTGGATGAACTCTCTGTTTCGCCCGGACGGATTCTCCCCATCCGCAAAATCGTTCTGGAGACAGATGTAGAAGAATACAAGAGGAAGAAAAATGCTGACTGAGAAACGTTTTGAAGAGATACTGAAGCTTCTGGATGAAAAGAAAAGTATAACGGTCACGGAGATAAAGGAAATGCTGAATACATCAGAATCCACCATTCGCCGTGACCTGACAGCCCTTGACCGGGCAGGAAAGCTGGTGAAGGTGTTCGGCGGCGCTGTGGCGGTGGATGCCGCGTTTACGGCTGCAGAGCCTTCCGTGGCCCAGAAAGTCGGTGTGAACAAGGAGGAAAAGCAGGCCATAGCCCGCTATGCCGCCTCCCTGCTGGTACCGGATGATTTTATCTATCTGGACGCAGGGACAACCACAGGATACATGATCGACTATGTCACGGAGAGATCCGTAACCTTTGTGACAAACGCGGTATCCCACGCACAGCGCCTGGCAGCCCTGGATTTCCGTGTCCTTTTGATCGGCGGGGAACTGAAGGGCACCACAGAGGCGGTGGTGGGCAATCAGGCAATCTTAAGCCTCCAGAACTTTCACTTTACAAAAGGTTTCTTCGGCACAAACGGAGTCAGCAGAAAAGCAGGCTACACCACACCGGACTGCAATGAGGCCCTGGTGAAGAAAACTGCCCTGGAACAGTCCGGAAAACGCTATATCCTGGCGGACGCGGCAAAGTTTGGGAACATCAGCTCTGTCACATTTGCGCCCTTTGAATCCGCGGAGGTCCTGACTGACCGGGAACCGCCGGAATCCTTTGGAGGGTGCCGGAATGTTTTGGTCATCAATTAGACGGGAGTTATGTTCCGTGCGTGATTTCCTTTGATTATCAAAAGTTTTGATTGTTTTATATATATAAATCATATATAATAGAATCAAACATAACAAAGGAGTGATAAAGTGGAACCTTATGAAGTCTTTCATGACGTCCTGGTCAATCTTTTCCAGGAAATTATGGATATAGAAGAGATGGCCCTTATTACTTCTGAATTCAAAGATATTTCCGTAAACGACATGCACATTTTAGAAGCAATCGGAGTGAACAGCGCCCGAAACATGTCATCCGTGGCAAAGACCCTGTCCGTGACCGTGGGAACCCTGACGATTGCCATAAACAGCCTGGTGAAAAAAGGATATGTGAACCGAGTCAGAAGTGAGGAGGACCGTCGGGTGGTGCTCATATCCCTGACAAAAAAGGGAGAAAAGGCCAATACCCACCATATGAAATTCCATGACGGAATGATTCAGGCTCTGATGAAGGACCTGGACGAAGAGCAGCAGAAAATACTGGTGAAGTCATTGCTGAATCTGAGAAAATTCTTTGATTCCTACAGGGATAAGAAAGAATAGAAATTTCAAAAATGCCGTAAGAACAGACTGCATCTCTGCAGACTGTTTTTACGGCATCTCTTTTTACTGATTATATTCCATGAGCAGATATTTTTTCAAAACAGGAAACTGTGCAGGCCCCAGTTCCAAAATGTATCGGTGGAATTCCTTTAACTGGAAGGACTTACCGGCAGCCGTCTGCGCTTCTTTTTTCAAATCCATAAAGTTCAGATATCCCAGGTAGTATTTCAGATAATTCCCCGGATTTTCCACTATATACTGGAAGATTTCCCTGCAGGTATCCTGTGATGCGATTCCAAAAGAGTTCAGCGTCTTTGTCACTGCCCCCAGGTCCCAGCCATGGTCATGGATACCAATGTCCAGCAGGGAATAGAGGCAAAGGCTCACGGAGCGGTTCAGCCACAGAAGTTCCATCAGGGAATCATCCAGTTTCAGATATTCTGCGCCGTACCCATAGGACAGGGATTCCACGTAAGTGGCCCAGCCCTCCACATAACCGCCGAAACTCAGGAGATGCCGTATATCATCCGGTTCTGTTTTTCCGAAATACATTGTCTGGTACAAATGACCCGGAAATCCCTCATGCGCCAGTGTAGTGAAGAGTTCCGCCTCGCTTACCTGGCTGCTCTTGTTGATATAGATGACATTGGGACTCAGGGTATCGGCCGGTGGTGTGAGGTAAAAGGCAGGGCTGGAAAAGTTCTCCATGGATTCATGCACATATTTTACCTTGTAGGCAGGCTTTCCGCTGTCGGGGAAATCTTCACGGATGGCTTTGTTCAGGTAATCAAGCATCTGTGCCGGCGTACTGCTGCAGGTTTCCGGCAGGGAGGAGGCATCTGCCAGCAGCTTGGGATTGGATACGATCAGGCTCTGCATTTTTTTATAATCGGTCTGGAGCTGTGTGTAGAGCCGTTCTTCGATTTCCTTGATGGTCCTGTAATCTCCGGTTTCGCTGCGGATCAGATATCGGTAGTATGATGTCCCTCCCGGGAGATTGGACAATCCTCCGGAATTTGTTCCGTTTCCCTTTAAGTCAGCCAGACCTTTGGCCAGGGACTGATAGGCAGGGAAGACACGTTTGGCCATGATTTTTTCATGCATTTTTATGTAAGAGTCAGCCTGCTTCTGAGTCATGGCTTTCCGGGAAACAAATCCCTTCATCTTATCCTTAAACATGGTGGAGAGATAATTGGAGGACAGGTCTTCTGTGAAAGCATTGCACTGGGCAATGATGCGGTCCACGCTGGTATCACTCATAAACAGGCCTTCCTCTGCCTTTTTCTTTTCAAATTCCAGGATCTCGTCAAAATATCCGGTCATGGAGGAGAGAAGTGTAAAGTAATCCTTGATATCATCAGAGGTGCGAAAAGTATATTCAGCCAAAAGTACAGGAAGCTGGGACTGGATGCCCAGATTGGGGCTCAGCGGTTCCTGTAGCATATAATTATCTTTTATGGAAAGCTGTGTGTTAAAGTCAAGCTTCAGGATGTCGTAGGTGATACGGTTGTCTTTGGACAGCTCTTTGTAGGTGAATTTTTCCAGGTTTTTCTTGTACTCCTCCACGGAATCATAGCTGTCCTTTAGTTTATCCGGATCCATGGAACCCAGCTTGATGGGATAATTCTTTATCCCGTATTTTTCAGGATAGGCCAGAGTATAATGGAGGTTTAAGGTGTTGGATTTCACCTCCTCGGTAAAAAGCTGATGTGTAAATTTTTCAAAACGGGCATCTTCTGTAAGAAAGCGGTCTTTTTGGGTATAAATAATAAGGAAGAGGAAGACAGCCAGGACAATAAAACCGGGGACCAGAAATCGCCTCTTGGAAGATAAGAATTTTTTCAAAAGATGCTCCTTGGATGATACTTGAGAACTCTTTAACAGTTTATGAAAAAATCAGGCATGTATGCGTATTTTCATTGTAAAAGGGCACGGGGATGTGATAAACTTTTGGTAGTGGATGCAAAGGAGGTGACTGGTTTGAAGAAGAAGTTATGTATGGTATGCCTGCTGGCAGCGCTTCTGACGGCGGGCTGTACACAGAACGGGCAGGAACCCGCGCCTGAAGATGAGGACGTGATGACACTGCCGGATGAAGAACAAGCAGATGAGGAGACAAAAGAAGAACAAAAAGAATACAGCGTGGAGCTTTCAGATAAACTCTCAGATTTTCAGTTTTCCATCAATGAGACAGTCTACACACTTCCGGCAAAGCTGCAGGAGTGGAAGAATGCAGGCTGGACCTATGAGAAGGACAACGGCAAAAAAGCCCTTGATCCGGAATCTTTCCTGGAAGGTGAGACGCTGGACAGTGAGGGCGGTTCCCTTACAGCGGATATTGTAAACCTGGACGGGGAGAAGAAACTGCTTGGTGAATGCTATGTAGGCGGTGTACAGCTTGAGAGCGGGGAGGATGACAGCCGTGTCTACCAGCTTCCGGGAAAAATCAGGATGGGAACCTCCACTTTGGATGAAGTCACAGAGGCATATGGCATGCCGACGGACCAGTATGAGGAAAAGGATAATATCTACCTGACTTATGAATATGGAATTTACAAGCAGGCTGATCTGGTATTTGACGTACAGGATGAGATACTGTATAAGGCAGTGCTGAAAAATTACAGAGAGCCTGAGGACAGTAATGAAGAGGTGAGTAAGGAGACCCCGGCGGAGGTGCTGAGCTATCAGGCACCTGGAGCATTTTCGGAGAACATCATGGATTTTGTGGTACGGTACGGAGGTGATTTCTATAAGCTTCCGGCCCCGGTCTCAGAATTTACGAAGAACGGATGGGAGATTTTGGAGGACGGTTCGGACAGTATTGTTAAAAGCGGCCGCCATGGCTATGTGACGCTGGAGCGTGACGGACAGACCCTGTATGCAGTGGTGAACAATTACGCTGATCTGGCAGTCCCTCTGGAAAACAGTTTTGTTATCAGCGTGCACGGCGACTTTGATGTCACCAAAGTATCTGTGGAGATTTACAGGGGAATCACCCTGGGTATGAGCGAAGAGACCATGAAAGCTCTGCTTGGTGACAATGTATATGAGACGCAGGAGCTGGACGGCGGTATTTCTTATTTTATCTGCGCAGATGAGGCGAAGCAGAATTACACCAGGATTTTTGTGGATAAGGACCTGAAGCTGGTCAGAGAAATAGAACTGTCCAACAGCCCGGATACACTTTCTGCGGCGGCCATCGGTACGCCAAAGGAAGAGCCGGACAGTGTGGATGCCGCGGCGATGTACGGGGATGACGATTTTCCCAGTGACGCAGGCGAAGAATAAAGAACAGAGGTAAAACAAAATGGAGCAGAAAATATACGACATCATCATCATCGGTTCAGGCCCTGCAGGGCTTTGTGCAGCGATTTACGCCAAACGGGCACAGCTTGATATGCTGGTCATTGAGAAAGATTTCTCAAGCGGGGGACAGATGGTGAAGACCTACGAAGTGGACAATTATCCGGGACTTCCGGGGATGAGCGGCTATGATATGGCGGAAGCTTTCCGGGGCCATGCGGATAAACTGGGCGCGGTATTTGTCAGGGAGAATGTGAAAGAGGTACAGACAGAGGGTGAGCTGAAGCAAATTATCACAAATAAAAGCCAGTACCTTACAAGAACCCTTGTCATTGCAGCAGGTGCCCGGCACAGGACACTGGGAATCCCCGGTGAGGAGGAATTTTCCGGAATGGGTGTTTCCTACTGTGCTACCTGTGACGGCGCATTTTTCAAGGACGGGGTCACGGCTGTGATCGGCGGCGGCGATGTGGCAGTGGAGGATGCCATTTTCCTGTCCAGGATTTGTAAAAAAGTGTATCTGATCCACCGCAGAGATGAACTTCGGGCAGCAGGTATTTTGCAGGAAAGCGTAAAGGCTATTGAAAACGTGGAGATTGTGTGGGATACTATTCCGAGGGAAATCAGGGGCACAGACCAGGTGCAGAGTCTCGCGGCAGAAAATGTAAAGACAGGGGAGACGAAGGAGCTTGCCGTTGACGGTGTATTTATCGCAGTGGGTATCCTGCCTAACACAGAGGAATACGGCAGTCTTGTAAAATTAAACGAAGCCGGCTATATAGAGGCGGGAGAAGACTGTGCATCCAGCGTTCCGGGTATCTTTGCAGCAGGTGACATACGGACAAAACAACTGCGCCAGATCGTGACAGCAGCGGCAGATGGAGCCAACGCGGTGGATTCTGCCCAGAAATACCTGATGGAACAGAAAACTATGAAAAAAATATAAGAAACATTCAGTCAGGTCCGGGCATTTACTGCACAGACCATACAGCAGCAGGATAAAGGAGGAATTACAAATGAAAAACATGAAGGTTCTGGCAGAGGAAATACTCCAGGGAAAATACGATGAGATTCTGAAAGAGATCTATGTGGATGAAAGCGTTCTGGATTACCAGAGAAAACGTTATAAAAAGGCAATTGAAGAATTTGAGAAAATTTTTGGCGAGAGTGATGTGGAAATCTACAGCGCTCCTGGCAGATGTGAAGTCGGAGGCAACCATACAGACCACCAGCACGGCATGGTTTTGGCTACATCCATTAACCAGGACGCGCTGGCCGTTGTGGGCAGATCAGAGGATGGCATGATCCATGTACTCTCAGACGGATATGAGATGGTGGATGTGGATGTCAATGACCTGGAAGAGCGTTACGATGAGGAGGGCACAACTGCTGCCCTGGTACGTGGTGTTGCAGCCGAGTTAAAGGCAAGAGGGTATGAAGTACAGGGATACAATGCTTATATTGTCAGTGATGTTTTGATCGGTGCGGGCCTGTCATCCTCTGCGGCGTTTGAGGTTATCCTTGGAACTATCATTTCCGGCCTCTTTAATGAAGGCAGTATTGATCCGGTTGTGATCGCGCAGACAGGACAGTATGCGGAAAATGTTTATTTTGGAAAACCATGCGGCCTGATGGATCAGATGGCATGTTCCGTAGGCGGTATGATCCATATTGATTTTAAAGAGCCGGGCAGTCCGGTTGTGGAAAAGGTCCCCTCAGACTTTGAAGCTTACCAGTACAGCATGTGTATTGTGGATACAAAAGCTTCCCACGCGGATATGGGGGATGACTATACATCTATCCCGGAAGAGATGAAAAAAGTGGCAAAATTCTTTGGGAAGACTTATCTGCGCCAGGTTGAGGAGGATGACTTTTACAAACAGATCTCTGGCCTGAGAAGTGTGCTGGGAGACCGTCCTATCCTGCGTGCGCTTCATTTCTTTGAGGAGGAGAGAAGAGTTGAGGGCCAGGTAAAGGCTCTGCGAGACGGAGATTTCAAAGAATTTCTGGAATTGGTAAAGGATTCCGGCAACTCTTCCTTTAAGTATCTCCAAAATATCTACAACAGCGCCAATGTGCAGAAGCAGGCGATGTCTATTGCGCTCGCTGTCAGTGATAAGATTCTGAGAATGCATGGAGTATCACGGGTACACGGCGGAGGATTCGCCGGTACCATTGAAATTTTTGTGGAAAACAGTTTTGTGGATGAATATAAGGCCAGAATGGACAGGGTCTTTGGAAAAGGTTCCTGCCAGATTCTGAAGGTTCGTCAGTCAGGCGGAAGAAGAGTTTTATAATGATCTGATTAGGTGCTGCACCGGATAAATCCCTGATAGGGGGTGTCCGGTGCAGTTTTTATATAGGGGATATGTTATGGGGGATTGAGGCGTAGGGGTGATGGGGATATAGCTTCAGGAATAGATTCAGGAGCAGGTTCAAGAATAAGTTCAAGTAGTGTTTAGAGGGGAGTTCATGTAAGGAAACTAGAAATATGGTTTACACTGGTTTACGTAATTTTACTGTCGGGTTACATAACGAAATCTGGGACATGGGGATGCCGTCGAAGAGGGAAAATTGAAGAAAATAGTAGGGTTTTCAAGGTATAGTTTTCAGAATATTCTCAATTGTAGAATATGCACAATGCTTGTCGAAAAAACCAACATTTACCACATTCCATCCTCAAAGTTATCCACACACAAAAATCCACAAAACCCTGTAAAAATGAAGTTATCCTCAAAGTTATCCACATTCTCCACAAAAATGTGTGTGGATTAATATGATTTACATAATAAAAGAAAGAACAAAGGTTTTGTACACTTGTGATAAAAAGAAGAATTTTGGGGAAAAGTGGGGAAAAGGGATTGACATTTTTGAAATCTATTATTTGACGAGGTGCGACAAAATATGCTAATATCCGGGAAAAACTGATGATATTTTCTGAAAATTACTGGTTTCCATAAAACTGTGCGGTGACGGGTGGGGGAGAGTTATGGAGAGGGGAGTTGCGGGTGGCTCACGGACGGTGTGCAGGAGGTATCCGTGTGGGGGAAAAGTCAGGGGAGACAGGGGCCGCGAATAAGAGCAAGGAAGTCAGCCTACTGATTTTAAATAGTAAAAACAAAAAGATATGGGAGGTTATATATAAAAGAAGACTTCTTCTAAATTATACGTAAAATAAGAAGAAAGCGAAGTTGGGTGCTGTCAGATTACGGACGAAAGCCGAGGAAGTGCCTTAAATTATATGTAAAATAAGAAAAAAACGAAGCTGGGTGCTATCAAATTACGGACAAAAGCCGAGGAAGTGCCTTAAATTATATGTAAAATAAGAAGAAAGCGAAGCTGGGTGCTATCAAATTACGGACAAAAGCCGAGGAAGTGCTTTGGATTATATGTAAAATAAGAAGAAAGCGAAGTTGGGTGCTGTCAGATTACGGACGAAAGCTGAGATGTAAAGTGAGAAGAAGGGAAGTCAGGCGTATTTAGATTAAATGCAAATGTCAAACTGTCTTTATGATTATCTTTACACAGATGATCCTGGACGGAGAGCAGAGGGGGGATACCATGGAGGACATAATAGGCAGTGATTACAAGATATTCTGCGACAATGTTCTGAGAGAGGTTCCACATCTCACCCGTGCGGAAAAAGCTGTCTCCTTTTTAGGAACGTTATGTGTCGCCTTAGCAGTCCTGCTTGCAGTCCGCCTTCTTTTCGGTCTGTCAGACATGTTTGGAGACACCCCCACCTGGCCTTATATCCCCGTAACCACAGGTGCTATCATAAGTATGGTCATACTTTTATGCTCCGTCCTCCTTCTGTATAATACCATCACCAGAAATTCCTTCAACATCAGTTCCCAAAACAACAAAAGAATTTCCGTACTTTTCGCAGCCATTATACTTGCCTGCATCTGTGCTGATTTCTTTCTGAAAACGGTCATTCTTTCCGTCCACATATCTATTGTCCTCATTGCTATCCTGCTTCTGCTCATCATCTATAAAATAACAGACACCATTAACTAAACCAAACTAAAACTAAAGCCCAACCTGTAGCCAAAATGTATCTAAAAATTAGTAAGCCACAATAAAATTGTAGTTATACAACAGCAATAAATGCTACATATGAATCCATTATAAGAATAGAATCGAAAATCTTAGTTTTCAGTATTTTAGTCGTTTTACAAAAACACTCACACAAAAACAGCATATACAACAACCAACAATTTTATAATATACATTTCAACCGCCTTAAACCAACAGATACTGACTTGCGGAACCCCGACTATTCCGTCGGGGTTCCGCAAGTCAGAAACGTCCGCATAAGCCAAAGCAGGTTCCGCAAGTCAGAAACGTCCGCATAAGCCAAAGCAGGTCCCGCAAGTCAGAATCGTCCGCATAAGCCAAAGCAGGTTCCGCAAGTCAGAATCGTCTGCATAAGCCAAAGCAGGTTCCGCAAGTTAGAATCGTCCGCATAAGCCACAGCAGATCCCGCAAGTCAGAATCGTCCGCATAAGCCACAACAGATTCCACAAATCGGTATCCTCCGCTTAAGCAATAATACAGCAAAAAAGTCAACACTCCTTCCCACACACCAGCCGAAACAAACTCCCTTCCCCTACACAACTCTCCAATTCCACCTGCGCCCCCAAATAAGCCGCCCCATGCTTCACAATCGACAACCCAAGCCCAGTTCCCCCGATTTCCTTAGAATGGCTCTTATCCACCCTATAAAACCGTTCAAAAACCCTGGCCTGATCCGTGGAAGGGATTCCGATGCCCGTGTCCGCTACAGATACACTGATTGTATTCTTCCCATTCAGGACAGTGACAGTCACCTTCCCGTCCGGATGATTATATTTGATGGCATTGTCGCACAGATTATAGAGAACTTCCTCCAAAATCGGCCTGGTAGTATTGAATACAGCATGTTCCCCCTCTAAGAAGAGCGAAACCTGTTTGTGTTTTGCAGGCTCCCGCAGCCGTTCCAATGTCTCTTTTGCCAGAGTATACAGATCTGTTTCCTCCTTTTGATAAGGAAGACACCCCTCATCGAGCTGTGATATCTTGATTACATCCCCGACTAAGGCAATCAGCCTCTGTGCCTCATCGAAAATCTTTCCGGCGAATTTATTGATGTCCTCCGGTTTCACAAACCCATCCTGTATGATTTCTGCAAATCCAGATATAGAAGTAAGCGGTGTCTTCAACTCATGTGACACATTGGCAGTGAATTCCCTCCGCAGATTTTCCCGCTGAATTTTTTCAGTTATGTCAACCAATAAAAGCACTGCGCCGGTCACTTCCTTATCTCGGAGCACAGGGTTGGCAATGACCTGGCAGAAGTTCTCACCAATCTGCAGATCGGAGGTGGTGTGTTTTCCGGAGAGGACTGCATCCACGGTCTGCTGGAAGGATTCACTTCTGTTGAGAGAGAGAACGCTGGCATGTGCCTGTGCCTCTGTGGCATCCAGCAGATGCAGGGCGCTGGAGTTGTAGGAGAGAAGGTCAGTCTGGGCGTCAATGACTAAAAGCCCCTCACTCATATTTTCCGTGATGATGGAAAACTCCTGCTGCTGTCTTCTGGCATCTGAGAGCTGCCTGCGGATAGTGCGCTGCTGTTTGTTGATCTTTGTGAGCAGTGGTGATATCTCGTCGTAGGCCTCTGTGCGCTCCGGCTGATCCAGGTCCAGGCTGTTGATGGGTGAGACAATTTTCTTGGAAATGCGCCCAGCAAACAGGGCGGAGAGCACTACCATCATGAGCAGCACATACAGCATGGGCTGTACCAGCTCCCCAATCAGGGCAGCTACTGTGTACTGTGTGCTGGATACACGGAGAATCTGGCCGTTTGAGAGCTGCTTGGCATAGTAAATTGTTTTTTTCGAAAGCGTATCGGACTGGCGTGTAGCCTTTCCGACGCCCTTTAGTTTTGCTGCAATCACTTCCTGGCGGTTGGAATGGTTCTCCATTTTAGAGGCGTCAGCCTTGTTATCAAAGAGAACACTGCCATCCTCGGCGATGAGAGTGATTCTGGCGGATTCCGCAGGAAGATCATCTAAGGCGGTAATGCCCATGTTTTCCACAGAGACTGCCAGATAAGCAGTTTCAGATTTCAGTTCCTTTTCAATCTGGCTGCCGAAATAGTGATACAGAATGCCCATAATGAATCCCAGTCCGATGACCAGCACAAGGGCAGATACAAGCATTATGGAGCGGAAGATTCGTTTTGTCATGCGGTTTTTCCTCCAATTTTATAACCCACTCCCCTTACTGTTTTGATACAGTCACCGGCGCTTCCCAGCTTTTGGCGCAGGGTGCGGACGTGGACATCAATGGTTCGGCTCTCCCCGTCAAATTCATATCCCCAGATGCGGTCCAGAAGCTGGGCTCTGGTAAATACGGTCTCCTGTTCCAACAGAAGGAGGCAGAGCAGTTCAAATTCTTTCAGGGTCAGGATGATCTCTGTGCCGTCCACCCGCACGATATGGCGCGAGGGGCAGACGTAGAGGGAGCCGAGGCGGTATTCCGGAATCTTTTCCTGTTCCTGGCTGCGGCGCAGCAGGGCACGGATGCGGGAAATCAGTTCCATCATCCGGAAAGGTTTCGGAATATAGTCGTCGGCTCCGTTGTCGAGTCCCAGTACCGTGTCATATTCACTTCCCTTTGCGGTCAGCATGATAACGGGAAGCTTTTTCGTGTCTCTGGATGTGCGGAGCTTTTTTAATATGCTCAGCCCGTCCTCCTCCGGCAGCATGATATCCAGGAGCACCAGGGAGGGGACAGCCACGGACATGGCATCCCAGAAGTCAGAGGGCCGTGCAAAGCCTTCCGCTTCCAGGCCCTGGCTGTTCAGGGTGTAAGTGACCAGTTCCCGGATATTTTCGTCGTCCTCTACAAGATAAATCAATTTATTCACCTCATTCTTTTTCCGTATCCAGATGATGTTCGTCGCTTTTATGGATACCTGTTATGGAATATTGTACCCATTCTGCCACATTTACGGCATGATCGCCAATCCGTTCAAAATACTTGGCGGCCATGAGAATATCCAGGGCTGCCCTTGGGTCCACGTTATTTTTCCGGATCAGATCCAGCAGCTCGCCTTTTACCTTGTTGAAGAGGTCATCCACTATATCATCGGAGATGACCAGAGACTCCGCCAGCTCCAGATCATTTTTTACAAATGCATCTACGCTTAAGGTTACCATGCGGATGGTGGCTGCCGCCATGTCGTGAATCTGTACTTTACTGCTGATGCTGCTGCTGACAATATATGGAGCCAGGTCTGCAATATCTGCTGCCTGGTCACCGATGCGTTCCAGGTCGGAGATCATTTTAAGGGCAGCGGATATGATTCTCAGATCACGTGCTACGGGCTGCTGCTGTAAAAGAAGGCGCATACAGATATTTTCGATCTCCCGCTCTTTTTCATCAATTTCACCCTCCATGGCAGCTACCTTTTTCACAACATCCCGCTCCGGCTCATCCAGTGCCTGGGCGGCCAGGGTGATGGCCTGTTCACACAGGCTTCCCATTTTGATCAGTTCTATATGAAGCTGTTCTAACTGTTTGTCAAATCTTGTGCGCATATCAACCAAACCTCCCTGTAATATAGTCCTCTGTGCGTTTATCCTTTGGCATTGAGAATATCCGTTCTGTTTCGCCGTACTCCACGATCTCACCCAGCAGGAAAAAGGCAGTTTTATCGGAAATACGGGCTGCCTGCTGCATATTGTGGGTAACCATGACAATGGTGTAATCCTTTTTCAGTTCCACTGCCAGGTCTTCAATCTTGGATGTGGATATAGGGTCAAGGGCGGATGTGGGTTCATCCATAAGGAGGACTTCCGGCTGGACAGCCAGCGCTCTTGCGATGCAGAGCCTCTGCTGCTGGCCGCCGGACATGCCCAGAGCGTTCTGCTTCAGGCGGTCTTTCGTCTCATCCCAGATGGCAGCATCCCGCAGGGATCTCTCCACAATATCATCCAGCTTTGTCTTGGAATGGATACCGTGGGTGCGGGGGCCGAATGCAATGTTATCGTAAATACTCATGGGGAAGGGATTGGGCTTCTGGAACACCATGCCGACCCTTTTCCGCAGCAGGTTTACATCCATTCTGCCGTAAATATCCTCGCCATCCAGTAAAATACTGCCCTCGATACGGCAGCCCTCAACCAGGTCATTCATGCGGTTCAGGGATTTTAAAAGTGTGGATTTGCCGCAGCCGGAGGGGCCGATGAAGGCGGTGATCTTATTTTCCGGTATCTTTAAATTTATGTTCTTCAGCGCCTTAAAGTCTGTATAATACAGATCCAGGCTGCTGATGGATATCTTTTCCGTATTGTTCATATTACATTCCTTTCGCCAGTTTTTTTGCCAGAGTGCCGGAGATCCAGTTGATGACCAGCACCAGCAGAAGCAGTACAACAGAGACAGCGTAGGCCTGGTCCATATACAGACCCTCTCTGGAGAGATTGTACATATGGACAGCCAGTGTGGAGCCTGAGGACATTACGCTTGATGGTACCTCAGCCACAGCTCCCGCGGTATAGATCAGAGCGGCTGTCTCGCCTACGATCCTGCCCACAGACAGGATAACACCGGCCAGTATGCCGGGAACGGCGCTGGGCAGTACGATGCAGAAGACGGTGCGCAGTTTTCCGGCGCCCAGGCCAAAGCTTCCCTCACGGAAGGAGTCCGGAACGGATTTCAGGGCCTCCTCTGTGGTCCGCATTATGAGGGGAAGGATCATGATAGACAGTGTCAGGGCACCGGCCAGCAGAGAATATCCCCATTTTAGTGTGGTCACAAAGAAGAGGGCGCCAAACAGTCCGTATACGATAGAAGGAATACCGGACAGGGTCTCTGTGGTAAGGCGGATGATCTCCACGAATTTGTTCCCGCGTTTGGCGTATTCCACCAGATAGATGGCAGAGAAGATACCAAGGGGGACAGCGATCAGCAGAGATAAAAAGGTGATGACCAATGTATTGATAATGGAGGGCATCATGGACGCGTTCTCCGACGTATATGTCCAGGCAAAGAGTTCCGGTTTCAGATTGGGAACCCCGTTTATTAAAATATAGGCAATTAAGAAAAACAGGACGGCAAAGGTAACGGCAGCGCAGAGCATCACCAGCAGCATAAGGATAAATGAGCCGGGGGTGCGCTTGTACTCTCTCAGTTTCTGCCGCAGGTTATGATCATTATGCATGGCGGTTCCTCCGATTGAGCAGGGCTACACAGAAGTTGATCAGCAGAATGAAGACAAACAGGACCACACCTGTGGCAATCAGCGCTTCCCTGTGCAGGTCTGCTGCATAGCCCATTTCCAGTACAATATTGGCGGTCATGGTGCGGACACCCCGGAGGATACCCCTGGGCATTCTGGGCTGATTGCCGGCGATCATGACAACCGCCATGGTCTCGCCAATGGCACGGCCAATCCCCAATACCACGCCGGCAATGACACCGGATTTGGCAGCAGGGAGCACAATGGCAAAAATACTCCTCTCATGTGTGGCACCAAGGGCCAGCGCCCCTTCGTAGTAGGTGCGCGGAACAGAGCGCAGTGCGGATTCACTGACACCTATGATAGTGGGCAGTATCATGATTCCCAGTAAAATAGAGGCGGTCAGCATACTGCTTCCGTTTCCTTCCCGGAACATGCCGCGGATCAGAGGGACAAGCACCACAAGACCGAAGAAGCCATACACGACAGATGGGATTCCGGCCAGCAGTTCCGTAGCTGATTTTAAAAACGGGTATATTTTTTTCGGGCAGTATTCAGCCATGAAGATGGAGGTCAGGATGCCTATGGGCACGCCTATGACAATAGCTCCGGCTGTCACATAGATACTTCCCATGATCATAGGGAAGATACCGAATATGTTGTTGCCCGGTTTCCAGCGCTCTCCTAATAGGAAACTGAAAAAGCCGATTTCCTTCATGGCAGGTATGCCGTTTACAAAAAGGAAGAGACAGATTAAGGCAACTGCGAATATGGATGCGCAGGCAGCTATAAAAAAGACTGCCTGCATTACTTGTTCCTTATGCTTATTTTGTTTGCAAAACGGGTTGTGTTTTTTCATACTTTCTAACCTCGGATAGGAGTGTGTGATCAAAGGGCTTCATCCCAGGCCAGAGCATCTCCGGTGAAGATGGATTTTACCTGGTCAGAGGTCATTTCATCGGTGGGGTTGCTATTGTTTACAATAACAGCAATACCGTCCAGGGCAATGACTGTAGGGGTCAGGCCAGCGTCCAGTTCAGAATCTTTCAGTTCTCTGGAAGCCATTCCGATATCACACACACCATCAATGGCATTCTGCATGCCGGTGGTGGAATCACTTGTCTGAATCTCAATCTCCACATTGCTGTTCATCTCTGCGTAAGCTTCTTTCAGCTTCTCCATGACAGGAGATACAGAGGAAGAGCCTGCAATGACAACCTTGCCGGATGCGCCGTTTGATGCGTAGGCTTCTGCGCTGTCCAGGGGGATGTAGTTGTTGTCAGCCACTACAGCCTGGCCTTCTTTACTCAGAATGAAGTTGATGAAGTCCTGTCCGGCTTCACTGAGACCTTCTTTTGCCGCAATATTGAAAGGTCTGGAAATTTTGTAGGTGCCTGCTTTAATGTTTTCCGCTGTGGCTTCTGTACCGTCAATTTTTAAAGCTTTCACTGTATTATTTAAAGAGCCGAGGGAAATGTAGCCGATGCTGTACTCATCCTGCGCTACACTGGACATCATGACAGAGGTGCTGTTTGTGATGTTTGCCTCCTCAGTTGTCATATCCATCTTTTCACCGTTTACTTCCTCTTCAATGCCGAACAGTTCAACAAAAGCACCGCGTGTGCCGGAACCGTCTTCCCTGGATACCACTGTGATGTCATTGGTGCTGTCCCAGTCACCTGCTGTATCTTTTGAGCCGCTGTCGGCAGTTCCTTTATCAGATTCTGTACCGGATGCGGCCTCTGTGCTGTTTCCTGCATCTTCATTTCCGCCGCATGCTGCAAGTCCGAATACCATTACACCGGCGAGTATAACTGCTGCTAATCTTTTCATAGTTTTGATCTCCTTTTTCCTCGAATTGTCTAATGATTTGTCCTTGTTACGAATTTCAGTATATAGGGGGAAAGTAAAATACAAAATCTTGATTTTGTTAAATGTAAGTAAAGTTAAATAAGAAATATTTTGAAATGTAAAATGTTAAATGAAGCATAAATGCTATAATTACAGAAAATATGTGCTATAATCTTTTTATGGAACTGCAAATTGTAAAGACTGCTGCAGGAGGTCTATATGGATAAAAGCAGGAAGATTCTCCCGGTGGGGATCAGTGATTTCAGGAAAATTATAGAAGAACAGTATTATTTTGTAGATAAGTCACTGCTCATAAAAGAGATCATAAATTCAGGAGCAGAAGTAACGCTTTTGACAAGACCGAGACGATTCGGAAAAACCCTGAATATGAATATGATAAAATTATTTTTTGAAAAATCTGAGGAAGAGAGGGCAAGTCTGTTCCAGGGACTTAAAATATGGCATTGTGAGGATACAGAAAAATACAGGTGTGAGCAGGGAAAATATCCGGTAGTATTTTTAACGCTGAAGGATATAAAATGTGACAGTTGGGGCGAAACTTACGAAAAATTGAAGAATATGATCCAGTTGGAGTATAATCGCCATGCATATTTGCTGCAGAGTGAATGTCTGACGAAGTTTGACCGGCAGTATCTGGAACGTATACTGAATATGGATGCTTCAGATGCCGACTGGCAGGATTCCTTAAATCGACTGACCGGATATTTAAAAGCTCATTATAAAACACCGGCAATTCTTCTTATTGATGAATATGATGTCCCTATACAGCAGGGGCATATGCTGGATTATTACGATAAAGTTATAAATTTTATGAGAAATTGGCTTTCAGGAGGCCTTAAAGATAATCAAAACCTAAAATTCGCTGTGTTAACAGGGATTCTTCATATTGCACAGGAGAGTATTTTCAGTGGTCTGAATAACCTGGATGTGTATACCGTACTGGATAAGTCTTACAGGGAATATTTTGGTTTTACACAGGAAGAAGTGGATGAGATTGCTGCGTATTACGACTGCAAAGAGAAAAGCGGGGAGTTACGAACATGGTATAATGGCTATAATTTTGGCGGAATAGATATCTATAACCCATGGTCGGTGGTAAAATATATCCGTGCCGGAAATAAACCGGCGCCTTACTGGCTGTCCACAAGCAGTAATGATTTTGTGCACAGGATCATTGAAAGAAGTTCTCCTGAGACCGAAGATGCCTTAAAAAAGGTTATGGATGGCGGATACCTCATGACTTCACTTAACACACAGGTAGTATATCCGACAGTTTATGATAATCCGGATAATATCTTCAGTTTTCTGGTCATGACAGGATATTTGAAAGTCAATGCATTGGAGGAATTGGAATATGGTGAGGATTATGTTCTGTGTATTCCAAATGAGGAAATAGCTTGTGTTTATAAAGAGGAGATACTGTCAGTATTCGATGTGCAGAATGAGGGGATAATACGATACTCTGCCCAACTGCGGAGAGCACTGTTTACAGGGGACTTGGGACAGCTCGACGAACTGCTCCATAAGATAATAAAATGTTCAGTCAGCTTTTATGACATACATGAAAGCTTTTACCATGGATGGATGCTGGCCCTGACAAGTATGTTTTATGATACTCATTATGTGCGTTCCAACAGGGAATCTGGAAAAGGTCGGTACGATATTATGATGGAACCTAAAAGTGCTCGTTTTCCGGGGATTATCCTGGAATTTAAGGTATTGACTGAGAACAGGGCAAAAGAGGTGGAAGAAAAGCTGCATCAGTTAGCAGAGAGTGCCCTTCAGCAGATAAATGAATGTGATTATGAAGCAGAGTTAAGAGACAGAGGTTGCAGGAGCATTATAAAATATGGTATTGGATTTTATAAAAAGGAGTTTTCAATCGTAAAAGGATGATTTCTATATGATTAAAATAGGGGCGGCCGGCGTGCATTTTCCGCACTTCCGGCCGCTTTTCTTATTTACCCTTTCTGCTGCATCCTCTTGATCACCTTCAGCCGGGTAAATTCTTCTCTCTCTTTTTCCTCCAATGCATTGGAAATAGATTTTGTCAGATCCTCAAATTTGGGGATTGTGATATTTTTCAGCGCGTTGGCGCGCTTCTGTGTTTTCTTAATATTGATAGCCAGCCTGTAGGCGGAATTTTCCACCATGGACAGGCGGATGGTGAGCTGCTTTACCTTCTCAAAGGCCGCTTTCGCTTCATCCAGGGAGGCTTTAGTGCCGTAGTAGGCATATGTGGGCGCCCCCGAGGCCGGATCAGACTGTACCAGGGGGATTTCTGTTCCCATGACACTTCTGGTCTTGATGCGGATGGAATCCTCCACAGGCACGGTGCGGGATATCTCCTGCACATTGCTGATGCCGATTTCCATGTTGGCCTTCTGGAGTGCTGCATAGGCGGTGCGGAAGGTGATATCGATCTGGTCCTGGATATCCTTGGCCTGGTCGATCAAATCCATCAGCTCACGGATGAGAATATTCCTCTTCTTGTCCATCAGGTCAAAGCCCTGCCTGGACAGCGCCAGGGAATTCTTGGCTAATATGAGATTACCTTTGGTTGGAAAGGTATTTGGATCCATAACATCACCCTTTCTGTGTTTTCAATCCATGTTCGGTCGATGCTCTTGTTTTTGGTGATTTCCTTGTTTATGATTCCTCTTCCGAAGGATGATAATACTGATCCAGAATCTTGGTGTCGATACGGTCCAGTTCGTCTCTCGGAATCATGCCCAGCAGTTTCCAGCCCAGGTCAAGGGTTTCCTCAATGCTGCGGTTCTCATCTGGTCTTTGGCCTACAAAATTGTGTTCAAAGGCATCACCGAATTTCAGGTATTTCTTATCCAGAGGTGAAAGCTCATCCTCACCGATAACAGAAGCCAGCGCCCTTGCGTCTCCCACCTTGGCATAGCAGGAGAAGAGCTGATTGGCGACGTCCTGATGGTCGCCTCTTGTGTAGCCTTCACCGATACCGTCCTTCATAAGCCTTGACAGGGAGGGCAGTACATTGATAGGCGGATAGATGGCCTGTCCGTGGAGCTGCCGCTCAAGAACAATCTGTCCTTCTGTGATGTAACCGGTAAGGTCAGGAATGGGGTGTGTGATATCATCATTGGGCATGGTCAGGATCGGTATCTGTGTAACAGAGCCGGTTCCGCCTCTTACAATGCCGGCGCGTTCATACAGGGTTGCCAGCTCACTGTACAGGTATCCGGGATAACCCTTTCTGGAAGGAATCTCGCCTTTTGAGGAAGAAACTTCACGCATGGCCTCCGCAAAGGAGGTGATATCTGTCAGGATAACAAGAATGTGCATTCCTTTTTCAAATGCCAGATACTCCGCAGCGGTCAGTGCCACTTTCGGGGTGATCAGTCGTTCCACAACCGGGTCATTTGCCAGGTTCAGGTACATGACCACATGGTCTGCAACACCGCTCTCCTCAAAGGTGCGGCGGAAAAATTCAGCAACGTCGTATTTGACACCCATAGCGGCAAATACAATGGCGAATTTTTCATTGCTGTCCCCGCCAAGGGAAGCCTGCTGTACGATCTGAGCTGCAAGCTGGTCGTGAGGAAGACCGTTTCCTGAGAAAATAGGAAGCTTCTGTCCTCTGATCAGGGTGGTCAGGCCGTCAATGGCCGAGATACCGGTCTGGATATAGTTACGGGGATATTCCCTGGTTACCGGGTTCAGGGGAAGTCCGTTGATGTTGGTGCGGACTTCCGGCATAACAGGACCCAGGCCGTCAATGGGTTTTCCGATGCCGTTGAAGGTTCTTCCCAGGATATCAGCGGAGAGCTCCACCTCCATGGGATGGCCTGTGAGTTTTGTGTGGGTGTTCAGAAGGGACATGTTTTCCGTGCCCTCGAACACCTGGATCACTGCTTTGTCTTCATATATTTCTACAATTCGGCCCAGCTTTTTGGAACCGTCGTCCACCTTGAACTCCACAATTTCATCAAAGGAGGCATCGCGCACGCCTTCCAATACAACCAGAGGTCCATTGATTTCGCTCAAGCCGAGATATTCTATTGCCATAATCGTTCCTCCTTATGCATTCTTTTCCATGACGGTATTGTAGAAGTCGTCAACAGCCTTCATGTAATCGTCAATAAGTTCCAGCTTGTCATTGGGAACATCATATTTGATGGATATGATCTTCTCAAATATATTCTCCCTGCGGAGCACGGACATGGGCATACCCATGGCAATCAGGCTTCGGCAGCGTTTGTATAGGTACAGGATGACTTCCATCATCTTAAACTGCTTATCCAGGGACACGCAGGTGTCGTCAGGATGGAAGGCGTTCTGCTGCAGGAAGCCCAGACGGATGACTCTGGCAATCTCCAGCGTCAGCTTCTGGTCATCCGGGAGCACATCGCTTCCGATCAGCTTTACGATCTCCATCAGGCTGCTCTCCTGGTTCAGGATAGCCATCATGCGGTTTCTGTCATCCACGAATTTTGGTGATACATTCTCACTGTACCAGTGGGACAGATCCCCCAGATATTCGCTGTAGCTGGTGAGCCAGTGGATAGCAGGGAAATGTCTGGCATAGGCCAGGGATTTATCAAGACCCCAGAAACAGCGCACGAAACGCTTGGTGTTCTGGGTGACAGGCTCGGAGAAGTCACCGCCCTGGGGAGATACGGCTCCGATAATGGATACGGAACCCTCCGTGCCGTTTAAGTTCTGCATCATGCCTGCCCTCTCGTAGAATGCGGAGAGGCGGGAGGCCAGATAAGCGGGGAAACCTTCCTCGGCGGGCATTTCCTCCAGACGGCCTGACAGCTCACGAAGGGCTTCAGCCCACCTGGATGTGGAGTCTGCCATGATCGCCACATCATATCCCATATCCCTGTAGTATTCCGCCAGGGATATGCCTGTGTAGATGGAAGCCTCACGGGCTGCCACGGGCATGTTGGAGGTGTTGGCGATCAGCGTGGTACGTGCCATGAGGGCATTGCCGGTCTTGGGGTCATGGAGCTTTGAGAAGTCCTCTAAAACCTGGGTCATCTCGTTGCCGCGCTCGCCGCAGCCGATGTAGACAATGATGTCCGCATCTGACCATTTGGCGATTTGGTGCTGTGTCATGGTCTTTCCTGTTCCGAAACCTCCGGGAACGGCTGCTGTGCCGCCTTTTGCAATGGGAAACAGGGTATCCAGGATACGCTGTCCTGTCACAAGAGGTATCGTAGCCGGGTAACGCTTGTTTGTGGGGCGCGGAATACGGATCGGCCATTTCTGCGCCAGTTTGAGGGGATACTCACTGCCGTCGGCAAGCTGGACCACTGCCAGCACATCGGTTACGGTGTAAGCGCCGTCTTTTACCACCTTGGATACAATGCCTTCCACCTGAGGCGGAACCATGGATTTATGCACAATGGACGGGGTTTCCTGCAGCTCCGCGATGATGGTGCCGCCGTGCACCTCCATGCCGTCCTTTATTGTCATATGAACGTTCCATTTTTTCTCTGTGTCCAGGGAATCTACCTGCATACCGCGGGAGATGTATTTGCCGGACTGTTCGGCAATGACAGAGAGGGGACGCTGGATACCGTCGAAAATATTGTCCAGGATACCCGGCCCCAGCATAACAGAGATGGCATCACCTGTGGCAGTGACCGTCTCCCCCGGTCTTAAACCGCTGGTTTCCTCGAAAACCTGAACAGTGGTGGTATCCTTTTTCAGGGAAATAACCTCGCCTACCAGGTTTTCCTTTCCCACGTATACCATTTCCGACATCTTGAATCCTGTATTACCTTTCAGATAAATGACGGGACCGTTGATGCCGTAGATAATTCCTGTTCTATTCATGTAGCAGTCCTCCGTCAAAATTAAATTCTTCTTTTTCGTTCTCGTATAAAGTTTTGAATGTGTGGTCAATTAAAATATTCTTCGCCGGGATCACAGCACGGACACCGCCCATGAAGGGAGTTTCCGACAGGCAGAGGGGAGTACCGCATCTGGCCGCAAGGGTTTCCAGCAGGTTGGCGTCCGCAGGGGTCAGATAAATCTGTACTTCGTCCTCTCCGGCAATGCTCAGGGCTTCCCGGATTTTTTCTTCCAGCCAGACTAGGTATTCGGAGCTGCCCATGAAGGTCTCCAGTTTGTTTCTTACTTCCACAAACAATTCCTCACGCAGTTCCTGCTGTTTCTTGGACAGACGTCTTTTAATGTGAAGCTGCTCCGCAGACAATGCCTTGTTTATTTCACGTTTTGCGTTCTCTGTCTCCAGCTTTAACTGGTTCGCGGCATTTTTCTGTTTATCTTCTTTATGTTCAGCCAGCATCTGGGAGAGGGCAGCCCGGTATTCTTCCAGGGCCTTTTCAGACTCCTCCCGTGCGCTTTCCATAGATACTTCGTAGAAATGCTGCAGTTTTTCTTCGGTTGTCATGTCGTTCACCTTCTTTATCTATAATTTCAAACCGATCGCCTCATTGACATAAGAAAGAATAAAATCGGGTGCACGGCCGGTACCATGTCTGTCGGGGATTTCTATAATGAGCGGCAGACGATGGTTCAGCCGCATGTCGTCAATGATATCGGGAAACTCCCTGCCGAATTTTTCCGTCAGCAGGATGATGCCGTTTTCCTTGTTGGCAATGGCGTCCTCCAGAGCTTTTCTCAGCTCTTCGCGTTCATGCACCACAACACCTTCCACGCCTGCAAGCCGCATTCCTGTATAGGTGTCAATATTATCGCTGATCAAAAACATTTTCATAATGCATCAGTCTCTTTCTATTAAAAATATAAGGCAGCCCTTATCCCAGTTTACCTAAGATCATGAAGGAAATGATAAGTCCGTACAGAGCAATACCTTCTGCCATGGCTACGAAGATCATGGATTTACCAAACAGGGAACCGTCCTCGCTGATAGCACCCAGTGCAGCGCTTGCGGAGGAGGCAACAGCGATACCGGAACCGATGCCGGAAAGTCCGGTAACCAGTGCGGCGCCGATGTAGCCCAGGCCTGTGGCAAGTCCTGCGGAAGCTGTGTCAGTGGCAGCGCTTACGGAAGCGGTTCCGCCGATCATCACAACAGAAGCCACCAGAAGGGTACCGAAGAAGAAGAAACAGTTCACGCCCAGTGATTTTTTGTAACGCTTTTTATTTTTCTCTCCCAGCAAAAAATATCCGAAGGGAACAATGATGCTTAAAATTAATGCCGCTGCTATAGTAAATTGAATTAATGTTGTCATAATAATGAATCCTCCTTAGGTTTATGCATTTTTGTGTAACTGTTCAGTACCCTCACAGTTACAGGCAAAAATCCATGCAGAATCGCCTTTGGCGATGGGATTTTTGCTTGGCTGCGGAATGCTTTCTTACGGTCAGCGCAGTGAATGCGCAGACCTACTGAATAGTTGCATTTTTGTTTCCTTTTTTTACGCGCTTTAAGAATGGGTGGAATTCCCTGCCGCTGCCTTTATAGAAGCGGCTGAACATCTCGTAATATTCCAGACGGAGTACCTGGATACCTACGATCAGGCCCTCCATAGCGCATACAAAGCCATTGCCCAGCACGATGACCAGCCAGTTGATGCTGCCTCCGCTCTCAGCGCCTCCAAGCATGAGTACAACACCCATCATGGCTGCATGGCTGACAGCAAATGCGCCGATACGGACGAAGGAAAGGGTGTTGGAGAGATAACTCAGCATTACCTCAAACAGTTCAAAGAAGCTCTGAACAAAGAACATGACCTTTCCGCCCTCCACAACAGGCTGTTTTTTCTTAATGATACGTGTCAGCGGCTCCTTCAGCATGATCAGGATAAGCGGTACGCCGAACATGATGACCAGGATCGCCGTTGCCGGAAGAGAATGTCCTGTCAGGTACAGCAGGATCATAACGGTCAGTGCCCCGTAGAAGACCAGGCCGCAGACTGCATTCTGGTCAAACAGGATATTTTCCGTATCGCGGCATCTCACTGCATTGATGATATGGAAGATCATGGTCAGCAGTATGAGGAACATACCGAAGACGATCGCCACAATAAACACAGTGTTCATGTTGCCAAGGCCGGGTACATTGGTCATGGCATCCACAGGCCGCAGCCATATGGGTTCCAGCACATCTTCAAATCCGAAGATACTGCCGAACATGAATCCAAAGAAAGTGGAAAAGATACCGGCTGTGCCTATGATGGCGGCCAGATCCATTTTTTTGAATTTGTAAAGCAAAAATCCGCCGATAGCCAGCAAAAGACCCTGTCCCACATCGCCGAACATGGCGCCGAAGATGAAGGAATAGGTGACTGCCACGAACATGGTGGGGTCCATCTCATTGTAGGCGGGAAGGCCGTACATTTTAACATACATCTCAAAAGGTTTGAAAACCTTGGGGTTTTTCAGCTTGGTCGGCGGCTGTGTGCGTATGTTGTTCTGGTCATCCTCAATGATACAGAACAGTTTGGCATCATTTTCAATGTCCTTCTGGAAAGCCAGGGCATCCCGCTCGGTCATCCATCCGCAGAGGATATAGAAGGTCTCCTGGTGTTCTTTGACGCAGGCCGCTACTTTTCGCACGTCAAAGTTGGTGGAGAGAGCACTTAGGGCTTCTCTTGCGGAGAGTATGGCGGAAGCGTCGTTCCGGAGCAGCAGCCGTATTTCTTCCTGGCAGGAGGCCATGTGCCTGTCTATGGTTTCCAGTTTTATTTTCAGTTCCCTGTGTATGGCCTGGGGTGTCCCGTGGTAGTAATCTTTTTTCAGGTAAATCCTTTCAAAATGCATGGAAGAGAAGACTGCGTCAACCTCCTCCATCCTGGTCCAGGGTACGAAATAGACGCCCCATACATATTCGTCTTCATGGCAGGGATAGAACCAGGTGTCCATGCCGTCATAGACGTACTCTTTGAATTTGTTATAATATTCTTTCGCGATCCGGCCGAAACGGACCTGGACAAAACGGTAGTGTACCAATTTATCCACATCTTCCGGCAGATTCAGGAAGGGGGTGATACGGTTTAAGTCTTCCACAACTGCCGTCCGCTGTGCCTTCAGGTCATCGCATTCTGCATTGATGTCTGAGAGCTTCTGGCTGAGGGAGTCAATAAGATCCGTGGCTTCATCCAGGGAAATATCCCGGACCGGCACGTCCTCTGTGTTCTGCAGCAGCCCTGCAAACTCTGTGGCCTTGTTCAGAAGCTCCTTATAGGGGTTGATCTGAATATAGGGGGACAGGTGCTGCACCTGCGTCAGCTGTGCCATGGCATTTTCCAGATGGATTTCATATTTAGCCAGGTATTCGTTGACAACTCTGTCAATGTCAGACTTCGGACCGGTAATGCTCAAGAATTTCATTTTCTCAATCATGTCAATTACCTCCGAGGTTAGTTTTTGTGAATATAATCCAGCGTCTCAGCCGGGGACAGTCCGTAGCGGATACACTCTATGGCAGTAGTGAGCCGGTCTACTTCGTGTTCCTTGTGATAAAAATAGGAATAGATCATAATGACTGAGTGCGGGTATTTTCTTGCCTCCGATTCCAGGACATTCCTGAGATTCAGAGTATAGTATTCTTCCAGGTTCTCCGGCGCAAGTTCCGGATAACGTTTTTTATAAGCAGTAGTATCCAGCACGCGGCGGAATTCTTCATTGTCCGCTGCCTCCACCAGTGCGGTGATCTCTTTGTGGGAGAGCTTATAGTGCACAGGTATGAGCAGCGCGTAGATATCAGCCGGGGCCATATGGTAATACCTGCGGGAACGGTAGATCCACTGCAGGTTGAGCATATCAAATTTGTTGCCGTAGGCTTTGATGATCTCTTGCAGATCTCTTTTTTTGAACAGCTTATCTTTTACAGACCAGATATTCGCAAAATAATACTGGTCCAGCGCCATGCCGTAATCAAAAAGGAGCGGTGTATATTCTTCCCCGATTTTTGACAGAGGAGAGTAATATTCCGTACCTTTCAGACTGTTTACAAATTCTTCAATTGTATTTGCTTGGGTAAGCTTTTCCAAATCCAGTTTGGAATGCCGGTCAAAGAAATCTTTGAACAGCGACAGATCCAGCCCTTCCCGGGTCTTGTCAAACACCCTTCTGAGGCATTCCTTCATAACGGCGATCTCGTACCGCTTAAAGTACAGAGCCATAAAGGTGCGCTGGGAGGGATTGGCGAATTTGTAAATCTTAGCAAAGTTCTGATGGATTGTGTGGGTAAGCAGTTTTTCCATGTCACCCCTGTGGAGGGAATTTTCATCCAGGTCAGTCCACAGTTCTTTGAATCCGGGCTGCTTTTTTAGATACGCAACCACCTGGGGAACAGATTCCAACTGAGAAATTTCCTGATACTGCTTTTCCGTCATGAGCTTGCTCTGCATGGCACGGATCTTGGTTGAAAGACCGCTGTAAGATAACAGGGTTCCCATAACATCACATCCTTAATATTTTGTCATACAGTTTCTGAGCCATCTCTTCGTGATGGGCTTCATAATACTTTTCCATTTTACGCAGGATTTCATCCGTTTCCGCTTTCTGGTTATCCAGTTCTTTTTCCATGTTGACTTCCAGGTCTCTGCGGATGGATTCCAGTTCTTTGGCAGTCTGCCAGTCTGCTTCCTCGTCAAAGGCTTTGATCTGGGCATCATTGTCTTCGGAAAGCTTTTTTTTCTGGACAGCAACGTCCTCCATGATTCGGGAAGCTGCGGCTTCTATTTCTGCCAGTTTGCTGATTACATCTTCCATAGATTTTCCTCCTTGTGTCTTCTATATATCATACACCTTTTCCAGAAAAAATCCATAGAAATCTTCATAATATTTATGCTGATTTATACAAAAGATATAATTGTGACGGGTGTTTTTCTTATGTTTTTTGGCGAATTTTGCGGTAATCTTTGACAAAACAAAAAGTTTTCAGTTATACTGAAGGAAGGCGGAAAAAAGCCGGCTCTGGGGCCGGGGTGCTTCGTCTGCAAGAAAGACAAAGAGAAAGGCTGGATATAAAATGCGTTTGAGAAATATACCCGGGGCAAAGGATGCCATTGCTGAGAGCGCTTATGTGATACAGAATCCTCAGGAAAATGCAGGAAAGTGGCATGAGATATTTCAAAACGGAAATCCTGTCCATATAGAGGTCGGCATGGGAAAAGGCCGTTTTATCATGGATATGGCTGCGAGAAATCCACACATTAGTTATGTAGGGATTGAAATGTACGACAGCGTTCTTCTGCGGGCGCTCCAGAAAATGGAGGAGCGGGAAACAGAGGCAGAGGCGCTGAAAAATCTGTTTTTCATGAGAATGGATGCCAGGGAGCTGCCGCTTGTATTTAATCGGGGAGAAGTGGACAGAATATATTTAAACTTTTCCGATCCGTGGCCCAAGGAACGCCACGCAAAGAGAAGGCTCACTTCAAGGCAGTTTCTGGAGCGCTATGATGCCATACTGGCTAAGGACGGTACGGTGGAGTTCAAGACAGACAACAGGGAGCTTTTTGACTTTTCCGTGGAGGAATTTAAGGAGGCCGGGTGGAAACTTTTGGCCTGCACCTATGACCTGCATCACGACGGGGAACTGAACCGGGGGAATGTGATGACGGAATATGAGGAGAAGTTTTCCTCCATGGGGAATCCTATCCACAAGCTGACCGCAGCCAGATAGGGAAGCAGAAACCGGGTTTCGGTCCGGGATTTTTGTCATATGATATAGAGAAGCAGTTTTACCTGAAAGGAAGTATCCTATGGCGAAGAAGAAAAATATGCAGAACTCCCTCTTTGAATGGGCATATACAAACAGGAAAATGGGCAGCAAAACTGCTGATATCTTGAAATCAGTCGGAGAAGTGAATAAGCTTTTAAGTTCAGCCGGGAAAAAGAAAAAGTAAGAAAAAGGGGAAAACAGTAAAAACTACTATAAGAAAGCGTGTAACGCTTAACCGGAAAGGAGAAAATCATGGTTGAAGTGATTACGGAACAGAATTTTGACAAGGTTGTGATGGGGGCGGATCTGCCTGTACTGGTGGATTTTTATGCAACCTGGTGTGGCCCGTGCAAACAGATGGCACCTGTGATCGAGGAGCTGTCAGAGGATCTGGAGGGCAGGGCCCTCTTCGGCAAGGTCAATGTGGATGAAAATATCAATCTCGCGCAGAGATATAAAATCATGCAGGTCCCGACCTTCCTGTTCGTCAAGGACGGCAAAGTGGTGAGCCGGGAGACCGGAGGAATCAGCAAGGAAGAGCTGGCAGAGGAACTTGGGGTGTGGCTGTAAAGCCGCCCCCGGCCTGCGGCCGGCAGTCGAAAAAAGGCAGAAAATGCGTTAACGAACTGCAGTGTTACATGTATATGATAAAAAACATAAAAAAATGTAAAAAGATACTTGCATTTTTCCAATATATCGCTTATAATATGTCTTGCGTTACAAAATAAAGCGTACGCGCCTTTAGCTCAGTTGGTAGAGCAGTAGACTCTTAATCTATTTGTCCAGGGTTCGAGTCCCTGAAGGCGCACTAAAAAGCACTGTTTTTGCAGAGTTGGAGCTGCGGGGACGGTGCTTTTCTTTTCGTGTTCTGCCCAGCGCTGCGTAGAGTCCGGGTTTGGAAACGGATTGTGCAGATGCAGGATTTTTGTTGATGTCAATGCTGAGGCCACAGACCAGGAACAGAAGCTTGCAGCAGCGCCTTATGTGAAGGATAAAAGGGGCGGAGAGACCATAACTCTCACAACGGATTTCCGGCCCTTATAGGTGCCTTCGTCTTTTTTACCGAGTAATGCTTGTGTGCCGCTGTTTCCCGGGATATAATAAAACTTACAGACCGGGTGTACATCGAACCGGTAATTTTATGATTCGGGAGGACAAAGAGAGATGAGAGTGCTATTTATCGGAGGCACCGGAACCATCAGCATGGCGATCACCAGAAGGCTGCTGACAGAGGGACACAAAGTGTACCTGCTGAACCGGGGAACACGAAACGGGGAGCTGCCTTCGGGAGCCATCGGGCTTACGGCTCCGCGTCCGCATACCAGAAGCCCCCTTCTGACTACAGAATGACAGAGGGAACCCCGCTTGCCAACCCAAAATGGCAGTATTCCAGGGACAAGATCGCCTGCGAGGCGTTTCTTATGGAGAAATACAGGGAAGAAGGATTTCCCGTGACCATAGTACGTCCAAGCCATACTTATGACGAGCGCAGCATCCCTATGGGACTTCACGGCGACAACGGAAGCTACCAGGTAGTCAAACGGATAAAAGAGGGAAAACCGGTACTGATACCGGGAGACGGAACATCACTTTGGACGGTTACCCACAACTCCGATTTTGCGAAAGGCTTTGTGGGCCTTATGGGAAACATCCATGCCATTGGCGAGGCTGTACAGATCACCTCAGATGAGACCCTGACCTGGAACCAGATCTATCAGACAGTTGCGGACGCACTGGGCGTACCGCTTCATCCGGTGCGTGTCTCCAGTGATTTCCTGGATGCCTGCAGCGATTACGGCTTCAACGGCAGCATGATGGGGGATAAATCCAACTCCGTGGTATTTCTAAATGACAAACTGAAACGCCTGGTACCCGGCTTCACAGCCGTAAAACGCTTCGACCAGGGTGTCCGGGAAAGCCTTGCCTACATTGCATCCCATCCGGAATGCCAGAAAGAGGACCCGGAATTTGACGCCTTTTGTGACCGGGTAGTGGAAGCCCTGGAACGTGCAAAAGACTACGTGAGAAAAGGAATCTCATAAAACAAGGGACAGACATACCGGATAATTGTAAAATCACCGGTACGTCTGTCCCATTTTCTTCCTGATCCATAACCATTCGGCCGCCTGAACAGCTGCCTTAATTCATCATACTTCCCAACACCTGGTTCACCAGCTTGCCGTCTGCGATTCCCTTTACTTTCGGCATCAGGACCTTCATGATCTTTCCTTTATCCTTACCTGTAGGAGCCTCAATCTCCAGCTCTTTCAGCACACCGGCGATCACTTCCCTGATCTCCTCCTCATTCAGCATTTTCGGAGCAAATTCCTCATAGACAGCAATACGCTTTGTACACTCATCAATAATTTCACTTCTATCTGCAGGAGTCATTTCCAGAGTTTCTTTTGTCTGTTTGATCTCTTTTAACACCACTTCATTCTCTTCCGCCTCTGTCAGGTCTTCTCTCTTATCAATGGCTTTATTTTTCAGAGCTGACAGCAGCATGGACAAAGAATCCTTACGCTCTTTCTCACCGGCTTTCATAGCAGCGACCATGGCTTTTCTTACTTCATCAATTTTACTCATTGTCGGAATCTCCTTTTCATTTTTTATAACGCGGAAAACCCACCACGTTCCCGTCCATTAGTATACCACTATCATTTACCTCTTTCCACATTTTTATTTATAATGTCAGACGATGAGAATCGTCAAGATGTTTTTATCTTTTTATCTTTTATACCTCCCGCAGATGGTGTCAGGGATGTCGGGGCGGTGTCTTCCTTTGACAGACATTGCGGCAGTGAACCGGAAAATCCACCGTTTACGGAAACTTAGGCGCGACGGCTCTTCCGGAGCGTCTTAGTTGCAGTTAACGGTTAGTTGGAGGCGAACGGAGCTGGCTGTCAAAGGAAGACACCGCCCCGGCATCCCGTCCGCCCTTCTTCATCTAACCCGCAGCAAATTCCACCTAAAATAAGCCGACAGCAGCCGAATCACCACTGTAACGATCAACCCCAAAATAACCCCCGCCGGTTCCCCCATAGAATCCCTGCACACAACACAAACGATCCCGCCGGCTATAGAAGCACACGCATAAATCTCCCTCACCAGAATATAAGGCGTTTCCCCTGCCATAATATCCCTCAGCACGCCCCCGCCGACTCCCGTGAGCACACCCACAAACACAAAAAAGAACGTATTATTATCCGTCACCACACTGGCTGCCGCCTGAATCCCCACCACCGTGAAAATCCCCAGCCCCAGAGTATCACACAGCATCATCACGTTATCATAATACTTATTCTTAGCCCTTGATTTAAGAATCTCCGGATTCGTATAAGTAATAGCAAAAAGCAATGTGGAAGTCAGTATGGCAAAAAGCACATACACCGGCTTGGCAAATGCGGTAGGCGGAGTGATTCCCAATATAATATCCCGCATCATACCACCGCCCACCGCCGTGGTAGCCCCCAGAATATTTACCCCGAAGATATCCATTTTTTTCTCAATGGCGATCATTGCCCCTGACGAAGCGAAAGCCACCGTCCCTATTATTTCCAGTACAAAGATAAAGGTATCCATATTTTCCCCTTTGAAATATATTTTATTATCCATTATACGATAAACATATAAAAAAATCGTCAGAAACGGACATAATAGTATACGGAAATATAAAAAGTACACGTTTACCATTTTCTTTGATCTTCGCAGATATATTTATATAAAATATAATAAAATGTGTAAAAATGAATAAAATATGTTATAATTATAATAATTTATATTATGAGGTGATAAAATGGGATTAAAAGCAGAAAATGTATTTAAACCGGGGGCATATCCGGAATATACATATGTATCCAGAAACTATGAAAATACCGGCATATCGTATGAGCTGCGTTTAAAGCAGGCGTTAAGGACGGCGGGATGCCTGACTTCCCTGATCGGCCCTTCTAAAATGGGAAAGACGATATTATGTGAAACGGTGATTGGCTTTGATAATATTGTTGAAGTTTCCGGTGCTGATTTTAATAATAATGCTGACTTTTGGGCCACTGTAGCAGCAAAAGTAGAGCTGCCTTATTTGGGTGAGATCACAACAGAGAGAGAGATGAAGGAAGGAGAAGCGAAAGAAACAGACAGTAAAAGCGAAAGATATGTACTATCTAAGGATAAAGTCATTCAATATTATAAAGACCATGATAAAGTGCTGGTAATTGATGATTTCCATTATGCGTCTAAGGAAATGCAGATGATAATGGCACAGCAGCTGAAAGATGCCATCAGAAGAGAATTGAAGGTTGTGGTGGTTTCCCTGCCGCATAGGTCAGATGATGCAATACGGCAGAATGCTGATCTGTCAGGAAGACTGAGCTTGATCAATATTGAGGCGTGGAAAAAAGAAGATCTGAAGGAAATCGCACTAAAAGGCTTTAAACAGCTCAATATTAAAATAACAGATGAAGTTGCTGACCGGCTGGCTGTTGAATGTCTGACTTCACCACAGCTAATGCAGTATATCTGTCTGAGTATCTGTACATTGCTGGAGGATAAAAATGAAGACACAGTAAATAAAAATATTCTGGAAACAGCATATAGATTTACAACAGTTAATTTTAATTATTATGATGTAGTGAATGTAATGTCTAAAGGACCGAATACACGAGGAAAGAAAAGAAATAAATATAAAACTGTGACAGGAAGAGAATTGGATCTATATGGATTGATCGTAGAATCGTTAGCGAAAAATCCCCCTGTTATGGAGTTGGATTTTGACGCAGTTTATGACAGAATAGTAAAATTGATTCCGGAGAAAGAAGGTAGACCGGATAAACAGTCAGTGAAAACCCATTTGAATAATCTGCATCTTATACTGAAAGAGAAAGAAGAGATATACAAAGCCATTGACTGGAAAGACGGCAAGGTTTATATTTTGGATCCGCTGTTTTTATTTTATCTGCGATGGGGAAGAATAGGTGAATGATTTGTTAAAGGATTATATAGAAGCGCTGAAAGGGATAGATACAATAGAGAAATATGAGTTATTTATCCCGAAGTTGAATGAAATGCTGCAGCAGGGGGCTTATAATGCTGAGATTATCCGGGCAGTCCGAAACAGGGAAACGTATATGTCCAATAGGTTTTCAAAGGAATCCGCTACAGATAATATGCTGAAAGCAAAAGAGAAACTGATATTCTATTTGAACAGTATTTTGTCGGAAAACGATGAAAGTCCATCACAGACGGTTCAATTTTATATTGAAAAGTATTTAAATAATTTTTATTCATTTTTAGAGGCATTGAGGGAAGTAAGCCCACACAAAAGAGCATCGCTAAAAGCAGAAAATCTGCAGGAAATACGAATATGCTCTGAAACCGTTATGTTTGGATGCCAGGAAAGAAGTGACCGAGGATTCAGGAGTCGGAGCCGTAAGAAGTGATATAAAAATCCCTTCTGTCAACACTGTCATTGAAGCAAAATGTACAAGGAACACAATGAATTTAAAGAAGCTGACAGAGGAAATAGAAGCTGACATTGTACATTATGATGCTGATTATATATATTTTTACATTTATGACAGAGAAAAAATTATAAAAGATAAGTATACTTTTGAAATAAACTTTAACCGAAACTTTGATGGTAAAGTAATAAGGGCTGTTATATTACAACCTGTGCATATGTAAAGAGGTACGGAATTGTGTCAGATGATTTGACTTTTTCTCCTGTCTTTGATACATTAAAGCTACATACTTCAAAAAGCTAACGCATCAACCGGTCAGGGGACAAAAGCTGGCTGCCCCGGTACCGGATCACACGGAGGAAAAGAAAATGCAGAAACACAATAACGGCAGCTTCACCAATTCCCTGGGCTTTGTACTGGCCTGTGTGGGCTCTGCGGTGGGGCTTGGGAATATATGGATGTTCCCATACAGACTGGGAGAATACGGAGGCGCGGCTTTTCTGATCCCGTATCTCTTCTTTATCTGCCTGTTCGGTTTTGTCGGCCTGTCGGCTGAGTTTGCCATAGGGCGCCGGGCGGGAACAGGTACCCTTGGCTCTTACGAATACTGCTGGGAATCCAGAAAGAAGGGAAAGATCGGAAAGGTACTGGGCTGGATTCCGCTGTTAGGTTCTCTGGGGATCGCCATCGGCTATTCCATCATCATCGGCTGGGTGCTCCGCTTCCTGGCAGGATCTGTGACAAATACAGTGCTCACAGAGGATTCCGCAGAATTTTTCGGACAGGTTACAGCCAATATGAAAAACCTGCCCTGGCATGTTCTTGTCATTGCCATTACCGTGATCATTCTGATCACCGGAGCGGTGAATCAGATCGAGAGGGCGAATAAGATTCTGATGCCCCTGTTTTTCATCCTTTTTGCCATACTGGCGGTGAGAGTGTTCTTCCTGCCGGGGTCTCATGAGGGATACCGTTTTCTGTTCGTGCCCAAATGGGAGGCGCTGGCAAAGGTGGATACCTGGGTCATGGCTATGGGACAGGCGTTTTTCTCATTGTCTATCACAGGTTCGGGCATGATCGTTTACGGCTCCTACCTGAGCAAAAAGGAAGATATCCCCAAGTCTTCCATACAGACAGCAGTCTTTGATACCATTGCGGCCATGCTGGCAGCCCTGGCTATCATGCCGGCTGTGTTTGCCTTCGGGATCGAACCATCCGCAGGTCCGTCCCTGATGTTCATTACGATACCGAATATCTTCAAGCAGATGCCCATGGGCCGGCTTTTTGCCGTGATCTTCTTCCTCTCTGTATGCTTTGCGGGCATCACATCTCTCATCAATATGTTTGAGGCGGTGATCGAGAGCTGGCAGCAGAAGTTCAGCCTGCAGAGGACAAAAGCAGTTGCCCTCTGCGGCGGTGTTGCACTTGCAGTAGGGCTGCTTCTGGAGGAGGAGTCTAAGGTGGGGCACTGGATGGATTTTATCACCATCATCATCGTGCCGTTCGGAGCCGTGCTGGGAGCTGTCTCCATCTACTATGTCCTTGGATTTGACAAGATCAGGGAAGAGCTGGAGGAGGGCAGGAAAAAGCCCCTTCCGAAAGCCTTTAAAGTGGCTGCAAAGTATCTGTATGTGCCCCTGGCAGTCATCGTATTCATTCTGGGCCTCGTCTATAAAGGGATTGGATGACGCTCCTGTCATAATGTAAAATTATAGTAACTGTTCAGTCAGGTCTGCGCATTTACTGCGCTGACCGTGCAAAAGAGTAGTGGCGGCAGGTATTCGCCCCATCGC
>PPYE01207205.1_pt1 | contig 64653 bp, 61 predicted proteins | sample 1559881 | NCBI WGS metagenome assembly PPYE01 (sample SAMN08240022, study PRJNA423297) | Human gut metagenome, whole genome shotgun sequencing project. | reverse complement strand
AGTGTATCTTCGCCCGGGCGCGGCTGTCGTTCGCCATGCGGGCCATCTGCCCGGAGGTGCGGACCGACGGCCAGCTGAACCTCATCCGGGCCCGCCATCCGCTCATCACCGGCAAGACGGTCGTCCCGATCTCCGTGCGGCTGGGCAGCGATTTTGACACGCTCATCATCACCGGCCCCAACACCGGCGGCAAGACCGTCACGCTCAAGACCATCGGCCTGCTCACGCTCATGGCCGAGTGCGGTCTGCATATCCCTGCCGACGACGGCAGCTCCATCAACGTCTACGAGCAGGTCTTCGCCGACATCGGCGACGAGCAGTCCATCGAGCAGTCGCTTTCCACCTTCTCGTCGCATACAAAGAATATCGTGGAGATCCTTAAGGTCTGCGACCGCGACAGTCTCGTCCTCTTCGACGAGCTCTGCGCCGGTACCGACCCGGCAGAGGGCGCGGCGCTCGCCATCGCCATCATCGAGTTCTGCCGCAAATGCGGCGCCGGCGTCGCCGCCACAACGCACTACGCTGAGCTCAAGCTCTACGCCATGCGCACGAGCGGCGTCATGAACGCCTCGTGCGAGTTCAACGTCGAGACTCTGCAGCCGACCTACCGGCTGCTCATCGGCGTGCCCGGCAAGTCCAACGCGTTTGCCATCTCCAAGCGCCTGGGGCTGGACGACGGCATCCTGGAGCAGGCGCGGAGCCTGGTCAGCCAGAACGACGTGAATTTCGAGGATGTCCTGACCCAGCTCGACCAGCAGCGGCAGGAGATGGAGAAGGCGAAGGAAGAAGCCGAGCGTCTGCGCCGCGAGACCGAGAAGCAGAAGGAAAAATCCGACGAATACTACGCCCAGATCAAGCAGGAGAAGGAAAAGGCCGCCCAGCAGGCCCGCAAGGAGGCCCAGTTCATCATCGACGACGCCCGCCGCGCGGCGGACGCAGTCTACGAAGAGCTCAAGCAGCTGCGCAAGCAGGCCAAAAACGGCGCGTTCATCCCCGGCTCCAACGAAAAGCAGGCCGGGATGCGCCGCAGCCTCAACGAGGCGGAGCAGAAGCTGCAGCCGCAGCGCGAGCAGAAGGCCCGGCCTGAGGTGACCCGCGCCATCCGCGTGGGCGACACCGTGGAGCTGCTGAAGCTCGGCACGAAGGCATCGGTGCTCGCCATCAACAAGGACGGCAGCTACCAGCTGCGCGCCGGGATCATGCAGGTGACGGCGAAGCCCGACGAGGTGTATCTGCTCGAAAATGAGACGCAGAATGCGGCCAAAAAGGTCATCGCGGGCAAGGTCCGCGAGCTCAAGGCCGCGGCCCAGCCGGAGCTCGACATCCGCGGCATGGCCGTCGACGAGGCGCTGCCGGTCCTGGATAATTTCCTGGACGCGGCCTACATGGGAAATCTGCCGAACGCCCGCATCATCCACGGCAAGGGCACCGGCGTGCTCCGCTCCGCCGTGCAGGAGGAACTGCGCCGCTGCAAATACGTCAAGTCGTTCCGCCTCGGCGTCTACGGTGAGGGCGAGTCTGGCGTGACGATCGTGGAATTCAAGTGAATGCGGAAGAAAGTGGAAGTGTCATGAAATAATGATTGACATTTCAATGAAATTTGCTAAAATTAGAAAGACGAAAGAGAGTGCCCAGCCTTGTACATCGGGCACGCCCAGCATGATATATAAGGAGTGTCGTCTATGTACATGCAGCAATCCATCGTAAAGTGCGAATCCGGCCTTTATAACCGTCAGGCCACCTACTTCATCCAGAAGGCCAACGAGTTCAAGTCCAGCATCTGGGTCGAGGTGGAAGACCGCAAGATCAACGCCAAGAGCCTGCTCGGCGTTCTGTCCATGGGCATCACCAAGGGCACGCGCGTCAGCATCATTGCTGAGGGCCCCGATGAGGAAGAAGCAGTCAAGGCGCTGACCGATATGCTCGTAAAAGAGGTTTTCTGAGCATTTTTCATCCGGAACCGACAGGAGGGGCGTTGCCCCTCCTGTCCATGTACTTTGAATCTGATTTGCCGGCGTTGCGTCTGCAGCGCTTTTTTTATTCGTATGACATTTGAAGAACTCAAAGACAAGGCGCTCTCGCTGCCCTACGAGCCGGGCGTGTACCTGATGCAGGACAAGACCGGCACGGTCATCTACGTCGGCAAGGCGAAGAAGCTCAAAAACCGTGTCAGCCAGTATTTTCAGGATACGGCCTCCCATACGCCGAAGACGCGGAAGATGGTCTCGCAGATCGACCATTTCGACACCATCGTCGCCCGGTCGGAATTTGAGGCGCTCGTGCTCGAATGCTCGCTCATCAAGCGGCACATGCCCAAGTACAACATCCTCCTGAAGGATGACAAGGGCTACCCGTATCTGCGCGTCGATCTGGCGGAGGACTATCCCACCATGCAGATGGTCAGCCGCATTACCGGCGACAAGGCCAGCTACTTTGGTCCCTTCGGCGGCCGCTTCGTGACGCAGCATGTGATCGATACGCTGCGGCTGACGCTCAAGCTGCCCGGCTGCTCCAAGCAGTTTCCGCGCGACCTCGGCAAGGAGCGTCCCTGCCTGAACTACCACATGAACAACTGCGACGGCTGGTGCCAGCTCTCGCGCAGCCAGAAGGACTACCACGCCCGGATGGAGCAGGCCGTCCTCATCCTGCAGGGGAACTACAAGCAGGTGGCGGGCGAGCTGCGCGCGCAGATGGAGACCGCGGCGGACAAGCTGCAGTTTGAGCTGGCGGCGTCGCTGCGCGACCGGCTGCGGGCCGTGGAATCCCTTGGCGAAAAGCAGCTCGTCACGGCTGGGACGATGGCCAACACCGACGTCATCGGCTACTATCAGAACGAAACGCGGGCCTGCTTTGCAGTTCTGCATTATGTAAACGGAAGCCTGCTCGATAAGGAATACGAGATCCTCGCCACGGCCGACGACCCGAAGGAGGCCGTCTCGTCGCTCGTCAAGCAGTTTTATCTCGTCCGCGGCGCGGCGCCCAAGGTCATTCTGACACCGTTTGAGATGGAGGACGCGGAGCTGTTCTCCGCACTTTTGCAGCAGGAGCTGGGCAAGAAGGTCCTCATCCGCATGCCGCAGCGCGGCGACAACGTCCGTCTGGTCGAGCTGGCGCAGAAAAACGCCCGCGAAGAAGCCGAGCGCATCACCACCAAGGCGGAGCGCCGCACCGGCACGCTCGGCGTGCTGGCCGATATGCTCCACCTGCCGGATACCCCGCACCGGATGGAATCCTACGACATCTCCAACCTGGCCGGGACGGATATTGTCGCCTCCATGGTCGTCTTTCAGGATGGAAAGCCGCTCAAATCGGCCTATAAGCGCTTCAAGGTCGAGGGCCTGACCGATCAGGACGACTACGCGTCCATGCATCAGGTCCTGCTGCGGCGGCTGACGCACTATGTCCAGCAGGATGCGGGCTTCGCAGAGCGCCCGGACGTGCTGCTCATCGATGGCGGCATCGAGCACGCGCGGGTCGCGGAGGACGTGCTGCAGACGCTCGGGCTGTCGATCCCGACCTACGGCATGGTCAAGGATGACCGCCACCGCACCAGAGCGCTCGTCACCGCTGCGGGCGATGAGATCGCCATCAGCGCCGTTCCGTCTGTGTTCGCCCTCATCGGCACCATCCAGGAGGAGACGCACCGCTTTGCCATCACGTACCAGCGCACGCTCCGCTCGCGCCGCATGAAGGCCTCCGGACTGGAGGATATCCCCGGCATCGGCGAAAAGCGGCGGCAGGCGCTGCTGAAGAAATTCCGCTCCGTCAAGGCCATTTCCCAGGCCGGACAGGCCGAGCTGGAGCAGGTCCTGCCGGTCCCGGCTGCGCAGGCCGTCTACCGGCATTTTCACCCGCAGGAAGGAGGAACCGCATGCGCGTCATCACAGGAACCGCCAGAGGCGTCCCGCTGAAGGCTCCGAAGGGCATGGATACCCGCCCGACCATGGACCAGGTCAAGGAGGGCATTTTCTCCGCCATCCAGTTTGAAGTGGAGGGGCGGCGCGCGCTCGACCTGTTTGCGGGTTCGGGCCAGCTCGGCATCGAGGCGCTCAGCCGCGGCGCGGCGCACTGCACCTTTGTGGACAAGGGCAGGGAGCCCATCGCCGTCATCCGGGAGAACCTGAAAAAGACAAGGCTGGAAGAACGTGCTACGGTCGTGCAGGCAGATTACAGTTCCTGGCTGAAAACCTGCCGCCAGCAGTACGATCTGATCCTTCTGGACCCGCCTTATGCAGAAGTTTTTTTGGAAACTGCCCTAAAAATCGTATCAGAAATTGACATTTTGACGAACAGTGGTATAATAGTCTGTGAAAGACCCTTTGACAAGACCCTGCCGGAGCACATCCCGGGCCTTGTCCGTTACCGCGATTACCGCTACGGCAAAGCCGCGGTGACGATCTTCCGCAGAGGATAACCGTCTGGAGGACGCATGAAAACAGCCATTTATCCCGGCAGCTTCGATCCTGTCACGAACGGTCACCTCAACATCATCACCCGAGCCGCCCGGAGCTTTGACCGGCTGATCGTCTGTGTGATGTACAACTGTGAAAAAAGCCCCATGTTCACGCCGGAAGAGCGTGTGGATCTGATCCGCCGCGTGACCGTCGGCATCCCCAACGTCGAGGTCATGCACTCCGACAAGCTGCTGGCCGATTTTGCGCGCGAACAGGGCAGCTCCATTATCATCAAGGGCCTGCGGGCCGTTTCTGATTTTGAACGCGAATTCCAGATGGCGCTCATGAATCACAAACTCAATCCCGGACTTGATACCATGTTCCTGACTGCCGAGCACCAGTTCATGTACCTGAGCTCCAGCGCTGTCAAGGAGCTGGGCCGGTATGATGCCGACGTGAGTGATTTTCTCCCGGCCGAGATCATCCCGGACTTCAAGGCTCGCATGATGGAGCAAATCTAAGGAGGTAATTTTATGGCAAGCGGTATTGAAGAGATCCTGACAACGTTATACGAGATGGTGCAGGATGCGTGGAGCCTTCCGCTCGGCGCAGACAAGTGCGTGCTCGAACGCGACAAGGTCCTCGATCTTCTCGATGAGATCAGCAACCAGCTTCCCGGTGAGCTCAAGCAGGCCAAGACGATCGTCGAATCCCGCAATGAGGTCATTACCAACGCCAAGCGCGAAGCCGAGAATATTCTCAAGCAGGCCGAGCAGCGTGCCCGCCAGATGATCTCGCACGAAGAGGTCTATCTGCAGGCCCAGAAGGAGGCCGACGATCTCATGAAGAACGCCCAGGCCAAGATCAAGGAGCTGCGTCAGGTCACCAACGACTATGTCGACGACTCCATGAAGCGCACGGAAGACGCCATCGCTCAGGCGCTCAGCGAGATCCGCGAGTCGCGCAGCAAGTTCCGCGCGCTGGTCAACCCGCAGCAGGCAAAGCCCTCGCCCATCATCGAGGACGTGTAAGCGTCCGATCCCCATATCGCCACAAGCTGAGAAGAGGAGTAAGACCCGAAGACGCAGCCCCAGAGAGAAGGCGGCCGGTGCAAGCCTTTGCGCGTGCGGATCTTTGTCGCCTCCGAGCTGTCGGGCTGAACGCAGTAAGCCCGGCCGGGTCCTCCCGTTACAGAGGCTTGAGCGCCCGGTCTTCCGGGAATGCAGGTGGTACCACGGTCTATGATCGCCCTGAGCTGTTGCTCAGGGCGTTTTTCGTATCGAAAGGAGCTATATGACAGAGTATCGATTTGTATTGACGCCATACGACCCCTCGCTTGCAGATGAGCTTTCCCGCGCGCTTGAAAAGCGGACGGAGCTGTCTTCACGAAAAAAATATCCCGGCCTCTGGCGGCAGACCGACCGGCTGCACGCCTATAACGAACGAACCGGAAGCGCCGGAACCGGAAAGGGCAGAAAAATCTTCCGCACAGTATTGACGATCGTACTTCTTCTGCTGGGTTTATTCCTGCTGATTCCCGGTCTGATGGATCCCAAGAACCTGAAGGGACCATTGATCGTGGGGATTCTCGCCGTTTCCTGTGCGCTGTTCCGCATTGCCATTTCCATTCTGAACCGGCGCGGGCAGAAGCGGGATCCACGCTACGACGCGGCGGCCGAAAAAGTCTTTGCAAAGCTGCGGCAGTTTGACACTGCCAACCATCCGCGCGCTGTTTTTTCAGAGGATGGTATGCACGTGGAAGACGACGAGACCAGCAGCCGGTTCCCGCTGAATACCTTCGATACGATGATTGAAACGCCGTCCCTTTTCGTCATGACCTATGACGGCACTGTCACGGCGTTAAAAAAGTCCGACCTGACTGGGACTGACCCGGCGGATTTCTGCGCATGGCTGCGGGAAGTACTGCCGTGTCCGGTTACGGAAATTAGTTGACATAAGATATTACTTGAATGGAGTAACAATATGAAAAAAGATTTACCGAAAACCTATGACCCGAAGCTGGTCGAAAGCGCCATCTATGACATGTGGATGGAAAACGACTGCTTCAAGGCCGAACCCGACCCCGACAAGAAGCCGTATTCCATCGTCATGCCGCCTCCCAACGTCACCGGCCAGCTCCACATGGGCCACGCGCTCGACTCCACGCTGCAGGATATCCTGACGCGCTACAAGCGCATGGAGGGCTACAGCGCCCTGTGGCTTCCCGGCACGGACCATGCCGGCATCGCGACCCAGATCAAGGTCGAAGAGGAGCTGCGCGTCAAGGAGGGCAAGACCCGCTATGACCTCGGCCGCGAAAAGTTCCTCGAGCGCGTCTGGGCGTGGAAGGAAAAGTACGGCAGCCGCATCGTCGAGCAGCAGCGCAAGCTCGGCGTCAGCTGCGACTGGTCGCGCAGCCGCTTCACCATGGATGAGGGCTGCTCCAGAGCCGTGCGCGAGGCCTTCTGTGAGATGTACGACAAGGGCCTCATCTACAAGGGCAGCCGCATCATCAACTGGTGCCCGCACTGCCTGACGGCGCTGTCCGACGCCGAGGTCGAATACGTCGACAAGCCCGGCCACCTGTGGTATATCCGCTATCCGCTCTCCGACGGTTCCGGCGACATCGTCGTCGCCACGACCCGCCCGGAGACCATGATGGGCGATACCGGCGTGGCCGTCAACCCGAACGACGAGAAGTTCCAGCACCTCATTGGCAAGACCTGCATCCTGCCCATCATGAACCGCGAGATCCCCATCGTGGGCGACGAATACTGCGAGATCGGCTTCGGCACCGGCGCGGTCAAGATGACTCCGGCGCACGACCCCAACGACTTTGAGGTCGGCCTGCGCCACAACCTCGACGTCATCCGCGTCATCGCCGACAACGGTACGATCAACGAAAACGGCGGCAAGTACAACGGCATGGACCGCTATGAGTGCCGCAAGGCCCTCGTCAAGGACCTCGAGGAGCAGGGGTATCTGGTCAAGACCGAGCCCTATTCCCACAACGTCGGCACCTGCTACCGCTGCCATAACGATGTCGAGCCGCTCATCTCCGCGCAGTGGTTCGTCAAGATGAAGCCCCTGGCCGAGGAAGCCATCCGCGTCGTCAAGGACGGCACGATCAAGTTTGTCCCCGAGCGCTTCTCGAAGACCTACCTCAACTGGATGGAAAACGTCCACGACTGGTGCATCTCCCGCCAGCTCTGGTGGGGCCATCAGATCCCCGCGTGGTACTGCGACGAATGCGGCCATATCAACGTCTCCCGCGAAGATCCGACGAAGTGCGAGAAGTGCGGCTGCACGCATCTGACCCGCGACGAAGACGTGCTCGATACCTGGTTCTCGTCCGGCCTGTGGCCGTTCTCCACGCTGGGCTGGCCGGATCTCGATTCCGAAGACCTCAAATACTGGTACCCGACGACCGACATGGTCACGGGCTATGATATCATCTTCTTCTGGGTGGCGCGCATGGTCGTCTCCGGCATGGAGCAGATGAAAAAAGAGCCGTTCAAGACCGTCTTCATCCACGGCCTCGTCCGCGACGACAAGGGCCGCAAGATGTCCAAGTCCCTCGGCAACGGCATCGACCCGCTGGAAATGGCCGAGAAGTACGGCGCGGACGCCCTGCGCTTCAACCTCATCACCGGCAACTCGCCCGGCAACGACATGCGCTTCTACGTCGAAAAGTGCGAAGCCATGCGCAACTTTGCCAACAAGATCTGGAACGCGAGCCGCTATGTGCTCATGAACCTGACCGTGGAAGAGACCGGCCTGCCCGATGCCGCTGATCTTGAGATCGAGGATAAGTGGGTCCTGACAAAGCTCAATACGCTCATCAAAGAAGTCACCGAGAATATGGACGCCTACGAGCTCGGCGTGGCCTCCGCCAAGGTCTATGACTTCATCTGGGACACCTACTGCGACTGGTATATCGAACTCACCAAGGCCAGACTCTACGGCGAGAATGAAAAGAGCAAGCTCGCCGCGCAGAAGGTCCTGGTCTATGTGCTCGACCAGTTCCTGCGGCTGCTGCATCCGTTCATGCCGTTCATCACGGAAGAGATCTGGCAGGCCATTCCGCACGAGGGCAAATTCCTCATGCTGGCCGACTGGCCGAAGTACGACGAGAGCCTGAACTTCGGCGCCGAGGCCGCGCACATGGAATCCGTCATGAACGCCATCCGCTCCATCCGCAACCGCCGCGCCGAGATGAACGTTCCGCCGTCGAAGAAGAGCACGCTCTACGTCGTGTCCGACAAGGGCGAGATCTTCCGGCAGGGCGAGGGCTTCATCTGCCGTCTGGCGTATGCCGACAAGGTCATCATCTGCGAGAACGACCCGGAGGGCCACGAGAACATGGTCTGCGTCGTCACGAATGACGCCAAGCTCTATATCCCGCTGGAGGAGCTGATCGACTTTGAGAAGGAGCTGGCCCGCCTCGAAAAGGAAAAGGCCAACTGCCTGAAGCAGATCGCCATGTTCGAGGGCAAGCTCTCGAACGAGGCATTCGTCTCCCGCGCGCCGGAGAAGGTCGTGGCCGAGCAGCGTGAGAAGCTCGAAAAGAACAGAGCCCTGCTCGCACAGCTGGAAGAAAGTGAAAAGCGGCTCCGTCGGTAACGGTTTCGACCGGAATTTCACCGATTGATTTCTATAATGGACACACAGGAATGCTCCTGTGTGTCCATTTTTTATCTGGAGGCGAACAAATGAATCTCACAAGCTTTTTGCAGGACAAGCAGCTGACCATCGCGCTGCGCGGCGAGATCGACCACCACAGCGCGAAGGATATCATGCGTGTTGTCGGCAACAAAATCGAGCTCTATCTGCCGCGCGTCTGCGTGCTGGATTTCCGGGAGGTCACGTTTATGGACTCGAGCGGCATCGCCATCGTGATCGCCTGCGTCCGCCATATGCGGCAGCTGCGCGGCGAGGTGATCCTCAGAAGTGTGCCGCCGCAGCCGATGAAGGTGCTCCGGGCCTCCGGGATCGAGCGCATCGCAACCTTGGAAGATGAAAGGAGTCTGGTCCATGAAAGCTGAAAATGAAATGACGCTGACCTTCCCCAGCCGGTCCGCCAACGAGGCATTTGCCCGCGCGGCCGTCGCCTGCTTTGCCGCGCAGCTCGACCCGAATCTCGAGGAGCTGAACGATATCAAGACCGCCGTCTCCGAGGCGGTCACCAACTGCATCGTCCACGCCTACCGCGATACGATCGGCCTCGTGACCATCCGCTGCCGCATCCTGCCGGACAGCGTCCTCGACGTTGTCGTGCGCGACAAGGGCTGCGGGATGGAGGACATCGAAAAGGCCCGCACGCCCATGTTCACGACCGGCGGCCCCGAGCGCAGCGGCATGGGCTTTACGATCATGGAGAGCTTCATGACCTCGCTGCAGGTCACGTCGAAGCCGGGGCGGGGGACGACGGTACATATGAAGCGGAAGATCGTGCAGCGGGGGAAGAACGCTTGAGCGAGACGATCACGCTCATCACGCAGGCTCAGCAGGGTGACCGGACGGCCACGGAGCGGCTCGTGACGGAGAATACCGGCCTGATCTGGTCGATCGCGCGGCGGTATTTCGGCCGCGGCGTGGAGCCGGACGATCTGTTCCAGCTGGGCTGCGTCGGCTTTCTCAAGGCCGTCGAGGGCTTTGACACGGCCTACGGCACGCAGTTTTCCACCTACGCCGTGCCGAAGATCGCAGGGGAGATCCGCCGCTTCCTGCGCGACGACGGCGCCGTCAAGGTCAGCCGCAGCATCAAGGAGCGCGCGGCTGCCATCAAAAAAACGCGCGAGCGCCTGACCGGCGACTTCGGCCGCGAGCCGACGGTATCCGAGCTGTCGGAGGCTATGGGGCTGTCTCCCGAGGAGATCGCCAGCGCCGAGACGGCCACCAGCGCCGCCGAATCGATCCAGCGGCAGACCGGCGAGGAGGGCTTTTCCCTTGAAGACGTCCTCTGCACGGACGGCATGGAGGAAAAGCTGCTGGAAAAGCTCGCCCTGCGGGAGGCGCTGCGGCATCTGGGCGAGAAGGAGCGGCTCGTCATCCAGCTGCGCTATTACCACAGCCTGACGCAGCAGCGCGTGGCGGAGCTCATCGGCGTCTCGCAGGTCCAGGTCAGCCGGATCGAAAAGAAAGCGCTCGAACGGCTTCGAACATTTTTTTGATATCGACAAATCCGGTCAGATGCGGTAGAATATCCATAGTTTATTGAAGCGTCAGCTGACGCAAAGGTGAAGCTATGGAACAGACATTTGAATCCCGATTTCTGGCCGCCCGCCGCGCGGTCATCGCCGCGCGCTTTCAGAATCTCAACGCCATGCAGCTCGAGGGCGTCCTGACCACACAGGGCCCGCTGCTGCTGCTGGCCGGCGCGGGCAGCGGCAAAACGACGGTCCTCATCAACCGCATTGCGAACCTCATCGCCTTCGGTGAAGGCTCCGACTCGCAGGAGGTCCCGGACTACGTGACCGAAGAGGACCTTACATATCTCGAAGCGTACCTCAAAACGCAGGATCCCGCCATGCAGCTGCAGGCCGAGCGCCTGTGCGCGCTCCGGCCCGCCGCGCCGTGGTCCATCCTCGCCATCACGTTCACCAACAAGGCCGCCAACGAGCTCAAAAGCCGGCTGCAGGCGCTGCTCGGCGATTACGCCATGGACGTCTGGGCCATGACGTTCCACGCGGCCTGCTGCCGCATCCTGCGGCGGGAGATCGACCGGCTGGACGGCTATACCGGCCGCTTCACGATCTACGACTCGAGCGATTCCGAGCGCGTGATGAAGGATATCCTCCGCGATTTTGACCTGGACGAAAAGGCACTGCCGCCGCGGCTGGCCCTGTCCGTCATCAGCAAGGCCAAGGACCGGCGGCAGGACCCGGCGGCGTTTTCCAAACACGCCGGGAAGTCCGGCGATTTCCGCATGGACCGCATCGCGCAGCTCTACGAGGAATACGACAAGCGTCTGCACGAGGCGAACGCGCTCGACTTTGACGACATCATCCTCAAGACCGTCGAGCTGCTCGAGACCTTCGAGGACGTGCGGACCTATTACCAGCAGAAGTTCCACTACGTCATGATCGACGAGTATCAGGACACGAACCAGCTGCAGTACCAGCTGACGTCGCTGCTCGCGGGCGGATACGAAAATATCTGCGTCGTCGGCGACGACGATCAGTCGATCTACAAATTCCGCGGTGCGACGATCGAGAACATCCTCTCGTTTGAAAAGCAGTTCAAGGGCACGCGCGTGATCCGGCTCGAGCAGAACTACCGCTCGACGCAGGCGATTTTGAACGCGGCAAACGCCGTCATCGCGCACAACCGCGGCCGCAAGGGCAAAAAGCTCTGGACCGAAAACGCTGCCGGCGACCAGATCACCGTCTATGAGGCCTCCAGCGAAACGGACGAGGCTAATTTTGTGACCAACCGCATCATCTCCATGTCAAAGGGGAAGAATTTCAAGGACTTCGCCGTGCTCTACCGCACGAACGCGCAGTCCAACGCGGTCGAAAACTCGTTCAAGCGCAGCGGCATCCCGTACCGCATCATCGGCGGCACGCGCTTCTTTGACCGCGCGGAGGTCAAGGACATGCTGGCCTACCTTTGCGTCATCAATAACCGCGCCGACGAGCTGCGGCTGCAGCGCATCATCAATAACCCGCCGCGCGGCATCGGCGGCAAGACGCTCGAAATGGCCGAGCGGCAGGCGGCCGCGGCCGGCGTCCCGCTGTACACGGTCGTCTCCGACCCCTACAGCTACCCGAGCCTGGAAAAGGCGGCTGCGAAGCTCATGGCCTTCACGGTCATCATCGAGGAATGCGCGGAGCTGCTGCAGAAGCTGCCGCTGCCGGATTTCTATGAGGAGGTCATGACGCGCACCGGCTATCTGCAGATGCTAGAGGAGAAGGGCGACGTGGAATCCCGCACCCGCGCGGAGAACGTCCGCGAACTCAAATCCAGCATCCTCAGCTACATGGAAAACACCGAGACGCCCACGCTGGCGGGCTTCCTGGAGGAGATCGCCCTCTATACGGACATTGAGCAGTACGACCCGGATGCCGATGCCGTCGTCATGATGACGATGCACGCGGCCAAGGGTCTGGAGTTCCCGAACGTGTTCCTTGTCGGCCTGGAGGAGGGACTGTTTCCCTCGAACCGCTGCATGAGCGAGCCGGAGGAGCTGGAAGAGGAGCGGCGGCTGTGCTACGTCGCCATCACCCGGGCCAAGCAGCATCTGGTCATCACCTACGCGCGCCAGCGTATGCTCTACGGCCGCACGACAACAAATCTGCCGTCCCGCTTCGTCGACGAGCTCCCGGCCGAGTCGGTCAAGCGCATCGGCGCGCCGAAGCCGAGCTACCAGCAGACCGAGCCGAGGCAGTACGGCTCCTTCGGCCGCGTCAGCATCTACGGCGACAGCTATAACGACTTTTCCCAGATCCCCACGCGGCCGAAGCCGCAGAAGGACTATTCCGTCCACACCGCACCGAAGCCTGCGCCAAAGGTCAGCTTTGCCGCAGGCGAGATGGTCCAGCACAAGGCCTTTGGCCGCGGCATGATCCTGACGGTCCTGCCGATGGGCAACGACGCACTGCTGGAAATCGCCTTTGACGGCGTCGGCACCAAGCGCCTCATGGCCAACACGGCGGCGCAGCACATGAAAAAGCTGTAATATCCCCGGCGCTCCGGCATAGCCTATGCTGGGGGTGTATGGAGATGAGCCGGAGGAAGCGAAGACGCAGAAGGATCCTTCTGATCGCGCTGCTGCTTGTCATTACGGGGCTGATCCTGCTCACGCAGCTGCATCTGTCACCGTATATCCGCGAGCTTGCACGCAATCAGGCGGTCAACGCCGCATCGAACGCCATCACAGGATCCGTCAGCGAAATGCTCCGCACGGGTAACACGGATTTTTCCCGCGTGATCGTGCTGGAAAAGGACGTACAGGGCAACATTACCGCGCTCCGCACCGACATGGGCCAGGTCGAGCGGATGAAGATCGAGGTGCTCGGCGCGCTCGACGGGCTCATCGATCAGATCAATACGCAGCAGATGGGTATTCCGCTCGGAAATCTCCTGCTGCCGGATCTTCTGGCCGGGACAGGGCCGGTCCTGCCCGTCAAGGCCGTCAGCCTCACCGTATCGAATGCTGACTTTTTCTCGGATTTTTCAGAGGCCGGCATCAACCAGACCCTGCAGACGCTCAAGGTCAAATTCACCATCAGCCTGACCATTCTCACGACGGTCGGCTACGAGTCGGTCGACGTGGACAGCGACGTGATGGTGGCGCAGACCGTGATCGTCGGCCGGGTACCAGAAACTTATGTAAACTTAGGACATCTTACCGCAGCAGAAGGTTGGGATCAATATGGAACCGAAACAGCAGATCGAACAGCTGACCCGGGAACTTGAGCACGCCGGATATCTCTACTACGTGCTCGATAACCCGGAGATGAGCGACTATGACTATGACCACAAGCTCCGCCAACTCGAGGAGCTGGAAGCACAGTACCCGCAGTATGCCTCGCCGCTCAGCCCGACGCGCCGCGTCGGCGGGCAGGCGCTGAGCGAGTTCGTCAAGGTGCGCCACGCCGTCCCGCTGGAGAGCCTGCAGGACGTGTTTTCCTTTGACGAGCTGCGGGACTTCGATGCGCATGTGCGCGAGGAGGAGCCGGACGCGGAATACTCCGTCGAGCCGAAGGTCGACGGGCTGTCCGTGGCGCTGGAATACGTGGACGGCCGCTTTGTCCGCGGCGCGACCCGCGGCGACGGCCTCGTCGGTGAGGACGTGACGGAGAATCTGAAGACCGTCCGCTCCATCCCCATGACGCTGACTGGCGCGCCCGCGCGTCTCATCGTGCGCGGCGAGGTCTTCATGCCCCGCGCCAGCTTTGAAGCGCTCAACGCCGAGCAGGAGAAGCTCGGCAAGCCGCTGTTTGCCAACCCGCGCAACGCCGCGGCGGGCTCCTTGCGGCAGCTGGACCCGGGTGTGGCGGCAAAGCGGAAGCTCGACATTCTCGTCTTCAACCTGCAGCTCGCGGAGGGCGTCACGTTCCGGACGCACAGCGAAACGCTTGACTATCTGCGAGCGCTCAAGTTCAAGGTCATACCTTACACGCTCTGCCGCGATATGGACAAAGCGGAGCAGCTGATCACCCAGCTCGGCGAGACCCGCTATGAGCTGCCGTATGATATCGACGGAGCCGTCATGAAGCTCAACAGTCTGGCCGGGCGCGAGCGGCTCGGCAGCACGGCGAAGTTCCCGCGCTGGGCGGCGGCCTTCAAATACCCGCCGGAGATCAAGGAGACCGTGCTGCAGGATATCGTCGTGCAGGTGGGGCGCACGGGCGTGCTGACCCCGCGGGCGATCGTGGCCCCGGTCCATCTCGCCGGGACGACCGTCACCGCCGCGACGCTCCACAACCAGGACTTTATCACCGACAAGGATATCCGCATCGGCGACACCGTCAGGATCCGCAAGGCAGGGGAGATCATCCCGGAGATCCTGGAGGTCGTTCCCGCAAAGCGTCCGGCGGACGCCGTGCCGTACCGCCTGCCGGACCGCTGCCCCGTCTGCGGCGCGCCGGTCGTGCGCGATGAGGACGGCGCTGCCCTGCGCTGCACGGGCGCGGAGTGCCCGGCACAGCTGTCCAGAAATCTGGCGCACTTCGTCTCGCGCGAGGCCATGAACATCGACGGCCTCGGCAGCGCGATCATCGACCTGCTGATCGAGGAAAAGATGGTCTCCAACCCCGCGGACCTCTACGCGCTGGACTATGCCGCCTTCGCAAAGCTCCCCGGGCAGGGGAAAAAGTCCGCCGCGAACCTCAAAGCCGCCATCGAGGCCAGCAAGCAGAACGATCTGGCCCGGCTGCTGTGCGCGCTTGGCATCCGGCAGGTCGGCAGCAAGGCGGCCAAGGTGCTCGCGTCGACGTTCGGGAGTCTCGATGCTCTGCAGCACGCATCGCTGGAGGATCTGACGGCTGTCCCCGATATCGGCGAAACGACGGCGCAGAACATCCTCGATTACTTTGCCAGCCCGCAGTCACAGGACCTGATCGATCGGCTGCGCGTGGCAGGTGTAAACTTTATGTCAACCAACCAGGTGACGGATACGCGCTTTGCGGGCAAGACCTTTGTCCTGACCGGCGCGCTGAGCCTGTTTACGCGCGAGGAGGCGACGGAGAAGATCGAGTCGTTCGGCGGTAAGGCCGCCTCGTCCGTCTCGAAAAAGACGACGTACGTCGTCGCCGGGGAAAACGCAGGCAGCAAGCTCCGCAAGGCGCAGGAGCTTGGCGTCCCCGTGCTTTCCGAGCAGGAATTTCTGGAGCTGCTGCAATGAGGATCACACTGGTCAGCAGCTGCGGGCTCGTGCTGGAAGCGGAGGGGCGGACGCTTCTGGTCGACGCGCTCAACAAGCAGTTCCGCTGCTATTACGGCCTGCCGCCCGAGACCTTCTCGCAGATGCTGGCAGGGGAGCCGCCCTATGACGCGCTCTGCGGTATCCTGTGCACGCACGCGCACCCCGATCATTACAATGCGCTCCGCACCCGGCAGCTGCAGGCAGCCAGCGGTGCGCCCGTCTTCGTTCCGCAGCCGCAGACGCCGCCCCAGCTGGCGCTGCAGTTCGGCCCGTTCTGCGTTGAATACCACCAGTTTGCGCATACGCCCGTGCCGGGGTGGGATGCAATCACACACGGTGTGTATTTCATCTCGGCCGCGGGTGTCAGCGTCTATGTGACTGCGGACGCGAGCATCGACGCGGTACAGCACCGCGCGATCCTTCACGGCCGCCGCGCCGACGCGGCGTTCTGGAACGGCCAGATCCTGTCCTATCCCGAAACGCGCGCGCTGCTGCCCGAGGCAGCGAAAAAGAATTATGTCTACCACATCCCGGTCGACGAAAAGGATGCCTGCGGCGTCCGCCGCAAATGCGAACGCAACATGGCCCGCTTCGGCGCAGAACTTCCCAATGTTTCGCTGCTGGAGGCTTACCCGTCACAGATCCTGCTATAACAAACGACCAGCCCGGAGTCGGGCTGATCGTTTGCTTTATGTTAACTTATTCTTCGCTTTCCGCAGGCGCGTGCTTTTCCTTCTCCACCCAGGTCATGCCGAGCAGGATGAGCAGGATCCCGGCGGCACGCAGCAGGCTGAACGTGCCGTAGAACACATAGTCCAGCGTCAGCGACATCCCGAGATTGCCGACCAGCATCAGAACGGAGGAGACCAGCGTGTTGGAATGCAGCGTCCCGATGATCTGCAGCAGCTGCGCGAGCAGTCCGCAGATGCTCCCGAGATAGACCCACCAGGGGACGGCTGTGATGTAGCCCCACGTGAGCTCCTTCCCGTTTTTGAGCACAAAAACGAGCAGCAGAGACAGAACTGTCGCCTCCACATAGTTGATCAGCGCGCCGTTGGCCGTGCCGAACAGCTTTCCGGCCCGGACATTCGTCATGCGGTTGATGGAGTTGAAAAACCCGTTCAGCAGGGCAGTCAGATAATAGATCATGCAGCCGCCTCCTCAGTTCAGAACTACAAGGATCACGCCCAGCAGCACGAGTGCATAGCCCGGCAGCTGCCGCCTGCGGATCCGCGTGACCGGCATGCCGAACAGACCGAACCGGTCGATCAGCGCCGAGGAGACGAGCTGCCCCGCCGTGGAGAGCGCCATAAACGCGCTCGCGCCGACATGCAGCGTACACCAGCTGGAGGTCGCGACGATCCCGATGCCCATCGCGCCGACCAGATACACATACCACGGCGCGCCGGAAAACCGCAGCGGCTGCCGCTTGACCAGCAGATAGCCGAGCAGCAGCACGAGCGCGATGCCGTGGACAAAGAAGCAGATGCCGAACAGACTGAAGTAGTTGCCCATCTGCGCGTTGAGCGAGACCATGACGCCCTGCAGAATGCCGGCCAGAAGCAAAAATCCAAGATACAGCAAAGCCTGTCCTCCGTTTCTCAGCGCGCAGCCGCGCCGGACTCGTCTGTCAAAAAGCGGTCGAGCTGCGCTTCGACCTCCGGGCGGCGCTTGAAGCGCGGATGCCCGGTCAGCTGGCCGCGGGCCATGACCATCCCGACGTGCCGCAGCGCGCGCAGATCCTCCAGCGGGTTTGCAGCGGTCACGATCAGGTCTGCGCACTTGCCCGGCGCAACGGTGCCGGTCTCGCTGCCGATGCCGGCGAGCTCCGCGCTCCGGCTCGTTGCGGTGTAGAGAGCGAAGGCGTTGGAGACGCCGGTATATTTGTGGAAATAAAACAGCTCACGCCAGAAATCATACTGGGTGATCCACGGGCAGCCGACGTCGTTGCCGAGCACGACGGGAATGTCGTTGGCAAGCGCGGCCTTCGCGCAGTCGATGATGCCCTCAAAGACGATCGTGCCGTTGTACTGCTCGACCTCAGTCGCGTGGGTGATGGAACGGTCAAACAGCGCGTAGGGCAGGGCAGGCGAGATCGTTGTGCAGAGAAACGCGCCGGTATCTTTGAACAGGCGCAGGATCTCCGCGTCCGGCTTTGCGCCGTGCTCGATCGAATCCACGCCGTTTTCCAGCGCCGCGCGCACGCCCTGCGGCGACTCGACGTGGGCCGCAACGCGGTATCCCGCGGCGTGTGCCCGGTCGCAGACGGCCTTGATCATCTCCGGCGGCATCTTCATTTCACCCGGGACGCCCTTTTCCTTCGCGTCCATCACGCCACCCGTGATCATCAGCTTGATGAGGTCGACGCCCTGCGCCTCTGCGGCATCCAGCTGCGCGAGCGCCTCAGGAATAGAGTGCGCGGCCACGGCGACCGACCCGGCCATATGTCCGCCCGGGACGGAGATCCCCTCGTTGGCGGCCAGGATCCGCGGCCCTACGCGGCGGCCCGCCGCGATCTCATCGCGCAGCCGCGTGTCAAAATCGGCAAGACCGCCGACCGTGCGGATGGTCGTGACGCCGCTCATCAGCTCCGTCCGGGCAAAGCCGCAGACCATCTGATAGGCGATCTTCCGCGTCAGCGCCGTGGAGAGGATCGTGCGGACCAGCTTTTCGTTGTCCCGCTGCTTTTTCTGCGGCTTGCCGCTGCCTGCAAGATGGACATGCATGTTGATCAGGCCCGGCATCAGATACCGGCCCTGCAGGTCGACGACGGTATAGCCGTCAAGCGGCGTCCCCTCCGGGACGATGGCGCTGATGCGCTCTCCGTCCGTCAGGACGCAGAGTCCTTCCTGCACCTGCATGTCCTTCGTGCCGTCCAGGAGCTTTCCGTGCGTGAATGCGTATTTCATAGAATATCCCTCACTTTTCTGCTGTACAGTATAGCTTGTTGCGCGGACCCTGTAAAGCCGCAGCGTGCGGAAAGTGTGCAAAAAAACAGCGGCCCGGAAGAAAACCGGCGCCGTCGACCCGGAAAACAGATTGACAGGCGGCCGCGGCGGGACTATGATAGAACTAGACCGGGCGGCTTCAGCGGCCGCGCGGATCATTGCATAAAAAGGAGAACTTTTTGAAGCTGATCACCTGTGCATCGGAGCGTGTGGGCTGACCGGGAGGTCCGGCAAATCTCACACGCCGCGCCTCCCGAAGCTTTACGATTCGATCTTCAGGAGGATCCACCATGAATCGGGAAAACAAACGCAAAACGTTCGAAAAAGGCTATTATAAGACACATGCCTGTAATGACAGCTTTACCTGCAAGGTCTGCGGGCGGCTCTGCACCCCGCAGAACGCAGGGAGTGACCACCGCAACCATTGCCCCAACTGCCTCTCCAGCCTCCACGTCGACCTCGAGCCCGGCGACCGGGCATCCGACTGCGGCGGGATCATGGACCCGGTCGCGGTCTGGGTGCGCAAGGGCGGGGAATGGGCCATCATCCACCGCTGCCGCCGCTGCGGGGCGCTCAGCTCCAACCGCGTCGCGGCGGACGATAACCCCATGAAGCTCATGAGCATCGCCATGAAGCCGCTGTGCGAGCCGCCGTTCCCGCTGGAACGGCTGGAAGAGATGACGGCCCTCATGGGCGGCGACGGACGTCTGCGCTGAGCCGTTTTTGAACAGGACCAAGGCACAACAGCGCCCGCAGCGGAGATCCGCTGCGGGCGCTGCTTTTTCATGAGGACCGGCGGGTCCCTCAGCCAAATACGCCGACGTAGGTGAAATTCTGCGAAGCCTCCGGCGTGGGGATCCCGGTCTGCACGATGGTCATGTGTTCCGCGATCTTTTCCGTGATGTCCCAGTCGCCGCCCAGGAACACCACGCAGAGCTTGTCCGCGTCATAGAGCAGGAGGAAATGATGGGTGATGTCCGCTCCGCGGTCTGTGTCATACGTTTCGATCCAGCAGGCATACAGATCATTCAGCATGCCCTCCTTGACGATCGCCGGGTCGTCTCCGGGCACCAGAAGATCGCAGCCCACAACCTCGTTGGCGGACAGGCAGCTGAACGTGAAGCGCACCTGCGCTGTGCTGTCGGTGGAGTAAACGCAGTCCTTTGCCAGCTCCATCTGGGCATCGGAGATGCCGTCCAGCTGCGCCGGACTGCGCATGGCAATGACGTCATACAGATACGCGGTATTGTCCGGGATCAGCGCCGTTGGCAGCCAGCCGAATTGCACACCGCAGTAGGTGCCGGACGTGCGGCCCTCTGTATCGACGCGGATGATCGCGTCTCTGGAAAAATCATAGGAAAACGGCTCCAGCGTGCCGTCCGGACGAATGGATGCGCCCTCGGCATGATACGTGGTCTCCGCATTGGAGACGGACGCGTAATGCAGCACCGCCGCCGCACCGCACAGCACCGCGATGGCTGCGGCCGCGGCAATCATAATGCGGATAACGCGCTTGCGGCCGTGCTTTTTTGCATCCTGCTGCACAAGCTGCATCGTGCCGTTCAAAATCCCTGCCTGCCGATCTTCCGGCAGCGCTTCGACCGGCACATCCGGCAGCGCCGCTGCCTGCAGGATCCTGTCAATCCGATTCATATACAAACCCTCCCCGGCATAATTCGTTTCTGATGGCCTCCCGGCTGCGCACCAGCCGCATCCGGACCGCTGCAGGTGTCAGCCCGAGCGCCGCGGCGATCTCTACTGCCGGTTGACATAAATCATAAAACCGGCAGATGATCTCGCGGTCTGTCTCGGATAGCTGCGCGACGGCGGCACGGAGCTGCTGTGCCTGTTCGCGCTTCGTGGCTTCCTCAAGAAGAAAATCGTCCGTTCCGGCCAGATCCTCGTCCAGCGGTACCTCGCTGCGGCTTTTCCGCAGCCGGTCGACGGTCTTGTTCCGTGCGACGCTCCCGAGCCACGCGCGAAGATGCCCGGACTTCACCGTCCGGCAGGACTGCCAGAGCGTGAAAAAGACGCTCGAGGCCAGCTCGTCCTCATCCTCCGGCGAGAGAAGCCCGCGGCTGCGGTTGTGAATGACGGTGACGACATACGCGCTGTACTGCGCGATCGCCGTCGCGAGCGCCTGCTCGTCGCCGTGGCGCAGGCGGGAAAGCAGGTTCTGTTCGTCCATGCAGTGTCCTCCAATCTGTTTTGGTCAGCTGACACCCATATAGTCGGCAGACAGGGGAGAAGTGTAACAAAAGACCCGGCGCATCCATGCGCCGGGCCTGCCATTCAGTTTTTGACGCCGTAAGTCTGCACTTCTGCGATAAGCCGGTCAAGAAGTTCAGGATCGACTGAATGATAAACCTGAAATCCACGGTTGTTCGGTCCGGCGACGACCACCTGTGAGCCGGAGAAGGTCAGACTACAGCATTCATCCTCAAACCGTCCCCATGCGAACATCAGATTGACAGAACGGCTGTCATAGTCTTTATCGCTGCTAACGGAAGTCAAGCTGCCCGGAAGAAGATTCCTGAGATCCTGCCGATAGGAGGCAGAACTTAAAACGGATAAAACAGCTTCATATTCTGTGCTTCCGGCGGAACAGTATTGTAGGTTCCAGATGTCAAACGAAGGGCTGCCGTTTTCAAACCTGGCAGCAGTGACAATGGCGGCCATGTTCAGATCCGGATATTCCGCCGGGATACCGGTCACTTCCGCAAAGGAATGCGGCCAGAGCAGCCACACGGCGAAGCATAGGACGATGATCGCGAGGAGCAGAAGGATGCATTTCTTTGTTCCGGTCCGCATGGCAGGGCCCTCCGTTCTTCAGGGTGCTTCCATCATAGCAGGATTCTGAAATTTTGTCCAGCACCTCAGAAAAACAGCAGCTTTTCTTCCCGGAAGGAAACAGGAAGCGTCTGCCCGGCGGCATATGTACCGGCTGCATCGCATTCCGCGCGCAGGACCGGCGACCCCTCTGCCGCGCCCTCCGGCTGCAGCAGAAAGGCCGCGTGCCCGGCATCCGGGATGATGCGCAGGATGCGGAAGGGCGTGCCGCTTCCGCCAAGCTCGTGACTGACCCAGAGGATCGGCCCGTCAAACGCCCCCAGCAGCTCGCCGAGCTCGAGCTCCCACTTGAGGTAGCTGTCGAGCGCGGAGAACGGCTCGTCCAGTAAGATCGCCTGCGGCTCCGACGCCAGAATGCGCGCCAGCGCCACGCGCTGCTGCTGCGGCGTGAGGTTGATATGCTTTTCGCTGTCGAACAGCACGCGGCCGCCCAGCGTGATCGTGCCGCGGTCGGGCTTTTCGATGCCTGCGATGCACTTGAGCGTCATGCTGTTGATATATAAATCGTAACGTCGTTACTCTTTACCGAACGGACAGCCGGGATAATGGCACTCTGCGCAGCCGAGGCACAGACCGCCGCAGCCGAGCGCGGCGATCTCCTGCTTCGTGACCTGCAGCCTTGCAGCGACCCGCGGCAGGATGAGATCGACGATCGTCGCCTTCGCGTACATGACGCAGCCGGGCAGACCCATTACAGGCTGGCCGTCTTCGTAGTATCCCAGCAGGAACATGGCCCCGGGCAGGACTGCTGCGCCGTAGGTCACGATCCGCGCGCCGCTCCGGGCGATCGCGCCGGGGGTATTGTCGTCGGGATCGACGCTCATGCCGCCGGTGCAGAGGATCATGTCGACCGGCTTTTTCCGCATCTCCGCGATCGCCGCGGCGACCTGCTCCAGCCCGTCGCCGACGGTCAGATGCTCTGTCATCGTGATGCCGTAGGCCTGCAGCTTCTTTGCGAGGATCGGCGTGCTCGGCATGTTCCGCAGCGTTCGGTCGGAGGAATTTCGCCAGGCGGTCGAGCAGGTAGTGCAGACGGGGAAGATGATCTCGTCGGCACTCGGCTATCAGAGAAAATGAAAAAGCACGCGCTGCGGCTGCAGCGCGTGTTTTTAGTTTGGTCAGTGCCCGCCGCCCGCGAGCATTCTGAGCGCGTGATCGAGCGTCGCGACGACAGCGCCGAGATTTTCGCGCGCCGCCTTTTCAGAGCCCGGGACGTTCAGCACAAGCGTGTGCCCCCTGGTTCCGGCGACTGCACGGGAAAGCATCGCCCGCGGCGTCGACTTCAGTCCCTCGACCCACATGGCGACGGGGATGGCGCGGATCTCCCGGTCGAGCACGGCGAGCGTCGCCTCCGGCGTCACGTCGCGCGCAGAGAGACCGGTACCCCCGGTCGTGACGATCAGATCGGCCTGCAATATGTCGCAGGCATGGACGATGGCCGCAGAGATCTGCCCCTCCTCGTCCGGGACGGTCTGCATCGCCTGCACGGCAAAGCCGGCGTTTTCAAGCATGGCGCGGATGGCCGGGCCGCTGGTATCGGTCCGGGTCCCGGCAGCGCAGGAATCGCTGACGGTAAGAATGACTGCCTGATAGGACATGAAGAGATCCCTCCTGTATCGTTTTTTCTATCCTATAATATTTTTTTCGGAAAGGGAAGCGGCAGATTCGGGGCGAATACAAAGCGCTCCCACAAAAAACAACGCAAACAGGCATGCGAAAATGGGATTTATCGTTGACACCTGCGGATTCTTGCGCTACAATAAGGTGAAATCAATACAAACCAACACAATCCCATTTTTGTTGGACGATTTTCCCCAAGGCAAAAATTCAGAAAGGAATGGAATCTATGAAAACCAAAGCAGTTCGAATCCATGGCAAAATGGATCTGCGTCTGGAGGAAATTGAACTCCCGCAGGTCGGTCCGGACGATGTTCAGGTCAAGATCATTTCTGACTCCATCTGCATGAGCACGTACAAGGCCGCGGTCGAGGGCGAAGAGCACAAGCGCGTGCCCAACGACGTTGCGGAGCATCCGACCATCGTCGGCCATGAATTCTGCGGTGTCATCACCGAGGTCGGCGAGAACTGGAAGAATAAATATAAAGCCGGTCAGGGCTTTGCCATTCAGCCTGCACACTTCTACAAGGGCTCCCAGATGGCTCCCGGTTATTCCTACCAGTACTGCGGCGGCGACAGCCAGTACTCCAACATCCCCATCGAAACGCTGCTGACCGACAACCTGCTGCCGTACAATTCTGATACCTACTTCTATGGCTCCCTGGCAGAGCCGATGAGCTGCATCATCGGTACCTTCCACGCCATGTACCACACCAAGCCCGGTTGCTATGAGCATCAGATGGGCATCGTTGAGGGCGGCAAAATGGCCATGCTCGCTTCCGTCGGCCCCATGGGCCTCGGCGCGATCGACTACGCGCTGCACTGCGACCGCCGTCCGAGCCTGCTCGTCATCACCGATATCGACGACGCCAGACTCGCAAGAGCCGAGAGCATCTACACCGTCGAGCACGCCAAGGAAATGGGCGTCGAGCTGCACTACGTCAACACGGCCAAGCCCGGCTGCGACACCAACTACCTGCGTGAGCTCTCCGGCGGCACCGGTTATGACGACGTCATCTGCTTCGCTCCGGTCAAGCCCGTTGTCGAGCAGGCCAGCGATATCCTTGGCTTCGACGGCTGCCTCAACTTCTTTGCAGGCCCGACCAACAGTCAGTTCAAGGCGGAGTTCAACTGGTACAATGTCCATTACCTCTACACCCATGTGGTCGGCACCTCCGGCGGCAACACCAGCGATATGAAGGAAGCCATCGAGATGATGACCTCTGGCAAGATCAACCCCGCTGCCATGATCACCCACATCGGCGGTCTGAACGCGGTCGTCGATACCGTCCTGAACCTGCCGAAGATCCCCGGCGGCAAGAAGCTCATCTACACGCAGATCGAGCTGCCCCTGACGGCCATCGCCGATTTCGGCAAGCTGGGCGAGACGGATCCGCTCTTCGCAAAGCTCGACGAGATCACCAAGCGCCACAACGGCCTGTGGAGCGCAGAAGCTGAAAAATATCTGCTTGCAAACAAATAATTGAAATTAAAATAGGAGTGAAACACTTATGGCAGAAGGCGTATTGATGCCCAAAGAAGGCATTACAGTCGAATCTTGCATCATTGGCGAGTGGAAGAAGAATGTCGGCGATCACGTCAACGTCGGCGACGTCCTCTTCACCTACGAGACCGACAAGGCGGAGTTCGAATGCGAATCCACCGCAGCCGGCACCCTGATCGAGAAGTTCTATGAAGACGGCGACGAGGTCCCGTGCCTGGTCAATGTCTGCGCGATCGGCAACCCCGGAGAAGACACCTCCGCGCTCAAGAATGCCCCGGCAGCCACTGCTGCTCCCGCAGCCGCCGCAGCAGAGGCTCCCAAGGCCGCAGCTCCCGCCGCAGCCGCCGCTCCGGCCGGTCCGTGCGCACAGGCCGTCATCATGCCGAAGGAAGGCATCACGGTCGAGTCCTGCATCATCGGCGAGTGGAAGAAGAATGTCGGCGATGCAGTCAACGTCGGCGATATCCTCTTTACCTACGAGACCGACAAGGCGGAGTTCGAATGCGAATCCACCGCAGCCGGCACCCTGCTTGCCAAGTTCTATGAAGACGGCGACGAGGTCCCGTGCCTGGCCAACGTCTGCGCCATCGGCAAAGAGGGCGACGCATATGAGTTCCTGAAGCCCGGCGCAGAGGTCCCGGCTCCTGCCGCCGCTCCCGCCGCAGAAGAGGCCGCTCCCGCAGCCGCCGCAGCTCCCGCTGCCGCAGCCGAGCTCAAGGCCATCTCCCCGCGCGCCATGGCCAAGGCTGTTGCCAACAACGTCAACCCGGCGCTTGCCACCGGTACCGGCCCCAACGGCCGCATCATCGAGCGGGATATCGACAAGCTGATCGCCTCCGGCGCAGCCGCTGCGTATGCCGCTCCGACCGCCGCAGCTCCCGCTGCTGCCGAGTTCGAAGATGTCAAGTGGAGCCCGGTCCGCAAGGCGACCGCCAAGTCCATGACCAAGAGCCTGTCCACCATGGCACAGCTCACCCAGCAGTATTCCTTCGACGCGACGCAGCTGCAGGCCTACCGTGCCATGCTCAAGCCGCTTGATCCCCCGATGGGCAAGGTCAGTCTCAACGACATGGTCATGTTCGCTGTTGCGAAGACCATCAAGTCCTGCCCGGATCTGAACGCCAACGTCCTCGAGGAGAACGTCGTCCGTCACTTCAATACCGTCAACCTCGGCTTCGCCTGCGACACGCCGCGCGGCCTGATCGTCCCGACGATCTTCAATGCCGACCAGATGACCCTGCTTGAGCTCTCCATGGAAGCCAAGCGTCTGGCTGCCGAAGCCCGCGAGGGCAAGCTGAGCCCCGACTACATGTCCGGCGCCACCTTCACGATCTCCAACATCGGTTCGTTCGGCTGCGAGGCCTTCACGCCCGTCATCAACCCGCCCCAGACCGGCATTCTCGGCGTCTGCAACATCCAGACGAAGATCAAGTCCGCCAAGGACGGCGTCATCGAGACCTACCCGGCCATGGGCCTGTCTCTGACCTTCGACCACAGAGTCATCGACGGCGCACCCGCCGCGCGCTATATGAGCGAGCTGTGCAAGAGTCTTGAGAACTTCATGACCCTGCTCGCCAAGTAAGAGAAAGGAAGGACGAAATCATGCCGAAATCTTTGTATATCGATCCCGTAAAAGTCCGCGAACCCGGCTATATTCATTTTGAAGACATTCCTGTCTGCCAGTATAACAAGACCATCAAGCAGGAGCTCGAAGAGGGCAACTACACCAAAGAAGACCTGATCCGCATCTACCGCGACATGGCCATCTGCCGTGAGTTCGAGCACATGCTCACCCTCATCAAGACCCAGGCCAACTATAACGGCGTCGAGACGACCTATCCCGGCCCCGCGCACCTGTCCCTTGGTCAGGAAGCTTCCTGCGTCGGCGAAGCGTACCTTCTGACGAAGGACGACATCACCTTCGGTTCCCACAGAAGCCATTCCGAGATCCTCTCCAAGGGCCTGAGCTGCATCAATAAGCTCTCCGATGAAGAGCTCATGAGCACCATGGAAAACTTCCTCGGCGGCAAGACCCTGGCAGCCGTCAAGAAGTTCGCCGATACCTCCGACGTCAAGGAGCTGGCCATCCGTTTCCTGCTCTACGGCACCGTTGCTGAGATCTTCGCCCGTGAAAACGGCTTCCATCACGGCATGGGCGGCTCCATGCACGCGTTCTTCCTGCCGTTCGGCATCTACCCCAACAACGCTATCGTCGGCGGCTCCGCCCCGATCGCGACGGGCGCTGCGCTGTATCAGAAGAACAACGACAAGAAGGGCGTCGTCGTCTGCAACATCGGCGATGCGTCCCTCGGCTGCGGCCCTGTCTACGAGGCCATGAACTTCTCCGCCATGGACCAGTTCAAGACCCTGTGGGAAGAAGGCCGGAAGGGCGGCCTGCCCATCATCTTCAACGTCTTTGACAACTTCTACGGCATGGGCGGCCAGACCATGGGCGAGACCATGGCCTACAACATGCCCGCTCGTCTCGGCGCCGGCATCACCCCGAGCCAGATGCACGCAGAGCGTGTCGACGGCTGGAACCCGCTGGCTGTCATCGACGCCTACAAGCGTAAGATGGAGCTCATCAAGAACAACGAAGGCCCCGTCCTGCTCGACGTCGTGACCTATCGTCTCGTCGGCCACTCCACCTCCGACCAGAACGCCTACCGTACCAAGGAAGAGATCGAAGACTGGCGCAGCCATGACCCGATCGTCAAGTTCCGCGAGGCTCTCGTGGAAGCTGGCGTCGAGTCCGACGAGTTCTTCGCCAAGCTCCTGCAGGATACCGCCGACCGCATGACCATGATCTGCCGCGCGGCTGACGACAAGGAGATCTCTCCGTATGTCGACTTCGACAAGAACCCGGATTACCTTGCAAACCTGATGTTCTCCAACGAGACCGTCCGCTCCATGGGCGCTCCCGATCAGAAGCTGAACGTTACTGGCCCGAAGGAGAGCTGCAAGCGCTATGCTGACCTGGCAAAGAAGGAGCACTTCGCGTTCGATAAGGACGGCAATAAGTTCTCCGACATGAAGGTCTACAACATCCGCGACGCGATCTTTGAGCCGCTGATCAACAAGTACTACGAAGACCCGACGCTCGTCGCCTACGGCGAAGACGTGCGTGACTGGGGCGGCGCTTATGCTGTCTACCGCGGCCTGATGGATGTCATTCCGCACTCCAGACTCTTCAACTCTCCGATCTCCGAGGCTGCCATCGTCGGCACCGCCGTCGGTTACTGCATGTGCGGCGGCCGCGCAGTCGTCGAGCTCATGTACTGCGACTTCCTTGGCCGTGCAGGCGACGAGGTCTTCAACCAGATGTCCAAGTGGCAGGCCATGTCTGCCGGTATCCTGAAGATGCCGATGATCCTGCGTATGTCCGTCGGTGCCAAGTACGGCGCGCAGCACTCGCAGGACTGGGTCGCCATCGTCTCCCACATCCCCGGCCTGAAGGTCTTCTTCCCGGCCACCCCGTACGAGGCCAAGGGCATCATGCAGGCGGCTCTGAACGGCACCGATCCCTGCGTCATCTTCGAGTCCCAGCGTATCTACGGCAAGGGCGAAGAATTCCACGAGGGCGGCGTTCCCGCGGAAGAGTATGAATGGGCACCCGGCGCTGTCAACAAGGTCCGCGACGGCAAGGATCTGACCATCCTCACCATCGGCGCGACGCTGTACCGCGCAGTCGACGCAGCCAAGACGCTCTCCGAGAAGTACGGCGTGGAAGCCGACGTCATCAACATGCCGTCTCTGGTCCCGCTGGATTATACCGATCTGATCGCTTCCGTCAAGAAGACCGGCCGCGTGGTCCTGGCCTCCGACGCCTGCGCAAGAGGCACCTTCCTCAACGAGATCGCGGAGAACCTGACGAATATGTGCTTCGACTATCTGGATGCGCCTCCCGTCGTCATCGGCGCGCGCAACTGGATCACTCCGCCGCACGAGTTCGACAAGTACTTCTTCCCGTATGCCGAGTGGATCATTGACGCTGTCAATGCCCGCCTGATCCCGCTGGAGGGCTATACCTCCACCACGACCCCGGACGAGGCTGAGATCATCCGCCGCAACAAGCTGGGCGTGTAATGAAACCCATCCCCGCGCAGAGGAAACCTCTGCGCGGGGATTCCCAAAAGAAAGCCTTGACAAACCCGCGATTCATCGCTATAATATTCATGTTTTCGGGCCTGTAGCTCAGCTGGGAGAGCGAACGGTTCAATTCTATGCCCCCAAATTTGGGGATGTAGCGCAAGCGTCCGGCAGATGGTTCGCATCTATGCCGCCAAAAAAGTCAATAAGGGCCTGTAGCTCAGCTGGGAGAGCGTTCGGTTCGCATCCGAGAGGTCGAGAGTTCGAGTCTCTTCAGGTCCACCAAAATGTTCGGAATTTTCTTGTTTTGCAGAAGATTCCGAACTTTTTTGTATCTTTCAAAATTAGACGCTCTCAACAGTTGCAATTCTGCCACCATTCGGTTCGCATCCCACACAAAGCCGTCTGAAATCATCAAAGGAAACACGAAATTCAACCTCCAAACGGTAATCCCGGTACACATAGACGGCCTTGATAAGCTGCGACACAATCATCTTCTTTGCTTCAAAGGTGCAGTTGTCGTAAAGGTCAGCCCAGCTTTCCAGCTTTTCAAATTCGGCCTGTTCCTGCGCGGCGCTTTCCAGTTGACGTTCCATGTCGGCTTTTTGTGCGTCTACCTCCTGCGAAAGCTCTGCGATTTCTTCTTTGCATTTAGCAACAAGGCTGTTCAGCAGGTCAACATTCAGGCGGCTTTTGCCGCGAATGACGTTGATCGTTTCGGCTTCATAGTCTGAAAGCTCCTTTTGCTTTTCCACCAGCCGCATGGCAGACATTTTGTAGCGGCTTCTGGCAAGCGCTGCGGCTTTTTCGTGCTGCTCGGCGATCAGACTATCCTTGGCAGAAACGCGGATTCTGGAGAGCTGATAGCGCACCAGAGCGTCCACAATTTCATCCAGCTTGATAACGCCGTAGCCGGATTGACCATCGCAGAGGTCAGGATGCCGGGCCTTAAAATGGCATTGATAACGGCTTTTGACCTGATTGCGCACCGTTCCATCTTTGCGGATATACTTCTTGCCGGAGGTCGTCAGCGTCAGCCGGTTTTTACAATGCCCGCAGAAGATATTCCCTACCAACAGAGAACTGCCGCGCAGATTCAGCGGCGTATCCGCATGGTGTGTTGTCCGTTTTTCCATTAACTCCTGCGCTCGTCGAAAGGTCGCTTCGTCCACGATCTGAAGCTCTGGAATGATTTCCGATTCAGCGTTTCCGTTTGAAATTACACCCATGTATAGCTTGTTCTTTATCATGCGGACGATTGTTGTGTTCGGAATCATGGAGCCATCTGCGCGGCGAATCCCATTTTCCAAAAGGTAGTGGGAAATCCGTTGAGCGCCGCAGCCTTCGTTGACGTATTTGTAAAAGATGAAACGCACGATTTCTACGGCGTCCTCGTCGATTGCAAAATCGTTGACCTCTTGATTCTTCTTATTGATCCGTCCCTGCTTCTGGAGCTTGTAGCCAAATGGTACAATGCCGCCGGTGAAGCAGCCGTCCTTTGTAAGCTGCTCCATGCGGGTTTTCACGCGCACGGAGGTCTTGATGCTCTCGCCGGATGCCTGCCAGTAGCGGATATAGTTAAGCAGCTTGTCAACATGATTGTCGAACCGCTGCTGCCCCTCTACGGCGCTCCAAACTTCAACACCATTGCGGACAAACCACTCTACGACAAAGGGCGTTTCGTCATCTCTACGGCCGAGACGGTCAAACATATAGACAAGCAGAATGTCAAAGCTCCCGGCAACGGCTTCCTGCTGCAATTCCTGCATGGCGTCACGCTCTTTTGCAGATTTTTTGAAACCGGATACGCCTTTTTCGTAAAACTCATTTTGTAAAACCCAGTCAGGGTGTGATGCGATGAACTCCCGGCAGTATTGCCGCTGCATGGGAATATCATCTTTTTCAACCTGACCGATTGTTGATACGCGATATAAGCAATTTACTCGTTTCTTTTGTTCCATAACATACACTCCATTCTGAGAAAACGTGTGTATGTCCTTGTTCGCTATTTGATTTTCAAGGTACATTTTATAGTGCAATTATAGCATATTTCGGATAATTTATCAAGTTTTGCAGATGTTATTATAAAATCCATAGGAGAAAACCGAACGTTTCAGCGCTTCTGTAATATGCGGGTCATCTTGCTCTGCATACTTTACAGAGATTGCGACACCGCCGAAAGATAAGATTTCTTCCTGCTTTTTCGGCTCGGATTCTTCGATCTGTTTGTCCATAGAAGAACCTCCAGAATAAATATTGTTTTTCTCATAGGTCAGACAGACGGCAGTGGCAAACTGCTCCATAGGCGTTGCACCTCCCTCCATGCTGATGGCGGGGCGTTCCATTCTGTGACGTATGGCTAACGCAAGTATCATTGTTCTTTGTATGCGGTCGTCGCACGATCCAGCCATGAATCGCTCTCCATGCCGGTGTTTCTCGCTCCGCGCCGGAACCGGTATCACCTCCCATTCCGCGCATCCCCGCGCACCCATTGGCTCGCACATACAAAACGTATCTGTTGACCCTATTCAGTTGTCAAGCGGGATTGTCAGCCCGCAAAAGCGTATTCATAACAATGCGCTTTTCCAGAATGGCAATCGAGTATATTGCTGCGGACTGCTGCCCCGCAGACTGGACAGACCTGCCCGTCTTACGAAAACGCCATGCCGCATAATCACATAGGTTTCAGATTGCGAACAAATTACGTCTCACCGTGGGACGTATTTCGACAGATTAGGACTCAAATAATGCTCAACACAGTTACCCATTCCGGTCTGCCCAAAGCTTTGCTGAAATCAATGAAATCAGTTCCTTTGCAGTGGGTGGGTCCTCAATCCAGTATGCACGCAGCTCCCGCCTGCGACCGTTTTGCCAAATGTCTTTGGCTGCGCGGTTTAACGCCCGCGAAACTGCTTCGTTGGTGCGCTTTCCTGTCCGCTTGCGGACTTCATTGCAGATGAAGTGCATTTTCGGCATATTTGGTTGATGATCGATTGCAACGTCAATCGCATGACATAAAATGCAGTAACATTCTTTTCCGCGTGTCTCGACGATGGAGTATATAGCGTTCTGAACATCTTTCATATTATACATTCCTTTCCCGTTCGAGCTGATATAAGCATAATACATTTTTACATACTTTTCAGGATTTTTGACAAACTTTGACCTACTTAGACAAACTTTGACGAACAAAAGTAAAGCAGAGAGCAAACTGTTCCGATTATACCTTCCATCCTATGATCTGCGCTGATTATATGGTTAGATAAAAAGAAAAGGCTTCAAAATACAATGGGAAGTCATTTTGAAGCCGTTGCCTGAAGATGAAAAAACCCGGCTGCATAATTTATGCAACCGGGTTCTTTTAGAAGATTGGCAAATGTACTTTACACACCACAAGGTGTGGAAAATCACGTGTTGGGATATTTTGGACTCCTATCCGCTTCTGTTTTGCTGTCCAACTCGTTGTGCTGCATGGGACGCATCGGCTGATAGGCAAGTCCAAAGCAATCGGGCGGCCATTTTTTCATATCGCGACGGATCATATCCTTCGCAAGCGTTTTTGCAAGATGCTTCATTTTCTTGTTTTCCATTGTCTACATATCTCCTTTTTCAAATTTCTGTTTTCCGTGTGCCACTATCAGTAAAAAGGCCGTAAAGCCGAGTCCGAGTACAATTCCGCTGGCAAACGCATAGAACTTTGTACTCAGGCTCAAAATCAGTGCCATATCTAATATCAGCACGGTTAACCTTGCCATATGTCTGGACGCTGCCAGTTCTTCCTTCGTCATGTGAAGGTTTGGATGATTGTAAGGGGCAAGCCAAAAAATTGTGATGGTCGATAGAGCCAAAATCCAAAGGCTTGTAGCGCTTTTCAAATACGGCAATATCAGCAAAAACAGCACACATTCGCTGCAAACAGAAAACAGCAGACAGCCTGCAGAAGTTTTTGCGTGGTAGCCATTTGCACGGGTCCGAAGCAGGAAAAAGCTCAAATAAAATGCAAGCGACGTAGAGAATGAGGAAAGCAGCCATCCCAGAGGGAATAAAAAGCAGATTGTAATCAGCTTTTCACTGCGCTGCACAAGCCCATAAGAGAACCACTCCGCATCGTTCGATGATATGATATCCTTTCGGACACAGTATTCTGTAATTCGCGCAATCATGTCCATTTGCATCATCACCTTACACGTTCGATTATATTGCCTTCGCGGTCCGTTTCAACGATTCCGACACCAAAGCAGGTTTTTGCGGCACGAAAAGGGAATTTTGTTCGGATAACAAAACGCTGGCTCGGAGAAGATGCCTTTGCACTTCTCCAAGCCAGCATACGGCTGTTGGTTATTATTTGGTTATTATCTTATTTGCCGGGGATTTCCGTTGTGAACTGAAACCAGCCGTCTTCGTAATTGTATGCATACTCCGCATGAAGAGCGTCCAGGATACGGCATACACTGGGAAGCCCATAGCCGTGTTCGCTTGCGGATGCTTTTGTTGTGGCAATACCGTGTTCTGTAATGCGGACCGGAAGGCTGGTATTCCGGATAGAGAGAAAGAAGTTGTCATTTCCCAGTATTGTGCATCGAATCAGACGTTCCGTATCTACGCGCCGGCACGCCTCAATCGCGTTGTCCAGCAAGTTCGACAGCAGAACAACCAGTTCACTTGCGGATAACTGGATACCGGAAAGATCGTTGATGCAAAACTGCATTTCGATCTGTGACTCAACCGCCGTCTGATATTTCTGATTCAAGATAGCGTCGATGATCGGATGATGCGTATTGACGATCAAAATTCGGCTTGTTTGCGTTTGACTCAGTTCTTGAACGTATTTTGCCGCGGCTTCATAGGATTTCTGTGAAAGAAGATCCGAGATAGTACACAGATGATTCTGAAAGTCGTGCGTTGTTTGCCGCTGCTGCCGGTACGCTTTGTCCAGAGCGAGAATGCTGGCAGTCTGAATCTCCATTTGTTGAGAAAGTATATTGATTTGCTGTTTTACCTCCGTATCACGCTCGATCAGTGAAATAACATAGACGATCGCCACATTGGCTATGCCGAGAAAGATACAGAAAAAAGCCACCGGTTGTGTGAGTTCCCGCTGATCTCTGCAAATCAGGAATAACGCCATCAGCATAAAAAGACTTGTCAGTGGGAAAAAACTGACAAACAACATCCATTTGGGACGTAATGGATGAAGCCTGTGAAACGGATGCAGCCGCGTGACAAGCCACGCCAGGAAAACGGACAGAATTTTTCCTGCCGTCACCAGCACGGTATACATTCCTTTTTTCCAAACCAGTTCGTCCAAACTGATTCTTAAAACAGTAGACGCGCCAAAAAGGACAATTGCATCCATCGCGGCTATTAAGATATAGTCCAGCAAGCCGATGAAGATGCGCTGCTCCAAACGACCCTGAAACAAAAAGGCTATCAGGCAAAGCCCAAAGGTAAGCGCACACAGTCTGCGCATAAGCGCCGGTAATGTAAGACTTTGATTTAATAAAAACAGAATACAGATACTCAGTGCAGTGAGAAGCGTTCGCTTGCTATTGTGCCGATACGGTAAGAAAGCTGAAGCAAACAGGAAGAATGCCACGCATTCCAGAGCGAGCCACAGCGCACTAATTATGTATTCCATGTCTGCGCTCCTTTCCACAACAAGTATGCTCGTTTGATCTCACTGTAGTTTTTCCCGCTGACGGGCAGCGTTAATCCGTTTTCCAGAATAACTTCGCTGCACTGGAGTTTCTTGATATGTCGCATATTTACCAGATAGCTTTTCTGGATACGCAAAAAGCCAAGCGGATGGAGTTTTTTTTCAAAGCTCTGCAAGGATGAATAGCAGCTGTACTGGTCAAAATTTCCGCAGAGCATATGGATATGTACCGTGTGTTTTTCAGATTCAAGGTAAAGAATATCATCGACAGCCAAATTGATGATCTCGCCGTTATTCTGAATGGAAACGACCTCGCGCTTGGTTGTAAAATGCTCTACAGCCTGAGAGAAATAGAGTTCCAGTTTTGTATCTACATCTGTTTTCAGAAGATATCGGAACGCACGCAGTTCATATCCTTCAGGCGCATATTCAACATAGCTTGTGACAAAGATGATGATTGTGTCATTCCTCTTCTGCCGAATCCGCCGGGCCAGATCGATACCGGCTCCTCTACGATTGCCAAAATCAATATCCAAAAAAGCAAGATCATAGGACTGTAGGATAAAGCTGCTTATATCGTCACGTGTATACGATCCAATTTGGATGTTGAGCTGTCTCTGGGCAGCATATTGCATGAGAAGATGCTCCATCCTTGATAAAAAGACTGGGTCATCATCGGCAAGTAAAATTCTAAGCATACGGTTCCCTCTTTGTGTTCTTCCAAAGACTCCTATTTTTTGAAACGTTGAGTTTATCATACTGTTTGCAGGCATTGAATCAACCCTCCTATGCCGGAATTTCTGTATAATTGTATTTATTATACCACAAAGTACATAAATACTGAATACCATTGTTGTAGACTAAAGAAAACTGCGTGGTGGGGAGTATCAATGTACGATTTTGGCTTGCGGCTAAAGAAATTACGGAAATCAAGAGGTTTAACACAGAAAATGCTTGCAGATCGCATAAACAAGAGTGTTTCAGCTGTAAGCAGCTATGAATCAAATGCACAGTTACCGCCGCTTGATGTGTCAAAGAGCATTGCGCTGGCGTTAGGAATCTCAATTGATTATCTGGTCGGAAATGAGGAAACACCTGCCTATACAGCGAAGAATCTGACGGAATATCAAGCGGAACTGTTAGATGAACTAATTTCAGAGTTTCACAGCCCCACGAACCGGTCTCCACAGCTATCTGAACAGCAGCTTCAAATATTGCAAAAGCTGATTGCAATATTCACAGATGTCGGCTGACATATGTTTTTATCACTGATCTTCAAAAAGTCTCCGCAAGACTCAGTCTTGCGGAGACTTTTTGCGCCGTGCAGCCATCGAGAATTCTGCTTTCGTGACGAAAAAACCATCATTCGTGCGCGATTTGTTGAAGCATATTTGGATTTCCATATAATTTTAGAATCAGAAAATGAAATTGAATGGAGATGATATAAATTGGAAAGCAACGCTGGCATTGGAGATGTGTACAGTCAATTATTCAGAATTAAACTAAAGCATTGGCCCTATTGCTTTATATTAAAAATGCCATCAAACTTTTCAAAGAATACGTCAAATTGTAGAATTGATTTGTAATTTCACAAAAAGTGCATTTGTAAGAACTTACAAAGGAAAAATAACTGATACACGTTAAACAGCCTGTGAGCTATAGAGATTCAAAGTACACCGGGGTAGACTCCGAACAGAAGCTCTGCATAAAATGCGTATTTCAAGCAAGTAACTGGTACGTATTTATATATTTTTGACGAGGTGAATCAAATGAAAAAAACTATGATGCTTCTGCTGTGTTTGCTCATTGTTGTTTCGCTGTTTGCTACCACTGCGCTTGCCGCAGCAATTACCCCTAGAGGCAGCGAAGGTGCAGCATGGACAAACAAAACAATTCGCCAGACATCTGCTATTATCGCAGAGGGAGAGAAATCCGACACTGGAAAAGCAGATGTCTACATCACTAAAACTGACTACCCATATAATACAACAGGCATGGCGGTCAGAATCTATGATAAGACGGACCGAGAAGAAGCGGCTTCGTGGAAGACCTATTACTACTGGGCAAGCACTTCAACCCATCAGTATACAAATATCGCTTATAATTCCGGGAGAGCAATCAGCGGTCACACTTATATACTCAATCTGAAAATTCCTGCTTCGTCCAGCATTACAGCACTTGAGTGTTCTGGTGTTTTTTATCCCTAATTAACAAGGATACAACGATGTCTGGGATACTTGCTACCAGACATCGTTGTGTTAGTAGAACAGAGAATTTCCATTTTATTGATTTCACTAAAAGAAAAGCGGCATGGGGGTTATTTAGCTATGGGGACTATAAAAGGACATGAAAGCAACGCACTATTAACGTGTCTGAGTATTCCATGTGTTTTTACCTTCATTGTTTTTTCACTGTGCGCAACTCTGCTGTGCATTGATGCAAAGACAATCTACGACCCCATACTATGCTATCAATATGTGCATTCAAGTTATGGGCTGGTAATTCTTTCAATATCTCTTTTGCCGATGGCAAATCTAAAAAACAAGATAATTATTTCGGGCGATGAAAGAATAGATTTTAAGCAGCAGATGCGATGCTTATTGATGGGGGTATTGTCTGTATGCATTGGCGAACTCTTGTTTATTGTCATCTCAAATGTTATTGATATGTCATTTAATACCACAACATTTGACGGCAAAACATATCAAAAATATACCGAAATTATTGCCCATAGCAGAGCCAGCTACTTCCTATTGGAGTTATTGCTTGAAAGCGCAAGAATATCATTTTTTTCATCTGTTAGCACGATTCTTAACTCCTCCTTGAAAAGTGGAAATCTACTCGTTGCGACACCGATACCACTGTATTATTTTTTAGTAACGGCGTTTTCATCCTCTCGAACCGCGTTTAGTTTTTACAATATTTATCATGGAGTTTGCATTCCGGGAAATGATATACAGTCTATTCTGATCAGCCTTATTCTTTTCATTGGCTTAAGCGGGATAGCAATACTCTTTATATTATTCTTTAGTAAGAGAGAAAAAAATGACAATAGATAGTATTATGTTAATAAAAAGCGCAATACACAAGCATATAATGCAAAAGAAAAACTGTATTGTGATCCTTTTACTGATGGCATTGTTTGTGTACTTGGAATATCCAATTAAAGAATATGCCATTGTGCATGGATCAGTTTCTGCTTGGGTTGTTGCTACATTTTCAGCCGATTCAAAGTATCAGATGTTTATATTCTTCGGTTTGATATTATGGGTATCGGACTTTCAAGTCAGTTTCTTGGAGCTTCACGATTATAGAGATGGGGTACTGGTTCAAACCATTTCAATAGCACTTTTGACCCTTTTCTATAGCCTTATTTGCATTGTCCTTTCAATAATTCCAATTATTGGTTACATAAGCTTTGATGCTGACTGGAATCCTGTTATTCTGAAACTAGCAAAAAATGGGTATGGCGCTATTCATGGAATCATCTCGATTAACAGTAATGTTGTATCATTATTTCCCCCAGCAAAGGTTATGCTCGTAGCTTTCGCTTTACAATGGCTTATTGGTACATTTATTGGATTACTGATCCTTATAGGTGATTCGTGCTTTTATAATGGAGCCGGAGTAATAGCAGCAAATGTCACTCTGTTTTGGTCATATCAGGTAACAGACTTCGCGTGGCCATATTTTGTATATTTTTCTCCCGTTTCATGGTCAACGTTATCGACATATGTTCCCACGTGTATACAGCAAATCCCTACTGTTTGGCAAGGAATTGCATTGAGCATCTTATTAAATGCAATACTGATTCTTCTAGTGTTACTTGTGAATGAAAGAAAGAACACTGGCAGAATACTTCCAAACAGCTTGAAGGAGAAATTACAATGAACGATATCAAAAAAGCGCTTTTTCTTCTTGTGCTTGCCATATCCGTCCTGGCTTTTTCCGGCTGCACAAAGCAAGATGGCATATCGACGTTTACACAGTGTTCCGCGCCAGAGGAAATGGCACTCTCTTCCCTGACACTGGACGAGAGATTCATCGACTGCATTGTGCAGGAGGATCAGTATGTTTTCCTGCGCGAAAATGGATGGCTGCTTTGGACAGATACGGATGGTGAGAGAACGCAGGAAGTACAGCTTTCTCTTCCTAAAGGCTCACGCGCACACGCGCTTGTATTGACAGATAAAGACTTGCTTGTGTTTGGCGAGGACAGGGATGGTCTCTGGGCAATGACAACCGACGGTGACGTTCGCTTCACCTTACCGGATACAAAACTCATTCAGGCAACAACAGACAAATCGGGAGCGTTCTTCATTTTAACGGATGGCGCACTTCTACAGGTCGGGGAAGACGGAAGTGTGCTTCAAACGATTGATAATACAGTTTTAGAATCTGTCCTCTGGTATCAAAATATGCTCTTTGGTCTTACGCGAGATGAAGTGCATGATTGCTATGCGCTGTCGGTGATTGACTTCGAGAGAAAAGAGACCTCACAGACTGTACTGACCGGTGTGCCGTTACCATCCGGTACGACCTATGCACAACTCGCGCAGGGAGCAGACGGATCATTTTACCTTGCTACGGTCTACGCGCTCTATCGCATCGACTACAATGCGCAGACGATTGAAAAAGTTTTTTCATGGCAGGCGCAAAATGTGTCGGAGCCGCATGCGGTGGCAGTTATCAGCGACAGAGAGATTGCTGTGTGTGCGAAAAAGACGAAGCTACTTACAGTCGGAAATGACGTGCAGACATCGCGTGTGATACTGAAACTTGCTACGCTGACAACAGATGACAGCAATGACGTTTTGTTGCGTCAATGTGTTCAAACCTACAATGACAGTCACGAGCAAGTACAAGTTGTACTGGAAGACTATGCTATGCGCGGTGAAACACGCGAACAAGCGATGCTCACGCTAATCACAGATCTTCTTACGCCAGGACACGCGCCGGAACTTTTGGATTGTCGGGTACTTTCACGTATACAGTATAACAGCCTTGCCCGTCAAGGGATTTTTATGGATGTATCGGATTTGCTTTCCGATCGGACAGCATTTGTTAACGGCATTGTGGAAGCCTGCGCTGTCAATGATGCGGTGTATAGTGTTGTTCCGGCTTATTCGTTTTCGTGCTTCTTCGGATGCGAGGATCAGTTTGGCGTGTCATTTTCGCAAAACGTAGAAGAACTCCTGACCCGAAATGCTGCCTGTATTCCGGATTATCAACCGGCGGATTTCCTGCGGCGTGTGTGCGAAATGACCCTTGATCGTTATATCGACAGCGAAACAGGTGAAACACGTTTTGAACAGGAGGACTTTTTACGGTTGCTTCGTACATGCAAAGCAGTTGTCCAGGCAGAGAATCTGCCGGCGATCCATTATGAACGGATCACAGATGTTGCAAAATGCAGTGCGCTGCAAGCTATGATTACCCGATTTGAGGGAAGTCCTTTTGTCTACCTACAGACTGCCTATGAGCAAGGGTTTTCATTCCAGCCCTATGCGCAAATCGCTGCAATGGCTGCATCTGCGTATAGTGATGAAGCGATGGAGTTCCTGCGTTATCTCATATCCAGTGAATACCAGAGCCAAATTGCAGATGCCCTGCCTTTGCGCTATTCTGCGCTGCAGGTGCAAATCGATGCCGCCATGCAAGAGGTTTCCGATCCACTTCAAGAGTGTGCGGCTGAGGATCTGCGTTCTGCTGTTGGGCGCATTTGTCTGCGTGAAAACAATGATGAAGAACTGCTTTCTATTATCTGCGATGAAGCCGAATTCTATTTTGATGGACAGCGATCTGAAACCGAGGCGGCGGCTTTGATTGCAAATCGGGTTGAACTTTATTTGAAAGAACAGGGAACATGATATACCAGACCGACACTGCCCAACCCATGGTACGAAACCGCTATTGAGAATTGCAACATTCGGCAGTCGTATTCGACAAGCAGCACTAGAAAAATACGGCGCTTTGCCATGCTCCGGACAGAAGGCAACAACCGCTGTCCGCTCCTGCTACGTTGTTATCTTTCCCTTGAGCATATAAAGCGTTCCTCTTGCAGCTCTGCGTCGCCTGGACTTTTTATGACCAATATAGCACTCTTCCACACGGCTTTTTCCGGGAAAACCGTACTATTTGGAGAGCACTCTCATGCTGCCCTTTTTGAAAGATACGCTTCTACACCGCTATTTTCAATTCTGGACTGTATTGCTTGATTGTGTGTCTTGTCCTTTGCGTAATAATAGTCCCCTTGGCGTCGTCTCGAGAATTTTGTTTTTTAAGCGTCTACTCTAAGGGAACTATATCACTGCATCCATAGCCTTCACGATTCATTTGCAAAGCAGTCCGGCCTTGCAACGCTTGTGAAGCCTGCCGAGCCGGTGATAACAACGCCATTCGCGCCGCCGCTGCAATGGACGATCAGGAGATTTCCGTCCGCGTCCCTGCCGCCGACGATGCCAACGTGTACGTCTGCCGGGTAAAATACAAGATCGCCCGGCTGTGCGTCGCTCCATGCAATGTTGGTGCAATAGCTGTGCTGCGTGGCAGCTCCGCCGCCGCGTCCGGGGTAGTAGCTGCCATTCGTCGCGTTGTAGAACGTCCAATCTACGAACCCTGAACAGTCTAACCCGAACGGGCGCACCGTGCCGGTGGAGCCGCTGCCTGCGGCTGTGACCTCCATCGGTGTTCCCCAACGATCATCCCAACCGATCGTCAAAGATTTTCCGCCCCAAAAATACGACACGCGCCCGACGAGCTGCACCGCCGTTTCCACAACGGCCTTTCGTGCCTGATCAAGATCATCCGGGAGATTTTCAAGAAGCTCGATTGCGTCCTCCTGCGAAATGGTCAGCGAACCCATCGGGATATTCAAGCTGCCGAGGTTTTCAAGCAGAATGTCAAGCGCGTCATTCTGATATTTTGTAAAAACGTATATCAGACGCATTTGTTCAGCGGTTTTGGCTGTGATCGTGATTGTCAGCGCAATTCCTGTGTGACTGTCGTCCGCATCGTCGTCCGGATCACTGTCCGGAACGTCAACGGTTTGCGTTGCAGTCGTGATCTCGCACATATCCCAGAGAACTTGACGCAGCAGCTCCACACGTTCTTCGTCGAGCGTGAACACGTCTACGCCGTCCTCCGCGCCCGCTGTTTTGGACGCAAAAACGGCTACAACCTCGCGCCAATCCGGAGCCTGCCCGATGATCTGAACGGATACAAAATCTCCATTTTGCAGACGCTCCAGCTCTGCATGATATTCTCCCTGAATTTCCGCAATGGCTGTCGCCAGTGGAACGGTATCATCACTTTCCTGTTCGTCCGCAAAGAGAATCCCCAGCGGCGATGCAAGAAACGCGCCCGCGACAATGACGATGGAAAACACGACGAAAAGCGCCGTGCCGCCGCCCAAACTGGCGAGGGTGCTTATCAGCTCCTTGACGGCCTTCGCTGCGGCTTCGGCCAGCTTTTTCGCGGCTGCAGCGGCTGCTCTGGATGCGCGGTTGTTGCTCTTTTTAAGCATTTTTCGCTGTGCATCCTGTGTAGCTGCTTTTCGCGCACGTTTTGACGCAGTTTTTGATACAGACGTTTTTGACTGCTTCTTTGGGGGGCTGATCTGCTCTGTATCTCTCGTCCGAATATCAACGCCGCGCCGGGATTTCTCTCTCGGTGCGGCGTTTGGCTTCGGCTTCTCGCGGATGGCGGGCGGCTGCTCCAATGGTAGCGCCTGCGCCGATGCCGGCGGCTGAACAGGTGGGGCCGGTTTGCTGCCAGTTGTGACCGACTGGCGCTCCGGCGTGGTCGTAGGTGTGTCCAAAACAGGCGGCTGCGGTGCTGTGGGGGCAGCTGGTTTGGGTGGATAGATCGATTCGATGGATGGATTTTTAGAGAGCTGCGCTTGTTTTTTCGCAAAGGCTTGCTGGGCCTGCGCCTGCGGCGCGGGCGGTAAATCGTGCGCCGATGTGACTGCTGACCGCTCACGAATAGGCTGCTCTATGCCGCGGCTATAAGGTTCAGTGCCGCGCGGCGTCCATGTACCAGTCTGCTTGATATGCTGAACGTTCGACGCATTTTCTGGTGTCGGTTCGGGAGGCGGTTCACTGCGCAGCTCTGTAAACGTTGGCTTTTCGCGGATCGGTGGCGATGCGTTCTGCGGCATATCGTCCGCAAGCCGGATTTCCGGTTGCTCTGTATGAAGATGATCCCGCGCAGACGATTTTTCTGTGCGGGATTTCTTTGCTCGCTTTACATAGGCGCGGCGGCCTTGCTCTTGTGGTTGAAATTCTGGCTTGTGCTGCTGCGTCAATTCTGGCCGTATGCGTACATCCTCCATGCGTTGGCGCGGCTGTTTTTCAATCGGCGTGGTGTCGGGAATTGTCGAGCGTTCCGGCGCTTTTGTTGTGGTGGACGCCTTTGCGGTTTGCTGGATATACACACGAGGTACTGGTGGCGATACGTTCTGCGGCCGCTGTGGTTCTGACAGGGTGCGTATATCGACCATGCGCTGACGCGGTGCATTTTCTGCCGGTGCCACGGTCACTGTGGTATGCTGCGGCTGCTCCGACGTGATCGGCGGCGCTGGCGTGGCCGTTTTTGCGGTTTGCTGAACATAGGCGCTGCGGGCCTGCTCCTGCGGCGCTGGTGGCGGTGCGCTCTGTGACCGTTGCGGTTCTGGCCGGGTGCGCACATCGTCCGTGCGCTGTCGCGGCGTATTTTCCACCGATGGCGCGGTCACTGTGGTATGCTGCGGCCGCGGCTGCTCCGACGTGATCGGCGGCGCTGGCGTGACCGATTTTGCGGTTTGCTGAACATAAGCACGTCGGGCCTGTTCCTGCGGTGCGGGTGTCGGTGTGCTCTGCGGCGGTGTCGCATCCGGCTGGGTACGCGGCGCGGCTGGTCGTTCTCGCGGTGATTCCGGCGCATGGCGTGGCTGGTCGGATTGCTCCGGCTGTGAATTTGCGGAAGAATCCGCGGATTCTCTGCGGGCTGTGTGCTGGATCGCACGACGCGGCAGTTGGACAGCTTCATGGACGATTTCGCGGGCGGTCGTTTCTACCTGTTCGGTTGCTGTGCGTTCCGCATTACTTGGCTGTTCAGACTGCTTTGTACTGTCATTCAACTCTTTCACAAATTTCTGCACCATCTGATGTTGGCCGGTGGATGCAACTCGATATTTTGACTGCTTATCCTTTGCACAGTCGTTTCGTTCTCGGATGTTTAGAATGAAGGTCACCTCCATATATTTGGATTTTACTTGCCAGAAAAGGAAAATGTGATAAAATATAATTTTAGATGACAGATTTAATATTACCTTGCAACGTCAAAAGTGAAGGAAGAAATATGCTGGTACTAGATAATTCAACGATAAAAGCCGTTATTGACGAGTATGCTAAATCTGAGATACAGTCCGAAGCTGAAGTTCGTTCAAAACTGGTGGTGCCATTACTGTGCGCATTAGGGTATCCTTCTGAGCTGCGGGCTGAAGAATTTCCGGTATACGGGTTTGGTGGACGCAAAAAACTACCCGCAAAAAGCGCTGATTTTCTACTATTTTCAGATAAGGAATTTGGAGCGCATCGTAACGACACACAGAAGGACAAAGACTGGGTGCAATCACATAGTCTATTGATTGTTGAGGCAAAAAAGCCTGGCGAAATGCCCGATTCTCCAGGACAGGCACAGTTTTATACTATGTGGACAAAAGCTGTTGCCTACATGGTTACAGATGGATGTGAAATTCAGGCGTACTGTTATAGCGATATATCCGCTGATTATAGAATCATTTGCTGTACTACCAACGAATTGCCATATATTGAGAATCTCGGTATGCTCTCTTTCGATAATGTCCGAGCTATTAAAGAGAAAGAACAAGTAGCTTGGCAGGAATGTAATGCCTTGCAGAATAGCACCGAGTATCCCGTGCATATCATTACTGATGATGCTGAACTAAATCTCCCTAATGAAACATTAGCCTATATCAGAAACGCTCTGGGGCGTAATGCCGACGGCCTAAGTAACGTTCAACTGGTTGCAAAATACCTAAATGCAACTGATTCGTTTCTTCAGAATGATTTACGCTATGATATCCCAGCATATATGATAGATATTCCGCGTGGTGAGTATAAAGCAAAGCTGTATTATGATGATTTTATTTTCCCAATTATGACTGGAAAAGTTATAGAGTTTTATTGCAACGATGATTCTCGGTATGTTTTTAGAAGCAGCCATATGATGATTGTTGCTATCCTAAAAGGGGAGAAGTTAGCTCACTTTGAGATAGGATTTCAAGTCCTTGACCAAACTGTAGATGCGCGAGTAGCTGCATTTTCAACAATAGAAAAGTGCTTGAGATCCAAGTCCTTACGAATTTCTATTGAAAATACTAAAAATATTTCAATATCGCTTCCAATAAGAAGCCCTGGAAAACGGTGGCCACGAAAGCAGCAATTACTAGCTATGCTTGAATTTTGGACATTTGGTCTTTCTAAACTTAAAGAAATTGAAGAGTATTATGAAATAAAGTTTAAGCTTGCTCCTTTATCTGGATCTGATAAAGTGATGGAATTATATGATTCTATTGTTTTTGTTTATAATGGAATTATGTTAAATGAGAATTGTGACATAACTCTCCCAAGTAGTTCTTTTGATGATGACATAGTAATTGAAGAACCGTTTTTATGCCAAGAGAATGAACCCATACCATTGCAGGACAGAGTTATTCACGGCATTACTTTTCGTCCATACCGGAGTGCATTTTTGCCATGCAAAATCAGTCTTTCAGAAATAAAAAAAGATGACATTGTTCGACTCCCCGGGTGCTGTGAATATAGAATTGTAGAAACAAAATAGTTTTACGTCTCACCGTGAGATTCATTTCTTTTCCGGAATTGCGTCTCACGGTGAGATTTATTTTTGCAATACTTCTGCGATTCCCTCCATGATATACTCGGCGCAGAGCAACACGATGGATGACAAATTTTGACAGGGTGAGCCAAAGGTAATAACATGGACGGCGGGTATTTTCCCGCCGTCCAGCTTTGTTATATCGCCCAGATGCTCCATCTCCGGGAAGTGGCGCTTTGTGATGGAAATAGCGTCCGGCACGATCTCACTCGCCCAGATCGGCGTGATGCCGTGTCTGCTTGCCGCCAGCGGGAACACGCCGATCCCATCAAACAAACTCCCCAACGTGATCGTCATACTAAATTTTCTCCCGGCGTCGTCGTCATCAATTTATACAGCTCAGTATCCCTCGGAATGGTATTGACGAAAGGCACGATGGAGCCGCCCATGCGCAGCAGGCCGTGACCGGCTTCGGCGTTTGTAATGTAGCTGAGCTGTGTATCGGAAATGTGAAGCAGCTTAGACAACTCTGCCCGGTCAGTCGCGGCCTGATTGAACAGCAGCAGAAATTCCGAGTTGGCGAACATCAGACGCGCGGTTTCGGATTTTAGACATTCCTCCACGTTCTGCGATGCCGCCGTCAGCGCCGCGCCGTATTTGCGGAATCTTTTCCACGCGCGATACAAAATCTCTCCAGAATACTTGTATTTGAAGTACAAATACACTTCGTCGAGGAACACCCAAGTATATTTGCCGCGCTTGCGGTTTTCCATGACGCGGTTTTGAATCGCTTCGAGCGCGACAACAAGGGCGGTCGGGCGAAGCTGCTCTCCCATCTCATAAAGGTCAAGTACAACGATCCGGTTGTTAATATCCACATTCGTCGGGTGCGCAAAGACGTTCAAGCTGCCCTCCGTGATAAGCTCTGCCGCCAGCGCGATTTCCCGCGCTTCGGGGTCTGGCTGCTTTAGTACCTCCGCGCGCCAGTCGGACAGGAGCGGCATAGGCAGCTCGCCCCTTGCGTGGAAATAGTTCTGGTAGACGCTGGCCGTGCATCGGTCAATGATGGATTTCTGGCTGCCGCTTAAAAGACCAGCCCCCATTTGCTGCTCCAAGATACTGGTTATGAGTTCAGATTTCATGGCAATCGGATTCTCGCCGTCCTCATAGCCGTCCTGCAAATCCAACGGATTGATATGATGCTGGCTGTTCGGGGAGATTTCAATGACTTCGCCGCCCAGCGCCCGTGCAATGGGTGCGTACTCGCGTTCTGCGTCGATGATGATAATGTCGTCGTTGGTGGACAGCGCGACGTTTGCGATGGTATTTTTCATTGCTACGGATTTGCCCGAACCGGAAACGCCGAGATAGAACGCATGAGGTGAAATGAGCCGCTTGCGGTCACAGATCAAGAGATTTTTGGAAATGGCGTTGACACCATAGTACAGACCGCCGGGGTCTTGAATCTCCTGCGCGCGGAACGGCATGAGAACGGCGCAGCTCTCCGTTGTGAGCGTCCGCAGCGCGTGGATTCGCCGCAGGCCATACGGGAGGACAGTGTTCAGACCGTCCTCCTGTTGATAGCGGAGAACGGAGAAACCGCAGAGCTTTTCCTGTGCGATGGATTGCAGCGTTTGCGTATCTGCGTCAAGCTGCTCCAGCGTATCGGCAATGTGAACGAGCGTCACACAGGCGAACATGAGCCGCTGGTCACGGGCGGTTAGATCTTCGAGCAAATCTTTTGATTCGGTGCGCATTTGCTCCAGATCGTATGGTACGGTCGCGGTAAAATTGTTCTGCCGGTTCTGTCGTTGCTGCCATCTGGTTATGTCCGTTTCCACGCCGAGGATTCTGGACTGCACCTCGCGCACGGCTTCTTCCGTTGGAATGGGCAGAATGTCAATGGACAACAGCAGATTGCGGGAAAAGTCGGACAGGTCTTTTATCATTTCGTCGCTGATAAAAGATGCGTAGTCGCGCATAAACAGGACGCGCCCAAACTTGCCGCCCATTTCAAAATATCCTGCGCGGAATTGCAGTCCGTCCGGGCAAATCAGGTCGCGGAAGTCGATGCCGCGCTTGATATTCGCAGACAGATCAAACCGGAACGACGCTTCTTCGCCGGGCCGGAAGAAATCATGCAGGAGCCGCAGCCGATCGGCGCAGGAGATCGCATAAGCACCGGAATCCAGCCGCCCAAAGCTGGCAGATAGGTTGGTATCAACGCGCCTGAAATACGCACGGGTCTGCTCGATTTTTCGCAGACCAATGGACAGCGTGATATATTTTTCCTGCACCAAGTTATTACTTTCGGCGGCTTTATCCAGAATGATCTGGTTGTACTCGCCGCGGTAATAATCAAGCCCGTCGCCACTCTCAGGCATGAGCATTGTTCGCTGGAAATCAACCGGATTCAGGCGGCGGTTGATGATCGTGATTTTTGCAGTCGCGTCGGTTGGCAAAGAATTGAGAACAGCACCATACGAACGGAAGATACTGCGTCGGTCGTCTAACGACGATGCGGCATAATTTATATCCGAAAAGCGCCACGTTTTACTGTACTTCTGCCCGACCTGCCAGATACCGTCCGTATAGATGCGTCGGATGGGAATGGATTGCTGGACGCTGTGCGGGATACGGAAAGAATCTTTCTCGCTGCGGTTTGCAGCCAACAGGGATTTCATCATTCCAACGTGTCCTCCATAATGCTTGCAAAGACTTCCTCATGGAGATTGACAGAATCGAACCGGCGCGGGCCTGCGCAGAGAATTTCAGACTTCACAAACGCCCAGAGAAACTGCTCTAAGCTCATGCCGTTGTAATGAAAAAATCCTGCAATCGCAACCGGCGCGGCTACCAGCAGACAGAGCCAGCTTGCGGTCTCCTTGCCGATGATGCCACCCAAGCCGAGATAGATACCGGCCGCCAGACCGACGGCCAGCACCGCACAAATAAACTGCCGCGCAGACAGGCCGAAAAAGATGGTTTCCCGGTGCGCGCGGATTTCTTTTGGAATTTTGACTTCTATAAAAATCGCCTCCGATTTGTTGAAAATTTGACAGAATTTTTAGGATATGAGATAATATTTATAGGTAAAAACTTGACAAAAAGGAGAAAATGCTATGAACTCTACACTCATTTTATTCAAGGAAATAGGTCGCCAGCTTTTGATCGTTGGTCTGGTACTGGGGAGTCTGCCAATGGCAATCCGCATCCTCTGGAAACTGCGGCTTCTGCCGCTCGGCTGCTACTTTGTGGCAACGAAACTCTTCTGGCCGCGCTGGGCGGCAGCACATAAAACCGCCTGCATTTTGATCTTCGTCGCCTGCGTGCTGTTTTTCGTCTTGTGCTGGACAATCCGCTACATCCGCCAGAAGCGCGAAGAACAAATCATGGCAGAGTTTCTTCATTACTACACAAAGGATCTGAAGCCTGGCGAATCTCGAACGCTGGAATTTCTATAACGTGCAAAAGGAAAAGCGCCCAAGCGGGCGCTTTTCCTTTATTCATCCGTAACCCATAATAATCATTTTCTTCAAGATTGACAAAAATTAGCGTCCATGTTATCCTTAATTTGTAGGAAAGAGTTAGAAAGGAGAATCATTATGGCATATTTTTGGGATGTAAACGAAAAGTGTGAATTCAAACGCTTGAACGGACGACTCTATCTTTATGTTATCCACACAGACCATCCGCACAACGGCTATAAACCTCATGTTCATATTCTTGATTTATCCGATCTGAAAATAGGTGAAGCAGAAGTTGAGCGCGATATGAATAAATATTGCGGTATGGCGAAAAAATTTGGTCGCGTAGAACCTTATTAGGGAAAACGCTTCAACTATATCATCAAAGAAAAGCGCCCACGCGGGCGCTTTTCTTATGGACCTAACATTTCATGTACCAGCCGGTCAGAGCCCTTGACAAGCCCGGTCAGCACTAACATATTGAACATGAGCTGTCCGAGATACTGCCAGACCATCGTGACAGCGGGCAGCGATTCGTCCAGCGCCGTACTGCCGCCAGACAGAAACGCCGAGTAGATCACACAGGACAGCACAATGACAGCGCCCTCCATGCACACACCGACGTAGCTTCTCAAGAACGTTTGCCCGGTTCGTGAGGTCGCTTCTCCGGCGAATGATGCTAACGGAAGCGGCGCAATGGCAGTGTAGATAAAGATTTTGAAAAAACGGCCATAGACGGTCAGAACCAGCACAAAGGACAGGACGGTTATGAGTAGACTACCCAGCAGAGACACCAACCAGAGCGGAATGGATTCCAGAAAACTCACGTCCTCAATGGCTTCCACAATTTTGTCTGGCAGCGTTGCCGTCGTGGAAATTGCAGAACCAATGCCGCCCATGACGGTGCTGACCACACCGCCGCAGATTTTGTAAATCGCGGTTATCAGCTCCAGCGACGAGCCGACCGCCACCTTTGCCAGCAGGAACCGGATAAAGTGCCGCAGGGCAAATTCCGGGCGCTGCAATTCCCGGAAGCTGGCTGCCGAGCGGAACACGCCCATTGCAAAAAATAACACAAGCAGTCCGTAGCCAATTCCTACCAGTGCGTTGTGGATGCTGACAATGACCGTCCATATATCGCCGCCGCGAAAGCTCTCCGGCGTTTGCGACACGAGCGACCAGATCTCAGCCAAATGGTCATTCCAGTTGGAAAGCGCGTTTTCAAGGGTCGATACGACCCAGTTATCACTCACATATCATCACCTCCGAAATGTAGTGACTGTGTATTGACAATTTTGCACAAAAGGATATACTAAAAGAAAAGGGGGTATGATTATGAATCAGGCATACAATGTTTCATCCGCGCCGAAAACAACGACGTTTCAGATGCGCATGAATCCCGAAATCAAGCAGCGCGCCGAGCAGCTTTACGCAAGTTATGGTCTGAACCTGACGGATGCTATCAACATCTTCATCCAGCAGTCACTCAATGTGGAGGGCCTGCCGTTCCTGCTTTCGCCGGAAAACGAGGAATATATGCAGGCCAAGGCGCTCAAGCGCCTGATGACGGAGCTGGACGCAGGCTGGAAAAGCGCGGAACAGGGCAGATGGGTCAGCGAGGAGGAAGCTATGCGCCGGTTGGAGTTGGACGCATGAAGCTGAGATTTACGCCGCGCGCCATGAACGACCTGACGGCAATTCGTCGCTTCATTCAGGACGAATACGGAAACCCGAAAGCAGCCAAGCGCATCACGGACAGTATTTTTGCCCAGTGCGTAAGCCTCAAGCAGTTTCCCCAGTCCGGCACGGCGCTCAGCGCCCGTTTTGAAATCGACACGGATGTGCGCTATCTGGTCTGCGAGGGATATATGATTTTCTATCGCATCGAGGGCGAGTTCGTGTCTGTCGGCGCTGTGATCCACGGGAAAACAGACTATCTGGATGTCCTTTTCCGAAAAGAACGATAAACAGAATTTCTGCATAGAAAAACCAGCCTCTTATGAAAAGAGACTGGTTTTTATGCGTGATGCAGTTAATACAAAAGCTGAGGGTAGTCTGTCTTGCCGTTCACAATGCGGTAGATATAGACCGTCTTTTCGCTGTCAATGACCTTGTAGACGCACACATAGTCGCGGCAAATAACCTTCCGGAATTCCCGTTCCGCCAGCACCATATCCGGGTGCAGTGCGCCGGAATACGGAAACGTCCGCAGCAGGTCTACGGTGTGCAGAATTTCATCGATGAATTTTTCAGCAGAATCCGCACCGGCTAAAACGAGGTAAAGCTGTGCAATTCCCTCCAGATCACGCATAGCAGCGCGCAGATATTTAATCTGATACTCTTGCTGCATCAAAAATCTCCTTCATCCTGCCGCGCACCTGTTCCGGAGAATATGTCGGCGCACCACTCAGGCGGTCCAGTTCCGCTTCCAGAACGCTTGCCCGGTGTGCCAACATTTTTTCCCGCAGCTCATAGGCTTCAATGCTCTGAATGACCAGATCGGCTTCGCCCTTGTTCGTAATATAGATCGGTTCGCCGGACACCTTTGCAAGCTGCGAGATTTGCAGATATTCGTTGCGCAATGCCGTGGATGCTCTGATCTGCATACAACCACCTCCTGTATTTTCTATCCATAGTATATCAGGAATATGATATGTTTGCAAGCTGAATCTCATTCCTTTCGTTTTCAAATTGCGTCTCACGGTGAGACGCATTTCTGCGTGTCCTGTTTTACCTCGCGTCGTGCTGCCGGGCTCGCTGCTTTGGAATCCGAAATCCATAGATGGCTGCAATGCTGTCACCAAGCCGCTGTGTGACCCTTGTAATGTCCGCGCGCGTTGCTCGCCTGCAATAAATTTTGTCTTGCAGATTCTCAATTTGCGCATCGGTAACTCCGCGCTTGAACACACGATAGAGGTAGTGATTCGTGCCGTCGTGGTGAATGGCATCTGCCCGCAGGTCGCCGTTTTTATCCACATACCATTCCGTCATATCTGTGTCCGAATACAGGCAATCACGGATGTTCCCGGATTTAATCATCTTATATCCCTGCGCCCGACCATTCCAGAACCCAAGATCACCAATAACAAGGATCGGCTGTGAAAACTGAATGTCCAAATTTCGGCGCTCGTCGTCGAGGTATTCGGCGTTCAGCTCGTGCATCTTTTCATAGAGCTTATCTTCGGGCAGCTCCGGATAGTTTTCCATAAGAAAGTCGCGCCAATCGTCCAAGTCAAGATGAATGTCGCTCCAAAGCACATGGCGCTCGATTGCGTTTTTCGCCTGCTTCATAGCTTACACCACACCGATAGCCGTCAGAATTTCCTTTGCAAAGGCAATCAGCAAACCACCGAACAGACAGAGGACGCCCTGCGTTCTCTGCGTCGCGTCGTGGGATTGCACGGACATACCGAGCTGCACAACGCCCCAGCCTAAGATGATAATACCAATCGCCTTGATGCAGGAAAAAATGAAGTCGGACAGGTTATTTACGATGGTCAGCGGATCGCTGTCAGCAGCAAAAGCCGAGGTCGTAAACAGTGCCGTTGTCAGCACAAGGCTTGTCCAGACGGCCATAATGCGGCGCTCCTTGCGCCGCGGGGTTAATTCATGTTTCATGTAAATTCCTCCAAAATTACAATATCGTCAATGTTTTCAATGGGGAATGAGAGATCGTCCGCCGCGAATGCGCGCAGCGGCGTGTGGAGATACGGCGGCGCACCGCCGTCCTCCGTGCGGTGGATATTCGGGTGCTTCAGGATGTCATACTTCTCGTCAATGACTGGTTTCTCGCCTCGAATCAGAACGATTGCGTTTTTATTATCCAAGCGCCGCACCTCGTCCGGTGTCATAAGCTCGCGCCCGGTCTGTTGGAAATTCTGCGAGAAAGAACCGTTCCGACCTTTGCTCTGGCTTGACGTGCGCGTTTCAATCGTTTCTTTTCCAAGCAGTTCCGAAATGTATTTGTGCGTGCTTTGCTCATTGCCGCCAAGATAGATGAAGCTGTCTGCGTTGCCGATGATGCCCTCCCAATCGTCCTTGAACAGCGCCTTGAGCTGCGAAATATTTTGCAGAATGATGGTTGACATAATGTTTCTAGAGCGCATAGTCGCCTGCAAACGGGCATAGCCGTCGGGCAAGGCCACGTTTGCGAACTCGTCAAACATCAGTCGGACCGGAATAGGCAGCGCTCCTTGATGCACTTTGTCGGCTTGAAAATATAACTCTTGAAACGCTTGCGTGTAGAGCATACCGACGAGGAAATTGAGAGATGCGTCGTTGCTGTCGGGGATGATACAAAAGATGGCTTGTTTGCGCTCTCCGAGCTTGCCAAGCTCCATATCGTCGCTGGCGGTGATGCGTTGTATTTCAGGCAAAGTGAATGATGCAAGGCGGACAGCGGCACTCACCAAGATCGATTTTGCAGTTTTGCCCGCGGCTTGCTTGAAAATATGGTATTGCCGCACGGCAATGTGGTCAGGCTGTTCTTCCTCCAAGGCTTCAAAGAGCAAATCCAACGGCGATTGATAGTCGTCATCTTCTTCCTTTGCGCCGCCGTTTTCGATCATGTAGAGAATGGTTTCCATGTTCTGATCTTCGGACGGTGCTTCGTGGAGCAGGTAAAGCATGAGCGCGGCGTCAAGCGCTGTTTCCGATTTCTCCCAGAATGGATCATTTGCTTTTGCACCTTTCGGCGAGGTGTTTTTGATGAAATTGTCGATCAGCTTGAACACATCCGCGTCCTTTCGGATGTAGCAAAACGGGTTGTAGCAGTCGGATTTTGACGGGTCGATCAGGTCAAAAACGCGCAGAACGTAGCCTTCCTCCAGAAACAGATTTCCGACGGCGCGGAGCATTTCTCCCTTTGGGTCTGTGCAGATAAAGCTGGCATTTGCAAGCATGAGATTCGGCTTTGCTAAGAATCGAGTTTTGCCGCTACCGGAGCCACCGACGATGATCTGCAACAGATTTCTGCGGTGCAGCTTGCCGTTCATACTCATTTGCAGGTGTTGGGTCAGAATGACATTTTTGCCTGCATCCTTGTCGCGGTATTTTTTATCCAGTTCTCGGACGCTGCCCCATGACGCGGAACCGTGTTCCTCGCCGGGGCGGGTGTTCTTCTGACCGGTGTAGTAGAACAGGATCGCGCCGCCATAGAGCAGTAAAAAGATACCGATAAACTTTGGCGTGTAGGCTGTCCAGTGCAAAGAAAATGGATTCTTCGTCGCGGCTGAAAAAGCATCCATCAGCGTGAAAATTGTCATGCCCGGTTCATAGCAGCTCGCCATCAGCACGGCTAACCAGACAACAGGTATGACAAACGCCGCCCATACAGGGGCGGCGTTGCGGAATGACTTCTTTTGATTCCTCACAGGTCAATATCCATGCAGGCAAGACCGGTCCGCTCGGCGTGATGCTTGCAGAGAATGAGCGTACCAGCCGCCAGTAGAAGCAGGACCGATGGAATGATAAATAGCAGTTTTTTCATAGACGTTCAATACCTCCATTTTCCATAAAATAAATCTCACGGTGAGACGCATTTCCGGTCGGGCGCGCGTCTCCCCATAATCGAGAAGCCCGCGCAAGCGGGCTTCTCTGGTTTGCTCCCCTTGGCTGCCACACTTCCGCTGGAGGGCCGCTGTCAAGGCCCAGCCAGTGCGCACACTGGCTGGCTCTGCGGGCGATGCGTCAGCATCGGCCGGCCTTGACTGCGGACAGCCAGCGGAGTATGTTCCCCGCAAGGGGAGCACAACCGTCAAAGCGGTTTCGGATCGTGACGACGAATCACTTTATCGCGCGGTACGATTCATGTTTCTTGTTCGCGTCTGTGGGGAAATCGCGCGTTCAATGCTGCCGCCGATCTTCTGCGCCATGTCCTGAATTTGTCCAAGCGCCTGACGCCGATCCTGCGGGTCAAACCCGTCATAGAACGCCGCCAGATTTGATACGTCGGGCGCTTCACACGGTACACCGAACCGACGGCAAATCATGTAGCCGACGCTCTGCGCATCCAGCTCATAATCATCCCGCGAATAGTTCTGATTATAGCCTTTGGCATGAAAACGGACGTGGGCGATCTCTGTTGCGATGCCTGCGAACGCTTCTGCATCGTTATATTTCAGATTGACCGCCATTTTCATCTGGTTTGGGTCGTAGAGCGCAGGCATGGGGATACTCTCATCACTCACCAGCGGCACAACACAATAATTCAGGAGCGTTTTGAGAGCTTCCGTCATTTCCTTGCTGTCCGGCTGCAATGCGGTATGCTTCAGGTCGCGCCCGCTTGTCTGCCGCACGTCGTAAACGTCCGTCAGTACATACCCTTTGCCGAAAGAGGAACGGGTGTAAATTTTCACGCCATTCTTTTCCTCGGTTGGAGATACGCTGCGCATCAGGCTTTTCCAGCGGTCTTTCGTTCCGAAAACGGTCGCGCCCTGATCCTGCACCATGACGAGCGCGACATTGCCCGCGCTGTAACTCGGATTGTCGGCTTGACAATTCAAGTACCGCAGATACGTTTCCGGGTCACTCGTGATCTGAACGATGCCCGCATCCTGCATAGCGTTTGTGTTTTCTCGGTCGGCCTGCCGCTGCGCCTGCCAGAGTTCCGTACTCTGGTTTTTCTCATTGATAATACTGCCTAAGTTTGCGATGATATTCACGCTCCTTATCTGATATGCTCCAGCTCTCGCTGGGGATCCGCTTTCGTCCGCTCTGCGGCGGCGCGTAAAGCTGCCAGCCGTCCGCGAACGGGTTGTTTTTCTTCACTACTGATCGAAGTCGTCCCCTGCGTCAAGCCACTCCTTTGCTTTTGTGAGGATGGTTCTCGTTGGGCAGGGGTCTGCTCTTTTTTTGGCTGCGCGTCCTCCAACTGCTTCGGCTGGTATCCCATCTGTTCTAAAATGTAGTTTGCTTGTGACAGATGATCGATATTGGTCAGGATTTCAAGGTATGGCGCGTCGCCTTTCTTGTCCAAAATGGTTGAAAATAACAAGCCGACTTTCTTGGCTCTGCGCTTGAACTCGTCAAAATCCTCTGTGCGCAAGGGTAGAACCTCGATGGGCCGCTGTTCGCTCAAAAGTCGGTTCATATTGACCTTGCCGTATAACTTCTTCTGATCTTTTGCCAGTGCATACAACAGCGCCGCGAGATTCTTTGCGCCCCGCGCAAGTAGTTTAATTGCTTCTTCCGAAATTTGTACGCCCTCTTTCATTACGAGATCAGCAGCTTCGCCGCTTACCTCCATGGCTGTGCCTCCTTTCCCGCGCCTTGTCCGGCGCATGATTTTCTGTTGGTGGTGTATTGTTTTCCCGCACCTGCCGCAGCATCCGCGGCGAATATTCCGCGATTTTGCCGCATAACCGCAGTTCCCGACGCAGGGGCCGGAGCTGTGCGGTCAAGCTGTCAATGTCCGCGTCAAGCTGCTCAGACGGCTGCTCCCGGCGCAATGCGTATAATTCCTTACGCCGGTCTACGATTATCTGCATTTCATTTGACAGTGCATCCGACAGCATATCCAACTCCGGTTTCGTATCGATACGATACTTCTGCAACAGCAAGAATTGCTGCCGGTACTGTTTCGCACGGCGAATTTCTGCCCGCGTTTCAAAAAGGATTTTCTGCGGCTTCCGCTTGCGCGGGGATAGCAGATATAAATAGTAGAGATATAATGCGCGAAAACTGCCGCGCTTGACGGGCGGATAGCGGCGCGGATGACAGCAAACAGTATAACGCTTTTGTGCCGAGAATACTGGTGGCGTTGGTTCTGGTTTATGCCGCTGCTCGTTCAAGCGTTGCATCAGCTCTGCTTCCGTATAGCCAAGGCCAAGACTTTCCACGCGGACGAACCGCTGCCCGCCCGGTGGACGGACGGCGGTATGCTTGACATTTGGGCCGCGCTTGACAGAATAGCCCTGCCGCCGCAACGTTTCCAAAAATGTATCATAGGTCAGGCTCCCAGCCAGCGCAGCGTCTATGTCACGACGGATAAGGTCACGGATTGTACCGCTGCCGCGCTTCTCTGCGTTCCATGCAGAATACGACACACCTTTTCCATGCGGTTCGATTACGGAGTAACCGCGTTCCCGGCTGACTTCGTTGGAAATGCCGCGCAGATTATGGAAATAGCTTTTGAAATCACTCCGGTACTTTTTGCCGTCCATGAATGAAACGGAATTGAAAACAATGTGACAATGCAGATGGTCACGGTCGGTGTGCGTACAGACAACGGCTTCGTATTTGTCTCCTAACAGTCGCCGCGCAAACTCTACGCCCGTTTCGTGCGCCTGTTCCGGTGTGACCTCGCCGGGAGCATAAGAGTGGATGATATGGTAGCCTAAAATCCCACCGTACTTATCCCATCGCCGCTTGGTTTCCTGCATCTGTAAATAAGACTTATCCAGCGTACAGTTGATTGCCGTCTGGAAGCCCGCTTTGACAGGATCACAGATATAATCCACGGCGTTTCCCAAATCCGTTTTGCCGTCATTTTGAACGTAATCCAGGCAGCAATCCAGCCGAGAGTGAATGACGATGATTTTATCATATGCCATTATATCGACTCCCGCACCAGCTCCCACGCCTCCCGCGCAAACCGCGCGGCGTCGTGGATTTGTGCCTGTGTGACGTAGCCTTTGCCGTTCGCCCAGTGTGCAAGCTGGTTGATATTCGTGCCGATACCAGACAGCACGCGCAAAAGCTCCGCGTAGCAGTCCGGCGGACGCGGTTTGACGGTTTCGCCCAGAATACACTTGCGGATCATGGCGCTGGCAGACAGACCGCTGCTCTTGCAGAGCTGCATGAGCTGGCGGTATTCCGTATCATTCAGCCAAACGCCGGTGAAATGTGATCGACTGCGCAAAAAATCCCTCCTGACTTTTTTGAATTGCGTCTCACCGTGAGACGCAAAACGCGGGGGTTTTAGGGGTTCACCCCTAACAAGGGTCGTTTAACAAACGACATACTTGCTAAATCAGCACCGCAAGCGGTGCTGATTCCGTTACCGCTGCATGGTAACAGATTTTGTCCGTCGAGGGCGCTTATCCTGCTTTTCCATCTGGTGCTCCAGCGATAAAAGGCGCTGCAATTCCGCTTCACATTCCGGTACATATCGAATATCGTGTGTGTTTTCCTCCAGCCGCAATACGCGGTGAAGGAATGTTTCATGGCTGCTTTCGCAAAAATACTCGTCCTTATCGCGGTATTGCACCTTTGCAATGGGCAGCGCAGATTTGACCACGCGCTGTACCTGTTTGGCGTAGTCGATAGGAACGACCTTGCCTGCCAGCTTGCCGTCTCGAACGCCATCTACCACAACGCGGTACGCTTTGATGCCGTTCGGCTGGTCTGCGTAAAACGTCCACGTTTTGTAAGCGCGGCTGTCCTGCAAATACGTCTCGCGCTCCGGCACACACCATGTTCCACACGGACGGCTCATCCAGAGAAAAGAACGATGCTCCAAACTGGATTCCTGCGCACTGTTCCAGAGAATTTCTTTGTCAACGTCAAAATCTTCTTTGTAGGCAAGGGTGTTCCGCTGGACAATCTTTTCTAAAAAATTGAGGATGTCCGGTTGGTAGTCTTTTTCGTTTTCCATGCTTCGCGTTCTCTCCTTTGTGGTATATGGGATATGCAAATAATCCAGCACGTCGCCGCAGCCGAGTTTGTGGATGCAGAAATCGTATTGCTTTGGATGCGTGACCTCCATGCGCTGAAACCGGTTCGGCTCTTTTTCGAGATGTGCGCCAAACATACAAAACATACAACCGCTGCGCTTTACGCCGGTCGTTGTCAGCTTTCCGGCTTCCTCGAAAATCTCACCGTAGACAGACGCATACGAGAGACCCGTCATTTTGAGGTAGGCCAAAACATCCTGCTCTGTCCAGAATGACATCGGCTGGGAAGTTGGGTCGCGTTTGAGATACGCATTGCAGCCGGTTTTCAAATAGCTGCTCTGGCGGCGAACGCTTTCACTTGCCATCGTTCCAAGGATCATATATAGATGATGTTCTCTGGCGTACTTATGTAAGGGGTGCTCTTTCATTACAGCGCAACACCTGTCTGATATGAGAAATGGCGCATCCAGAAGGAAACGCCATTTTTCATATCGCTCGTTGTATTTTGAAGGTGTGCCGTCTGCGTTCAGGCCATTCAGGTGTCGGATCGCCCACGGACTGCCTTGCCGCGCGTAATAGATGCGTCTGGCAACATCTTTAGAGATGATAGGATAGCCATACGTCGTCAAAACCTTTGAAAACGGAATTTCCGGCCGCAGCCACGTCACATTCGGAACGGTCTTTACAAACTCACGGATTTCTGGGTACTCTAAGCCGGTGTCTACAAACACAGCCGGAACGTCCGGAAATGCCCTCCGCACCAAATCCAGAAGCACGGTAGAATCCTTTCCACCCGAAAAGGAAACGGCAATCTTGCCGCCATAGTGGTGATACCATTCCAGAATTTTAGCTTGTGTCACACGAATTTTGCGTTCCAGCGGCCACGCCTGCATGATGCTTAAATCCTGCCGGGTGTAAACGGGCATACGTCATGCACCTCCCGCTATCGCTCCAGCGTGGCAGACATGGTACGCTGCCTGGAAACTGCTAACGACGGACATTGCTTTTCGATGGCGTCAATCAAACCGGCGGCGCAGGAACGGATGGTATCAAGTGACGCTTTCAGCTCATCCAGTTCCTTGCCCTTGCTCCACCCGGCAACGTAGCCGAACGAATAATCAGACGTGTCAATGCCAAAATGCTGACAGACCACATACGCCACACTTTCGGCTTCGACCTCGCGCGTGTGCTGGTCTTTGGACGGCGGTTCGTTTTTCTTGCGCCGGTGGAGTGTGGCATGACTGATTTCATGCAGCATGGTTTTGAGCGTCTGCTTCTGGCTCATGCCGGGGCGTACCAAAATTTCTTCCGTGACGTGGTTGAAACAGCCTTTTGCTGCTCCATGCGGTGCTTCATACAAAATGGGAACCGGCGAAACGCTTGTGATCGCGTTCGCCAGTTCCTCAAAATGTGCAATATCGCCATTCAATTCGGATACGCCGATGCTGGGAAGTTCTTTGCCCTCGGTCTGTGAAATGTCAAAGACGGTGACAATACGGAATCGCATGAGCTGCACCAGTGTCCGCTCCCGGAGCGGTTTGCCCGCCGCATCAAGCACAGGCTTGCCGTCTTTGTCCAACTTATCCTGCTCAATGAACCGTCGATACGGGCACGGAGCGAGAATTTTCAGGCCGCTTTCATGTGCCTTTACATTGCGCCCAAACTCTTTCTTCCATGTGTGAAACCCGGCCACATGAGATGCAGCCGGGTTTTGCATGAGAATCAGCATAACGTTGCCGAAACTGTATGTGTGAAATTTTGACATGGCAGACAGATATTCCGCGTAGCGCCCACTGGTAAAAATCTCGCTGACACCCTGTTCCAGTTTTTCGGTCAGTTCTTTGAGACGTTCGTCCGGTGTTGCACCGGTCAGTTCAAACCCCATTTCAACGCTCCTGCGACGGTGGTTTGCGCTGCTTTTCGGGCGTCGCGTTTTTCTGCTTTGGCTCGACCTTCAATGTGACTGGTTCATTTCCGCAAAAGCCTACCAGAATCTCAGCCTTATGGAATTTCTTCTTGAAGCGTTCCATCTGGTCGGGAGGGAGCGAACAAAAGCTGTCCTCCGTCAAACCGCACACGAAAAAAGGACCCACCAGACCACCATAGCCGCCCTCGACGCTACGGTTGAAATCCATACCCAAAAGAAGTCCTTCATCGTTTGCAACAATGCCGACCGGTTCCTCGTATGGATAAATAGCAGTAATCAGGCCGCCGACGATCTCCTGCATGGCATGAAGCTCATGCGGAATCGTCTTTTCGTATGGCGCATAGCCCGGCTCGACGACAAGCACGGTCATTTGCTCTGTGACTTTTTCTTCATCCATACAGTTATTCTCCGCGCCATTCCAGCACGAATACGACGGACAGGACCTCCTGCTCGGTGATTGCTTTGGAAACGGCGCTGACAACAGCATCATAAGAGAGCGTCATCCGGCTGTTCTCCGCAATTTCCCACGGAGCGGACAGTGCAAATGTTTCCGCATTGCCGTTTTTTGTAGTCTGTGCGCCGTTAATCTTAAAGCCGAGAAGCTGGGCATCAACCTTTTCGTGTGCCATATCGGTCGTGTAGGGAACGAGCTGCCAACCGTTTTTGGTGGAAATCGAAACGCTGGATACAACGACCTCGCCAGTAGAGCCGTTGATAATCTCTGCTGTGCCGGCATGAACCTCGCCGCTTTCGTCAACGATAAGCGGCAATGTAACCGGCACGGTCACGGAAAACACCTCGGTAATCTCCCAATGGGCGTAATAAGTTGTTTCACCGTCCGTCGTATAGATGGTGTTGGAATCAACCTCTGTACCGCCGTCTTTCTCCGTAAACCAGCCTAAAAATTCTGCATTTTTGCGTTCCGGGTCCTTGGGCAGCAGCAGCTTTTCCCCGTAAGTCTGCTCGGTCGTTTCGCTCTGACCGATGCCCAAATCCCATGTTACGGTGTACTTGTTGGCCGCGAACTGCGCGTAAAATGTCGTGCTGCTGGTGATCGTGACCGTACTGTAAAGGCTGCCGCCCGTCTTGGCCGTAAACCAACCCTTGAAAGTGTAGCCGGTCTTGACAGGAACGCTGCCTGGCGCGGTCGGCTTGCTGTTCGGCTTCACGGTTTCGGAAAAGCTGGTCTTGCCGTCGATGGTGCCGCCGTTCGTGCCCGCATCCCACTTGACTGTCAGGCTGACGGTCGCGCCGCAATCGTCGCACTTGCCGTCACCGTTCGCGTCGGTGTGGTCAGCGTATTCATAGCCAGAATCGCCGCAGGCCGAGCACGTCTTGGTGCGCTTATGCTGCGTTTCGCTGTCCGACACCCACGAACCATAGGAATAGCTGTGATTGGCGTAGTCATAGGTTGATGCGCCGCAGCCGGAACAAGTCTTGCTTCTGCGGTGCTGGGTATCGCTGTACTTGCTCCACGAACCGGTAGAATAGCTATGATTACCGTAATCCGTAGTGCTGTATCCGCAGGTGCGGCAGGATGCCGTTCGGCTATGCTGGCTGTCCGAATAATTGCTCCACGCCCCATAGCTCATACTGTGGCTGGCATATTCGTAATCCGAATCGCCGCAGTTCCGGCAATAGGCTTCGCGCCGGTGCTGCGAGGCTGAATACTGCTCCCAGCTTCCATAAGAATAGCTGTGACCGGTTGCGTAGATGGTTTCGCGCTTGCTCTGGCCGCAATCGCAGCTATATTCCCGGTAGCCGTTTCGCGTGCAAGTGGCATCATTTTCATAGTCCAAAACCCATGTATGGCTTCCGCAATCCGGGCAAGTCCAAGAACCATACGAGCCGGAACCGTGGTCTTTATACACATAAGTCCCCAAATTCTGAACATAATGGCACTTGTAGCACTCATAATACTCCTGATGCCCTCTGGATGTATGCGTCGTGGAAACGTAGGTCCCCTGCAAAGAATACTGCTTGCAGCTTGGGCAGGTGCCGACAATACCAGTGGATGCACGGGATGCCACCTTCGCGGGCGCTTTCTTAGCTCCGGATTCTGTTTCCGTTGGCGCTGCACCATCTGCGTTGGAGTACACGCCGTACAGATCGTAGAAATATCGGTTGCTGCGGTTGGAAGCCGCCCAATCATAGGTATAGAACGGCACCGTCGCTTCCGGATAGCCAATGATATACGCAATATAAAGTGTGTCGCCGGAATCGGCTTCGCGCCAGAAAGCGTCCTCACCAATGCTTTTCAGAACGGTCTCGCCGTAATACATTGTGATTGTACTCAGCTTGGAACAGCCATAAAATGCGTGCTTGCCAATGACCGGGGCGAGCGGCAGCTCGGCGGTGGTCAGGTTGACGCAGCCCACGAACCAGTATGCCAGATCTGGGATGGTCAGCGTTTCCACGTCCTCAAACCAGACCTCGGTGATCTGGTCGCGGACAGCCGCCCACGGCTGATCGTCCACACTGGTAAAGACCGGCGCTTCGCCGCTGCCGGAGATGGTCAGCCAGCCCTTTTCATCCAGCGACCAGCGAATGCCGCTGTTCTGGATCGTGCCGGAGGTGGCGGCTTCGCTGGAAACCACGGGTTCTTCGTCAGGCGCGCTGTCATAGATCGTGTGTTCGTCCGCTTCGGCGGCAAACACTGAAATGCTCAAAGACAGCAGCATACAGAGGACAAGCAGAAGTGCTGTGATTTTTCTGAATTTCATAGCTTAACCCTCCATGACGGCGGCAATCGTGAAAATCACAGTTGCCGCATTGACGTTGGTCACGGCTTCACTCGCAGAAACCTTTGCTTTGTAGCGAATTGCCAGAGACTTCTCAGCGTTGATAGACGGAAACGCACCGTCCACAAGCGTCAGGCTGCCCGCGCCCTTGGTCGAGCAGCCGTTGATGGACAGTGCGATGCTGTTCTTGCTTGCCGTAAAATCGTCAAAATTGCCGATTTCAAACGTGCCCGCCTGAACATCTACCTTGGTCACACGAATTGCGCCGGTTTTGCCGGTGTTGGAGATTGCGGCATTGTTAGCGCAGACCACATAGCCGTCAACGAGAGAAACCGGCAGCGCAGCGGGAACTGTACACGAAATTGGCGCGACGGTGTTGACCACGGTGAGCGTCACCGGCACACGGGCCTCGGTTGTTTCCGCTGCCGACGCACCCGTAGCCAGTGATAGGATCATTGTCAGTGCCAACAGTAAAGTGATAAGTTTCTTTTTGCTCATCACTGCACCTCCTTGGGCCACAAATACGCTGTGTGCAAAACGAGTTCGGTTCGCATGGAGCCGATCTGCTTGCCGTCGCGGAATGCTGTGATCGTGACCGTGCAATCTACGTTGCCGAACTCCGGAATTTCGAGAAGCGTAAGCGTCGAGATAGATTTTCTGGCGGCAAGCTCAAAAGCGTCGGCAATCAGTGTATTGTCCTTGTTGCGGCGAATTTCTACCTTATAGGTATCGTTCTTGCTGTTGTTCACGAACTCCGCTTTTACGCCGGTTTCTCCGACAATCGCGTAAAGATGAGCAGGAGCAGTAATATCAATCTGATTGTCCGCGACGATAGCATTGAGCTGCTTTTGGGCTTCACGCAATCCTGAAACGTCATAAAAAATAACTTCCGTTTCCTTGTGCTGCTTCGCGCGTTCGGTAATGCGAACCTTGATCGTGTCAATGACCGCGAGAGTGGAATCTCTGTCATAAATGACCTTGACGGCATCATCCACACGGGCGACAACGATTTCCGGCATCTGCGTTCCGTTATTGCAGTACACGGCTTTTGTACCGCCGCCCCAGACAAGCAATCTGCCCTTGACGGTCACGTTATCGAGCGTAATTTTACCGTCTGCCGCGCCGCAGCCGATGATGAGGTCACCATCCACGGTCATATCCTTGAGCGTCACATCGTCGGTACGAATCAGGACGCTGCCTTTGATGTCCTTGTCGTAGGTTCCTTTTACCGTGATATAACTGCCGATGATGTTATGGAAAATCTGCGCAAATTCCGCGCGGGTGATGTTGTCCAACGGGGCAAGGACTTTGCCGCGACCATGAATATAGTCCGCACCGACCATCGCGCGCACATAGGGCAGCGCCCAGTTGGAAATCTCGCTGCGGTCGGAAAATGCAGACAGGTCTGTTTTGGAATACGAATCGTAGTCCAGTTCCAGCGCGCGGGCAACGACCGTCATAGCCTCCTGTCGTGAGATCGGCGCGTCCGGGGCCATCGCAGAAGAACTGCGGCCGTTATAAGTACCCATCTGGACGGCGAGCGCAACGTCGTTGTAATACCACTTGCTCTTGGATACGTCCTTATACTGCGAAATGTCAGCCGTTTTATAGCAGCCGAACGAGCGATTGA
>PPYE01432482.1_pt1 | contig 64761 bp, 68 predicted proteins | sample 1559881 | NCBI WGS metagenome assembly PPYE01 (sample SAMN08240022, study PRJNA423297) | Human gut metagenome, whole genome shotgun sequencing project. | reverse complement strand
ACCTTGTACTATTTCAGACTCTTATAGTTTGGCAGAGGCATTCTTCCCTGACAAGTCGCTGCTTGAATTGACGCTTACCCTGTGAACTATCTGAGCCCCGCTTGCGGAAGTTATTTCAACAAGATTCTATTGCCCCGATACCATAGTCAAGTGAACATTTTCTTTACATTCCCACCGTCCCCTGCATGATTTTGGATATATCCCACACGATATATCGCACAAACTATTAAACTATATGTGCGAATATCTGTAGAGGGGCGGGACGCGATGAATGCAAAGGACGCAGTAGCACGACGGATACAGACGCTTTGTTCAGAGCGGAATATGGCGATCAATGCTCTGGCCAATCGCTGTGGCATCCCACCTTCTACAATTTACAGTATGCTCAGTGCCAAAAGTCAGAATCCCGGCGTAGTTTCAATCCAGAAGATATGTGATGGATTAGAGATCAGCGTGAGGGAATTTTTTGATGATCCCCTGTTTGAAAAATTGGAACCGGCGGTCAACTGAGCAACTGATGGAATGACGGGCTCTCGGGGCTCTTGGCCGCGAAGAACTGCCCTTCCAGCAGCATAAGAGGAATAGAGAGAAGTTTGGTCAAGTGTTCCAGCTGCTTAGCATGTCGTTAAGTGGCTGGATTTTTTGCAGAGGAGTAAGAGAGAGGACATATGGATCGTTTCCAAAATAAGATCATCCATTCTTTGATGGTGCAGCATTCTACCCTCATGGTACAACTGACCTATCGCCGGATTGGAGATTGGCAGTTGGCAGAGGACCTGGTACAGGAGACATTCCTGACTGCGTGCTGCAAGGCGGATGTGGTGTGCGTCCACAGCAAACCTGTTGCGTGGTTATATAAAACTCTGGACAATCTGACATTTCGCGAAAGCCGCAAGAGCTATCACAGAGCGGAGGTGCCCTTGAGCGATTGGCAGACGGAGACATGTGAGATAGAACTCTCTCTGGAGTACCATCTTCCAGATGGCCTAAACGAGCAGGAGAAGAAACTGCTCTTAGCCAGGATTGAAGAAGAACGCTCGATCCCGGAAATTGCCGAGGCCCTTGGCATTTCTGAGGTAGCCTGCCGCCAGCGGCTATCCAGAGCAGTCCGAAAATGCCGTGAATTGATGGAACTGGATGGACTGGCGCCAAAATAAAATGTTGATGTCACAAAACACTTGGCTCATGAGATAAACAAGTGGGAGGTAAAAAAATGCGCTATAAACCCCGTTCCGGTAAATCAGATACCGGAACATTCCTCAACGAACAGGATCTTGCCCACAAGAAATCCAATACAGAACTTCTTCAGGAAATTGAGGAGGCATTGCGCTCCGGGACAGCCGAGGACCTGGACACAGATAAGATCGAACAGTATCTGTCCATCTTGCAGGAGCGGGCTCCGGTCATGGAGGACTATGACCCGGAGCAGCAGTGGAATGAGCTGCAGGAAGCACATCCCTTGATTTTCGCAGTTGAAGAAACTCCGCACGAAGAAAAGCGGAGACATCGCCGCCGTTCCCCGCTGCATACACTGCGGTTGGCCCTGGCCGGCCTTACAATGGTGGTCTGCTTTATGGTCACGGCAAATGCGTTGGGCTTTAATCCGGTGCAGTCTGTTATCACATGGGCTGAGGGTGTGATCCAGACGTGCTTCAATCCTTCCGGTATCATGGAACTGCCCGAGGATACCCAGAGTGAGTACCGTTCCCTGAAAGAGGCCCTGACTGCCAACAGTATGAACGCAGACAGACTGCCTACCTGGGTTCCAAAGGACTATTCTCTGGTCGATGTGACTGCACGGCAAATAGACGGCATGACGAAATGTACAGCGGTCTTTGAGTCAAATCGCGGAGAACTGATCATGCGGGTAGTTGCGTATTCCACAAAAGACATTGCTGTAAAAAAAGAACGCGAAGTAAGTACAGGTGAGGAAATATTTAAGTATAACGGAATGGAATATTATCTGATTTCTAATGATGTGTGGAATAAAGCAGAGTGGCATGACGGCCTGATGTCCTTCACGCTCAGTGGGCAAATTTCAGATGAGGAAATAAAGGAGATTATTCAATCGATTAAATGAGGTGGATAGGATGAAAAAACGGTTAATATCTCTGGTTGTTATGTTGGCAATTATGTCGAGTGTAACTGTAAATGCGTTGGCAGTTTCCCCTCTACAAGAAAACAATCCTAATATGCCAGTTACATCTGTCAGACGTGCTAGCGCCTATTTAGATGGATATACTGTTGGGATCGAAGCACGAGGAAACGGCACAATTGCCGTTATGATGAATGTAGACGGAACTGGCGTCATGGATAAAATCGGAGTCCGAGAAGTAGAAATTGACTATAAAGAAAATGGGACATGGAAGTATTATGATTCTCTGTATGCTGCAGAACATCCGGAGTTCTATGACTATGATTCCCGGGACTTTATGGGTACCACCTACTTTCAGGGGACGCCCGGTGTTCTTTACCGTGTCACATTGACGGTGTACGCGGGCAACAGCACTGGCCACGATACCGGCTATATCACTTCGTATGCCGTGACCTGTAAATAACCCAGATGCAGTCAGGGAATTTGAAGCACATAATACCAGTAATGATTACACACTACCAGAAACAAAGAACGGCAGCCGGGCGTCGAAACCGTCCGGCTGCCGTTTTTCTTTTTGATGTTTACTCCGCCGAGTCCGCAACGGAGAGCCCCACCGCAAAGCCGTTGAACTCGATCCCGTCTTCAGCGGGGAGCATGATGTACTTTTTCCCGTCTACCAGCTTTGTCTCCACCAGATAGCTGTACTCAGGATCCACAGACACGGATGCCTGCGCGGTCTTGATCTCCACCCGGCCGGCATCAATGAGGTTGACTGGATTGAGGACGGCCCCCTCGCCAAACCGCTCGCTGCAAAGGCTCCCGAACGCGGAGATCTGCTCGTCATTGATACCGCAGTCCCGCAGGATCGCGCCGATCCCATCGACGCTTACGGTCAGAGGTTCAGGATCTTTGCTCTGCTTATGCTCCTCGATCTTTGCCGCCAACTGCTCATGGACAGCCTGGATCACATCCATGCTGCAGGCGCCACCCAAGGCCTCGGACAATGCTGTCTGGAATGTCTCCTTCTGCTCGGCGGCAGACATGGGTGGATCGATGTGGAATACAGCGTCAATGAACTCCTGATGCAGTTCGCCGGGCTTTCTGGAGTAGAACAGGGCATTGTAGATATTGGCCGCCCGGTCATCGAAGGCCGGGAATAAAAAGCCAAGCTCCGGAGCCGCCACCGTCTGAGTCGCCGCGCAGTGGAACTCATTGTCCCCGGGAAAATAGCCAAGTTCCACTTTGCCCTCCTTGATTGGACAGACAGCGCAGAGCAGGTAGTTGAACACCGTTTCAGAGGTGCCCGACTGGAGCGCATCATCCTTGCCCCGGTAAGGCACATCATAGGCGTCGCAGGCCAGCAGGATCAGGTACTTGCTTTCGCCAAGGTCCAGACTGGAGATGACCTTTTGGTAGAAGGCCTGCCGGATGCTGCCATCCTTCAACTCAGATGAGCGCATGGCGGTGAGCAAACGATGCTCCTCTCCATCCATCACCTGCTGGGTCGAAAATACAATGTCGATGAGGTTTTTCCCAAGTGTGCCGGACAGCACCTTTTTCAGCAGCGCCAGATACTTCTCTGCCTCCTCCTGCGGCATCCGGCCCAGGGGCTCGTCCAAATCGCAGATGATCTCCTTGCTGCTGTTGACAAAGCAGCCGTAGATCCGGCTGACCGCACTCTTCTCCGGCCGCCAGCGGCGGCGCAGCTCACTTACTTCTTTCAAATTCATGGTCTTATTTCCTCGCTTCTTTTTCGGTATGACTGGCAGCACATCCCGCTGGGGACCACTCCTCAACGGCACTTAAATACGCCGTTTTATTGTATCGAAAAATCCAGACAAAATCAATCTGTTTACATTCAAGTGTATGAGCACTATTGCCAAGTGCCGCCTGCGGCACCATATATGTATGAAACAGTACGGCATACAGTGCTGACACACGCATTTTTCATAATAACAGACCTTCATCAAAGTCCGTACTTCTTGATTAGATAGGCAAAGAAAGTTGTGGCCTCATGGGCCGCGTTTTCCGGGATACGGCCCCGCAGGAGCGCCGGCGGGATGGTCAGCCCCACAGTCCCATGGACCTCCCGGTGGAACACCACTTTCCTATGTGGCAGATCCAGCCGCTGGATGCGGTAGCCCTGGCTTCGCCAGGCATCGGAGATGACATACTCCGCCGCCTGCCGGGATGGCTCCATGGCGTGGAATGGGAACTCTCGCTCCCACTGACCGCCCACATAGGCCGGGGCCTCATCGAACCAGAACGCCTGGAAATAGCGGGCCTCCCAGTCCAGCTCAAAGCCGATGATCCTTTCGATTTCGCCGAGCGTCAGCGTGACCGATGGCTGCCTGCACAGCCGGAAGAACTCCCGCAGGGCCCAGTAGGGGTCCTCCAGCCCACGGACAGGCTCCGTGACTCCATCCAGCAGAGCGAACACATCCAGACCGGCGGCGTCCCCCTCCTTGCCCTCGATGACCACATCATAGGTGCAGCTCCGGTGGATGTAGGCCAGATTGGAGACGGTACGCCCCCGGCCCAGAACAAGCTCCACCAGTTGGATCTCCTGGTCCGGCAGCATAGGCCGTCCGCAGTAATGGCAGCGCCCGGCCTGTCTGCGCCAGATCCCCCGCCGTTTGGTGCCGCTGACCTTCTGATCGTCCCGCCGGCGCTGGAGCCAGACATAGTAGTCCTGGTCCAGATAGGGATGGAAAGAGAGACGGATGGGCCTGTGCTCCGTGATCTCCAGCTCGGATAAGCGTGCGACCTGCACGGCCTTGTTATCCCGCAGGGCGAAGATATGGCGCCCGTCCTGCTCATACCAGTACATATCCTGGATGGTCTTCCACTTCCGCTTGGGGTGGAGCTGGCGCATCTTCTTGATCAGAAGGGCCTGCACACAGCTGTCGATCCGGCGGAAGGTGTCATAGGCGTCGGTGACCCGGTGGTAGCTGCCCCAGCCGTTCAGCTTCCGGTTGAGCCGTTCGATCAGAGCCTGCTGGGAGCCCTTATAGCTCAGAATAAAGGACTCCAGACTGTTCTCAAATTTCTTGACCGCCCGGTCTGAGGGCCGGACCACCAGGACGCCCTCTTCCCTCTGGTACCACCGGGACAGGAACTCAAAACCCAGCTCCACTTTGCTGATATAGGTCTTATCCCAGTTCAGCTTCAAGCCCCGGACCGCCAGGAACCGTTCCAGCAGTCCCAGAATGCGGTCTGCCTGTGCCCGGCTGCGGGCGGTGATGAGGATGTCGTCAGCAAACCGCACCAGATCGCCGCCGCCATAGTCTACCGCACCCTCTGGGTAAAGCTGCTCATATAGAAGCGCCTGAAGTCCATCCAGAGCCATATTTCCCAGGATGGGCGAGAGCGACGCGCCCTGGGAGATGCCAACATCAGTTGGGAACAGCTCTCCCTCAAAGGCCACGCCGGCCTTCAGGAACTCCCGAAGCACTTTGCGGTCCATGGGGATGTGCGCCAGCAGCCACTCCTGGCTCAGGGAGTCGTAGCAGGCCCGGACATCCGCCCGCACGATCCACTCCGGTGCGTCCTCCCCTTCCAAAGCGCGGCAGAGACAGGCGTGGGCGTCATAGATAGATCTGCCTTTGCGGAATGCGAAGGACTTCTTATCCGCGGTGGACTCCGCCACCGGGTCCAGGGAGAAGGAGTAGAGGGCCTGCATAGCCTTATCGTAGGCTGTTGGCACATTGATCCGCCGCTCTTTATCCCCATCCTGCAGCACGAAACGACGGTACGGCCTGGCGTGGTAGCCCTTGGAGGTCAGGGAGAGCACAGCGCGCATCTTCTCCCCATCCGTCTGCCAGCGCACCCCATCCACACCAGGCTCTGAGTCGTTCTGGACCACATGGCGCACCGCCAGCGCTTTGGCGGCCAGAGAGCGCACCAGCTGCTTTTGGAGCTGTGTCACATGATCCCAGTGGCCGGCAAAGGCCAGCCGGGCCAGGCTACGCTGATACTCCAGCAGCTCGTCCTCCAGCTGGGCCCAGTCCAGTCCACGCCACATGGCCGCCATATCCTCATTTGACAGTTCCTTGCGGGGCGCCATCGGACGCAGTACCAGAGAGATGGGGCAATGGTCGGAGCCGAGGATGTCCGTGTGGTGGGTGATATTCTGCACCATGGGCATCAGAGTCTCGGAGATCAGGAAATAGTCCAGACGCCAGCCACGGTTCTCCAGCCGCTTTTTCAGCCGCATGGACCACCAGGTATAGGCGTCCTCCACCTGCGGATACCAGGTACGAAAGACATCGATCAGTCCCAAGCCTAATAGCTGGTCCATCCCCTCCCGTTCCTGTGACTGGAAGCCGGGTGGCTCCACCTCGTTACGCAGGTTTTCCGGGTAGATGTCGATGTACCCCCTGGCCACATTGAAGTCGCCGCACAGGATTACCGGCTTGTCCAGCGAGCGCAGAAACTCCCACAGCGCGGCATCCCATGCTGCGCGGTACTCCAGACGGGCCAGCCCGCTTTGCGAATTGGGCACATAGACATTGACCACATAGAACTCCCCATATTCCAGCAGGATCAGCCGCCCCTCCTCATCGAAACGGCCGATGCCCATACCGTACCGGACGGAGATGGGCGCCTTCCGCGCCAGAGTCAGTGTGCCGGAATACCCCGGGCGGCTGGCCGGGTTCCAGAACTGGAGGTACCCTGGGGTGGAGAGCGGGCATCGGGTCTTGATCTCCTGGCAGCAGAAGATGTCCGCGCCCGACTTGGTGAGGACGCGCAAAAACCCCTTGCGCTTACAGGCCGCAAGGCCATTGACATTCCAGGATACGATCTTCATAGATACCTCTCCCTCCCATACAGTTTCCTGTCGGCATGACCCCGGTGGTATGTAGTTCCCCTCCGTCACAAAAAACAATGCCCACCCCTGACAGGTTTGTCAAGGGTGGGCGCAAGCGGATGTATCTGCATCGTTTGCAGAAATCTGTACCTTACTGGCTATCTGTGGCTGTACACAGGAAAAAGTGCTATGGCTGTTTTGATAATCGCACATTAGTTTATTTTTCGGAGAAACAGACACCATCCTCAAATGCTTCGTTATATCTGGATTGAATGAGGCGATTTGCCTCCGCTACGGAACAGCAGCTATGCTCTCCCCACAGTTTGCACAGTCTCTCCGTCTCTTCATAGTCAGCCTCGGAAATATCCCACTGTTCACAAACCACTTCACACGGCTCCAGCCACAAGATTTCTGCATCCAGATCCAAGACAAAGCAGATAGGGACACCGGTATCTGGGTGCTGGAAGTCCGGGGAATACAAAATATCCATAAATTCGGTTCCTCACTTTCTCAACGGCCGTAAGTCCTGTGGAAGAGCCGTTATCTCGGCATACTGGCCGAGTTCTCTCAATTTTACAGTATAATACCTCTTATCGACAAAAGCAACTCTCCAGGCAATTCGCTTAAGCACATCACGCCGGGGTGTACCCCCATGGAACCCCATACTGTTTCAGACCTATCACAATCACAGGCCCGTCTCTCTCCCTCAACGTCGTCGGAAAGCTGCCATGGTACTCTGCATGGCGCTCAGGCCCGGCCCGAAGAGAGAAGCCACCTGTGCTCAGGTATCCGCGACCCTACAGAGACTCTTCCAGCAATACGTCTGCAATTAAAGCGCAACAGGGGCGGGTGGAATATGTTCCACCTGCTCCTGTTTCTGTGTGTAGTCCTGTTAGAGGATCCTTTGCCCGGCTTTATGTCGCATTCCTGTCATAGAAATAGACGTACAGATTGTAGTCCCTCTCCCGGGTGATCAGCCGCAGCCAAATATAGAGGTGCTCTGTTTCTGAATAGAGGTTATATTCTGTCTGTTCCGCTGTCGGTTCCGCATAGAGCTTGCACGTACGCTTCATGCTCCGCAGAGTCTTGAATTCCGGCAAAGCGAAGAGCGCATCCATGAAGGCATCCATTTCATAGGCCACTTCTGGCAGCGCCTTTTCCTCTTGACCGTGGAACCAGGTCGTCCACCATTGGTAGCCGTCATAATCGGAGCGGGAATACGCGATCAGTGAAGCAGGGTACAGCACGCTGTTCAGCGGCAGCGTTTTCTTTGACCCGCTAAAAACCCTCTGAAAGTTGCAGTCCCGCAATAGCCGTGAGGTGTTGGTCGGTTCATTCTCGCCAAAATAGTGGTGCTTTACGACGTACCACTCGCTCACCGGCAGTATCTCGCCAGTAGCATCCCGAATCGCTTCGTCCATCCCGCACTCGGGACATACATAGACGTCCAATGCCCGGCTCAGCGCATTTTGGGCAAGCGGATATCGCATCTTTTGGCCGCAGCGCATACAGGTCCTGTATTCGGGCCGGTCTATGTCAAAATGAGATTTGGACACAAGCCAGGCCAGCTCCAAATCATATTTTGGATAAATGACTACTCGAAATTTCTTCATACAAATTCTCCTTTTTATTGTCGATGTATCAGGCGATCAGCTGCTCGCCCCACCGGATCTGGAAGTGTCCTTCCTTATCCAATTCCCGGCGCATCAGCAGGGCCATGAGGTTGTAGTCGATGCCAAACTTGTCATAAATCTCATCCAGATCCGCGTCCTTGCCCTTCATGAACAGGTTGATCTTCTCCTTGGCTACCACCATCTGCATGAGATTGGACTCCAGACTTCCGGCGTAGGTGAGGAAGTAGATATCCTTAAACTCTGTGGAAGTGTACCGGATAAAACGCATATAGAACTGGCTCATACCGGAATTGTTATAGTGCAGTTCCGGAAGGATGATCTTGTTGACATACTCGAAATTGACGCTGGAGGGCAGGCTCTGCTGGGTGCAGAGCAGGATACCATTCCCCGTCTCCTTCAGTGACCGGCGCAGGGCCCGCCGCTTGGCGAAGGTGGTGGTGGAGCCTGTTACCTGAATCAGGGGCCGGTCCGGCAGGAGCTGTTGGAACGCCTTTGCGTAGGCGTCCAGCACGACCTTGTGCCGAACACCAATGGCGACGATCTCGTTCTCCCATTGGGCCGCCAGTTCCACAGCTTTCCGGATCTTGACCGGAATGGCACTGCTCTCGTACTCCGCCAGCGTGTTGGGCGCCGCGCTGACCCGGAGCAGCAGGGTGATCTGCTGCATCAGCTTCAGCATGGCGTCCTTTCGTGCATTGCCGGTGGAGGCATAATAGTTGCGCCAGATGGGTTCAAATTCCTTCATCACCTCGTTGTAGACCCCACGCTCCGGGGCCGCAAAGGACACGGGCACCTGATGGATGCGGCGGATCTCCTTCCCGGTGACCTCCTCAAAGGTGCGGGTGATGACTGTCTTGGCCAGAATGACATCCAGAATATCCGCATTGTAGATGTCCTGGGTCCGCTCCCCGATGCCGAATACGGTAGGTTTCTCCGGCAGGTGGCAGGAGGAGAACAGAGTATAGCCGTGTTTGTAGGCGGGAATGGGTTTCCCATAAAACGGATTATTGCGGTGTGTCAAGATGCGGCCCTCATCCCGGTCGTAGCTGTAGGTGGTATCGCACCAGCAGAGCATATTGATGGAATTGTTGTACATTAGCTCTAATTGGGGTGCAAACTCCGAAATGTTGTTGCGGGTGCTGGTGCCCGTGGTCAGCAGTTTATAGCGGCAGCGCCGGAAGCAGTCCAGCGCTGCCTTGGCCCGAATGGAGGAGGGATTGGAGATCTCGTCGCTCTCGTCCAGTACGAACTGGATCTTCTGGCCGTGGCGCTTGAGCCACTTCTTGATGTGCCTGCGGAAGTCCCCCATCTTGTTGAGGGTCATGATCACAAAATCACCGGGTCGGATTCGATCAAAGTCCTTCAGCCGCTGCACGAACACATAAGGCAGGCCATAGTTCTTCAGCGCCACATCCCAGTTGTTGCGGATTGAAATAGCTGAGGACACCACCCAGGTGGAGTGAAGATGCTGCTGCTCCATCCGGTAAGTGCCGGTGGCGATGGCGGCCAGGGTCTTGCCGCTGCCCTGCTCCCACTGGAGGAGACCATATCGCTTCTGCAGCATCAGGTTGACATCATGACGCTGGATGTCGTTAAGCTGGATGACCTCCTCGTTTTCATCGTCCCAAAGGGTAAATTCCTCCAGCCATTCAGCGATGAAGGGGTCCTCCTTCATCTCCGCAAATTGCTGGCTTTGCGTTTCGTACTCCCTGCGCTTGCAGCGAAGGAACCGCTCAAACCCCGGAAAACGCTCCGGCGTGTTGTCCAGCACAGCGTCATTGACAGCAACCGGATCACTCCACTCTGATGGAATCAGCAGTTTGGCTCTGGTGCTGTATGCCTTGTAGACAAACTGATCGTTCTGCTTGACCAGTTTCGCCACATCCTGGGGCGGTTTCCTGTTCTGCCGGCGCAACGTCCGGCGCAGATAGGTCAGGACTTTTGCCTCTGTCAGCTTTTTGCGGTCCCACTCCTTATAGTCCATATTGTCCGGCTTCTGCTCGGTATAGAACCGGTGCAGGTATTCACAGCATTTCGTGTATCGGTCCCGTACCGCCGGATGGATCTTGATCTGATATAGCAATTTTTGTGTCTCGTAGGCGAACCCTGCGGAGGTCTGTTTCATCCGGGCGAGCTCCAGCAGCACGTGGGATCGGTTTTTCTCCAGTTCCGCTTTTGGAAGCATCAGCACCCGCTCATACAAACGGATTGCTTCATTTTCTGGGTCGAAGCCGGTGGCAAGCGTATATAGGGTGCTGGTGGTATAGCGGCGTGCTGTCCAGTCCTTCAGGTCGCTTTTCTTTTGCCAGAACTGCAGTTTTGTGGGAAAGCTTGCAACACCTGAAGCGGCAAACGCATCCTCTGGCAGACCGATCTGTCCAAGGAAACTGAATCGGCCCTCCATCTCGCGGATCATCGCCTTGTCCATAAAATCATCCGCAAGGAAAGAACATGGTGTGACCAGGGCCAGGATGCCCAGAGGTTTGAGTACCTGAGCGGCCTTGACGCAGTAATAGAGCTGGGAGAGGCATTCCCCATTTTCCACATACCATTTGAGATTGAAGGGCGGGTTGCCGACCACATAGTCAAAACGCAGGTTCGGCTTATAGGTGCGGATGTCGGTCAGCTCCAGACGGGCGCCGGGATAGAGGTAATGGGCCACCTTATAGGCTCTGGCGTCCAGCTCACAGCCATAGCAGTTGGTCTCTACTGGCATGAAATTGAAAAAATCGCCCTTTCCACAGGTGAGGTCGGCCACCACATCGCTGATGGAGGGCCGCAGGCTCTCAGCCACCAGCTGACAGATGGCTGGAGGTGTGAAAAATTGCCCGTTCTCGATCTCCTTTTTCTTCTCGCTGTAAGTGTGGTAGTTATCAAAGTCGGCCCGCTCCAGACCGTGCAGACCACCATCTCCAGTATATGCGTTGTAGATATCCTCTCCGGTGATACCGGCCTGGTCCTCGCTGCCGCTGTCAATGAGATAGATGACTTTTTCGTTGAGTGCCTTGCGCTGCTCCCGGGTCAAGGCCATCTCTTGGTGTGTATATTTCATTCGCTGTTTCACCCCTTTCTACACAGCCTGTCAAGCAACAAGGCCGAGGTATCTGGCCGCAAACTCCGCTGCATCGGTCTCTGTGGTGAAGCGGATGTCCACACGGCCATTTTTGAACATCTTCAGGCTGTTTACCTTCTTGCAGGTAGAAAACTCGTGTTCATTGCTGGGGCTGCGGTTGTACCCAAGCAGTTCGGAAAAGCCCAGAGGATAGAGATCGAAGACCCCAGTCTCATAGTGGGCCACGCCCCGCAAAATATTCTTTGTTTTATCCTCCAGCGTCCATTCGTCCTGCCAGCTGTAATGGTGGACGCTGCAAAAGTATCCGGTGAAGCTGATCAGGGCTTTCTTTCGCTCATATTCCGCTCGATTCCGGTACAGGTTCCATGCCGCTTTGTGGCATTTTCCCGCCAGTTCATGGAACGCCTGCTCGGCAAAGCTGCGCCCATCCAGCAGGAGGATGATCTGATCCACCACATCCTCATAGCGGATTTTTGCTGCGCGCAGTTTTTCGTGGTATGCATCATGGGCCTCTTTATTTTCATAGACTCGAAGATCTGGCTTTTGTGGAAGCAGATTGTTAGCCGCATAGTCGGCAGAGACTGATACATGATAGGTGGAATTGAAATAGTGGACGATGTTGTAGATGAGCGATTGGTGCAGATGTTCCAGGTGTGCGTTGATCTGCCGCCGGGAGATGTCAGGGCCGTCGCGGGAAGAGAGATAGGAAGTGTCCGAACTGCCCAGCAGTTCCTTTTGCGTACTCTCCATGTCCTCCCAGAAAAAGGCCAGTTCCTGAAAGGACTGTATCGCGGCGTCATAGGCCGCCTGGTGTGCCTCACAATAGGCTTTGTCATCTGGTGTGATACGGGCATCCGCTTTCACAGTGACCGCATCAAATTTATCCAACAGATCCATAGGCATTGATCCTCCAAATATAGAAATAGCCCGGAGGAATACGCTGTGGGCGCATTCCTCCGGGCTTGGTGTAAGTTTGCTGCGTTCGCAGCGGTCCATCAGACCAGATTTTCGCTGCTGTCATCCTCTGCGGCGGCCAGCGTCTTGTAGGCATAGCAACTGTCGCTCCTGATTACATCTACATAGGTATCCGGATCGTCTCCGAAATCGTAATCTACATGGCCCTCCTGATCCATCCGGCGGAACTTCCGCTGGACATCGGGGGAGAACTCCATGAGGACAGGCTCCGGAAGCAGAACGACATCGGAATCGCTCAGATATTTCATTAGCACCTGATAGTCCTTTTCCGGGACGATTTTCAAAATTGCCATAAGTACCCTCCATTGTTGTTCAACAGTATATAGGATCTTTGCCCCTCTCCACAGTTTCACCCCGAAAACAGTGACCGCAGTATTCCCAGACGCCGGGCGCGTCCAAACACCGCTTGAAGGTGGCGTAAGTGGCACGCCACTTACCCGTTGAGAGATCCTCGCGGTGGGAATAGGGGCAGCCCATCTGGAAACAGGCGGCGCTCATATAGGCGGGCGGCAGGCAGTTCATGGCGTCATCCACCACGGCCTGCTCCACATAATCGCCGATCTGAGCGGCTGAGTAGTCGAAGGTGTCCTGGGTCAGCACCTCTTTCCCATTGTAAAAGCGCACCGCTGGCTGTCGGGACGGCGCGGCGTTCTCCATTGGCCGCGTGGTCTCATTCATGGCAGTTCCCTCCTGTGGCCGGCCTCAGCCTCATAGATGCGACTGTCGATCAGTTCTGCTGTTGTCATTTCATCTACCTCCTATGCGGCTTGATGCGCTCTGGCAAAGAGCGTGTCAAGCTCCTGGGCCATGTGCGTCTGATCCCTGCAGAAAATGCGCCTGCTCTCTCCGTAGCAGACCCCCTTTTCGTCCATATTCTTATATGTGATGGACAACTGCCTGCCAAATTGGGTGATCCAGACACGCTGGCCGCTCAGCTTGTCCTCTGCCACGATCCAAAGGGGTGTGTATCCGCCCTTTGAATTGCGCCAGCCGCTGAAATCAGTAAATCGGAACCCAGGCGATACCTGCCACCTGCGCTCCAGTGCCTCGTAGATCTTGCGGTATTTCATTTCCACACCTCACAATTCGTAGACGCAGTCGAGGAATTTGCTGGCCTCTTCATAGCCGTTATCCTGAAGCATCTGGCTGATCCGATTGATGGCCTTGAGGTCAGAGGGCTGCCTTTGAGGAATCGCCTGGATCGACAGCGTTCCGCCGGCCATAGGTGCGACCTCGATAAGCCCGGCTCCCTTTTGAGGTGGTAATGCCAACAGCGCCGACACGAGAGGGTCGCTGCGATCCCCAGTAACGCGCAGCAGCGGCTGGGTCTCCTCCTCGTCTTTCCCCGTTTCACGGTTGATCTGCTGTTCCAGAGAAAGGCAAGCGGCATTCAGTCCTTCTTCCGGCAACTCTTGCCAACTTCTGCTGGTACATGCAACAGCGCCCGTCAACGGGGTCAGGTGGATGGTGCCATCCTTCTGTACTTCCTCCCGCACCGTCAGAGAATAATCCGGTAAGGAATAGATTTTTGTTCCATCCTCCTGCTCCAGCGTGAGGAAATCCTGATGCCTGTGGTGGACGGAGGGTTGAATGCGCTCGAAGTTCTCGCCGGTACTGGTGGAGATGATGGAATAGCCCAGACGAAGCCGGGGCAGCAACTCGCAGGCCCGCTCATAGGAAACGACACTTACCTGCTGACCTACCAGGTCCCGTACCTCGTATTCCTCCGGGTGGACACGTTCCCCAGCTTCGGACATCAATTCATCCTCCGTTTCAGCGTAGAGCAGGTAGCCACTCAGGGTATCAAAGCACCAGCCTGGCGCGGCGGCGGCCCAGAAGCCATCGCTGTCCTGCCACATTTCCTTGATCTGAGTGGAACATCTTTCAGACATTTTAATGCTACGCTTATTCATAAGTAGAATCACTCCTCATAAAATCTGTATGTCATATTTCGATCATGTACGGTCGCTGTGATGTCTAACAACGTCTCACAGTCTCTTCAGTCTCCGGTATTCCTCATCCGGGTCACATTCCAATTCCTCTCCGGACTCCAGACGTACAAAAGCGGTATCTGCAATTCCAACGCATTCATCCCAAATCGGGATCGTTACTTCTCCAGACTGGAAATCCACTTTTGCGTCGCATACTCTCAGAACTTCGCCGCTGCGCTCAGCGATGAAGCGTGCGGATAACCTTAACCCATTCCGACCGCATACAGATCTGTATCAATAACCGCTTTGATTTCCTCCCCGCTCATGTCCGTAATCTTTTGAACGGCTTTGATGATGCGAGCAATGACCTCCTCTTTGCTCTGTGGCTCAGTATCGCTACGGTGCCAAGGCATGGAGGGCGGATAGTAAAAATACACATTACCACCGCCATCATCGCCAAAAATAGTGGAGTCCGTATCGTCACAATGGCACAAAACGTCCGCGAGATTTTCAAATCCATTGCTGCGGTAAAAAGACTCCAGATCGAAGGAAGAATAGTCGTTTGCAGCAATCATGGCCGCCAAATCAGAGTCATCAGGATATTGCGCATGGAAGAAACGAGCCGCTTTTTCTATGTTGATATAAGGCTTGACATCCAGCACTCTAAGACCAATTCCTTCGATCATCCAGTAGCTCGTGCTCATTTGCAGACCCTCCTTGATCAAGCTGGCATAGTTCATTCGAGCATCAAAATACGCAAAAAGGAACCGGCAGACCAAACGTGAGTTTCAGTCTGTCGGTTCCTTCGTTGCTTCTTACTGCGTGATTGTCACACAGCGGCTCCATTGGTGTTGCTTAGACGGCAAATCACGGCGATTGAGCCAAGCTCTCCATCCAGAAGATTCAGGTGGTTTTACCAGATCGATCTTCCATTACAGACGGTTGGTTCCCGAACTTCACGTCATGCGTCGGCGCATCCGGCAAAATCGACGGATCAACCCCTCGCAGGAACTGTTCATACATCGTGAGGAAATCATCTCGGTAATGGATACCGTGGTAAATCACATTCCAGTCACCATGGAACACCGGCCCAAATCTGCCAGTGCTCTCCGGAAGTGGATCTAGAGCAACATCCTCCGTTGGCTCCGTGACTTTGAGTAACTCAGCACTCACGAAGTGATCGCCATACATGGAGTAGATGTTGTAGAGGATCTGCTGTCCATCCTCTTCAGGATAGCAGTCCCGAAACACGGCTACTTGACTGGGGATCTCGCCGCGTGCCCTGGCGTAGTCCAGAGCAGCCCCATACAGTTCATCCAAAATCGCGGGAAGATCGCACTCGTCGCTGGGGTAAACCCGAATAAACGGATAGGAGTTTGAAAAGTCTCTCCTGGATTTCTCCTCAATCAGTGATAGAAAATATGTCATAGATCCTCCAAAAGGGGTACAGTACCGTACACAGTTCCGCCCAAATTCGTTTATGTATGCTTGGCCGTGGCTGTATGTCCGAATATCGTGCCGAATATCAAATTATCATTTATTGTGCTTCCATTTTATCCGAAAGCAACATGATCAGCAACCAATTTCTGGCAGACAGAAACAGCCGTACCAGTCATGTACTACATGGTCCATCGGGTTTTGCGGCAAGGTCCAGGTCCTCTCTGATCTTCCGCAGTTTCTCACGCCACTCCTGTTTTGCCTTTGCTGCACGCTCGATCTCAGCCGTCTGCTGGGCGGGGATAAGGGCTGAAAAGCGCCATTCCCGCTGTTCGGCGGCGATGTCGGAGAGAATGCGCAGCAGGATCCGATGCGCCGCCTCATTGACTGTAGGCGCATGGTTCTCCAGAGCCTTACGCCCACGGTGGAAGATATCCAGATAGAGTTCATACTGCTTCTCTGTGATGACCTCCCAGCCGTATGCGTCCAAGAGTTCATTCTCGCTGCGGTACTGCATGGCCGCCTCAAATTCCCTTTCCCTCGCAGTCTGCTCCCGCTCGATCTTCCGCTGGTACTTATCTGCGATCCTCCTTAGCTCCGCCTCGACCTTTTTGCAGGCGTCCGCCTCCATGAGATATCCAGCCGCATCCGGATTGGTATAGCCTCTGCCCATCATCATGCCGCCATCAGCTTCTCAGAAAGTCTGATAGGACAGACCAAGGCCAGATCGCTGCGGCCCTCCGCCTCGATGAGAACGGGCGATACGGCGCTGTTGATCTTGATCTGCACACTGGGCGCGTCTTTGAACTGCCGCAGGGCGTCGATCATCCGGTTCAAGTCGAAGGCAAAGGCGATGCGGTTTTCGCCGACGCACTGCACAGCGGCCCTGTATGTCCCGGAGGAGACCGGCATGACCAGTTCGCCGGCCCGGAAGCGCACATAGGGACGGCGCTCCTTGGCCGCAAATCCCTTGAGGTATTTCAGCTCCCGCAGGAAGTCTTTGGGGGACACCGCAAAGACTTCCACATAGGATTGTGGGATGGCCTTATCCACCGCATAGAGGTCCATGCTGGGGATGTGAAAGTCCAAGGTAAGCACACCGTCCGAGATCCGAACGCGGCCCTTCCCAAACTCAATTCGGACATCCTGCTTCCCGAACAGTTTCAGATGGGAGACGGCCCCCTTGCTTGCCGTGAAAGATCGAGGGAAGATGAAAGCCGGATCCGTGTCGCAGGCCAGCTGGTTCCCATCCAGAGCAAACACATAGGGGCCGGAAAACTGGATGCTGGTACGTCTTGGCTGCGCGTTGGGCGTGGCATCCAGAGCGGCATAGCTCACCCGCTCGACCCGGGCATAGAGCGCCGCCGCATTTGCAGAGAAGGACGACTCTGTTTCAAAGGACTGGTAGACCGGATATAATTCCGGATCCATGACGTCAAATTGTGCGGCACGGGTGCCGCAGCGCATGAACAGGCGCCACTCCTTGCTCTTTTCAGAACCGGTTTCCTCCAGTTCCAGCATAAGTGTACCATCAAACAGGCGGCAGGCTTTCGCCACCTCCCTGGTACGGGTGAAGACGAACGCCAGATCATCCCCCTGGGCCGGTATCCGCTTGGTCAGCCAGGTGTCCAGATCCGTGGCCGTCAATATGCAGACGCCGTCCTCAACACTGACAGACACCTCAGACAATGCGGGGTACGATGATTTCTGAAGGGCCTTGCTGACCTGATCCAGTCCCTCGAAAAATGCTTTGGCGTCAATCATTGCTTTCTTACTCATGGAATTGATACCTCCAATTCATTTGTGATCGTCTCAAAGAGACAGCCAGAACACACAAGGATCCAACCGTCCCCTCTGTATGCTCAGAATTCGTCCCATGGGGGCGATTCCTCCGACAGGATGCTAAATGTGCTCCAGCGTCCGCAGTGCGGACAGCACACCTGCCCCTTCTGTGCCCTATCGATCTGCGCTTGGGTCACCTCTCCAGGAATCTGGCAGCAGTCGCTGACGATCGTGACAATCCTTGCGTTCTCCAGTACTTCCGGGCGGAATTGCCGGTTGAAGGGGACATAGCATACCCATTGGGGGTTGTCAAAGATACGGCTTGCATAAGAGTGCAGCGCGTCTTTACGAAGTTCAGACGGACTTGCCTTCATATAATTGTGTTCTTTGTTCCACTGGGTCAGCGCGTCTACCAGCCATTCCTCGTCTTCCCGTTTGGCAATATACTCGGCCACCTGATACCATAAATCCTCCTGAATATCGCCTATGGGTGTGGCGACACCGGAGCGGGAGAAATGTTTTTTATCCCGCCCAGATCCGGTGGAATAGGGCCGGAAGGTGCCATAACGCCAGTGGATATCCAAAAACGTGATGGCATCGAGGTCAATCTGTTCGACAGAATCGATCAGATGATTTATCTTGGAATAGTCCATCGCCAGTCACTCCTTTCAGATGTCAATAGCTGTACATAGCAACTGTCCAGTACCGTCACGGTAGAGTGAGTTGGACATCCAAAAAAATACTAGCTGCAGCTCATCTTATGGGATGGGATCATGGCACGACCTCCTCGCCGAAAACCGGCCATCTTTCCTCCAAACTCAGGTCATAAAACGCACTCGCATCCTCCGCACTGATTCGGTTGACCGCCAGTACTTTGCCGCCGTTGTTTTTTACGTCCTCAGCCAGAAATTGTTCCGCCTCCTCCAGAGTCGGCTGCCGGACGCCATGAATGCACATCCAGAAGTTGCTGTCGTCCCCAGGGAGAAAAGGCCCAGGACCGATACAGATCTCGTAATACTGATATTTCATAATGGACCTCGTTTCTTTAATAATCGCACTGCGTGCTCCAGCCCGGACTTTCAAGGTTCCATATCTCCGCCGCCCTCTGAATCAAAGACGCTTTCGAGATCATAGTCTGTAAAGGCTAAAAGGTGTTCCGTTCCATCCTCTACATTTTGTTCGGACTCGGTAAAGCCAATATCGGCAAACTCGTTATCGGAAACCAGAGTGCCGTCATCTGTCCGAAACATCAGAGGCATATCGTCATCGCCCACATAGTACAGAAACTCATTTGTCGCATAGCATAATCTTGCAATATCACCGCGGTGGAAAATGAAATATGGGATCGTCCGCTCACCATGGATCGCCGGATATTTTTTGAACATATTCAGGAACTCCTGGAGCTCTGGGCAAACGTAATGCACGGTCAGCTTGCCTGTTTCATTTCGGGTGATCCTTCCAAGCACATCCCTCAACGCATGGTCAGCAGTCAGCTGATAACCGGCCCAGGCCACGCCTGTAATTCGGAACGGTGAAACAACGCCATCCGTTTCCTTATAAACCTGCGTATTCTCAAAGAGATACCTGAGCCACTGGCATACCATATCATCGTCATCATCGTCTGTCTTTTGCCGCTTTGATACCTCCGCTTCCATGATGAAGTGGCTGCCTTCCAAATCAAAATCCAAGATTTTCATGTTTACCTCCTGATCATGTATTATCGTAGTTGTCCAGCAGGTTGGGGTTATCATAGATGTTCCCTATGACCTTTGCGGCAAACTGATCCTTGCATACACGCAGCCGCTTCAGAATGGATGCATCCTCCCATGCGGTTGGGTCATCGCGCTTTTGGTAGCGAATACCGAAACCGGCGATCTCGTTGATCCAGACGATGACGCCGCGCCACAGGGACGAATATGCCATACCCTCGACGATGTCGCCTTCAAAAATCAGCCTGCCTGTCCACTCTTCGGCTTCATGCTTTCTGAGCCAAAATTTTTGTTCCTCCGCAGTCAGTTCATCCCATTCCGTCCTGTCCGTCAATCCGGTAAACTGCCCGACGGTATCGGAATGAACAACGAACTTGTTGATGCTGCTTTGCTCTCCATCCTGATATCCATAGATGACGGAAAAATCACCTTTCCCATGACAAATGCCGCCGTAGACCCAGTTGCTGGGAACCTTCTCGCCATTGAGCCATATCTTTTCACCAAGTCTTCGTGTCTGTCCCCGAAATAACAGCTCACGCATTTGAATACCTCCTATCCAGCACTCTTTGTTGATAAAATTTACCATACGCAGCGTAAAGCCCCTGCCTTAGTGTCGAGATACAGGAACCCATAGGCCCCGCTTCATGCGGCACGGCTGAATATATGTCCGGCGGCTGTGATTTGCCGGACGCGCCACTCTTTTGTACCGCCCAGGCCCATAAGTACCCGCTCCAGCGGGGCGCGCTGACCGCATACGGCATACTGTTCCCAGCGCTGCCGGCGGCCTTTGACGGTTCCTCGCAGAACTCTGTGCTCCAGCACATACATAGTCATCAGACCTCCTTTCGAAGGGCGTCGATCAGCAGCCTCCGGTTCTCCTGATACTGGGGAAGGAAAGGCTGATCCAGATCATAGTTATAATAGCGGTAGTAGAGCAGGCGGAAGAGAAACTGCCTGCGGCCACTCGGCCCCAGCTTTTTCAGCAGTTCCGCAAGCTCCGGAAGTGCGGATGCCTCCAACTCCACGAAGTCTCTGGCATCTCTGGTAAAGTTGTGGTACATCCAATCCTCGATCTTGACCTTGCCGCCTACAAAATGGGAGGCATGACAGTCGAGGCACTGATAGTACGCAAACCGTTGCCCCCGGTCCCCCTCCTTCACCGTAAAGGGATATAGGCGGCAGACCCGGGGCCGGCCCTCGTAAACGCCGCACCGGCCGTCCTCTAAGAATATGCAGGACTGATCTTTGCCCTGGGTATTCAGCAGAAAGATGGGAAAGGAATCATACAACATGGACAGATGGGCATATCGCCCATAAACGTCCTCAATGTCGTCCAAACCGGCCCCATGCTTACGCAAATAGCGTCCCAGATGATAGGCGTCCAGAGGCTCCAGCATGATGCTGTTGTCCACATGGCGGCAGCAATCCCCGCACAAGCGGCAGGAAAAGGCCACCTGATCCTTGGGGCGGACCGGGATGACCGACTGCCGGAGATCCTGTCCCTTTCCCAGATCCGATATATGAATTGAATTCATTGCGTTATCTCCTATAAAAAAAAGGTGCGCCGCAGAACACACGGTTTCTACGGCGCGTCTCTGGCTTATATGCAGCGCACAGCCTTACTTGCTCAGGCGGCCATACTTGTCAGCAAAGGATTGACGGCCACCGTCTGCTGGGCCGGGCCCAGCAGCAGCGTGTAGTTGGTGTTCCGCGTCTCAAAGCAGATCGCGTCAGCCGTGCAGTTGTGGATGGCAACGACCTGTGAGGTACGCATCATCTGACCCTGATACCGGATCAGAGCGCAATGGCCTACTGCCAGGGGACACAGCAGCGAGCCGTACAGCGTAGCGGACTTCTTCTGATTCATAACAATGCTCCTCCATTTGATGTAATTTTGGTATTTGGCCTGATTGGTCAGATGGCGCTGACTGGCGCACCATCGTCATAGTACTGATAGATCATCTCATATGCCCGGGTATTGTCCGGCGTCCAGAAACCATCCTGCGCCCATATGGAAAGAAGGCGGGCGCAGAGCCGGATACGCCGCTCGGCGTTCTCCTTCTGCCTTCTGGTGGAGCCCAATGCGCTTCTGTCCCGTCGCGCCGCCTCCATATAATTGGCAACAGCCCGACGGCGTCTATCTTCAAACTGCTCCTTTGTCATAGGAACCACATCACTCCTTTTCCCCTGCACAGTTGATGTCCTCACCTCCCATGTAGAGTTGGAAATACGCCCGATAAAGCTCTTTCAAAAGCCTCCGGATGCGGATCTTGGGCATCCCCTGCGCCAGAGCAATCTCCGCGATGGTATAGCCCTGCAAACGCATCTCCGCCAGCGCATACTGCTGCCTGCTGGAGACGGCGGCCAGATCGTGCAGCAGCAGGCGGGCCTCCAGTTCCGCAAAAGGATCTGGGGCTGCTGACGCCGCCTCGCTGATATACCTCCGCTCCGCATCCTTCCTCCGCGCTTCGGCACGGAGGAAGGATGTGATGCTTTGCGTCATGGCCTGCCAGGCGATGCTGGAAAAGGCATATAGGGACAGTCCCGGCTCCGTCAGGTAGCGGCGGACAGCGCGGAGATAGCCAAACGCGGCAATGTCGTAATACTCGCTGACCTCCCACCCCTTTTCATGAAGGTAACGGTAGATCAGGTTGTGATTTTGTGCGGCAAACCGGCGCTGCCTCTCAGTCATAGTTTCCATCTGCTCAGGCTGCCTCTCCGCCTGTGGGATCAGTGCCTTGTCGGCATTAGCCCCATTATGCGGGGAGTTCTTCGCGCTCGCCATCGATCACACCGCCGATGGCAAAGTGGTCCTCGTTGTCCGGCAGGCGGCGGCTGGGTGTTCCCACCTCCACCATATCGCCGGAGGTGGCGTCTGCCTGCTCCGCCCGCTGGTCGAGCATGATCTTGACCTGCTCCTTGAACTGGTCCGCATAGTCGCGGACCTGACGCAGTTCATTCCCCTCAAAGTCATAGAGCAGCTTGAAGGTGGTCACGCTGTAGTCGTCCTTGCCATTATTCATCTTTTTCAGGCCAAGCTGGACCACAGCAGAGCAAATGCCCCGGCGGCGAAGCAGGAAGGCACGGCTGACAAATTCGTTGAAGGGCTTGATGCTGGTGGGCGGCAGGGTGATCTGAAGCGGCATGAACTCACCGCTGCGGAGCAGATACACCATGTGCATATTCTTGCACGCCTTCCCTTTTCCTCTGGTACCGAACTTGTTGTAGCCGCAGCTGGCACATAGGCCGCCGGGAGAACCGTGGCCGAGTTTACCGTCCAGGGCCTGACACTGGGGCGGAGCGTTCTCGTCATCCTCGCCGCCCTCCGTTTCCGGCCAGTAGGCGTTAGAGGGGTGGTGGTAGAGGATGACTCCCTCCAGATACCGGCTGTAGTCCGGGTTGTCCGGATCCTCGGTGGGGATCTCATACTGCAGGGCGCCGCCGGCGGGGACTTTGACCTGCTGGAAGTTCAGCTGGATGCCGTCCATGTCCTCGGCCAGTTCCTCGGCAGTGAAGGTGGTTTCCACGGCCTGGGGAAGCAGGAAATTGCTGCGGGTGGCAGTGGTCATCATTTCGTTGTTCTGGATACTCATTTCTGTTAGCCTCCTAAAAATTAGATTTTAGATTTATGAAAGCATGGTCGTTAGGCGGCCATGCTTGTCACCTGATTGATCCGACGGAACAGTTCTGGGGACATCGTCATGACCGAATACCCGATCTCCTCCAGTTTGGTGGCGCGGTCGTAGTTCTCCACGTCCTGACTGTATCGGGTCACGGCGTTGGCGAGGCCGAAGAGAGTGTAGTCCGCGTCCTGGATCAGATGCCGGAACACGCCTTCGCTCTCCGCTTCGGTAATCCCAAAGTTGGCGCTGGCCATCTTGACCACACTGGGGATATTGGCGGTGTTCAGCTTGATCTCTTTTGTCTCGCGCATCTTGTCCACCACCTGGGCAAATTGAACCTCGTTAATCGCCGCCCTGACAGTGTCCTGCAGCTTGAGGATAAACGCCTTATCATCGGCGGCAAGGGTCTCCTGGGAGTAGATCATGAAATCTTCCTCCGTGTTGCTGGCCCTGCCCAGATGGGTGCGGCGGGTCTTGGCGTCGTTGACCACCATCCCGTTCCTACACACCAGCCGGTAGACCAGCGGCTGCACGCACACGGAGCCCTGGCCGGTCTCACTGTTGGAGATGATGATGCCGGCCTGCACGATGTCGCCGGGGGCGACCTCGGCGGTAAGTCTGGGATTGACGACTTTGATGTAAAGAAAATCTTCCGTCAACTGGCAGGATTCATAGTGCGCCTCCGGCATCTCCCCGATGATCGGCAGCGTTACTCTGGCGATGTCCAGATTATCTATGCGCCTGTAGCGGTTGCTCAGAAAGGCGCGGGCCCGGCCATCCATGGTCCGGATCATCCGCTGTTCCGGCTCCCGCTGGAACCAGCGGTTGACGTTGCAGGAGAGGAGCCCCACGTCACTGTCCATCATCCGCTCATAGTACTTCCGGGGGATGCTCAGATAGTCGCCGATCTGGCGGTGGGCGGTTCGTTGTATCTCCAGCGGCTCGATCAGGTCGAGGCCATTTTCACCCTTGAGATGGAGCATGGGCCTGCCATCCCAGTCTTCCATGACGATGCTGTTGGTATTTACCAGATAGTCCTCCTTGGCCTGACTCTGGCGCAGGATCTCCGCGCCGATTTCCTGTATGGTGCGTCCCGTTTTCATGTCATGCCGCTCCTTTCTCACCACGCAACTGCGATGCAGTCTTCACGGGCGGTGGCGGCGAGGCCGGCCTGCTCCAGAACCTTCACCAGTGTGACCCAGCATCGCTTCTGCGGGAAGTCCTGTAATACGCCCTGCACAGTTTCCTCATCGGCCTCCATAGGGCGGACATAGATGCTGCCATCCTCCTTCAGGAACAGGCAGTGGTGCCCTCGGGAATCCAGATCGGCGATCAGGGCTTCCAGAGTCTTGCGGCCCTGACGCTCATACCACGCATGGGGGTCCACATCTCCCTGATTGGGAGCCTCGGGCTGTGATTTGCGCTCCAAGGAGGGCGTTGACAGCTGCTTGACCAGAGAACAGGACAGCGTCCCGCTCTGTTCCAGTTCCACATCGGCGTATTCATACTCCGGGACGCCGTACACACGGATGCGCCCGATACCGCCGTGGATCGCCAGCAGGGTTGGGCTTTTTGTTTTCCACTCCCAGCGGGCCTCTGGATAGAGGGACTTGAGCTGGTCGGAAACCCGGTGATTGACATGGCGCAGCAGCGCCTGGGCCGCCTCTGGATCGTTCTCGGCGGCGTTCCGCTCTGCTTCAGCTGTCTTTCTGGCCTTTTCCGCTTCCAGCTCCTGCTGTTTCTGTTCCCGTCTGTCCCTCCTGATCCGCAGGGCAGGGAGTCCAAGGATCATGAATACCCGCAGGCCCCAGATAGCGAAAGCGCCAACGAGGAGCGGGATCTGCCAGTTGCCGCGCACAAACGCCACAACGGCGAGGACGGCAGCAACTAGGATGGAGGTACTGGCCCACATGGGGTTTTTCTGTTTCACTTGCAATTCCACCTTTCTTTCGTTCATTGGGGAAAAATAAAAAAAGAGGCACGATACACAAGCTCAGAATGTCTCTGAAACATTGATGTATCGTGCCTCTTTGACTGCCGGATGGTTATTCCGGCAGGTTTTCCCGCTCCCCGTCAATCGTGCTGTCGGGAATCGGGATGGGTCCTTGCGCTGTGTCTGCTGTTTGGCCGGGAGGTTGCCCTGTCCGGCCTTGGCCCGGAACGAAGCCCCAGTCGCTCAGCTCAAGTCTTAGCCCCTTGTCCCGGGTCACACCATCTTTCCTGGTGTACTCCTCCAGTTCCAGAGAACCGGATACCCAGAGCAAGCTGCCTTTTTTGACGCCGGCCTTCTGAAGTCTGCGCATCACATCACCCCTGGCCCAGACCTGGTAATATTGGGTCCTGGCCCTGTGTCCATACCCGATGTGTTCCCCAAGGGAAAACATGGTGTAGGGGTTCTGATTCACGCTCGTTCCATGCCTCGGCTCAGACGCTGCCCAGCCGATTGTGTAGAGTTGCGCCATCGTTCTCCTTTCCGCCCAAAGGCTAAATTTACACAAAAAGTGCCAGAGGACAGACTGCCTCCCCAAATGGGTGCAGTAATGCCGCTGGCACTTGCGTACAAACCTGACAACGTGTGCAATGCGAGACCGCTCGCTCATAGGCCAATCCAACTTGACCTATCCTCTCACGAGGCGCGCACAAAGAATCAATTACACGAGTAGTCTACCACAATATATAGTGTATGTCAATAAATTATTTCAATATCTTGTATTTCTTAGCCTTGTTCCAGATTCCAGCGAATGCCGCGTGATAGGCAGAGAATGAAAAAGGCCGTCTGAACCAACATGAAGCCTGTCAAACCAAGCAGTACCGCTGCCATTTTATGAGGCCTCATATTGCGGGGAAAGACACCCCTCTGGACGCTATCGAGGAAACGGCCCAAGTCACAGTCAGCATAACGGAAAACGGAGCTATATTCTACTATTTGGTTTCGGATACAAACTCACGCAGGAACTCTTGAAGAACAGATTTCTGCTTTTCCGTCATGGCTGGCAGCCGGATCATATAGGTATGATCCAAGCCGACCAGATAATCCAAAGAGGTATGCAGGATCACCGCGATCTGTTTTGCTCGATCCAAGGATGGATCCTGTATGTTATTTTCATAGCGATAGATGGTCTCCTTGCTGACGCCTAATTTCTTAGCCAACTCCGCGCGTGACAACTTCATGTCTTCCCGCAACTGGCGAAGACGATAACCGAAATCGTAGATCATCTCATTGTCCATATCAACACCTCATGTATATTGTAGTGTTGACATATAGACTTAATACGATGACGATTATGCAAATATATAGATGTATTTCGTTGACATCTGTCGCCTTTTTATGTTAGGATTCCCACATAGAGAAAGTGCCCGTCACTTCGGGCACTTCACTTCTGCTTATCATTTAGCCGCTCGATCATCATCAGAACGCTTTCCAAATCCTTGCTGTCCATATTTTGGATACCTTCAATAATTGCGTAGGCAAGCTGCGGTTCCCGAAATTCGGCTTCGTCATCAAAAAAGTATTTCGGCTTGGCGCCCAATTCTTCTATCAAAGCGAGGAGTTCCTTTACGGACGGCTGCGAATAGCCGGTGACGATATTATGGATATAATTCTTGCTGTGTCCAAGGTCGTAACTTAACTGATATTCAGAAATTCCCCGTTTCAGCCTGAGTTCGGTGATCCGGCGCCTGATAAACTCCATATCCATGTATGCTTCCTCCACCAGCCGTTTTGTCAATCGTACACTTTTATAGTGTTACAATGGGTCGTTGCTGGTGGGTATATTTTACGAAATATCACACCAATAAAGTCAAATAAGACAGAAAAGAGAGAAGCTGAATATGCAGCATGAGACAGAACTGGATCCAATGGATCTGCCCTTCGACCTGGGATCTGACATCGGAATTATCAAAGCGGCATCTCTGGAGTGTCCGGGAGTTTACTATATAGCGGCGTCCCGCGGGCCATTTTTGGTTGCTGACGAGTATTATGTTGTTGATGATGACACAAGCATGATATCCCAAACCGCCAAGAGATATGGGCGCAGGTCGCAGGAATCTCCACGTTTCCTGCTCTATGACCGGAATGATAAATCGAGCGGGTGCGGCATTATCGATTATGAGGTAGCAAAATACCGATATCAGCATAACATTTCTGACCCGTCCGGTTCCACCTTACATGACATCGCAATATATAATATGGAACACAATCCGGAGTACTTTGGAACATATCCGGCGCCGACTTGTACACCTTATGGGTATACAACGCGCTATCACGCACTGATGAAAGGGGTCTTTTGGATCGAAACAGATCAGTGTAAAGAGACACTGGCCATCTGTTACCCTATGTGGAATGGAGACCTTTCCGATGGTGTTATGGAACTTGGTATCCCTGCCGAGGGAGATGCGCAGGCGGGGATGGATATCGCCCTGGGATATTTGTTTTTCAATAAGACCGCGGGAAGCCTTGCACTCTTTGAACTGTGGCAGTTCTATGATTCGCTGCGGGATTCCGGATATATTGATTATCCGGCCTTGATGAATTATATCTGGAAATACGCACCGGAATATGCCGCTGCTCATAACTTGAACAACCAGTTTGGGTTAAACGACACATTGGGCCTGCTGCTGAATGTGTTGGGAGACGAGAGAGAACTTCAGAGCTTTCCAGAAGACAACATTATGATTTCTGAAGGCGCGGGGCTGCGGTTTCTTAAAATATGGGAATAGCGTTCGTCGATGTAGCCAACTATTTTATCAGTATTGTGAGTGGGGAGCAGCGTCCATGTTTTATTGTGAGCATACATTTAACGAAGATAACGATCAGGCAAATGAGGGACTTTTGCGCAGTGGGCTTTATATCAACCTGCAAAGCAATGAAGCAATAGAAATGGATCTGGTGTATTTGACATACCGCGCTGAGCGCGATCTGTATGAGTGGAAACAGCGGCAAGCAACAGATCCTAACAACTTTTGGGCAGGTATGGATTGGCGTGACTATATAACCTTTCTGAGACGCACACCGGTCCTTCTTGCGGCCACACGTCAGGTCATGAAAGCGGTCCTTCTGACTGTGCAGCCAACTCAGTTTGACTTCTCTCCTCATAAAGACGAGGCCCTTTTCAAAATTCCGGACTTAGCCGATGATGAAATGGTAACCCTTGCACAACTGTTTCCCAGTGCGGAGTCTTTCCCAGCAGTTCAGTTTCTGATGTTGCAGGCACAGAGGGGTTATTATTCTCAGATGAAGAAAGTACGAGGCCCGCTTTATGCCTGGGAGACCTATATCACAGAACTTCTCATGGGGAAAGATGAGATCAATGAGCCGCTGATCCGGGGATTCCGTCATACACTTATGAAAATCGATTTTAGCCCTCAGTGGAAGTTCTTTTATCCCCTTATCCAGAATGTGGTGGAAGAGAAAAGCCAGTAACAAAACCCGTGCGCCACAGTGGACTCCCATTTGGTGTTCTGAAAACTCCAGTTCTGACGGCTTGCCCTGTGGAAAGGGAAAAGATGCCCTTGTCCCGCACTCCCAAAAGTGGTATTATAGGGAAAATTTGAGACAAGCAAAATCGAGACAGGCCCGGACGAACGGGATAAGACACTGACAGGAAATAACAAGGTGGAGGATTTTCTGGAGAGCTACACATCCATACCGTTGCTGTTGGAACTGCTGGCCGAAATGCAGCTTGGTTGAGCCGGATCGTTGTCTGTTCCCATAAAAAAGCGGGCCTCCTGCCGGGAGTGAATCACTCAGGCAGGAAGCCCGCTATATTATCTCTCTCAGCAGCGTGTAGGGAGAAATCAGCCGCAATATCGGTCATCGTGTACAGACCAGGGTCTATGATGGCTGGCTCCCAAGTGCCACCCAAAGCGCCCTTTTTGCCTGAAACAGTACAGCAAGTGCAGTTCCTCTCCCTGTTTTCGCAGGCATAATTTATATGGAGATGATTTCAGATTGATTCCCCAATATCATACATTTAAAAGTCCGAAGCTGGTCCGTGAACGGATGAAGCAGGCCATCTATGAGATCAGTACAGCTGTTACAGATTTCTTTTGGGATGACGCGCCTCTGAAATATGGTCTGGAGGCCCGCGAGGGCCAGCAGGAGATGGCCTTCGACATTTTGGATGCGATCCGCCGTGGCCAGCACATCACAGTAGAAGCAGGCGTGGGGATCGGCAAGTCGTTTGCCTACCTAGTCCCACTCCTGCTCTACAATCAGCAGACAAGGCTCCCTGTCGTCATTGCTACTTCTACCATTGCACTGCAGGAACAGCTCTTGGACGATGTCAAACGCCTTAGCCCCATGTTGGGCGTCCGCCCGGACGTACTTCTGGCCAAAGGGCAGACCCACTATGTTTGCAAGAGGCGCGCCGAGGCGTTTTTCTCCTCACCGGAGGGGCAGCCTCATGCCCGAATAAGGCTCCAGATCGACCAGGGATGTCAGGATCGCAGGTCATTCCCCTATGCGATCCCAGGCAGCATCTGGGAGAAGATCAACGTCGTTCGCTTCAGCCGCCTGGAATGCATATTCTGTGATCACCGGGGCACCTGTCAATACTATCTGCTTCGCCAGGAACTGCAATTTACAACCGGCGTGATCCTCTGTAATCAGGATCTTTTGACCGCGCACCTGTTCCGCCTGGGCAGAGGGCAGGAGGGCCTGCTGAATAGCCAAACACAGCTGATCGTGGTAGATGAGGCGCATAATCTGGAGGACAAGGTCCGAAGCGCTACGACAGAGCGTTTCGGCCAGCGGCAAATAAACAGCCTGATCAGTTCAAGCCTGAAGACGCTCCGGAGCGAGGAGCAGTCCTACGTCCAGGGGCAGGCGGACAGGGCTGTCCGTTCCGCCCAGCAGTTCTATGGCAATCTCGCCCGTCAGATGAAGCAGCAGTTGGATTCCACAGACCGGGATCTGAAATATGCTGAGAGGTTTTTCTTTCATGACATCTGGGGCGCCATTGAAAAACTGCGGGTCCTCTCTGAGGATCTGTCTAAGCTGTCTGATTCCATTCAGGTCTATGCCAGCATGGATTTCCGGCACAGGAGCGACACCACTGCAGCTGACGATCTGGAAGCACTTGCCCAGTCTCTTTCCGTACTTCTCGCGGAGCAGGACAAGCGCCTGATCTGGCTGGAGCGGCGAGGCACATCGCCATTCCCCGATCTGATCTGCTGTCCCAAGAACACCCGGGACACGATCCGCCAACTGTACTTCACCGGATCTGTCCAATCCATTATGACTTCAGCCACCCTGACCAGTGCACAGGGTGGTCGGGCGGAGGAGCAGTATGCTTATTTCCTGCAGAACACCGGTTTCCCGGTCGGAGAACGCGGTGTACTCTCCGAGCCAAAACCCTCCCCGTTCCCCTATGATGAGCACGCGCTGATCTACTACTGCCAGGATCTTCCCCATCCTACCCGCGAGCATGAGGTATTCATTGAAAAAGGAGTAGATCGCCTCGTGCAGCTCCTTAATATCACGCACGGGAAGTCGTTGATCCTCTTCACCGCGAAAACAGATATGGAGGAGGTCTACTCCGCACTCCTGAAAACGGCCCTGCCATACAAGATCCTGGTGCAGCAGGATGGCTCGTCCCAGGAACGTGTCCTTCAGGAGTTCCGGGAGGATACAGACTCCGTACTGCTCGGCACCGGTTCCTACTGGGAAGGGATCAGTATCGAAGGGAAATCTCTTTCCCACCTTGTGATCTTCCGCCTGCCTTTCCCTGTCCCTGACCCGATCATCGAATACAAGGCATCTCTCGCCAAAGACTCCCTGATGGAGGTTCGGGTACCGGAGATGGTGATCAAACTCAAGCAGGGAATTGGCCGGCTGATCCGTAATTTCACGGACACCGGCATTGTGTCCATCATTGACAGTCGCCTGCGTGACGATGCTCCGGAGCGTTATCACGATGTCGTCTGGAACTCACTCCCCATCCACAACCGCACGACAAACCTGCAGGTGGTGGAAGATTTCTACCACCGGATCTGTATGAAGTAGGCCATCTCAGAACTTTTTGCTGGGTTGGTAACCGCTTCTTCCCAATCTCTTTCCACCGGATGGAGCCAGTTGCAGGGATCATCCAGCGCAGCTGCCAGCATTTTCCCTCAAATAATACTAACATAATAATTACATACTAACACTCGATATGTTATAGTTTAATTTGAGGTGACGCATATGCTCTCTTACCTGAACGAAATGCTTGGGTTCTTTGCTGAGGAACGGTGCTGGGATGCTGCGGAAAAGCTGCCCCACTGTTCTAGTGGAGCCTTACCGCCCATCGGTGCCTGATCCCTGCGACAGTCTTCTATAAGTGGAACGCCGACAAGCGGTGATATCAATTCACGCTCCCAGAGGAACCCGTTCTTTATATGGCAGGCTTCTTTGACCGGGTCGGCAACGAGGACTACTGCTGTATCCTCACCGCCGCCGCCAACGATTCCATGAAGCCGGTGCATGACCGGATGCCCCTGATCCTGCCCCGCAGTGAAGCTGGGCAATCGCTTTCCGGCGGCTCCAACACCAAGTTGCTTCTGGCCGCGACCCCGCCAATTCCGGAGGTTCGGTCCGCAGAACAGCAGATGAGCCTATGGTGACGAACACGAGGCAAGTGTCTTTACTGGAAAAATCACTGAGGTGGACGGAGAACGGTTGACGATGCCAGACAGTGGCCCCCAAGTACCTCTGTCTCCTGTCACCTATTCTTTCGGCGGCATGGGAGGCCTTTGACAACAATCCATGTTTTGTGGTCCGCGTGTAGTATTGGGCCGCAACATCAAAACCGCTGAAAGCCTCGCAGTATGCTAAGGGATAAAACATTCAGATACAGAAAGCCAAGATCTGAAATAAAATTAACATCAATTTCAATCATTTTCTCCCGAAGCTGGTTGAAGACAAGATTCATCAAATCCAGTTCCTGCGGGGAATCAAACAGCTTTAAGTTGCGGATCGCTTTTTCAGCATCCTCCCATGTTTTGGATGCCTCAATCTCAGAACTGGTCATTACTGCCGTCAAAATTTCACTTACAAGCAGCTTGCCGTCCCGTTGGTTGATTTCGTCCCTGAATTGGGCAAGCAATTTCTTTTTCTCCCGTAGAGGAAAGATGCCGCAGTTATCATCGCATTCAACTGCGATAATCTCTGCAATGCACTCCCGCCAGACCGCATATCCGGCGTTGATCATGCCGTCCTCCTCTTTGGTCTGCGCATAGTCTTCACAGTATTCGTCATAGAAGATTTTCCCCCCCAGTTCATGGTGAGCACAGTAGATATGCGCCAGTTCATGCAGGAAGATGTGCAGCAGTTCGAAGGGATGGTAGGGTATGTCCGTACGAAGCAGGATGCCGTCCTTACCGCCGTTGTCCATTCCAATAAAGGAGGACGCCCGGAAATCAAAGTAGCCTTCCTCATGATACCGGTCGCTTAGTCGGTATGGAAAATACTCCGTGCAGAATTGCTCGAATACTTCTTCCTGATTGCCAGTTACGAAACAACTAAGGATAACATTATAAAGAGAAAAATCCGCATCCATCTTTTCGTTAAAAATCTCTATGGCACGGGCAAGATAAGCGTTATAATTCAAATCGTTCAACTCCTCCATCATGAAGTTATTCCGTGATTATTTGAACCTACATTACCAAAAATACACGGAAATTATAACTGATTTTCTCACGTCCGGCAACAGCAAATCCTTTGAATACATGTGCAGCTACCTAAAGAAGATGGCATGAGCAGTCCGTTGATGGTTTGAACGAGATTTGAGGGAAATGATAAAAGGGCGGCCCGTACAATATAGTACGGGCCGCCCTCAGCCATTTTAGCACGCTAAATTACCTGGAGTCACCAGTTCTCCTTCATCCATCGCAGCGATAATGGAGTTGCATCCTGCTTTTCATCAGATCCGCAGCTCCGACAGCATCTCCCAGAAGTCAATCAGATGAAGATCCGGCTCCTCAGCTGGAGTAGAGATAAGCTCCTGGCTATCCTGCTTTTTTGTATCCTCCATTACCTGCGTCCCTGCCCCTTCCATAAAATTGTCCTTATTATAGCACGGCGGGAGCAGAAAGACAATCACGCTCTTAGCGGGACTGCCGATTCAAATAAAATGTCACTATGGCGTCGCGCGAGGCAGGGCTAGCCTGGGCCGAAGCGGTGCCCCACTGTCCCGTGCGGCGTGTTCGGCTGTGCTGAGGCCCTTACTTGGGGGCCTGCTTGAGTTTGGACGCGAAGCTCCGTTTTGATGGCGTATTTGTGTCTGCGGCAGATGCAATCTTTTCTGAATCTGCTCGCGGTTCACCCTGTACCGGCCCGGCAGATATTTCGCTGTCCAAGCGGCAGAGAAGGCAATCTCCAACCTGCTCACATTTCCAAAACGCAAACTCCCTGAAAATCTGATCAAAGGCATACTGACGAAGTCTTCCGACGCATTCGTCCGGATCGATCCGCTGTCCGGTAATGGCCTCATAGCGCTCCACAGAAATGGCCTTGGGCCGGCCATAGTTGTCCGCAGTCAGCAAGACACCGCGCTGTTTAGCCCTGCAGGGATCAATGCAGATGCCGCAGGGGACGTAGAGCGTGTTCCGCCAGTCCCCGCCGCAACTTCTCAGGAATTCAAATATCGAGTATGAAATTGTACGCACAACAAAGAACCTCCTTCATTTTTCTGTTTGGATATGCACCGGCACTTAAAGAATGTGTGCATGGATCTGATGATAGTTTTCGTAAACCATCAGCCAATGGGAGTGGGCAAGCCACCAGCCTTGCGGTGATTCACCTGTCGGATTCGAGAATTGGCAAATCACAGGCAGAGGTTACATGGTGTAGATATGTCCAAATGGTCGCATTAACAATGCTCATACAACTTGATGTGGTTTCCACAGGCACGGAGTGGATGGAATTTTCCATGTACGCCGCAGGGATTTCTTTTCCTTTTGACGTATTTCATAAAACCGTCCGCTGCCGCTCTCCACATACATTCTGCCTCTCGGAGCGTCCGCAGAAAACCACTGCGAACGCCGCCTCCTTTCAAAGCCCTGTTTCCTCAGCGTGAGGCCGCGTATATGTCATTCCGCCATAGCCAGGCCATTCGTCAAAGAACTCTATCCTATCAAACTGGACGCTCAGGGGCCGCACTTCGCCGTCCCCGGTGAGAGCAAGCTGGCGCACGGGATAGAACCGTGTCCCCTCACCGCTGTCAATAGCGACAGATACCCCCTCGCAGGGCGCCGTGCCAACGATAAAGTCCCGGCCCGTTATATCTGCCAGAACACGTTCACAGGCGTAGTCCGTCTTGATCACCTTGCCGTTGTCAAGGTAAATGCTCAAGGCATCGTTCTTGTGCTGACGAACTCTGACAATGTGGTCCACATTGATCAGGTTCGACTCAACGTTTACAAATCTGCTCATTGTTTGCTCCTTTTCAGAAATTTTGATTTCCGGGCGCGGGGCGAGCATCAGCGCAAGCGGCCCGGGATATGGAAAATTCCTTCTAGATGGGTCAAGCCGACCCATCCAGAAGGATCCGTTGGGAAATTACGCGCCTTGGTGAGGATCAATGCGGGTAGCCGTCCCATTGTTCTGGTCAAATATCTCCATAAAGACTGCCGGGGGAAGTGCATTTTACAGCACTTCCCCCGGCCTCTTTCTTGTTATAAAATTTGTCGCAAAATAGGCCGAGCTCGGCCGCTGCAACCTGTTTCGCAATATGGTCATATTCGGATGGCTCCCCCCACTGGAAAAGGCTCATGTAACATAAAAATGAAGTTCTTCTTCCAACTGGCCAGAATGGGTGAGAAACAAGATCCCGTAGGTTCCGATTCCGTCCTCCCAGGGACCACAGAGTACACAGTCTTCCATGTGACCATCCAGCTGCCACAGCTGCATGGACTTGAAATCCGCCTCAGTCACCGAGCCGCATGCGGCAAGATCCCGCACCTCCTCTCTTGTCAGCGGCCGGGTTTTCAGATAGTGCCGGAACAATTCATCGGTGAGAGCCAATGCCTGCTGGTAAGTCAAAGGGAACGCACCGGTGGACCAAAGGGCGTTCCGTGCGGAAAACGTCTGCTGGCTGCGCACGGGATACCGACAGTTCAAGCACTTATGGAAAATGTCAACAAATGCAGGATTTGCAGGAGGTGTGATCGGACCTTCCAGAACCCTGCCGTCACGCGAGAAGAATTCCAAACGCTCTCCAAATTGGTCTTCCAGAACCAATGCGTTGGGGCGGGAGGGGTAAATGAGGCACAGAGAGGTGTCAAACACCTCACGCAGATACTCCATGATTCGGAACTGTGCCGCTGTACAGGGCTTATAGGTCATGCACGGTTTCCTCCTTTTCCTCTATGATCGTGTCAGTGCGGTATTCTCCAAGATCCTCCAGCGCGAGGATCGAATCGCCCGCAGGCATACCTTGAAGATCTGGCTCTCCATGAGACGGGGCACGGTTCAAACGGAAAAAGATGCGGTACTGGTGCCAGACCCGCAGAGCCATCCGCTTATCTAAAGTTATGGTCACTTCCCGGCCATCCTGCAAAACCAGCCGGACTTTCCTCTGCCTCCCGATTCCGGTGCGGCCGAGGGCAACGCAGGTTGCCTCAATCGCCTGATACCTCCGGCTCCGGACCGTGCAGTAATACTCCACGCAGTGCAGGAGTGTGCAGAGTGTCAGCATCCCACTGAGCATCAACAGCACGCGATCCCCAAGCGCGAAAAACACAGCCAGCCCTACAAGCAGAAACCCAAAGCCTGCGGCGCCGGTGATCAGCCACCGGCGCCGCAGCACAGCGGGCCATTCCTGAAACGCAAGCCTATCCATATCCTACACCCGCTCGAAGATGATCTGTTTGTGCAGACACAGGTTGGCGACGGACAGCGTGACAGGCCCCCGGCTTTGAGAGGAGCGCATCAGATCCCCCATGTTGTCACTGGTTGCATCGGCGTTGCAGTAAAGGGTGTCCATCACCTTGTCATCACTGGAGACATCAGTGACGCCCAGATCCACGCAGCGGATCAGTTCCGCCGTGGAGAGCAGCGCCTGTCTTGCCAGAGCCATCACTTGGGCTTCGCCCTCAGACAGCCGAACTTTGTAAAAAATCTGCTTCGCCCGGGCGAAAGGCACTCCGTCCAGCAGGAGCATTTTGAGGAAAGTAACGGTACGCAGGGGCAGGCTCTCCGAGATGGGTACCACATACAGGCTGCTGAGCAGATCGTAGAGAGCCTCAAAATCAGTCTCTCCGTGCCCGGCGGCTACCAGGCCCCTGGTCACCAGACGGCCGAGGCAGGTTTCCAGTGGACGGCGCTCCTCCAGCCTCAGCGTCCGAAACATAGGCTCATAGTACTCTGCTACGCTCTGGGCATCCAAAAGCCGCCAATTCAGGATGCTCCAAACCGTCATCTCCTGGGGGTCCATCCGGTATTCCTGTCGGTTTACCAGCACCACGGGATAGGCGCCGTCCTTGGTCGTGATGCTCCTGAAATGCCCAACTGCCGTGTACAGTGTTCGTCTCTGCATATTCATAGTGGTGATCCTCCTATATATCTGTTCGTCCTTCTTTTGGATTTAGAAACCGGCCGCTCTAGGCAGCACCTCATGATCCAGCAGCGAGACGAAAACTTCATCTCCCCGCAGTTTCTCCGCCGCGCGGGAGATCCACGCTCCCACATGGTTTGGCTTGGTGTGATACATCCTGGCGATGTCGGCTCCGGTATAACCCTTGACCTTCAGCGCCAGCGCCTCCACGCCCAGCCTGGCTACGCCGGTGCAGGTGCGTCTGCCGTGTTCCAGAAGCTGATCTACAAGGATCTGAGCATCCCACACTTCCTGACTGTTCAACTCCTGAAGCCAAGCCTCCGGCGGCGGGATGTCCTCGCTGACCGGAACATCCAATGCCACGGTGGGCAGATGCTCCTGCTGGCGCAGCACACGCCGGCAGTAGTCCAGCAGGTGGTTGCGGATCACGGGCCGGGCGTAGGCGGAAAATGGCGTTCCCCTCCCTGCCTGGTCATAGGTCACAGCGGCGCGGCAGAGCGCCCAGCAGCCCTCCTGATACAGATCATCCGCACCCATATCACAGATAGTTTCATTATATCGGATATGTCGGGCGATCGTCTGACCCACAAGGGACAGGTTCTCATCCACCAACTTCTTCTGATCTTCATTCATTTGGATCATAGCATCCATTGCGATCTTCACCTCCCTCTAAATTGTGGTGTTGCTCAGGCCACCCGGGCCTGCGCCCGGGCGAATGCGCGGCACAGGCTGATCACCTTCTGGCACCGCAGCTCTGAGAATTTGGCGATGTGTGTCTCGGACTCCGGCAGGCCCAGTTGAATCTGGAGCCAGCGGTATGCCTGCTTTCGATTCATGAGGCCGCTGGAGATCAGCCGGTTCAGTGCGGAATGTGCCTCCATACGCTTTCGACGTAGGTTTCGGTCCGCCAGCGTGCCCATGGGCAGCAGGGTGTCCTTGTGGGCCGCTACATAGGCGTCGCAGGCGGGATACCGGGCACATACATAGAGCTTGGCCTCCACGTCATCGGCACGATCCCCATAGACCACAGAGGATGGCTGTAGGTATGCCCGGGAGCCGCAGTAGGGGCATTTGATGTTGATTCGTTTCATTTTACTCATCTCCTTCATACAAATTTGCTGACCAGTCAGGCACGACAGATACTTGGCTGTCCAATCGCGCAGGCGCCTAGCCGCCGGTTGGTGCAGGAACATCCGCAAGTCGCGCGTGGAATGAAAACAGCGTTCCGCCAGTTTTCCCAGTTGTCCTTCAGGCGTTCGAAGATGCTGTATGAACTTTTTTCCCTTGACTGGAACGTCCTTATTTATTCCGTCGCTTTAATACGCACCGCTCAAAGGAAAAAGTGCTCAATATTTCTGTGAACTTTTTGTAAATTCGAAATGCGGCTGGAGAGCATCCGGATAAAGCAGTCAAGCGTGGTTGATAACAGCCATCCAATGGACTACGGCGTGCTTCCGGAGGATATGATGCTGGAAAAGGCCAATGAGAAGCGGCTGGATCAGATATGAGCGGATCGCCGGATTCCTGCGTTGTCATAAACACGGTGTAAAGCAGCAGGTATTTTGCAAGGGAGATCCAGAAAAACTTTCTTGCCTGCGCCAACAGGCGCTTTGTCGGGTTCCTGACAGCAAGGGCCGAGGCAGGCACTTACAGAACAGGAAAATATGCGGCGAGACCCCGTTGATGGAGCGGGGCCTCGCCGCTTTGCCTTTTGCCTCCATGGGCAAAAGGGGGACGGCGGGCCGGGCCTAGCGCCCGGTCCCGTTGCCCGTCCACATCTATCCTACACCTGCCAGCCGCTCAAGGGCAGACACAAACGCCGCAGTGGCCGGCCGTACAGGCCGGTCATTTCTGTGTGCCGACGGAGCCCACCGCAGGGATCAGCAAGGACGTCAACCCTATCGGTGGTGGAAGTGTGCTCCGCAGCGGCTGGGAGGGTATCCGCTTAATCAGGAAACTGCACAAAGCGCGACGGTCAAAACCGCCGCACTCTGTTTCTGCAAAAGAACAGTAGAGGGGACCGTTACAGATGAACTTGACTTTTTGCACTTAGCGAATATAATATAAGCAAGATTATCATAATATAAATTATCATAAATGGAGGTGGCTTTTCTCATGGAATTTATTGGACGCCGCAAGGAACTGGAGGTACTGGAGCAGGAATACCAACGCCCCGGCGGCTTTGTCGTGCTGTATGGCCGCCGCCGGGTGGGCAAGACGACGCTGATCAAGGAGTTTATCAAGGGTAAAACAGCCGTCTATTTCCTCGCCACAGAGGAAGTGGAGTCTCAGAGCATGAAACGGCTGGCCGGCGTGATCTCCCGCGCCACGGGTAATCCCACCCTCAGCCGGGTGTCCTTTTCTGACTGGCTGGATCTGTTTCAGGAGGTCGCCCGGTACCGGCCGGAGGAAAAGAAAGTATTGGTCCTGGACGAATTTCCATACTTGGTCAAGACAAATCCGGCTTTCCCCTCGATCCTGCAGAATGCGTGGGACGAGTTTCTGAAGGACAGCAATGTGATGCTGATCCTCTGCGGATCGCTGATCGGGATGATGCGCAAGCACGCCCTGTCCTATGAAAGCCCCCTCTACGGCCGGCGTACCGCGCAGATCCGTCTGGCGCCCCTCACTTTCACCGATATCCATGCCGCCCAGCCGCAGCCCTTCGAGCGGGCGGTGGCGCAGTACGCGGTCACTGGCGGGGTGCCGAAGTATCTGGAGTTTTTCCCGCCGGAGGAGGATCTTCTGACACAGATCCGGCGCGTGATCCTCTCCAAGAACGGCTTTCTCTATGAGGAGCCAAACTTTTTGCTGAAGGACGAGGTGCAGTCCGCGACCAACTACTTCTCCATCATCCGTGTGATCGCGGATGGGAACCATAAGTTGGGCAGGCTGGCCGGTGCGCTGGGTCTGGAGTCTTCCGCTCTGACGCCCTATCTCTCCACCCTGATTGAGCTGGGCTTTTTGGTGAAGGACACGCCCATCACAGAAAAAAATCCGGAGAAGTCCAGAAAGGGCCTCTATTTCATCTCCGATAATTTTGTGCGTTTCTGGTTCCGATATGTCTACCCCTACAAAGGCGAACTGGAGCTGGATAACCAGCAGATCGTTTTGGATGAACTTGAAAAGGATTTCGTGCAGAAATTCGTGGCCTTTGCCTATGAGGATGTGTGCAAGGATATTTTTGCCTCGCTCTGCCGCACCGGCGCACTGGACTTCACCCCTTCCCGGATCGGTTCTTACTGGCTGAACGATGTGAACAATGATACTCAAATCGATGTGATGGCAGTAGACCACCAGCGGAAGCGGCTCTTTGCGGGCGAGTGCAAATACCATAGCAAGCCAGTGGACGCCCCAGTCTACTATGCGCTGGAGGAGAAGGTAAAAAAATCAGCGGAACTGCAGGCCGTCTTTCCGTCCTACCAGGTCATCTATGGGCTGTTCTCCAAAAGCGGATTCACACAGCGCATGATGGATCAGGCCCAGGGAAGGTCGGATATCCTGCTGATCCAGGAAGACCATATTCTTTCCTCAAATTAAAAACAGGCAGGTGCGATTTCAATTCATTTCGCACCTGCCTGCGTTTTAGCCAATGATCCAGAAGGGACCGCCGGCCGCCGCACTCCTGCTGGCTTCATTCAAAATAATGGACAGATCCCACGCCTTCTGACTGCGGGTAGTGCTTGCGGGGTCAGCCACGAGGATCTGCTCATCCTTCACGCCCCGCAGGACAATGAAGTGGCCGCTGGAGGTGAAATGGCCCTTGGTCATCAGGGCGACCACCAGCTTGCCCTCGCTGAGCGCATCCACGATCCGCTGGGGTTCCGACGCCGTGCATCCCTCCACTGGAAGGCCCCATGCCTTGGCGGCGGCCGGGATCAGCGCGTGGTAGGAGCCACTTTTGCTGCACCAGTAGCCGTTCTCATAGGACCACTCGGCCATCTCGATGGGATCGACAATATCTCCTGTCAGGGAGGATACCACGATGGACATGGAGGTGGGGCCGCAGCCGTAACCGCCGATGTGGTCGGTGCCATAGGGTTCGCTGGCATAGCGTTCATCGTATTGATTGAAGTAGACCACCTCCACAGCGCCGTCTGTGAAATGGACACTGCCCAAGGAGGGAATCACGTTTCCGGAGGCGGACTGGAACATCCCATCCCCGAGGAACAGGCTGAGGTTCTGAGCATAGTCCTCAGCCAGTTCCTTTTGCTCGTCGGTCAGGTGGAAGATCTCATCAGCAAAGTGGTCCTCCCCCCGATAGACGATGGTATAGATATACCAGATCTCCGTCCCGCTCTCGTCCGCCTCCGTCTCCGGATCATCCGGGACAGTCCGGGTCTCGCTGGTGCGTGAGAAGGTGTAGAGGTCGCTGACTTCGGCGCGCAGGGTCTGTTCCAGGTCAGACAAGGAGATATTTTCCCAGTCCTCGTCCTTGGCCGCGCAATACTGGCCGATAAAGGCGTTGGTATTGCTCACCATATCGCCGGCATAGGGGTTAACGATCTCGTAGTTGTCCCCGCCGGCCTGAGCGAAATCGTTGGCGATCCGCTGCTCCACATCATCAATACCTTCTCCAAGAATCTGATTGATGGCAAAGGCGATCTCGTTGGTATTTTCAATGATGGCAGCATTGTCGTTCATGATGGGCTCGGCACTCGGATCCGCAGAGCCGCCAAACAGGCTGCCAAAAATAATGGAGGGGAGCATAAGGATGAACAGCACAGGCAGCAATAAGATCACGATGACCACAATGGCGATCGTCCCGATGTGTTTTCTGGCGCCCCAGACGGCCCCGGCCACCGCGCCATAGGGACCGGCAGCCGCGCCCTTCGCGGCCCCGGCGATGGCCTTTCCTGTCTTGATGGCCCCATGAATGGTGTGGGCCGTGCTGGCAGCCTGTTCAAGGGTGCCGTGCTCCCTGTCCCGGTCAGCCAACTTTACGCTCCTCCCCATAGCAGGCGTCAAAGAATCCCTCTGGGAGTTCCCGGAGACAGGAGATCATCTCCGGAGAAAATGCGCCGCAATCGCCGCCGCAGAGCATGGACAGGGCCTCACCGTGAGAGAGCGGGGATTTATAGGGCCTCGCGGTTCGCAGGGCGTCATAGGCGTCAGCCAAGGCAACCACATGGACATAGGGAGTGATATGCCGGCCCGTCAGTCCGTCCGGATAACCGCCGCCGTCCCACCGCTCGTGATGGTGGAGACAAATGTCATATAGGACATCATAATAGGGGTACTGCCGCAGAGCGGGTATGGCACGCAGCAACCGGACGCCCAGCGCGGGGTGCTGCTGCAGGATCCTGCGCTCCTCCAGCGTCAGCTTTCCGCTCTTTTGGAGGATGGACCTGGGAAGGCTCTGTTTCCCGATGTCGTGGAAACGGGACAGGTAGACGACCCGCCGGACCTCCTCTTCCGTCATAGCCGGGATGACACGCCCCTCGCAGAAGGCCGTCAGAAGCCGGTGGAGCAGGGGCTGGAAGAAAGCACTGTGAGAATTGGATAGGGCATCTTGGGCCGTCGGCTCCAAAAGCTGGAGAGACGCATGATATGTGTGATCCATAATATACGGACCTCCTTTAGATATGGCTGGGGCAGCCCTCTTTACAGAGCCGCCCCAGCATTCAGAGTAGGATCAGTAGCCAGTCTTAGGCAGGGTCGGGGTCGAGGTGTACTTGCGGATGATGGTCACCCAGCTGGCCTGGGCGGTCTGCCAGGTCCCCTGATACTGGCCGCCGGCATCCGCTCGGTTGACCAGCTGGTAGCCATTGACTGTGCTTCCGCTGACGATGACGCTCAGGGTGGGGCCAGTGATGCTCTGGAATCCCACAGGCACCTTGCCAAAGTCGAAGTAAACGTCAGTGACCACCTCTCCGGCCTGCATGGGGATGGCGTTGAGACTGAAGGAGTAGTTGTTGCTGGTGAGCAGGTTGGAAGCCAATACCTGATAGTCCGCCGTATAGTTGGTCTTATAGAGGATCCGGTAATTCAGGCGGGCACTGTAGGTGCCGGTGGTCAGGGTGGTGCCCCGGGCCACATCCGTCGGGATGCGGTCATGCCAGAAGAAGTTCTCCAAATCCACATTGCTGGTGTTGGCTACCGTGATGTCATACCGCATGGTCTGGCCGGCCAGCACCTCGGCGTTGCCCCGCTTGGTGATGGTCACGCCCAGGTTGGAGGGCTTATCGTAAGCGGAGAGCTTGATGATTTGACCCGCATATTCCAAGGTGATATCATGAATAGCCGGATCCACCTGCCAATAGGCTGGGGCGGTCACCTCCTGGATCTTGTATCGTCCCAGGGGGAGCGGGCGGGATGCGGCAACGCCCCGGGCATCGGTGGTGATATAGTCCACCACTTTGCCGCTGCGCTCCTGGACGATCTCAAAGACGGCGCCCTTCAGCGGAGTTCCGGCGGGCGTGCCGGTCACCGGGTTGTACTCCTCAGCGTATTTATAGATCTGGATCTGGCCGGTAATGGGGACATTCTCCCACTCGATCTCAATCGTGCGGCCCGGCTTGACATAGACTGTCTTGTACTCTTCGTCTAACTCATAGCCCTCGGCCGCCTCTAATTCCCGGATGTAGAAGCGGCCCTTGCCCTCCGCCAACGCCTCATCAATATAGATATAGCCGTTCTGGTCGGTAGTGTACTCGCCGATGGGGTTCTTATTGGCATCGTACAGGAGAAACTTTACATCGTAGATGCCCTCGCCGGTGACACTGTCGATTTTGTGGATGATGATGCCGCTGAAGGCCTTGTTCTCCACCTTGAGGACAGTGGTCTTGCCATCCTCTACCTCGAAATAATGGGGAGTGTCATCCAGTTTGAACCCCTCTCCGGCCTCGATCTCCACGGCATAATAGGCACCGTCCTTCAGAGCGAGGAAAGCGCGGCCATTTTTATCTGTGGTGATGGTGTCGATCAATTCATCATCGATTTTCCGGATCTCGAAAGTGGTATCCGGGATGCGCTCATTGGTATCATCCGCGTTGACCTTGACGATCTCCACGCCACCCACAGGATCGTTATACACCGTGATCGTCTGGGTATCCTCGGGATTGACCTCCACTGTCTGGATCCGTGTGGCCTCGTCGATGGTGTACCCCTCGATGGTCTTGGTTTCCTTGACCACGATGGTGCCTGTGACTCCGCCGATGCGGATCTCGCCGTTCTGGTCAGTGGTATAGAGGCCTTTGCTGGAGAGATGTCCGTTATCCGAATCCACATATCCGCCGTCCGCGTAGGTCAGTTCGAACTCCACCCCGGCCAGCGGCTCTTTCGTGACGGAGTCCAATTTCCGGATGACGAGAGTGCCCTTGGCCTCGTTGTAGAAGCGCAAAGTCTGCACCTCGCCAGCCTTGATCTTGATACTCTTGGGAGTTCCATCCAGGACATAGCCCTCCAGAGTTTTGATCTCCCGCGCGGTAACGGTAATTCCAGGCTCCAAATCGTTGATAACGATGCGCCCGGCCTCATCGGTGATATATTCCCCGTTGGAGGGACCGACCACCGCGCCGGAGCTGTCGGTGACCAGGAAAGTCACGCCCTTCAGAGGTGTGGTGGTGCCCTCGATATACTTCTCGATCACCAGAGTTGTGCTGGGGGTATTGGTGAAATAGAGCGTCTGGGTGTCATTGGGGTGGACCACCACCGTCTGAGTCTGGCTGCCGGGGTCGATGGTGTAGCCAGGGATGGTCTTGGTTTCCGTCACTACCAGTGTGCCTACCACACCGTTGATCTGGATCTTGCCCTCCTTATTCGTCACATACAGGCCGTTGCTGGAGATGTGGCCGTTTTCATCAGGAACAAATTCGCCAGAAGCAGTCGTAACCTTGAAGGTGACGCCAGCCAAGGGTTTCCCGGTGAGACTATCCCGCTTGTCGATGATCAGGGTGCCGGCCTGGGAGTTTTTAATGACTACGGTCTGGGTATCACCCTTGGGGCCGATGACCACATTGGTGGAGGGCTGGTCCATCACATAGCCCTCCGGAGCCTTGATCTCCGTGATTACGTAAGCGCCGGGGATCAGGTTGGTGATTCGGATCTCACCGCTGCTGTCCGTGGTAAAGATGCCATTCTGCGTAAGGGTGCTGTCACCGATGACGCCGTTCAGCCCGACTTCGCAACCGGCGGCAGTCGTTACCCGGAACTCAGCACCAGGCAGGGGCTTATTGGTTTCGCTGTCCCGCTTCTGGATGATGAGGGCGCCCTTGGGGGTGTTCTTAAAGGTCAGGCTGACCGTGCGCCCCTCCTTGATCTGGACCGTCTGGCTCTGCGTATCCAGGATGAAGCCGTCCGGGGCGCGGGTTTCGGTCACCACCACGCTCTTGCCGGGTTTCAGGCCGGAAATGCGGATCTCGCCGTTCTCATCGGTGCGGAAGATGCCGTTGGAGTCTCCGATCAGGGTACCATCTGCGTAAGCGATCTTGAACTCCGCATCCTGGAGCGTGATGCTGGGGTTGACATCACAGACCTTGCGGATGAGCAGCTGCCCGTCCGGCATATTCTCAAAGCGGACGGTGACGACGCTCTGTTCACCGCTGTCTGCCAGGAAGATCGTTTCGGAGGACTGGATGATGGAGTACCCATCTGCCGGGTCCACCTCCTCCAGAATGTAGGTGCCGCTTTTCAGCCCGGTCCAGATGGCAGTCCCGTTTTTCCCGGTGACTTTCTGGCCGATGACGGTCCCGCCAGTGCCAGAGGTGCCGCCCAGGTAGCGCAGCTGGAAGGTGCAGCCGGGCAGGGCTTCATGGGTCACACTGTCGTACTTCTCAACGATGATGGCATTGAGCGGCACATTTTCAAAGGTGACCGTCTTGCTCTCGCTGCCATGGAGGATGATCTTCTGGGTGGAGGGTTCTTTCATCTGGAATCCAGGGGCGGGCCGCACCTCGGTGATGGTGTACTCTCCGGGATAGAGCCGCTTGCCCTGCTCGTGAAGCCGGATCTCGCCCTTGGCATCGGTCAGGATCTCACCGAAGTCGATGGTGCCGGGGGCCTCCGCCGCCTCGCCATTGCTCACATAAGTCACATGGAAAAGCGCCCCCTCGATGGGAGCGCCGGCAACACTGTCTACCTTGTAGATAGTCAACTCCGGGGCCTTCCGATTTTTGAAGGTCAGTGTCTTTTCTTCCCCTGCGTTGAGGGATACGGTCTGCTCCCGGTCGGCATCCTTGTCCGGCAGATAGTACGGGGCAGGAACCGCCATTTCCACGATCTTATAGCTGCCGGGGACCAGCCGGAGCTTGACCGTGCCATCCTTGCCAGTGGTCACATCGCTGCGGTGATCGTTGTCGATGCCGATGATACGGAACACGGTATCCGGGATCTTGACCGAAGGATCATCTGCATCCACCTTGGCGATGGTCAGCTCCGGCTGCTTCAGGTTGTCGAATACCAATTCTCTGCTGTCGCCGGGGCCAAGGTAGATGGTCTGGGTGGGGGTGCTGCTGACCACATAGGGGTCAGGGACAGAAATCTCGGTCACGGTATAGCTGTCCACGGGGATGCCGGTCAGGGTGGCCTTACCGTTGGGGCCGGTGACTACATCCTGATGGTAGCCGTGCTGGATGCCCTTGATCTCAAAATGGGTGCCAGGGATGCCATCGCCGGTCTGCTCATCCCGCTTGAAGATGGTGAGGTCAGGCAGCCGCTTATCCACTGCGGTCACCCGGACTGTGCCGCCACCATCTACTGTGGCCTGATCCACATGGGCAATGACCGGCTCTGTCAGGACGGCGTAGGGTTCCGGGACGGAAACCTCAATGAAGGCGTACATACCTTCGGTCACATTGGGGACCGTGATGATGCCATCCCGGCCCGTTTCTTCCGTTGCGATGATCTGGCCATCCTTGACGATGTTGAACACCGCACCGGGTAGAGGGTCATTGGACTCATCCAGCTTCAGCAGTTCCAGCTTGACCTTGGCATCGTTCTCGAAGGCCAGAGAAACATCCGTCTTGCCATCCCAATGGAATTCCTGCCGGACCTTGCTGGGGTCAGAACTGGTAGTGTACCCGGTGGGAGGAGTGACCTCAGTGGCCACATAACTGCCGATGGGCATGGTGTCCCAGGGCACATCGGCTAGGTAGCCGCCCGGTCCGGTGGTGTAGGTGCCAACGAAGCTGTTGTCCACACCCTCGATCTTGATGACTGCACCGGGCAGGCCGGTGGTAGGATCGTCCGCATCCACCTTGCGGATGCTGCCATTTCCTGTGATGACAGGCGTATCCATGAAGGTGACGACCACCTCGGTGCCATTATCACGGGGAAGAACAACGTATTGGGGTCCAGCGTTGTCAATCTCATAACCCTCCGGGGCTTCCAGCTCTGTGATGGAATAGGTGCCTGCTTCCAGCGGGCCGACAATCACCGTACCGTCCCGCCCAGTAACTACTTCTTTGGAGTAGGTTCCATTATTGGATTGGACAAGGAACTTTGCGCCAGCCAAACCCTTATTGGGATTGGTTGTATCCACCTTTTTAATGGTCAGGTCATACTTTTCACGGGTGATTGTAAGCCGGCCAACCAAGACGGCCTGTACATCATTGGCAGGATGATGGGAAGAGCCGGGGCCTGCATAGTGGTACTCATAGACATCACATTCGCCCCAGACACCCTGCTCACCAAGGCCGAGAATGTACAATGCACGATCTCGGAAGGACCAGCCCTCCAACTCATCATCGATGCTTTTGAAGTTGGTCCCGTTGATGTTGTTGTGGACATACATGAGTTCTTCAGCACAGGCTGTCGCAGGGTCAGAGAACAGGCCCTCCTTATAGCGCCAGACGATAGCCTGCACCCATGCGTTCATCACCCATACATAATCAGGGCCCCATGTCTCAGCGACACCGAGGGAAATGGCTTGATCCGTAAACACCCCGGAGGTGTGGCAATAGAAGTAGGCCATCATGTTCTTCACAGTAGGATCGCTGATCGGCTCAGGCTTATCCCACTTATGGCCTTCCAACGACCAGCCCATCCCTTTTCCCTTTTCAGAGCAGAAGCCCATGACGCTATCGCCGTCATAGTCATATCGCATCTGGTGCATATAACAGACACCCAGCGCCGGAGACTCATAGTGGGTGCCGTTGTAGGTACAATTGGTCAGTTTGATCGTACTTGGGGTCGTTTCAGCAGCGAATGCTGCGGTCGGAAACAGGCCAAGCACACAGAGCAAGGCCAACAGCATCGAAAGAAGTCTGCTGCCAAGTTTGGTCATGCTTTTCATGTGAGTAGTGCTCCTTAATTCATAGAGTAGTAGTGTTTTAAGCCCCTCTCCAAGGGCTCTTTCAGAGCATTCGGGCACAAAAAAGGTCTCCCAGCATAGCTGAGAGACCTCGTTTTATAACGGATCATGCTCCATATGGATTATAGGCACCCGGCCTGCCTACGATCATATAGCAGTAGGTAACACCATTCTCCCGTGCAACGCCGACCCCGATGGAATCGCCATCAGCGACAGTCATTGTCCGGAAATGACCGGGCGAATTGACCCAGTTTTCCACCGCCTGCTCGGCTACATGGTCGGTGGGACAGAGTGTGAATACAGTCAGATTGATGCCAAAACCGTGGGGGTAACCGCTTCGAGCGACCGCCTCACACTCCTCCAGATCATGATGCCAGGTGTAGTGCTTGTCCGCACACTCCTGAGCTGCGGCCATAAGCCTGTCATCAATTCGCAGGAACTGTGCTCCATTCTGCATCCGCACATCATTGATCCGCTCCACCATTTCGGAGCGAACGGCTTCCAGATCATCGGTGGGAAGAGAGGGCTGGCCGGTATAGGGCTTGTCGCTCTCCACCTGTACGCAGTGGTTTTCATTGTCCCAGTAGACATTGAAACCGACCGCCTCGCCAATGTCGCGCAGCCGCACATAGTTGCTGCCGTTGATGGCATAAGCCTCCATCTGAACCGGATCTCCGTCCAGATAGAATTGGTTGGCGCTGGGGAAGGCTTTGAGAAATGCTTCCGCCGCTTGGGCGATATTCCCCCCAAGCAGCACCGCGCCCATCAGGATACCGATGAGCAGGCAGGCCATTCGTTGTTTCATGTTGGAAAACCTCCTTCTTCATCTCGTGATAATACTTAATACGAAATCTAAGGAAGGCTTTTCAACATCATTCTACAAAATCTCTATCAGGAGACTTTAACCGACCTCGACAGCCTGCGCCATCCACCGCACACTGTAATCGCCTGCCACACAGGTGATCATGGTGATCCGGTTATCTGAGGTGGGTTCCAAATAGCTCCAGTCGTTGCTGGCAATTTTCCGCACAGTTTCCACTTCATAAGTCCGGGTGCCGGCAGAGGTGGTGTAGGTGACCGTGTCGCCGATCTCCAGAGTCTTGATGGCGCCGATCACATACTTCGCCCCACGGTTGTGGCCGCAGAGCCCTACGTTTCCATCCCAGACACTGGTGCTGGTGAAATGTCCCAGCCCCTTGTTCATACTGGCGGTCGTTTCCCCTTCCCATAGATAGTAATTCTTGACGCCGATGGCGGGGATTGACACCTTGCCAATAGCTCCGTTGGAGAGCAGGAAATCATCGGTCAGTTCAGTATACTGGGAGATTCCGGGCAGTTCCACGTCACCCCAAATCAATGAACCGGAATTTTCAATTCCAGGCAGGGTGACTGTATTCCCGCCGCTGTTGCCGATCCCATAGCCGCCGGTTCCGCTGCCGGCAGCCACAGCAGCCTGCAGACCGGGCAGAAGAGCCTTCTCCATGATGCCGGTCTGGGTGGTGCTGAAGCTGCCATACTCCAATTCAGGAACCTGATAGTCCACCACATTGGGTGCGCCATAATTGTACTGGGATCCGTAGACCTCCTCATAGGTTGTGGAATCGTAGTACTCCGGCGTACCGTCGGTGACAAAATCGTAGTTGGCAGCCTGCGCCCCCACCGTCAGCATGGAGAGCATGGCGGCGATCAGCAGGGTAATAGATAAGAGTCTTTTCATCCTGTTCTCCTTTTAAGTGATGGGCGTTAAGGTGTCCACATTGAATTCATGCCAGGCGTCCCCGTCCCCTCGGAGGACTGTATAGACATAATCGCCCTCCTGACACTGCACAGTAAAGTTCTGGTCAACAAGTTCCTTTGCCAGCGAGCGTTTGACCTCAACGGCTACCACGCCGGTGGGATAGGGCTCCGTCTTCCGCAAGTCGATGCTGGGATACTTCGCGTCCGCACGGAACTTTGCGATCAGTTTGTAGTCACGGGGCCTGTCGCCGGGAATGTAGACATATACATTCTTGCGGCGTGTAAAGAGGAGGATGCCAAAGCCAGCCGCCAGGGCCAGCAGCATGAAAGCGCCAATAGCAAGCAGTGGGGAGTCGGAAAGGCCGGCAAAGAGGCCGGAATCGCCGCCAAAAAGTTTTCCTCCCTCCGCCGAAACAGTCTCCACGCCGGTGTAGACCACGGTGTAGGTCACGCTCTCGATGCCTTCGGAGACCACCTCACCATGATACTCCGCTGTGGTCACATAGCCGGTGGCAGCCTTCCAGCTGGTAGAGGCGGTATAGGTGGCCACCGCCTGCCAGGAGGATGGGGACAACGTCTCGCCCACAAGGTCGGTCCCGGTGACCTGCCACTCCACGCCGGCCAGAGACAGCGTCCTGCCGTTCTTTACTGTGGTGGCCGGGACATAGGACATATCATTGCGGTCCAGGTTGGAGATCACCTTAGTTGCAGAAACTGTGCCGTGCTTGGTGGTGTATCCTGACGCAACAGTGGTCAGGGTGGTATGATCCAGATCCAGTTCGCCCACATATTCCCCATCGTCATAGGGGATACTGGGAGCCAGCGCCGCCAGGATATCGGTGAGGTCGTCGCTGGAGGTCTCTACCGTCACCGTCTCAGTCACAGCCTTGGCGTCCAGAAAGGGCTGCTCCTCCTTGGTCGTGTAGGCCCAGGTGTAGGTAAAGCCATCGTAGTCAAAGGACGGCTCCTTCAGAGTGTCCGGGTCAACCTCCGGTGAGAGTACATAGGTTTTGACCAAGCGCTGCTGCCCATTCAGGTTTTCCACCACCAGTTCCTCCGGCACTTCGGCGGCAAAGGCGCTGGTCATCAGAGACAGGGCAAGCAGCAGGCACAGCGCCAGATGTCTGATATGCTTCATAAAAAGGCCGCTCCTTCTTTACAGATTTTGTTTGATGATGCGGGTAATGATGCCAATGGCGACACCCTGTTCCTCATCGATCCGGGTCACCGCAAAACTGACGTCATCCTTTTTACCGGGATAGCGGGGATCATAGCAGGAGTGGGCGATGGCATTGACGCCATTATTGAGGCGAATAAAAACGACGCCATTTCTGACGTCGGTGACCCGCCCCGCATACCGGCATTGGGGCATACATTTCTTCAGATTGTCGTGGCTGTTGGTGGCGGACACGCTGCGGGCATCCACCCGGATGGTCAGATGTTCCACGTCGGTGCGGTTAATCTTCAGCACCCGTACCAGGATACGGTCGCCCACGTTGAAGTGGTCACGGGCGTTGCCGATCCACTCCCAGGACAGGCCCCGGGCTACAATGGAGGTCTCCACGCCGAAAACTTCTACCCGGATGACTTTTTCAGCCACCGCAACCACACGGGCCTGGACCACACGGCCCTCATAGATCAGATGCTCACCCATTTCATCGGTATCCAGGTAGAAGGTCTGCCGTTTTCGGAGCATAGCCTCCCGGCGGCTGCCCACCACGCTGCGGCTGTCATTGTCGTAGCCCTTCACGATGAAGTCGATCTCCGAGCCAAGCCGGGCGTTGAGGATGCGGTTGAGCTGGTCCATCAGTTCCATGAACTCACGGCCGGAGGGGGTCTTGCCGGTGTAGAGCATCATCTCCTTGACGGGGATGGCCACCCGGAAGCCCCGGTAGTTGACCACGGCGAGGGTCAATCCCGATTCCGTTTTCTCTACGCCATCCAACATGCCGGTGAGGATACGCCGGGTGCGGTGGGAGTTCTGGATGTCATGCCAGATGATGGCCTCCCGGTCTTCATCGGTCTGGATCTCATCCCGGGCATCGATGGTCAACACCCGTTCCCGGCGGCGGCTTGCTGCGGCGGTAATGGGTATCGTCCGCTCCACACGCCGGGCAGAGGGTGTGCGGCGCTCCGGTTCGGACTGACCTTCCAAATTTTCATCAGAAGGATCGGCTCCATTGGGATCACTGCTTTCATCAGGGAGGCCCAGTGGGTCATCAGTACTACCGTCCTCACGGGGCATTTCTGAATCGGTAAGTAACGGCGTTTCCCCTGTATCATCCGCCCCGGCCTCGCCCAGTTCTTTCAAAAGGGCGGCATAGTCATCGGATACCTCAGCCTCTCCGCCCACCGGGCTGCCTTCAGGAGGTCCTCCCCCTCCGGCGTCATCATCAGCAGGCAAAGAGTCTTGCGGTTCATCTTCAGGGGTAGCCCCATCCGGTTCAGAGACTGTCTGCTCCTCATTAGGCTGCGCCCCACTACCAGACATACCCTCGCCGGTGAGAGGGGCATCACCACCACCGCTGGCGTTATCTTCGATGGAAGCATCGGAGCCGGCCTCTGGGGGCACAGACCTGTCAACCGAGGATGCGAGATACTCCTGTTCCATCTGTGCGAGTGTCTCCTCACTGGGAGCAGCGTCATTTCCAGCAGGTCCTTCGGCCACAGCGCCTTCCACGGCGTCCATGGTCTGATCCATGATCTCTTGCTCGTTGGGGTCAGGGGCAACGCTTTTCTTCCTTGGCATAAAAATTATTCCTCCTTTTTCACATTCGGTTTTGACAAGATGGATTCTTTGGTTGCGGCTATAATTGTGGTTTTGGACGCCGGCTTGCCGCCAGGCTGGTCTACCTCCACCGCCGGGATGGCCCGCGCTGCAGGGGTGTGTCCTCTGGCCGCTGCGGGTTTTGCCACCTTTGAGGCTTTCGGCGCCGCTTTTTCCTTGTGGGCTGGCTTCTGGGCAGGCGTTGGGGAGGCACAAGCTGTCTCCAGCGGTTTCTCACGCCATGCAGGGATATGGGCGGCGGCCTTGCTTGCCCGAAGTTTCTTGGACTCCGGATGCTTGGAATAGTCGTACTTATCAACCTCCAATACCTTTTTCCCGCGGATGATGACCAGCGCCTTATCGGTGTCCATACGCAGGACCTCATCCATCGTCATCAGCTTCCGGCGGCCCACGCCGCTGGTCTCTCGATACTCCGGGGTATAATTCGAGATGCGCCAGGTGCCCAGCTGCTTTGCCTTGCTGGTGACGCTGATGCTGGCTTCGCCGGTGCGGTCTGAAATAAATTGGGCGGTGAGGGCATCCGTACAGCCTAAAAATAACTGGACGTCGCAGTTGCCCAGGATCTCCTGCCACTGGTTGCAGGGATACCGGTTTTGGAGGCCCGCCAAATTCTGAAACACGGCCGAAAGACTGACGCGGCGGGACCTGATCACTGAAATTTTTCGGGACAGATCCGGAATCACCCCAGTGGCACACAGTTCTTCCCCCAAAACATGGACAGGGACGGGCAACTCCCCATTGGGGCATTGCTCGTCCGCAAATCGTACCAGCTTGATAAAAATAAAAGACAGGAACAGCGAGGAGAGGAAGTCAAAGGTCGAATCCTGGTCGCTGGTGATGCAGTAATAGGCGCAGGGCTTCTGGCCCGGTAATTCCAGGTCGATCTCGTCATAGGCGGTGATGTTGCGGATATCCTGGTTCTGAAACACCTGAAGCCGGCTTCCCAGCCCGATGATGACGCCGCCCCGCACATTTTCCGAGGACTGCTTGAAGATACTGTAAGGGGCCTTGGCCGGATGACCAACCGGCAGGACATCAAACAGAGCGTTCAGTTCCTTCTCGCTGCTCATGGCAAGCAGCTGATAGACTTCACCGATGTTCCGCTTCTCCGGCGGGTAATTATTGCTCACATACAGCACCAATGCCTTGAGCAGATTGAGTTCGGCGTTGTCCCAGAAGTGGTCGCCCCGCTCACTGCCGGTGTTCTTGATGACCACATCACAAAACAGTTGGGCCATCAGCTCTTTCCCTTCGATCTCCGACAGGCAGTTCCAGGAGTCCGAGGCAGATGGCGTTACCAGATTGAATACGCGGACGGTGTAGCCCTTGCTGCGCAGGTACTCGCTGGTTTTTTCGTATAGTTCTGATTTGGGATCCGTAAGGACCATGCTGCTGCCCCTCGCCGCGCATTGCAGGATCATATTGACACAGAAGGCCCTGGTCTTTTTTGAGCCGGAGGCCCCGTACACGGCGATATTGCCGTTGAACCGGGTGTCCTCCGGGATGCAGACCACCTGACCGTCCAGTTCGCCCAAAATGGTCCCGTGGTGCTTGCGGATATCTGACACCAGATCCAGGACGCCTTTCATTTCCTTTTTGGTCATGAATCCAGCTGTCCCGTAGGTGCCCTTATTGGAGTAAATGAGATTGCGGTCCCGGTCATATTCTCCTGCCTCGCTGTAGCCCATACGCATGACCATGAAAACGAGGATGCTAATGACCGCGACGCAGATTCCCACCCCATATAGGCCGTAAGGGAATCGGAAAGCCGCCAGGATACAGGGAAAAAAACCGGGGTCCGGGAACTCCGGCGATGTACCACTATATAGCGTACCGCCAGCCTGCTGCCAGACATGGTGATTATATAGGAACTGGCTGATATACCCGCCCCCATAGAGCAGTGCCGCGATGGCAATGGGCAGAACGGCCAGCGCCTTAATCAGTTGTTTGCGGGATACGGAAAACACTCCCTTCAAATGCGTCAAAGTCAATGCACTGAAGCGTGACCCTTGGGCCGCAGACCCGCCGCAGTGCCGGTTCCTGGAAATCAAAACAGTAGACCGTGCCGGTCTGCCCGTGCAGACCGAGAGCATCGTCAAAACGCCGGATGCGGGGCATATCGCAGGTATAGCCGAACAGCACAGGACCCCCATGTTCGTCTATGGCGTCATGCTCAATGAGCCAGTTGGGTCTACCGTCGGACAGATCCTCCGCCAGGACCCCATCCAGTGCCGCCTTCAGCTCCGGGTCACACAAGAGCCGCAGCAATACTTCCCCACGATGGTCGAGGGTCAGGTAGTGGAAACAGCAGAATGTGCCGTTCATGATGAGGTAGTTTCTTGTTTCCTTGTCGCCTTGGCCCATCAGAGTCTCCAGTTGGTCCATACCATCGCCAAAGACGATGGCGCCCGGGGGCGAATCCATAAACCTCTCTGCCAGTCTCCCGTGGCACAGGTCCGTCTGCATCATGGCTTTGAGCCGGACTTCAGCCTTGTACTCCCACTTCATCCGGGCGTCAGCGGTGTTATAGACGGCATAGATACCGCCATCACAAAGCAGGATGCCGGTAGAACGGGAGCCGCGGATCATGGTCGCTTGCGCACCAATCTCCTTCACCTCTCTGGAACCATAGTAGGCAGGGCCGATATACAAGCCGGTGTCGTGTGATCCTGGCCGGAACACAGACGGCTTTTCCCAGGGGAAGGTCAGCAGGCCCGCGTTGTATGCTGTGACCAGCACCTCGGCCATCCGGTGCAGACGCAGGCGGTGTGGGACTGAGTATTTTGGTGCGTTGGTGGCGGTGTCGCCGGTAAAGAGGGAGAGGTATCTGTCCGGCTGTCTCGCCACCAGAAGTCTTTTGGCTGTGGAGGTCAGACGCAGGCCGCGAAGTCCATCGTGGTAGTAGGTGCGAAGGAGTTCTTCCCGTTTAAGCGATTTGACCACTTTTTCCTTATAGAAGTCAGAGCCAGGAAGTCTATTCACCAGGGCGGATGGCATCTCACCGGACAGAGCAACGATGGTCAGCAGCAGGTCTGGAAATGTATTGAGCGATGGCAGAGGTCCCTTTCGCCTGGTCATGCACACCGCCCCCTCGTTGCCGGGTTTACGCCCAGGGTGTTCTTAACTTGGGCGTTATTTGAGGCAGCCGCACCCTTCAGACAGCCCCAAAATACTGGACTTTGGGCCATGCTGAAAGGGTCCCAAAATCCGCCCCCATAAATGGAGCAAAATGGGACCCTATCTGGAGAAGGTAACCTGACCCTAAATCGACCTCCATCGTCACAGGTCTGTGATAGACTGCAAGGCCGCCTGCTTGCTCTCCAGCCAGTCGGGAAACCGGGCGCTGTCCATGATGGAGATGCGGGTGCAGTCCGTATCGCCCAGTTCCGTTGTGTGATAGGCGTCACACAGCAGTCCGCTGTCATCTGTGAGCAGAAAAGATGCCGCCACATCCAGAAACTGCTTGAGCTCCAGATTGTCGTAGTCCCGAACACGCCGCTCGGGCAGTTCCTTGCTGTAGACCAGGGAGAAGCATACGACACAGTGGCGCAGCCGGGGCATAGGGTTGCTTTTGACATACTGGCCGAGGGCAGCGGTAAAGGGGTCAAGCAGATATTCCGTGCTCTGCTGCTGCTTTCGCTTAGGATGCAGACAGGGCAGCGTGATCTCCAAAATGCCACCCTCAGACCGGATCTCAATGCCCTGCATAACCGCGGCGGAGGTCAAGTACTCATCTCTGGTAACGCTGGTAGTGGCATAGAGCAGATGCCGCAGACGGCAGGCGATCCGCTCCGCCCGAAGCGCCGCGTCAGTGGACAACACTTCGTAGTTGTCGGGGTACCGCTGGATGTCGGTGGTGTTGAGCGCGTATAGCGCATTGGTGAGCCGCGAAATGTCCGATAAAATCGATGTAATACGCTGTGAAAGGACAGTTCGTTCCAAATTTCCTCCTCCTTTATTCCTTTTGGTAATAGTGAACATCTCCCTCCGGAGACACGGTGCAGTAGCCGCTGGCGTTGGGGATTTGAAGCTGTTCGATCTGTCCGGGGTCATCCACCAGTACCAGGTATCTGGAGGGGTGTTCTCCAGCGGAAGAGAGGACATAGGACACAAGGGTGTCTTTCCCCTGGGCCGCATGGATGATCTCATAGATCTCGCCATCGGCAAAAAAGATGATCTTGGCGGGATACTCCGCAACTGAGTGGTACTCCACTTGGTCAATAAAATCCGCCAACACCCAGACCGCGGCCAGAAGGCCGCAGTCAACATCCTCAGCACACTCCGGCGTGGGGCAGTACAGGCCGTCAATATAGTAGATGCGGTCCTGCTTGGTGAGGTAAGACAGCAGATTTTTCATCGTCTCCCGCTTGCCGGGATAAAGACGAAGAACCTGTTCCTCGGTCAACGCCCGGTACATGCTGATGTCCCGCAGCAGACTTTTGGCTTCCTTCCCATAGAGTTCTGTTCGTGTTTTCATTTTGTGATACCTTCCTCCTGACGTAATACCGCCGTCATAAGACGTATATCTGGCAAGGCACTTCCGTCATAGTGTCATCATGGAGACGCGTTAACTCTCACGCCCCAGCAGTTCCCGCAGTTCCCTGCGGTCAGTGGTGATCAGCTCCTTCTCCAACTGGCTGCACTTGATCTCCACCGTCACGTTGTTGTTATTGGTACTGATTAGGCCGCTGCCCCGCTCGAAATGGGTGATCTCCATGACCTCCGCCTCAGAGAGATGGAGGATAGACTGGACACGCCGTGCCTCTTCCTCCTCCAGGTTGAGGAGGATCTTCGTTTTGGCGTTATTGATGATGCCTTTGCCGTACTTACCGTCCTCCAGAGCAAAGAAGTCGTTGATGTCCTGAGTAGCGCAGATAGCCGACCCGCCGTAGCCGCGGATGATCTTGAAAATTTCCAGCACAAATTCCGCGGCCAGACGGTTGCTGTTGGCGCCGATGAGCTGCCAGCACTCGTCGATGAAAATGGCCTTCTCCTCCGTCCGGTTCTCCTTGGCCTTGTCCCAGACGAAGTCCAGCGCCACAAACATACCCACTGTCAGAAGGTCGCCGGTCAGTTCGGAGATATCGAGAACAGTATATTTATTGTCCAAAGATACATTGGTCTGCTGATTGAAGGTTCGGGCGGAGCCATTGACCAAACGGTTGATGATATTGGCAAGCCGCTTGGTGTCCGAGGATTCCTTCAAGACCTCGTACAGATCGCCCAGTACCGGCATCGTCCGGTACTGGCCCGGATGGTCCGGGTCATCCAGTGTGCTGTTGTCGTGGGTAATACCCAGCTGTGCGTAGGTACGGATCAGGGCATCGTCCAAAAGCTGCCGCTCCTCATGATTCATGTCGGGGATCAGCAGGGAGAAGAAGATGTGAAGCCTCTGAATTTTCGCAGCCAGCAGGGATTTCTCCACACCAGGTCCGTCCAGCATTTCATCCACAGAGCGGTCTACCTTCCGAATCGCCATGACGTTGATACAATTCTGGGAGGCCGGGGAGATCTGGATGAACTCGCCGCCGATGTTGGAGCAGGCTCGGTGGAACTCATGGCCCTTCAGCGGCGCCACAATAAAGACCTGGATGCCCTTGCGCCGCATCCGGGTGGCCATGAGCTGCATGGAAAAACTCTTGCCCGCGCCGCTGGTGCCCAGAATCGCTATGTTTGCATTCTTGTAGACCCGGCTGTCGAAGATGTCCACAATGATGAGGGAGTTGTTGTGCTTGTTGACGCCCAAAAGGATGCCGTTGTCATCACACATCTCATAACTGGTAAAGGGATAGCAGCTTGCCGCGCCCAGGGTCAGCACATTGCGCTTGGAGCGTTCAAAGAGGCTGTGCTCCAGGCTGACCAGAGGCAGGGACGATAAAAAAGCCTGTTCCTGACAGAAGGAACAGGGCTGCACATCCATATCCTGAGACAGCAGAAGTTTTTTCATCTCTGCACATCTCCACTCCAATTCATCCACACTGGCTGCGGTAATGGTGATAAGCAGGTTGAGGTAATAGAAATCCTCGTTATTGCCAAGGCCGTCCTTGAGGAAATAACCAGATCGAATCGCACCGTCCAGATCATCAAAATCAGTGTTGGTGTCACTGGTCTCTTTTATCTTGCTCCGGTTAATACGGAGCTGTTGGCCCAGCTTACGGATCATGCGGTCCTTCGGCTGGCGGGAGAGGAACATATCCAAATCGATACCGTCTCCGGCATTGACGACCAGGCTGAGCCACCCGGCGGGCACCTGTGACTTATAGCCATCTGATGGTACCATCAAATAGGCATAGTAGACACCGTCGATGCAGATGTAGCGTCCGTGGGTCAAATCGATTCGGGTCGGGGCGTAGAACTCATTGGAAGGGATGTTGTCCAAGGAACGCCCAGCGGCCAGATACTCTGTCAGCACACTTTTCAGTTTCTGGGGAAAGGGCTGTTCGTTGCTCTCCTTGCGGCAGAGAATGTTGTAGAGGATCTCGCTGGCTGCTTCATCCTCATTTTCCGGCACGATTACTGTGTTCCCGCATTGCCGCAAGTAGTTGGAAGCCGTTCGGGCGGCAGTCTGGAGGGAGGCAATGGCCTCCTCTTCCTCATGACCGCGGCGGGTGCCCGGCAATTCCTCATACTCGAAGATCAGAAAGAAACGCCGGGTGATAGCCTCACGGGAGCCAAGCTGCTGGATCAGTTGCAGGTAGTCCTCCTGCAGCATCTGGCAGTGTGGGTCTGTTTCCTGCTCCAACTCCTTCCGTACCGTCTCCACATGGCGGTCGATATCCGCGCGCTTAGTCAGCACCTTGAACTGCACCTTGACCGGGGCAATCTTCAGATAACTGATAAAGGAATAGATGATACCGCGCTGTTCCTGAGCGCTGCGGAGCAGGAAATTGACCGGAACAACTTCCACTACCTTCACATAGCGGTGGTCTCTGGTGTAAATCACACCATTCTCGATTTTTTCGATGGGAACGTACTCCGCCAACGGATTGAGAGGCTTCACTTTTTCCTCCGATGGAAGAAATGTCTTGTGCTGGGTGACCTTGCGCTCTTTCCTGTCGAACCGGAGGCTACTGCGGCTGATCGGTGTCGCTTCCTGCTCCTGCGCTTCTTGTTCCGTCTGTTTTTTACGAAGCCAGCTTGGCAGTATTGATTTTTTCTGATCTCCGCTGTCTGTCGTCGGCTCCCGGTTAAGAACTCTGCGGTTACGCAGGAAGCGGAAGAATTGGAGGATGAAGGCGGAGAGACTACTGCCAGAAATGCCAATAAGAGCAATCAGCACCAGCGGCAGGGCCGTCAGGCACAGGATGATGACCCGTGTAGTGAGGGAAAAACCTAAATTGATGACAGGAAGGCCCACAAGAAGTCCCAGGACACCAGCCTCAATGACGTTGCGGGTCTTGAACATCCCGCCCAAAAGCGTGCCGCCCTCAATGAAATTGGGTGGGATCACATAAACGTCCCGTTCTTCATTTCTCATAAGCTGCTCCTTACATCCGATCCTTGCGCTTCGGCGGGTCAGGCAGCCGTTTTACGATGCTCTCCTGATAGGCCACCGTATCATCCGGGGCCTTATAGGGCTTTCGCTCCACAGCATCTTGGGCGAGTTGCGTATACCAGAGCGTGCCGTCCACAGTTCGGATCTTTGAGAAATCGCCCTTTGGTTCCGCATACTGATCCGCATGGTACATACTGAAGGCTATCGGCTCGGACATCTCTGGTTTGATCACCATGCCGGTAATCCTCCCGCCGCCAATCTCCACATTGGAAAAAGTGAGAGGCGATTTGCCGGAAGCCTCTTCGCCAGCGCAACCCAGGTAAGAACGAATGGACTGGGCCGCTAGGTCTCCGGTAATAGATCCGGTGGAACGTATATCGCCCTTGGCAACTGTCCCGATAATGTCATTGGCAAAACTGCCGCCTGACAACAGGGACTTGGCGAAAATGGCGCCGCCCAGTCCAACACCCTTGAAGTCAGGCGCGGCCGTCCGCTTATCTGCCTGCCTTACTGCGGAGGTCGTATGGGAGGTCTGTGATGTGGTCTGTGTGGCCGACTGCTGTGCGGTGTGCTCCGACTGTTGAAAAGTCTTGGCTGCCGTCATCTCAGTTTGCTGGGCCGTCTGGATTTCCTGGTGTGTCCCGGTTTGCGTATCGGTTTGGTGGACCGTGTCAGCCTGCTGTTCCCTGATCGTTCTGGACTGAGAATCAGCCGCCGTTGTTGAGGACATAACGGTATTCACAGCAGAATTCGCTGTTGTGGCCGTTCTCACCGCATCGCGGGTCACCTTACGGCTGACAGCACCAGCAAGGCCGCCTTTCAGAAAGCCGCCAAATGGGCCGGAAGTCCCGGTAGATGCACCCCCGGGAGAACTGCTGGCTGAATGGCGCACTCCGCCGCCAAAGGCGCCGGCTACTGCCGCAACGCCACGGGTGGCGATTACGGCTTCTGCCAACATCGAACCTCCAGTCTGGCCCACATTGACGCCCAGACTTGACATGAAACTGTCGATTTTCTGAGATACTTTCAGAAAGCCGATAGCGCACAGGAACCAGATCAACACATTTCCTGTGACCGTTTCTCTGCTTGTAGCGCTGACCTGGGCCTCTACTTCCGCCTCCGTTATCGCAAAGACTGGAACCGAGAGAGCGGTGATAAGCAGAAGTACAAGCACAAAAACGGCAGAAATTCTGATACTTCGTTTCGTGATAAGCCCTCCTCAGATAGAAAGTGGGTTGGCGATGAAAGCGCCGACCATGCTGATGAACAGGCGCAGGCACCAGGCATTCATCAGCAGCAGGAACAGTTGCCCCCCGAACATACGGCACCAGCTTTTGAAGATGTTGGAAGTAGACTGGGACGCCCCCATGGCGAAAGCAATCGGCGCAGTGAAAACAAGTACGCCCAGCAGAACATAACGCTCTGCCGCCTCTAACAGCAGTTTCAGATAGTTCCATGCCAAGATCAGGGTCAGGATCAGCACAATAAGGGCTACCGCCCCATTTGCCACCACGCCGATGATGGTGAGCATCACAGAATTGAAACTGGCAAAGTCCAGGCTGGGAAGTGCGGAGGACAGGATCCAGTTGTACGGGGTGCCGCCGATTTGAAGGGCGGTGTTGACGATCTCGTCCGCGTACCAGGCAAGAGCGATAAACAGGATCGAGCGGATACTCAGTTTGACTGGGTCCTCCGCCTCGGAACCCAGGCCCAATCCGAAATTACGAAAGAGATTCCAGACCCATAACAACAGGATCAGTCCAATGGCAAGCGCCACAAAAATGTCATACATTGTAGCGGCTGCAGGGAAATACCGCAGAAACACGGTCATGTCACAGCCCAGGGCGCCCAAAACTGATGTGTTAATCAAATCCAGGCCGTGCATGATCTGTTCAGCGATCCACTCTACGATGCCGTCTAAGATGCCCATAAGCGGTTACGGCGTCCACTGTCCGCCGGAGAAGAACGGCGTGACGTAACTCATAATGAACCCCAGCCCGTTCAGCACGGCCCATGTAATGACGATGCGCTTGAGCCAGGCGCGGGATTCGTCCACCGTCCGACCGGAGCGGGAGAAGTTCATCATCAGCAGGGCCACTGACGCGGTGACGATGGCGGCGATGGTGGAAATCGTCAGGATCTGTTTGTAGACGTCCTGCATGACCTCAGAAGCCTTCTCCCAGATGGTGGCCGCTGAGGCCGGCTGAACAAGAAACGTGGAGAGGCAGGTACAGAGATATGCCATGTAGAGGGCACGGCAGGGACTGATCCTTCGCCGCCTCCTCTGTTGGACCGGGGTATTTTTCTGCTTCAAGTAGCAAACCTCCTTTACTGATTTTGTCCTCCTGGAAAAAGAAACAGCGCCCGGCGAGCCGGACGCTGTTTCCCGGGCCATAGGAAGGCAGAAAAAAAGACGCCGTAAAGGCGTCCTCCCATGGCCGTTTTCAGTTGAGGTACAGTTTTGAGCATGGTCAGTTTACCACATTAGGATTGACCTATCAATAGCAATTCAACGCCATTATCCTGCCGATTCTGTGCCATGTTTGCGCCAAAAAATAATTGCAAAAGTTCTATCCGGTCGGGACACGCCAGTAAATTTAAGGTCCATCAGAACAATGTTTCGCTGTCCATGCCACCATTCTGATAAGTCGGCCACCCTGACAGACCAGCGCCCTTCTTTTTCCGAGACAACACAATAAGGACATACTCTTGGGCAGCCACGGCTCAAAAAGCTGTAGGCGGTATCCTTGGTCAGTTCCGGGTAAAGGGAATAGTCCGGATAGATCCGCTCCACTGCCTCTGGCAGCCTATTCTCCAGCCCATATCCGGTGCCGCCCTGGACGATCTCCTTTGCATTTAAAGGCAATGGCATATCTGGAGTGTAGGTGCTGTCAAACACCTTGCTCATATACACCCGGTCGTACTGGCCGAGGCCCCACCACCATTCCACATCATCCCCCTTGGTCTTGTGCCAGGCGGAGAGTTTCATCAATGCAAGATTGGGATAGTGCCGGCTGTCCACATCAATCAGACCAACCTTCATTTGCGTCCACCACCTAATGAGTTGTTTGGGAAAAACTGCTGGAGAATTTTCAAGCTGTCCTGGGCTGTATAGCCCCATAGGACGGAACTCAGCGCCTCAACCGCCGCCTTCCGTTTCCGGTAGTATGTACGGAAACTGATGTCCCGGATATGAGGGCGGAGCTGTTCGATGATTTCTTCCACATTTTTAAGTTGTTGGGGGGAAAGGAACGAATAATACAGCAGCCAGTAGTAGTCCTCGCCATATTTGTGATGGGTACGGAGCAGTTCAATGGAGTTGTTGACCAGGGTGAGCATTTTGTTGCTGCGCTCAATGCAGCGAGCGTGATTCTCCAGTTCAGTACCACCCAAGTCAGCGCCAGCCAGATAGACAGATTCCAAAAAATCCTCTATGTTGCTGCCGTACTCGATTTGGAACTGATTTTTCATCTGCTGGACGGACAACTCCAGGCTCCATACCACATCGCGGTATTTTTTCAGCAACCGCCAGGTATCATGATAGCGGGGGTCTTCCGTCACATCCTGCTTGATTATTTTTTTCGGCATTGTTCAACTCTCCTTTGCTTTGTTCGGAATCGGAGCGGTGCTATCAGTAGCCTGCCGCCGCGTCCTGGGCCATGTCGTGACTGACCAGGGAAGTATAGTGCTGGCTGATGGTGATGGGGGCGTTGTAGAGCGCCGAGAGTGTGTACGCCTTGATGTTGCCTACAAGCGTTGTATTCTTGCTCAGGCAGTCCATGACATAGGCGATATGCTCCTTGTCCAGTTTGAGCAGGCGGCTCTTCACCAGATCCCTTGGCATATCCTCCTGATTGACCCGGATATACTCACGGCGGCTGCAGCAGGTCTCAACAATGAGTTCCACATAGCCGTCTATCAACTCCTGATCGTAGGGGTGCTCCTCCAGAAGGCGCTCATAGTCGATATTCTCTTTGACCAGTTCTCTGCACTGTTCTATCTCATCCATCATCAATCGTCGCTGGCACCAGCCACCGTTTTTGGGCTGTGGGGGCAGAGGGGGATAGATAGACTCAGTATCACTCCATTCAGTATCTTTCTTATCAGTATTATTAGGGTCGGAAATTCCGCAGTCTGCACTTCGGCTATGCAGAAGTCTTGACTTCGCCATTTCAGAAGTCTGGGTAGCAGCCGGCGGGTCAGACTTCGGTTTTTCAGAAGTCAAGGGTACGTCCCCGGGAATGATAAAATTTTTGACATAGATTTTAGTGGGCTTGCCCTGACCCTGCTTCTTACGCTCAATCAGTCCGATTCCTCGATCCCGGTCCAACTCCTGAAACAGCTTTACCAGTTTATCTTTGCCAAAGCCCAGAAACTCGATGGCCTCCTCCAGCGTGAAGTAGATATAAACCCTCCCATCGGCGTCCAGCCAGCCGCTGCGAATGGACAGGCTCATGCGGTCCAGCAGAAGACCGTAGAGCACTTTAGCCTCTACGGACACGGACTTGTATCGCTGATCTGTAAACAGCACCTTGGGGATACGGTAGAAGGTGAACTGCTCCGCATCGTTTCCATAGAAATAATCTAATTCCAACGGCCTCATGGCAGCCTCCTGAAAAAACAAAATAAGCGCCCCCAGTGACGAAAAAATCGTCACTGGGGGCGCCTCTCAACTTCTCAAAAGTAAAAATAAACGCAAAAAAGCCGGCCTGCAAGTGAATCGTCACCCGCAGGCCGGCTTACTCGGTAACGCGGCAATGCCGCGATGTTCGACAGTTTTATCAACCTCCCCATGTCGAATTTTTGCTGTAATGTCAGGACTAAATCAGCGCAACTCCTTGCGGCACAAGGGCTTGCCGACTTAGTCCTATTATAACAGAGGCATCGTG
>PPYE01157926.1_pt1 | contig 64916 bp, 65 predicted proteins | sample 1559881 | NCBI WGS metagenome assembly PPYE01 (sample SAMN08240022, study PRJNA423297) | Human gut metagenome, whole genome shotgun sequencing project. | reverse complement strand
TTTATGATGCGATTTGCAGGAAAAAACAGCTTTTTCCAACTTCGCGCTCGGGATTTCTCATTCTACATGAATGCTTACAATATCCTTGCCGTTTCCGCAGGTGCTATCCCACCGGGACAAAGGGCGGCGGCTCCTCTCTCGGGCCGTTCACAGCGTATACGGCCCGCAGGATCTCATCCCGGCGCACCGCGGCCTCCTGCTCCGGCAGCTCCAGCCAAACGGCGTGCAGGTCGTATGGCCCGTAACGGAAATGTCCCATCACCGCGCCCCGTATCACGCCGTCCACCAAAAGATACTGCGTTACCTCGCTGCCCTTTTCCGGGCTTTTGTAGCGCTCCTTTCGTGCGCTTTCCCCACAGCGGACCAGCGGGTCGTTCCGGTGCAGCGCCAGCACGCCGCGCAGCGGCTCAAAGGCCTGCGCCTGCAGAAGCGGCACATCCTGCGCGGGCAGATAGCCCTCCCGCCAGCGAACCAGGATGCCCTGCCGCGCCAGCTCTTCCATCGCCGCGGCAACGTCCCTTGCGGGAAGGCCGTAAAAATCCTTTGCATCTGCCGCCGTCAGGTACACCTGCCGGTGCGCAAGCCGCGGCAGCACCCGCAGCAGGGCTTCGGCGCGGGAGATGCGCGCCGGGTCCACATCCGGGAACATCTCGTCAAACAGGTACCAGCCCCGGTCCCATTCGCCGTCGAACTGGTCCTCAAACACAAGAAAGGCTTCCTGCAGCCGGTGCAGCGCGGGCGTGATCTGCTTCACCAGCAGGCCCGTCATCCGTTTCATCGCTTCGATGTTCAGCGGGCCTTCCCGCCCGATCAGCTCCCGCAGCAGCTCCGAATGCTCCGTGGGCTTATAGGGCCTGCGGTACAGGCCGGCAAACAGCTCCATCTGTGCCGCCTCCACAAACCCGATGTTCCCGTTCTGGAACCGCCCTTTCACCAGAATGCGCTGCCGCTGGCGCCGGCCGTTGTATTCCACGTCGTCAAAATCCGCGCGCTCCACCAGGCACGGCGGCTGCCCGAACCCGTACCAGTGTACGTTCAGCCCCGGCGAAAGGTCCCGGTACAGCGCATCGTACTCTGCCACGCCCGCGCGCCGCGTCAGGCAATGGCGCCGCATGCGCAGCGCCGTAACGTTTTCCATTGTCAGCATCCTGCCGCCTCCCCTGTTCCGCCGCCCGTGCGGCGCTTCTGTTCCATGCTATCACAGGGAACCCGACAGCTGTATGTCATGTCGGTCCCACAGCACGCCGCACATGCAAAGCGCCCCGCGCAGAGCCACAGCGCCTCCGCGCGGGGCTCCGCCCGCTTTTACTTATTCTGGATGGCGTCCACCGCGTTGATGACAGCCGCGCGCATACCGCCGCGCTCCAGCTCCGCCACGCCCACAATGGTCGTGCCGCCGGGCGAGCACACCGCGTCCTTCATCGCGCCCGGGTGGGCGCCCGTTTCCACCTGCATGCGGCCCGTGCCCGCCACCATCTGGCCGGCAAGGCGGTAGGCCATGGCCCGCGGCAGGCCGTGCTTTACGCCCGCGTCGCCCAGCGCCTCGATGAACATGCTCACAAACGCCGGGCCGCAGCCGCTCAGTGTGCCTGCAATGCCCAGCAGGCGGCTCTCCACGGGCTGCACCAGCCCCAAATGGCCGAACAGCTCCTGCACCAGCACGTATTCCTCTGGCGTAAGGGAATGCTTTTCCTCCAGCAGGAACACGCCCGCGCACACGCGCACCGGCGTGTTTGGCATGGTGCTCAAATGGCGCGTTCCGGGCAGCAGCGCCTCGTACCGCTCGAAGGGCCAGCCCGCCGCCACGGAAACGACTGCCTTATCCGCAAGCTGCCCGCGCACGGGCGAAAGCACCTCCTCGATCAGGTGCGGCTTTACGGCCACGATGACCACATCTGCGGCCTCCGCCACCTCCCGGGCGTCCCGGCAGGGACGCATGCCCCGGGGCTGCGTTGCGGCGCACAGCTTGTCCCAATCCTTCGCACAGGCGCAGATCTGCTCCGGCTCCAGTGCCTTTGAACGCAGCAGCCCCTCGGCAATGGCCTGCGCCATATTGCCGAACCCGATAAATCCCAGCTTCATATCCTTTCTTTCCATCCTTGGTCTTCCCCACTTTCCAATTTTTTCTGAACAGCCCGGCCCTCAGCTGGGCAGGCCGTCGAACGGGTCCTCCGGCTTAGGCAGCGGCCCGCTGCCCGCAAAGTGGCGGCGCGCCATCCGCAGCGCGACGCCGCCCAGCATCACCAGCTGCACCAGCTGGGCCAGAACGGCTGCATAGGTGGTGCCTTGCAGCTCCCACCGGGCGATGCACGGCCCGCTGGCCAGCGCGGAGACGGCAATGGCGCACACGTTTGCCACAATCAGCCCCTTCATACAGCGCATCACCGTCAGCACCATGCTGTAAAAAAGCACCAGCGCCGTCAAAATGGCGGACACGACCATAGGCCCCAGCAGGTACTGGTAATCGGCCAGGCCGGGCGAGACGAACGTCGCCAGCCCCCAGCGTCCCAGAAAATGCGCCACAGCCAGGCCCAGGGGCAGCAGCGCCAGCACAATGCCCTGCACGGCGAACACCGCCTTGAAAAAGCCCTTTTTGTCCCGCCTGGCATAGCTGTCCGCAAACACGGTGATGAACGGATTGAACAGGTAAGTCGCCCCCACCTGCAGCAGCACGACGGGCTGCGTGACGGGGCCGTAAATGCCCAGCGCCGTCTCCCCCATCCGGCTGCTGAGCGCCAATTTGGGGATGGAGGCCGTGGTGGTGTTCAAAAAGCTGTACACCGCCAGCGGCAGGCACTCCCACAGCAGCGCGGCCACGCGGGCGTTCTGCGGCTGCTCCGGCGCATAAAAAGCCCGCGCCTGCGGCAGAGAATAAACGAAAAACACCACAAGGCTCGCGCCCAGCATCAACGCAAGGGTCAAAACGATATCCTGGGTGAGCCACAGCGTCAGTGTAAAGGATGCCAGCGTCACCGCGCCGCGCACCGCATAGGTCTTGCCCACGATGTCCAGCCGCCCGCTGCGCTGGTCGATGGCGTTGTAGATATCGGTAAGGGATTCCACCATGCGGTAGCCCAGGAACAGCAATACGCAGACGCTCTGCTGGGCGCTGTATGGGTTTTCGCCCGTCAGGGCGCTCACCGCTACGAAGCCGATGCACAGCGCCACAGCCAGCGCACAGGTCCATACACGGCTGCGGATGTAGGTGCTTGCGCCGTACTTACCCCGGATGTCCGACACCTGAAAGCTGTACATGCCGTAGGATGCGATGGACAGAAAAATGCCCGTGGCCGTAAGCGCCGTATTGTACACGCCGGAAACCTGCTCCCCGGCCAGGCGCACCACCAGGATACCGCACAGGAACTGGCACAGCATATAGGTGAGCTGTCCGAATGTATTCCACAAAAAATTCCGTCTCAAGGTCTGGGCGTCCTGCAAAGCGCGGCGCCTCCTTTTCACTTATTTTCCCGCACCTTTCCGCGCGGCGGCGGGCGGCAGCCGGGCTAACAAAAATAGTATACCACCCGAACGGCAAAAAAGAAAGACGGGCCAAAGCCCGCCTCTCCTGCACAGCTATTTCGCCGTGACCTGCAGACGTGTCAGCGCGCGCTTCAGGCGCGCCTGTGCCAATTCCAGCTCGCGCTGGTCCTTGGCCTTTTCAATCAGCTGCTCCGCGCGCTCCTTCGCGCGCTGGGCGCGGTCCGCGTCGATATCCTCTGCCCACTCAAAGGTGGTGGCCACAAGGCGCACATTGTCTTTCGTCACTGCCAGCATCCCCCCCGCGCAGGCCGCGCGGCGGCGCTTGCCGTCAATGGTCACCCGTGCCTCACCCGTGCCCAGCGCCGTTACATAGGGCGAATGCCGGGCCAGGATGCACACGTCGCCGTCAATGGCCCGCACGATGAGCTTTTCCGCCTCGCCGTCGAAAAAACCGCCGTCCGGCGTCACGATTTGAAGATGAAAGGTTGACATGGCGTCTCCCCCTTACAGCGTTTTTGCCTTCTCCAGCACGTCGTCGATCGTGCCGGCGAAGAGGAACGCGGATTCCGGCAGATCGTCGTGCTTGCCCTCGATGATCTCCTTAAAGCCGCGGATGGTCTCCTTGAGCGGCACATATTTGCCCTGCATGCCCGTGAATTGTTCGGCCACGCTGAACGGCTGGGACAAAAAGCGCTGTATCTTGCGCGCGCGGGAGACTGTGAGCTTATCCTCCTCGGACAACTCATCCATACCCATGATGGCGATGATGTCCTGCAATTCCTTATACCGCTGCAGGATGCGCTGCACGTCGCGCGCCACCTCGTAGTGTTCGCGGCCCACCACGTCCGGCGTCAGGATGCGGGAGTTGGACTCCAGCGGGTCCACAGCCGGATAAATGCCCAGGCTGGAAATGCTGCGCGACAGCACTGTCGTCGCGTCCAGATGGGCGAAGGTGGTGGCCGGCGCGGGGTCCGTCAGGTCATCGGCCGGCACATACACGGCCTGTACGGAAGTAATGGAGCCCTTTTTCGTGGAGGTGATGCGTTCCTGCAGGGCGCCCATTTCCGTGGCCAGCGTGGGCTGGTAACCCACGGCGCTGGGCATACGGCCCAGCAGGGCGGAAACCTCGGAACCCGCCTGGGTAAAGCGGAAAATATTGTCGATGAACAGCAGCACGTCCTGGTTTTCCCGGTCGCGGAAATATTCGGCCATCGTCAGGCCCGAAAGGCCCACGCGCATACGCGCTCCCGGCGGCTCGTTCATCTGGCCGTACACCAGCGCCGTTTTGGAAAGCACGCCGCTCTCCTTCATCTCGTTGTACAGGTCGTTGCCCTCGCGGGTGCGCTCGCCCACGCCTGTGAATACCGAAAGGCCGCCGTGCTCCTTGGCAACGTTGTTGATCAGTTCCATGATCAGCACGGTCTTTCCCACGCCCGCGCCGCCGAACAGGCCGATCTTGCCGCCCTTGGCGTAGGGGGCGATGAGGTCCACGACCTTGATGCCTGTTTCCAAAATCTCGGTGGTGGATTCCTGCTCGTCATAAGCGGGCGGCTGGCGGTGGATGGGCCAGCGCTCCTGAGCCTCCGGCGCGGGAAGATTGTCCACAGGGTCTCCCAGCAGATTGAAGATGCGGCCCAGGCATTGATCGCCCACGGGCACCGTGATGGGGCTGCCCGTATCCACGGCTTTCGCGCCGCGCACAAGGCCGTCGGTGCTGGACATGGCGATGCAGCGCACAACATCGTCGCCGATGTGCTGCGCCACCTCCAGCGTGATGGTGTCGGCCCCGTTCTCCACCGTGATGGCATTCAGCAGGCCCGGCAGATGCCCGTCGGGGAATTTGATGTCCAGCACAGGCCCGATGATCTGGGTGACTGTGCCGATATTCTGATTGCTCATTGGCTTGTCTCCTTTGAATAGGATGAAAACAGCTTTCGGCTGTGTGCGCCTGCGCTTCGCGCGGCCCCCTGCGAGGGCAGGCTTGAAATACCTGCAGGGCGTTTCCGGATGTGCGGAGCATACGCCAAAAAACGGGAAGCACCCGTTTTTCAGGCGTGGGACGCGGGGCGTCCATTGAGGACTGTTCTCGTCGCTTCGCTCCTCGAACGGCTAAGGCACCCGCTTGGCGCTCCGGCGCATCCGGCGCGCTACCCGCGCGCCTCTGTGCGCCTGCGCTTCGCGCGGCCCCCTGCGGGGGGTAGGCTTGAATCGCCCTGCTGGCGTTTCAAGCCAAGTGTCTCATGCCTCCGCACCGGCCACGATCTCCGTGATCTCCTGCGTGATGGCGCCTTGCCGCGCACGGTTGTATTTCAGTGAAAGGTCCTCGATCATGTCGCCCGCGTTTTTGCTGGCCGCATCCATCGCAGTACGCCGCGCCCCCTGTTCGCTGGCCACGCTCTCCGCTATAGCCCCCCACAAAAGGCCGCCCACATATTCCGGAACGATCGCGTCGTATACCGCCTCGCTGGACGGCTCGTAGATCGTCAGGCTCTCCGCCGTGTTCTTTGCTTCCCTGCGCTCGTAGCGGATGGGCAGCATTTTCAGCACCGCCGGCTGCTGGCTGAGCATGGACACAAAATTGGTGTATCCCACATACAGCGCGTCAAACGCGCCCTTGCGGAACTGCCCGCAGAGCATCCGTGCGATGGAAAAGCAATCGCCCAGCGAGACGTCCTCGGCCGTGGCATAGGCGTCCGTCACGGTCTCCAGCCCGCGGTGCGCACAATATTCCACAGCCTTTTTGCCGATGGGCAGCACGCACACCACCTTGCCGTCCATATGCTCGGCCACCGTTTTAAACAGGTTGGTATTGTAGCCGCCTGCCAGCCCGCGGTCGCCCGCGATCATGATATAGCAGGTCTTTTTCACTTCGCGCTGCTGCACGAACGGAGAGGAAAAATCCGTGTTGCCGTACGCGATGTCTGTAAGGCATTCATGCAGCGTGGTGAAATAGGGCCGCGTCTCCTCGGCGCGTTCCTTCGCGCGCCGCAGCTTCGAGGACGCCACCAGCTCCATGGCCTTGGTGATCTGCATGGTGCTTTCCACGCTTTTGATGCGCAGCTTGATATCCTTCATGGACGATGCCGCCATGACGCCGTGCCTCCTTCTTCCTTCTTTTTATGCGTGGGATTTGAGGAACGCCGCCGTGAACTCCGCCAGCGCCTTGTCCAGCGCGGCCTTCGTCCCTTCGGAAAGCGCGCCGCTCTCCCGGATGGGCGCCAGCACGTCCGCGTCATGCAGGCTGCTTAGATCCTCGTACAGCTCCTGCTCGTACACAGCGATCTGCTCCACAGGCACGTCCACCAGGTAATCGTTGGTAACAGCATACAGGATGCACACCTGCTGCTCCACAGGCACCGGAGAATTGCGGTCCTGCTTGAGCACCTCCACAATGCGCTCGCCCTGCGCCAGACGGCGCTTGGTATCCGCATCCAGGTCCGACCCGAACTGGGCGAAAGACTGCAGCTCACGGTACTGGGAATACGCCAGCTTCAGCGTGCCCGCCACCTTTTTCATTGCCTTGATCTGCGCGTTGCCGCCCACGCGGGACACCGAAATGCCCGGGTTGACGGCAGGCATCACGCCCGCGTGGAACAGCTCTGTTTCCAAAAAGATCTGGCCGTCCGTAATGGAGATGACGTTCGTGGGGATGTAGGCCGAAACGTCGCCGGCCTGCGTCTCGATGATGGGCAGCGCCGTCAAACTGCCGCCGCCGTATTCGGGGGCCAGGCGTGCCGCACGCTCCAGCAGACGGCTGTGCAGGTAAAACACGTCGCCTGGATACGCCTCGCGGCCGGGCGGACGCCGGATGAGCAGAGAAAGCGCGCGGTAGGCCACCGCATGCTTGGAAAGGTCGTCGTAGATGATCAGGACGTCCCTGCCCTTGTCCATAAAATATTCGCCCATAGCGCAGCCCGCGTAGGGCGCGATATACTGCACCGGGGCCAGCTCGCTGGCTGAGGCCGAGACCACGATGGTGTAGTCCATTGCGCCGGCCACAGTGAGCGTTTCCACCAGCTGAGCCACCGTCGAGCGCTTCTGGCCGATGGCAACGTAGATACACACCACGTCCTTGCCCTTCTGGTTGATGATCGTGTCCGTGGCGATGACGGTCTTGCCCGTCTGGCGGTCGCCGATGATCAGCTCACGCTGGCCGCGGCCGATGGGGATCATGCTGTCGATGGCCTTGATGCCCGTCTGCAGCGGCACGCTGACGCTTTTGCGCTCAATGATGCCGGGTGCCTTGCGCTCGATAGGCCACGTTTCGGCTGCGTCAACAGGCCCCTTGCCGTCAATGGGCTGGCCCAGCGCGTTCACCACGCGGCCGATGAGCGCTTCGCCCACCGGCACGCTGACGACGCGGCCCGTGCGCCGGACCGTATCGCCTTCCCTGATGCCCTCGTCGGAGCCCAGCAGCACGATGGCTACACTGTTCTCCTCCAGGTTCAAGGCCATGCCGTATTCGCCGTTCTCAAACTCCACCAGCTCGTTCGCCATGCACTTTTCCAGCCCGTAGGCGCGGGCGATGCCGTCGCCCACAAGAATGACGGTGCCCGTTTCGGCGCATTCGATCCTGCTGTCGTAATTTTTGATCTGGCTTTTAATGATCTTGCTGATATCTTCAGGTTTTAACTGCATAGTCTCACCAACTTTCCAACGTACAGATGTGCAGGCGTCACGCCTGCGTCAGCGCGCGCCGCAGCGCGGCCAGCCGCCCGGCGGCCGTGCCGTCCAACTCCAGCCCCTCGTACCGCAACTTTACACCGCCCAGCACGGACGGGTCCACAGCGGTCTCCAGCAGGATGGTCCTGCCTGTCTTTTGAGCCAGACTGTCGCACAGGGCACGACGCTGCGCCTCATCCAGAGGCACGGCGCTCACGGCCTGCACGGGCAGAATGCCGCGCGCCTCATACAGCAGCGCCTTATACTCCTGCAGGCAGCCCGCAGCCATGCCGAGTGCGGATTTCCCGCACAGTATCTTCAAAAAATTCAGCACATAAACGTGCACGCCCGCGCCGAACGCCTCGTCCAGCATGGCCAGGCGTTCTTCCCGCGGCACCGCGGGGTTCTGCACCAGCTTCAGGTAGCCGGGCGTCTCGCGGAAAGCGTCCGCCGCAAGGGTAAGGCCCTCCAGCACCGCGTCCTCGCAGTGCTCCTCGGCGGCAAGTGCGTACAGCGCGCCGCCGTATTCCTTTTCGGCTGCCGTCATGACGCGTCACCCACACGGCTGATGAAGTCGTCGATCAGTTCCTTGTGCGTTTCGGGATCGATCTCCTTCTCCACAACGCGGCCCGCAATGTCCAGGGCAAGCTCGGAAATATCGTTTTTCAACTCTCCGGCAGCCTTGCGGCGTTCGCTCTCGATCTCGGCGTCCGCCTTGCTCTTGAGCGCGGCCGCCTCGGCGCGCGCCGCGCTCACAAGCTCCTCGCCGCGCGCATTGGCGCGTGCCGTGGCGCTTTTCACGATCTCCGCCGCCTCTTCCTTTGCGCTGGCAAGGCGTGTCTCGTATTCCTCTTTCATTGCCTGTGCGTCGCCCTCGGCCTTTTCAGCCTCGGTGTAGGACGCTTCGATCTCCTCTTTACGCTTGGCAAGGATCTGCTGCACGGGCTTGAACAGAAAATGCTTCACGCCCGCCGTCAGGATAAGCAGGTTGCAGATCTGGAAAATGAACGTCCACGGGGCGAGGGTGACGAGGTCCTGAAATTGTTTCATTCTGTCTCCTCCTTTTGGCGGCGCGGCCTGAACGCCCGCCGCCGGTGCCCGCGGCTTACAGCAGGCCCATGAAGATGCCGGGAGCCACGAAGATGAGCAGCAGGCCCGTTACGAAGCCATAAATACCGGTCGTCTCCGCAATGGCGCAGCCAAGCAGCATGGTGGATGTCACGTCGCCCTTGCACTCGGGCTGGCGGCCGATGGCCTCGCAGGCCTTGCCGACGGCGTAGCCTTCGCCGATGCCGGGGCCGATGCCCGCGATGAGGGCGAGGCCGGCGCCCACAGCGCAGCCTGCCAGGATGATTGCTTTTTCCAACATAGAGGTTTCCTCCTACATAAAAATAGTTTGGGTTATTTTCAGCGCCCTTGCACGCAGCGGGCGGCGGAAAAACAAACGGGAGCTTCGCGTCCGTCAGGAATCGTCGGCCGCGTTGGCGATATACAGCGTTGTCAGCATGCAGAAAATGAACGCCTGCATAAAGCTGGAGAACAAATCGAAATACACGCTGAGCACCGCCGGCACGCCCACCTGCAGGATGGGGATCGAGCCCAGCAGCTCGCCTGCCGCACCCGGCAGCCACGCAAACAGTGCGTGGGATGCCGTTGCCAGCGCCGCATACACCAGCGCCGTGATGACGCTGCCGGACACGATGTTGCCGAAATGACGGAACGCCATGGAAATGGGCGTCGCCAGCTCGGACAAAATGTTGAACGGCGTAAGCACGAAGATGGGCTGCGTGAAGCCCTTGAGGTAGCCGCCGACGCCGCCCGTGCGGATCTTGGTGTAGGTGATGAGCACGAACACCATCACCGCCCACGCCAGCGTGGTGGAAAGGTCGCTCGTGGGGGGGAACATCCCCACCAGGCTCAGCAGGCTGGAAAACAGCGACGATGCGAAAAGCGCCGCCACGAACGGGCCGTAATATGCGAATTTTTCACCCATATTGCCGTTCACGAAATTCTGCGCGGTCTCCACCAGGAATTCAGCCACCACCTGCCGCCTGCTCACCGCCCGCACCTTCAGGTTCCGGGTGAGGAATATGCTCAGCCCTATGATGATGAGCGTGACCAGCAGGCTGTTGACAATGGTGGCGGTGATGGGGATTCCGCCGAAGATCGGGATGGTAAAATAGATGCGCGCGCCGGTGATATCCACATTCATACCGGCTCATCGCCTCCTTCCTTATTTTTGGGCGGTTTGTACATGCCCAGGATCTGCATTGCAAGAATGGTAAGCCGCGGGAACAGCAGCGGAATCACCGTAGCCACCCACGAAAAGCACGCCAGCTTTACGCCCAGCACCACCACGGCCAGCGTGGCCAGCATGCGCAGGCTGTACGAGAGCTGCAGCACGAGCTTGCCTTTTTTTTCGTTCGGGTCCCCGGCCATTTTCTGCACCGTGAGGCCCAGCAGAAAAAAGTTCAGCACCGCAAAGCCGCCGCCCAGCAGCGTGCCCCACAGCACCGTCAGGTCCCATCTTCCCAGAAGTGCGAACACGCCGTTCATCACCGCCGAAAAGGCCAGCGTGCCCGCGGCGATGTGCAGCGTCTCGCGCTTTGTCGCTTCCTGTATCTTCATAAAAAGTCGATCACATCCAGCTCCGGCCTCCGGGCGCCGCCCGGAACGCCTTGTTTTACGGCCGTACAGCCGCTACTTTTTTCCGTTTTTGCGGCGGAACATTTTCACAAATTCCGCAAAGGTACACGCCGCGGCGCCCAAGCCCAGCACTATGGCCGCGAAATATACCCACGGCCCCAGCGAAAAGCGCCTCGCAAGCCAGCCCGCGCCCAGCAGGCACAGCACCGGCGGCGCCGCCAGCGAAAGGCCCAGCTGCGTCAGCCAGGACAGGTTCTGCAAAACGGAAAACCAGCCTTTTTTCTTCACGCGGCACGCCCCCTCTGCGGCGGGCCTGCGCCGCGCTCCAGCCTTTTGTCAAGCTTTTTGCAAATATCCTTTATGCAAACAGCACCGATATTTATTATATCTGAACACCCACGCAAATACAATCCGTAATCCCGGTGTTCCCCGACAGGCCCCGTATAAATTTTCACAAAAACTTTGTTTGATTTGTTCAGAAACCCTCGAAAAAATCCATATTGCGGAATGCATGACAAAAAATTGTCGATAAGACGCCCTCCGAAAGGTGTCTCCACGCGGGAGAACATCGGGTTTGGACGGACCGGTTGGCGCGCTGCGCATCCAAACCCGCCGAGCCGTGTCCCGGGCGGTAAGGCATATTACCGCCATCGCTGCACGAACGGACCGTTTGCTCAAAGGCTTCACGGAAGCCTTTGCCGCCTTCGGCGGCCGCAAAAAGGAAAATTGCCGCAGGCCGCCTCAAATTTCTGTTTTTTTCGCGCCGCACGCCTTGCCTTGCACATGGGTTAATGGTATCCTATATAAGATATTGGGATTTTCCGGAACAGGGCCAGTATACCATCGGGGACGCGGGGCGGGCAATAGACAAACCCATTTGTTTGTGTATAAAAACAGACAATTCCGCCTGAATGTATAAGCGCATGCTCCGGAAAAGAATACGCAGGAAGAGGGAGCATAACAGTGGAAGCAGGATTTGACAACAGCCTTTATATCCACAAGCAGACGGAGCATATCCGCCAGCGCATTGCGCAGTGGGGCGGCAAGCTGTACCTGGAGTTCGGCGGCAAGCTTTTTGATGATTACCACGCGGCCCGGGTGCTGCCGGGGTTCGACCCCAACGGCAAGATTCGCCTGCTGTACGAGATGCGCGAACAGGCCGAGATCATCTTCACCGTCTCGGCGGGAGACATTGAAAAGACAAAAATGCGCGCGGATCTCGGCATCAGCTATGATATGGAGGTGCTGCGTCTCATCGACGACATCACGCACATGGGCATCCGCGTGAACAGCGTGGTCATCACGCAGTACACCGGCCAGGCGGCAGCCGACGGCTTCGCCAAAAAGCTGACGATGCGCGGCGTGAAAAACTACATCCACCGCCCCATCAAGGGCTATCCCACGGACATCGCCTATATCTGCAGCGACGAAGGCTACGGCGCGAACCCCTACATCGAAACCTCCAGGCCTCTCGTGGTGGTGACGGCCCCCGGCCCCGGCTCCGGCAAGCTGGCCACCTGCCTCTCGCAGGTGTATCACGAAATCCGCCAGGGCCGCGTGGCGGGCTATGCCAAGTTTGAGACGTTCCCCATCTGGAACCTGCCGCTGAAGCATCCGGTGAACCTGGCCTACGAGGCGGCCACTGCCGACCTCGCGGACGTGAACATGATCGACCCGTTCCATCTGGAGGCCTACGGCGTCACCACCGTCAACTACAACCGGGACGTGGAGGCCTTCCCCATCGTGCGCAACATCCTCTCGCGCATTACAGGGGACGAAAGCGTATACAAATCTCCCACGGATATGGGCGTGAACATGGCGGGCTACGCCATCGTGGACGACGAAGCCGTCCGCGCCGCCGCCAGCCAGGAGATCATCCGCCGTTACTACAAGGCCCTTTGCGACCACAAGCAGGGTAAGGGTTCGCAGGACGCGGTGGACAAAATCAAGCGCATCATGCAGGAGCTTTCCCTCACCACGGCGGACCGTGCGGTGGTTGCGCCCGCTCTTGCCAAAAGCGAAAGCTCCGGCGTGGCCGCCGCGGCCATCCAGCTGCCGGACGGACCGATCGTAACGGGCAAGGCCAGCAACCTGATGAGCGCCTGCTCCTCCTGCGTGCTCAACGCCATCAAGGCCATTGCCGGCATCGACGATTCTCTCACGCTCATCAGCCCCATCATACTGGAGCCGATCCTCAAGCTGAAGATCGACATCCTCGGCAGCCGTTCCAGCGTTTTGAAGGTGGACGACGTGCTCGCGGCGCTCTCCATCACAGCCGCCACCAACACGCTGACGGCCCGCGCCATGGCCGCGCTGCCGAAGCTGCGGGACTGCGAGATGCACAGCACCTGCATGCTGCATTCCGGTGACGAAGGCACACTGCGCAAAATGGGCCTGCGCCTTACCTCCGAGCCGGAATACCCCAGCAAGGACCTGTTTTTCTGAGCAGGCTGACTTTTCAGGAGCGGCAAAGCGGTGCAGAGACGGGGCGCCTCCACGGAAAACACCGGTTTTGGCGCCCAGCGTATTCAAAAAGCCTGGCGATCCTTTGCGGATCGCCAGGCTTTTTCGCGCGCTTACAGCCGCTCCGCGTCCGGCGCGGCCTTCTCTCCCAGATAGTTTCCCCACGCCGCCGCCAGCTTATCCATCGTCCAGGCGGCGTTGGCCGGGCTGGTGCTGGGCAGCTTCACGGCCTCCAGCCCGGGCACGCGGCTGTATTTTTCATACAGCCGGTACGCCGTGGCCCCGTTGCACAAAACGCGCCGGATGGGCGCTTTGCGGGCAAGGCCCGCAATATCCGCGGGCACCACGTCCCGGATGGAAGCATCCGAAGCGCCGGTGATGGTACAGCTTTCAATGGTGTCCCACAGCGCCAGGCCATGGGTGAGGATGAGTGCCTTTTTCTCCGGCACGCTTTGGGGCACGGGCGCTCCCAGAAGCCGCGCCAGCAGCGGCCAGAACCGATTCTGCGGATGGCCGTAAAAAAAGCCCTGCTCCCGGCTTTTGGGGCTGGGCCAGGTTCCCACGATCAGTGTGCGGGAATCCGGACCATATACGGGCGGAAACGCCATTTTTTCTTCCTCCTCTGCGGGCCGGGCCGCCTTTGTGCCGGCCGCGCACAGCGCCCTGCCGCGGGCGTCCGCCCCTGTTTTTTCTCTTTCCTGCGCGGGCGCGTCACTCCAGCAGATATTCCCGAACGGCAGCCGCCGCGCCGTCCAGGGCCGCAGCGGGGGCCACCGCGTCGGCCAGGGGCAGCAGGCTCTGCGCGCCGCCCTCCATTGCCACGGCAAAGCCCGCCGCCTCCAGCAGCTCCGCGTCGTTTTCACCGTCGCCGAAGGCCGCCGTTTCCGCCCAAGAGATACCCAGCCGCTCCAGCAGCCGGCCAACGCCCGCCGCCTTGCCTGCGCCCGCGCGCAGCACGTCGTACCGGCCCGGTGCAAAGGGAATGAACCGCAGGCCCAGATGGCCGTATTTCGCTTCAAAGGCCGCTGCATGGCGCGCGTCCATTGCCGCGCAGGCGCCGAAGGGCATGTCCTGCAAATGGCGCACCTGGTCCTCGCCGTCCCGCAGCACGCTGTCAAAAAAGCCGGACGCAGCGTTCTGCCCGCAGTACTTTTCCACAAAGGCCGCGTATTCCACATACACATAGTATGCGTCGGAAAAAATAAATTCCAGCGGCAGCTCATGGTCCTCGCAGAAATCCACAAGCGCGTACATTTCCTCGGGCGTCATGCGGCTCTGCCACACAGGCCGCCCCGCTGCGTCCGTCACGTCCGCTCCGTTCACCGCCGCGAAATAATCCGGCTTTATCCCGCTGCCCAGCACCCACTGCGCCGTATACCGCGCGCGCCCCGTGGCAATGACGACGGCCACACCGCTTTGCGCCAGCTCCCGCAGCGCCTGCACCGCGGCCTGGCCGGGGCCGGGCGCGCCATAGGGCACCAGCGTGCCGTCAATGTCGAACACAGCCGCTTTGATCTTCATGCAAACCACCCATTCCGCCGCCCGCGGCGGCGCAGATTCCGGCGGAGCTTTCCGCCGCTGCGCCCATCATAACACAAAACGCGCCGCCCGTGCAAACCGCCGGACGGCACGCTGCTTCTGCTTTTCAGGGGGCATCCCTGCCCCGCGGCGGCGCGTCATTCGTAGCGCAGCGCCTCAATGGGGTCCAGCTGGGCCGCTTTGTTCGCCGGATAATAGCCGAAGAACACGCCGATGGCCATGGAGAACGCCACCGCAATGAAAATAACGCCCGCGCTGGGCGCGGCCGCATAGCCCAGCAGATTCGCACCCGCGGCGCCCAGGCCCAGGCCCGCCAGAATCCCCAGAACGCCCCCGATGAGGCAGATGATGACGGATTCCACGATGAACTGCACACGGATGCTGCCGTTCGTCGCGCCCAGCGCCTTGCGGGTGCCGATCTCCCGTGTGCGCTCGGTGATGGACACCAGCATGATATTTATTACGCCGATGCCCCCCACCAGCAGGCTGATGCCCGCGATGACCGCGATGGCCAGGCTGATGGTGGAGAGCATCTCCGTCATGCTCTCCATCAGGCTCTCCATGCTGGAGGCCGTGGCCGTATAGGAGGTATTGCGCGTGTAATAGCCGGCGAAGAAATTTTCCGTCTGCGTCAGAAATGCGCTGGTGTCCACGCCTGTGGCCGCCACCACCGTGAAGCTCTGGTAGCCGTCGTCCGCATGGGACATGGCTTTGGCCGTGGAGATGGGCAGGTACATGTCCGTGGTGGGGGTGGCGTCTGTGGATTCCAGCACGAGCCCGTTGCTCTCATACGGGTACACCCCCACGATATAAAATGTGTATACCTTGGTGCCGTAGGTGAGCTGGAACGCCTGGCCGATGGCCTCCTGCCCTGGAAACAGCGTTTCGGCAAACACGTCGCTCACAACGGCCACCGTGCGGGCTTTTTCCTCGTCCTCCTCCGTGAAGAAGCGCCCGCGGGACAGCTCCACGCTGTTGGCGGCGGCATATTCGGTGTTCACGCCCGTGGCGTTCACGCCGGCTTCGTCCGCGTTTGTGCTTACCGTATAGCTGCCAAGGCTCTGTGTCAGGCTGACAGCGTAGATGCTGCCGCCGTAAAGCGCGCGGTAATCCGCCAGCATCTCGTCCGTCAGCAGGTCCTCCGCGCCGGGAGTGGTTGGGCGGAACATGCGCGTCTGCGCACCCTCGGTGTAATCGCTGTCGCTTTTTTGCGTCAGGCTGACGGTGATGTTGTTCGCGCCCATGCTCTGCATGCTGGTGGTGATGGAGTTCGTCATGCTGCCCGCCACCGTCATGATAGCGATGACCGAGCCGATGCCGATGATGATGCCCAGCATCGTGAGCAGCGCGCGCATCTTGTTGGCCCGCAGGCCGTTGAGGGCAAGCTGGATGTTTTCAAACAGCAGCATCCGCAGCGCCTCCTCCCCTGCGCACGCCCGTGACGCGGCCGTCCTTGATGGTGACGATGCGCTGGCATTCGCCGGCAAGCTCCGGGCTGTGGGTAATGAGCACGATGGTCTTTCCCTGCTCCCGGTGCAGCCGGTGGAACAGATCCATCACCAGGCGCCCTGTGGCGGAATCCAGCGCGCCCGTCGGCTCGTCGGCCAGCAGGATGGCGGGGTCGTTGGCCATGGCGCGCGCAATGGCCACGCGCTGCTTCTGCCCGCCGGAAAGCTGGCTGGGCGCATGGCCCGCGCGGTCGCCCATTTCCACCATATCCAGCAGCGCGCGGGCGCGCTGTGTGCGTGCCGTGCCGCGCACGCCGTTGTACATCATGGGCAGCGCCACGTTCTTCAGCGCGCTGGTGCGGGGCACCAGGTTGAACGTCTGGAATACAAACCCGATCTTCCGGCAGCGGATGCGGGAGAGCTGCTTGTCGCGCAGTGTGCCGACATCCACGCCGTCCAGCACATAGGTGCCCTCAGTGGGGCGGTCCAGCGCGCCGATGATGTTCATCAGCGTGGATTTGCCCGAACCCGACGCGCCCACGATGGCCACAAATTCGCCTTTGCGCACCGTCAGGTCAATGCCGTGCAGCACCTCCAGCTCCTCACCCGTGCCGATGGGGAACCGCTTGACGATGCCGTGCATGTCGATGATGGGAGCATCCATATCACATCCCTCCCGGGCCGCCGCTGGGCATGCCGCCGCCACCGCCACCGGGCATATCGCCGCCCGGCATGCCGCCGCCCATGTCCATGCTGAACATGGCGTTTTCCCCGCTCTGCTGCGCGTCGTCCGCGCCCGCGGCGGCCGTGGCCGTATCATTGGCGCTCGTCTTTACCTCCATCCCGTCGGAAAGCCCTTCGCCGGAGATCTCAATATAATAATCCGTTTCCATGCCCGTTTCCACAGGGATGGCCGTGAATTCCGTTTCGCCTCCGCTGCGGGCGTAAACCACGCTGCCGCCGTTTTCGTCCGTGCCCACCGCATCGTAAGGAACGGCATAGACGTCCGTCACCTGGGAAAGGATGATCTCCACCTTCGCGGAAAGGCCGATGAGCAGGCCGCTGTCCTTCCCGGTTACGGTCACCTCGGCCCCGAAGCCAGAGCTGCCGGTACCGCCCTGCGTACTGCCTGTGGAGCCGGAGGTGAGCGAAAGCTGGGACACCGTGCCCGCGATCTCCGTGTCTCCGGTGGCGTCGCTTTTGATGATGGCCTGCTGGCCCACAGCCACGCTTTTGATATCGTCCTCGTCAATGGTAATGGACACCTTCAAATCGTCGGTGTTCTGGATGACCGCCAACGCCGTGTTGGAGGTACCGCCGCCCGCGGCCGAGCCAACCGTCGCGTTCAGCGTAGTGATGGTGCCGGACGCACCTGCGGTGATGGTGCAGTCCGCGATCTGCTCCTCCAGCTCCTCGATCTCATCGCTGGTGCCCGCGTTTTCCAGATTTTCGGCCGCAGTCTCCATGTTTTCCTTAATTGGGTAAGCGATAGAAACAGCCTCAATGGAAACCTTTAGGCAGGTTGTTCATATTCTTCTTGTTTACCCCATTGAACGCTAACTGATATGGCGCAGCGATAAGTGCAAAATTCTTCAAATAAAAGCCAGACAAAAGAGCCACGGTTTATTGCCGCCTTTCAGTATGGCGTGTTGCAGCTTTGTTCCGTCAGAGTTCTGCAATCATATCTCTTTCTTTTGGGCGAAACTTTTCCGCCTTATCCCAACGGATAAGCTACTTGCACCACAGGATATCACCGGGGATGGCGCTTGATGCCGTTTTATGAGCAGCTATGCGAAAAGACGCTTTTTGCTGTTTCCCTCCGGCGGGCCGCTGCCCGCTCACAGCACCTCGTATACGTTTGCCTCATAGGGGCGCAGCACGGGCGCTTCCTCGGCATAATTACCGATTCGCTTTGCCTGTGCGCCGGAGAGCGGCGCCGGGCGCGGCGTCTGGTGGGCCGTCAGGTTGCATTCCACATAAAATTTTCTGCCGTCCAGCACACGGAAATAGCAGAACACATCCGCATGCCTTTTCGTCTTTAAAAACACGGGACGGAACGCGCCGTATACCAGCGCCGGGTTTTCCCGCCGCAGCGCGATCAGCTTCTTATAATAATGGAACACCGAATCCGGGTCCCGCATCTCGTCGGCGGCATTGCACGTCTGCCAGCCGTCCGCCATGCGCAGCCAGGGCGTTCCTGCGGTAAAGCCGCCGTTGGGCCCCGCGTTCCATGGCATGGGCGCGCGGGCATGGTCCCGCGTGCCGGCCAGGATGCGCTTCCACGCTTCCTCCGACGGCATTTTGCCGCACAGCTCCTGGTACAGGTTGCGGCTCTCCACGTCGTTGATCTCGTCGATGGATGCAAAATCCACATTGGCAAGGCCCAGCTCCTGCCCCTGATAGATGAACGGAGTGCCCTTGAGCGTGAGCTGAAGCGTCGCCAGCAGCTTTGCCAGCGGCGCGCGCACAGCCGGGTCCGGATTCACTTTGCTCACCATGCGCGGGTTGTCGTGGTTTTCAAAAAACAGGCTCATCCAGCAGTTGTCACCGTAATTCTGCTGCCAGTCCAACAGGTATTTTTTCAGGTAGTGCAGGTCGTACCGGTAATCGTCAAAGCGGGTCTTGCCCGGGTTCTCCAGCGCGTCGAAGTTGAACACCATGTCCAGCTCCGCGCGGCTCTCCGCGGTGAGCATTTTGGACATCTGCATGCCCAGGCCCGCCGTCTCGCCCACAGTGACGGCGTCGTAACGGCCAAAGCTCTCCCGCCGCATCTCTGCCAGATATTCGTGCAGGCGCGGGCCGTAAAAATAATGCTCGATGCCCCGCAGGCCGATGGCTCCCGCCAACGCCTCGCTGCCGTCAGCCAGGCCGTCCTTAGAGATCAGGTTGATGACGTCCATGCGGAAACCGTCCACGCCCTTGGCCAGCCACCAGTCGATCATGTCATAGACCTCGCGGCGCAGCGCGGGGTTATCCCAGTTCAGGTCCATCTGCTTTTTGCTGAACAGGTGCAGCGCCCATTCGTCCCGTTCGGGATAGTAATTCCACGCGGGGCCGGAAAAAAAGCTCACCCAGTTGTTCGGCTCTTTTCCGTCCCTGCCTTTGTGCCAGATGTAATAGTCCCGGCAGGGACCGTCGGGGTCGCGCAGGGAACTTTGGAACCAGGGGTGCTCGTCGGAGGTGTGGTTCACCACAAGGTCCATGATAAGCTTCATGCCGTTCGCATGTGCCTCAGCCAGCAGGGCGTCGAAATCCTCCATGGTGCCGAACTCGGCCATGATTTTCCGGTAATCCCGGATGTCATAACCGTTGTCGTCGTTGGGGGAATCGTATACGGGCGAGAGCCACAGCAGATTTACGCCCAGTTCCTTCAGATAGGGCAGCTTTTCGCGGATGCCCCGCAGATCGCCCACGCCGTCGCCGTTTGAGTCCGCAAAGCTGCGGGGATAGATCTGGTAGGCCACGGCCTCCTTCCACCATTTGCGGGTGATGCCGCCTGTGGGCGCGGGCGGCGTCTGCGTTTCATGGTTCAGCAGGCCCAGCAGGGAATCCACCAGGCTGTCGTCCAGCCTGCCCGGCGCCAGCTTCTGCAAAGCGCGCAGTGAAAGGCGGCGCACCACAGGGTTGGCGACGGCCTTTTCCGGCAGGCCCGTCTGCAAAAGCAGCGTATGGATGATGTCGTGCCCAATGGGCGTCGCATAGATCTCGCCGATGCGGCTGTCCCGTGTCAACATAAACAAACCTCCTTCGGCGCGGCCGTGCCGCGTGCTTCCAATAAACGCGCGCCTCACCGTGCGAACGTCATCGCAAGGCCGGTGCTCCAGCTTTCGCCAGGCGCAAGGCGCACCGTGTCGGGCTTCTCCTCCCAGATGCCGCTGGCCGTGCGCGCGTCCGGCAAGCCGTGCCACGGCTCGATGCACACATAGCGGACAGGGCCTTTTGCACTCCACATCAGCACATAGGGGTAGCCTTCGATCCCCACGCTCACGCGGCGGCCCGTCTCTTTTTCCACAATGGAAAGGCTCCCGGCCGTCAGCCGGGAAAAGCAGGTGCTGTCGTGGTCGAACATGCCGTCATGCAGCGGAATGTCTGTCTCACTTTCAAAATAAACACGGGTCGCGCCCGTCACAAGGCCGTCGTCCTCCCCGGTTTCGATGACGGTGGGCGTCTGCGGCGTATCGAACCGCAGCACGTAATCCTCCGCCTTATGCGCCGCGTCGAACGGGCACAGAAACGCGGGATGGTACCCGAAGGCGAAGGGCATCACCTCGCCGCCGTCGTTCTCCACACGGATGTCGTGGTGCACCGTCACGCCCTCCAGCCGGAAAGTGGAAAACAGCTTGAATGCAAACGGGAATTTTTCCATCGTCAGCACATTTGCCTCCAGGCACAGCGTCACGCTGTCCCCGCTCTGTTCCACCAGCGCGTGCTCCATATCCCGGGCAAAGCCGTGCTGGCCGCCCTCATAGGACACGCCGTTGTGGGTGAACGCGCCGCCCTTCAGCCGCCCGCAGTAGGGGAACAGAATAGGCGCATGCCGGTTCCACACAGCTGGGTCCGCCTGCCAGAGCATTTCCTCGCCCGTTTCCTTTTTCACCACGCTGCACAGCTCAGCGCCCCTGCTCTGCACCCGCACGCACAAAAAATTATTTTCAATCGTAAATTCCATAAACGCCCTCCGTTCGCTCCAAGATTCGGGTCTAAAACCAGTATATCCCAAACAACGGCAAAAAGGAAGAGGGAGCCCGGGTGTCAGCACAGGTTTTCAAAGAATATCCTAAGACAAGAAAGGAGTGTTTGTATGAACTCTGACAAACAAGGCCGCGCCATGTGCGCATGCGGCAGCAGCGGTGCCGCTCCGGGTGCGGAGCCCGCCGCCGCTGCGCCGCAGTGCAGGTGCCGCACCGCACCCCGCGCGCCTTCACCCGCTCAAAACATCACCGCCGCCATCGCCGCGGCGGACCTTACCGGCACAGGCTTTCTGCGCCTGCGCAGCTTCGCCGCCAGCAACGCGCAGCCCGTGCCTGACGTCATCGTCACCATATCCCAGCGTTCCGGCACCGGAATCCCGGACAAAACCGTTACCACCGGTCCCGAGGCATTGTCCGACGACGTTGCCATCGCCTGCCCGCCCCGCTCTTACTCCCTGGACGAAAACAACCGTACCGTCCTGCCCTATGCCGTGGTGGACGTGACCGCCGAGCATGAGGGCTATGACCCCGTGCATGTGGCGGGTGTGCAGGTATTCGACGGCGAGGTAAGCCTTCTGGAACTGCTCATGATTCCTATGGAGGAGGACGAAACGGCCGCCTACACCGTGCGCAGTCTCCCTGAGGATTTCGATATCCCCACGCACAAGCTGTTCGAGGGCGGCGAATCCTCCGGCCCCACCCCGCTGTCTGCCTGCCGCCCGCGCATTCTGGACCAGCCCATCATCCCCGAAAAGATCACGGTGCACCTGGGCCGCCCCTCGGCCAATGTGCAGAACGTGACGGTATCGTTCCGCGATTACATCAAAAACGTCGCCTCCAGCGAGGTATATCCCACCTGGCCGGAGCAGGCCCTGCGGGCCAACATCCACGCTCAGATCAGCCTGGCGCTGAACCGCGTATATACTGAATGGTACCGCAGCAAAGGCTACAATTTTCAAATCACCAGCTCCACCAGCTACGACCAGTACTACGTCCATGGCCGCAACATCTTCGAGGTGATGAGCCGCATTACCGACGACATCTTCAACACCTACGTACGCCGCATCGGTACCATCGACCCCTATTACACCGAGTACTGCGACGGCAAAACCGTATCCTGCCCCGGCATGAAGCAATGGGGCACCGTCACGCTGGCCAATCAGGGACGCAACGCGCTGTCCATCCTGCAATATTACTACGGCAACAATATTGAGATCGTACGCACCAATAACATTCAGGCCATTCCCGAAAGCTATCCCGGCACACCGCTGCGCCTGGGCAGCACAGGCAATGCCGTGCGCACCATTCAGCGCCAGCTCAACCGCATCGCCCGCAACTACCCCTTCTTCGGCACTCTCGAGGTGGACGGCGTGTTCGGCGCCTCTACCGAGGCTGTGGTAAAAAAATTTCAAAAGCAGTTCAGCCTTGCCCAAGACGGGGTTGTCGGCCGGGATACCTGGTACAAGATCAGCTATATTTACGTAGCGGTCAAAAAGCTTGCGGAGCTTTCCAGCGAAGGTGAGGCCGCCACCGGCAACCTTGTAGCCGGCCAATGGCCCGGCACCCTGCTGCGTGTGGGCAGCCGCGGCGACGATGTGGAACAGATCCAGTTCTGGCTCAACGCCGTGGCCGAATTTGTGGACACCATTCCCACCGTCACGGTGGACGGCATCTTCGGCCAGGCCACGGACCGGGCCGTGCGCGCCTTCCAGCAGCATTTCGGCCTGACGGTGGACGGCATCGTGGGACAGGCGACCTGGAACAGCATCTACAACGAATACAGCTCTATCCAGACAGATATCGCCCCGCCCAACGTCGATACTCCGGGCCAGTTCCCCGGCACCACGCTCGCTGTAGGCAGCCGCGGCAACGACGTCAAGCAAATGCAGTTTTATCTGCGCATCATCTCCAACTCCAACAGCGCCATCCCGGCCATCACGGCGGACGGCATCTTCGGCTCCGCCACCGAGCGTGCTGTGCGCGCTTTCCAGCAATTCTACGGGCTTACCGTGGACGGTCTGGTGGGCAAGCTGACCTGGAACAAGATCTACGAGGTGTACACAGGCATCATCAACGGCCTGCTGGCGCCCACCGAACGCCCGGGCACTTACCCCGGTGCGCCTCTGCGCATCGGCTCTACGGGACGGGCGGTCAAGGAAGTGCAGTATTACCTGTACCTGATGAGCGCCTACTACACGGAAATTCCCGTCATCGCCTTTGACGGCATTTACGGCACCGCAACGGCGGAAGCCGTGCGGGCCTATCAGCGCCTGTTCGGCCTGGCGGTGGACGGCGTCGTCGGCCCCGCCACTTGGAACAGCATTTACAACCAGTTCTCCACGCTGCGCAACGTGGACGGCCCGGTGAACCGCTTCCGTGTGTTTGCATACCCGGGCTATGACCTTCAGGAGGGCATGAGCGGCAGTATGGTGCAGTTCGTTCAGTTCATGCTGGCTTACATCGGCTCGTTCTACGACACCATCTCCCCCATCACCGTGCTTGACGGCGAATTTGGCCCCGAAACCAAGGACGCCGTGGAGAGCTTCCAGCGGGAGTTCGCCTTCGCCATCACGGGCATTGTGGATGAACCCACCTGGGCGGCGCTCGTCATCACTTACCTGAGCCTTGCCTCCGACGAAGGCGAAAACGATCTGCCGGAGGGTGAATACCCTGGCTTCGTGCTGGCAATCGGCAGCGCCGGGCCAAGCGTCCGCCGCCTGCAGCGCTACATGAACGGCATCGCCTCCCGCTTCTGCGTGGCCTGGTTCGTGCCCGAAAGCGGTATTTTCGACGAGATTACGCTCAATGCCGTGAAGGAATTCCAGGAGGGCTTCGGCTTGCCTGTGACGGGCCTTGTGGACCGCGCCACCTGGGACGCCATTTACAATTATTACATCATGGAGGAGGAATAGGGCCATGGCCAAGGTCATCGTATACGACGAGTACACCAACCGTCTGTTCACCTATAACCTGTCTGAAAACGACCCGATGCCCTACGCCTACGGCAACACGATGCGCGTGCGCGAGTTCCGCGGCTCATCCAACAGCCCTACGCTTTGGACGACGACGCGCGCCATGGAGGCATGGAACCTTACGCGGCGGCGTTACGGTAAGGGCATTTACATCGGCTATGCGTTCAAGCGCATCTGGGAAGGCGGCCACGGAACGGCCAGCCAGCACTACGCGGGCGTGAGCTTCGACGTGGGGCAGAACGTTTCGTATTCCCAGCGCGTGGCCATCCGCAACGCGGCTGTGGCAACCGGCGCCTGGGGCTATGTGGAGCCCATCTCCATGACGCCGACCTGGGTGCATTTCGACCGCCGCTACGGTACTCCCGCGTGCAGCGGCACCACGGCGGGCTACCCCACCGTGCGGCGCGGCAGCCGCAGCACCTATGTGCTGATCCTGCAGGATGCCCTCAATGCGCTTGGCTACACCAACCGCCCGCTGGACGGCATCTTCGGCGGCGGCACGGAAAACGCGGTGCGTGCGTTCCAGCGCGCCGTAAGCCTGACGGCGGACGGCATCTGCGGCTGCAACACCTGGAAAAAGCTGACGGCGGCCAGCGTGGGCATCGGCCGCACCCGCACAGTCATCGACTGAGCCGCAGAACAAAGATCCCCGGTTTTGGCAATGCCAAAACCGGGGATTTCCTCAATACTGCCAAGAGTTGAATTCAAACGCATTGGGGCATTTTTCGCCTTGGTCCTCACTTTCCAGCAGCGCCTTGTATTTTTCATAGATCTCCGCCGCGCCCTCGGTCTCGTAATAGGGCTCCACGCGGCTGGCCTCCGTCAGGAAGTGGTACACGTCGCGGCCCATCTCGCGGCCGCGGCGGGTATGCATGTCCAGCGCGTAATCCGGCACTTCAAACTTTGTCCCCACTTCAAACTCGTGGTTCAGCAGATTTTTCACATGGTCGCTGGAGCGCTCTTTCTTCTGGCGGCACAGGTAACGGATGGCATGCACGAAGAACATGGGCCTGTCGCCGTCGTTGTAGGGGAATTCCTGGCGCATTTTGAACAGCGTGTACACCAGGTTGGGGGCATCCGGATTGCCGAAGCCGATATCCTCCACGCTGATGCACAGCAGGCGGCGCCACAGCTTTTCCTCAAACTGGGGGCTGGTGATGTACATTTCATAGGCCGCGTGCAGCGCGTCCTCTTCCTTACCCCTGCGGATGGCCTTTTGCAGCATGGCTACCATTTCGTCGCCGGCATAGCCGTTGCGGGTGGTGATCTCCGCCCAGGGATCGTAAGACATAAATTCGCTCATGGTCAATACCTCCGTTTATTCCTTTGTTGCGCCCGCCGAAAGCCCTTCCGTGATCTGCTTGTGGAAAATCAGGTACAGCACTACGGTGGGGATGAGTACTACGATGATGGCGGCTGCCAGCGTGGGCCAGGAGCCCTGCTGCGCACCCGCGTAATTCATCAAAAATGTGGTCAGTGTTTTGAGCTTTGTTTTCGGCATATACAGGTACGGCACGTACATGTCGTTGACGATGTTGACGATCTTCAAAATGACGACCGTGGCCGTTGCCGGGGCCAGAAGCGGAAAAATGATGCTGTAAAAAATGCGGAAATAGCCGCATCCGTCGATGAGCGCGCTCTCATCCAGCGCTTTGGGTATCTTGCTGACGAACTGCATGTACAGGTACAGCTGCATCAGGTCGGACGCCACATAGATGATGATGGGCGCGCCCAGCGTGTTGTACAGTCCCATGCTCTGGATGACCTTGAAGCGGGCGATCTCGACCACAAAGGTGGGCACCAGCATGCCCAGGTAAAAGCAGCCCATCACCAGCCTGCGGAAGCGGAACTCAAAGCGCTGCAGGCAATAAGCTGTAACGGACCCCAGCAGCACGTTGAAGAAAATACTCACCACCAAAATCACGGCGGTGTTTTTCACTGCCACGGGCAGCAGCTTCGCGCCCAGCACCTCGGCATAGTTGTCCCAGTTCCACGCACCGGGAGCGGGCGGCAGGATGGGTGAGGTGGAGGCGAGCTGGGCCTGTGTTTTCACCGATGTGAACAGCGTGACCAGCAATGGGCCGACAACCACGGCAACCACCGCGGCGCTCACAAGATATTTCACGCACAGGAACAGCGCGCGTTTGCATTTGTCCCGGTTCATCACGCCGCCTCCTCCTGGTTGAACACTTTTTTCAGCACCACGTTCTGGAACACATACACCAGAATGACGATGGCCATGATGGCCACGGCCATGGTGGCGGCCATGCCGAAGCTGTTGTACTTGAACGCGGTGTCGATGGTGTACAGCGTAAAGGTGGACGAGGCGTAGCCCGGCCCGCCGTTCGTCATGATGAACGGGATATCGAAGCACTGCAGCGTGCCGCGGATGCAGTCGAACATCACGAAGCTGAACACCAGCCAGATGTTGGGCAGCTGGATGCGCCAGAGCTGGTGCCACGCATTGGCGCCGTCGATACGGGCTGCCTCCATCATCTCGGTGGGAATGGACGTCAGGCCCGTGGAAAACAGCACGATGTGGTATCCGCTGAACCGCCAGGCGGACACCGCCGCCAGCACGAAATTGACAATTGCAGGGTCGCTGAGCCACTTGCAGATCCAGCCGGAAAGCCCCAGCCCCGTCAGGATCTGGTTGAACGCGCCGTTCACCGGGGAGAAGAAATAGGAAAACGCATAGGACATTCCCACGCCGTTGATGATAAACGGCAGAAACGCGATGGTCTTTACCAGCTTTGCGCCCTTAAAGCCGCTGTTCAGCATCACGGCGATTCCAAGCTCGATGGGGATCATCACCATGTGCACGGCCAAATAGATAAAGTTGTTGCGCAGGGAAAGCCACAGGTCCGGAGACTTTGTGAACATTTCGATGTAATTGCGTATCCCGTTGAACGGCCGCTCCGGCGAAACGCCGTCCCAGCTTGTAAAGCTCATGGCCACCAAATCCACAGAAGGGTAGACCACGAATATCAACAGCAGGATCACCGGCACCACGAGCGACAAAATAATAAAGCGGTTCCGGCTTTTGTGGATGGACTTCATACAGCTGCCCTCCTGAACGATTTTGGTTGCTCAAAAGCCCGCAAAAAGCGGCCGGGGCCCGAAGGCCCCGGATGAAAGCGGCTGTGCGCCACCTTTCTGCTTACGGATGCGCTGCCGGGGAGCTTATTTCATCCCCAGTTTCTCGCGCGCGGCGGACCAGTCGGCGTTGAGCTGGGCGAAGGTTGCTTCCAAATCAAAGCCGTCGGTCAGCATTGAGGTGCCCACCTTGTTGTAGTCGAACTTGCACTCGTTGACGATGGCGGTGTAATCGTCGCCACCGCCTACGTAGTTCACCAGATTGATTGTTTCGCCTTCTTCATCGGCATAAGCCATAAAGTGGTCCTTTTCCTTCGGCGCAGTGGACATGGTGCTTTCGCAGGAAAGCTTCTGGACATAGTCGGGATAGAAATCATTGAAATAGAATTCCAGGAACGCTTTGGCAAGCTCCTGATTTTCAGAGGTATTGGTAACGCCCATGTAGAAATCGCCCAAAATGACGCGGTTGATGCTACCGTCCTCTTTGCTGTACGGCAGATAGAACGATTTCAGCTCTGTCAAATCCACACCGCTGGCCTTAATTTTGGCAAGGCCCATGGAGTTGTCGATCATCAGACCTGCCTGTTTATTCAGGAACAGGCTCAGTGCCTGGTCATAGCCAAGGCCAAGAGGGTCGGCGCCCAGCACGCCCTTCTGGAACAAATCATACACCATCGTGTAAGCCTCGCGAATGGGTTCGCCTTCAGCGAACGGCTCATCCACTGTGGCCATATAGTCCCAATACAAGCCGTTGCCGGACACGCTGGCCGGGGAATTCTCCATGAAAGGATATACGGGCCAGCTATCCTTTGCACCCATGGCTATGGCCATAAAGTCAGGGTCAGAGGCGCCGTAGTGGTTTTGCAGCGTCTCACAGGCGGTTACAAATTCCTCCCATGTATGAGGCACGCTCACATCTGCACCCTCAAACACGTCGGCCCAATAATAAACATAGTCACCCGCCAGCTTTTCCGGAATACCGATGATACGACCGTCCGCTTTTACATCCTCGGCAAGCAGGTTGTTCGCCGCCGCTTTGGTGTCGCTCAAATCCACCATATAATCCTTGAACACAGGGAAAAAGCGGGTCTGAAGATACATAAGATCCGGCAGCTCACCAGCAGACGCGCGAATCTTCATCTGGTTGAAATACTCGTCGTCGTCCTTGAACTCCTCGATCTCAATGTTCACGTTGGGGTACAGCTCCTGAAAACGCCCCTCCAAGTCGAGCTCATCGTACAGATCCATAGCCTCGTTGTCCCAGGTGGCAAAGGTGAGCGTCGCTTTGATGTTTGGATCCAGCGCGCCCGCGTCGGAGGCGCTGGTGCCCGCAGCGGCGCTGCCGGAAGCGGAAGCGGCGGCGGAAGAGCTGCCCGCGCCGCCGCAGCCCGCCAGCAGCATGGCGGCCATGCACACGCACAGAGCCAGTGCCAAAACTTTTTTCATCATGATTTTCCTCCTTTAAGCTGTGCCGCGGCGGCAAGACGCCCGCCGTGCCGCCGCGCACTCTGTAAAACGTACTATGAGCATAACACAAAAACTCCGCGCCTTGAAATGACACGGAGTTTGTTTTATTGATGTTTTTTTACATTTTCCTTCCGGTATTGCAGCGGCGTCTGCCCCGTCGCCCGTTTGAACGTACGCAGAAAATGCTCCACGCTGTTGTAGCCCACCGCGTCGCAGACCTCGTACATGCGCATATTGGTTTTCTCCAGCAGCTCCCGCGCGGCGGCAATGCGCAGGCCCGTGAGGTAGTCGGAATAGGATACGTCGAACCGCTTTTTGAACAGCGTGCAGAAATATTTTTCATTGTAGCCGCTGCGCTGCGCCACCTCGCCCAGCGTCAGGTCCGCGCGCATGTAGCTGTCGTCCAGAAAACGCTTGGCCCGCAGGACGGGGTCCGGGAACTGCTGGTCGTAGTTGGATTCAAAATATTCCATGATGCGCCGCAGCACCGAGGTGAAATAGATCACCAGGTCCCGCTGGGTCTCGATGGCGCGCAGCCTTTGGTACAGGCGGTGGTCCAGCCCCAGCTTGTAGGCGACCTGCATATCGTAAAAGCCCATCTCATAATACAAATTGTACAGGTACAGCAGCGCCAGAGACTGGCCCTGCTCCAGCGGCAGGTCCTGCATATAGCCCACCAGCTCGTTCTTATACTGCTCCACCTGCGCGAAATCGGCCTCCATTACGGCACGGATAAAGGGCATGCAGCTTTTTGCCTGGCGCAGCGCCGTCACGGGGTCGAATTGCGGATAATAGCTTTCGTCATAGATACGCCCCGGACCCAGCACATAGCGCAGGGTGGTGTTGGTCTCGGCCTGCTCCAGCACCGTGTAAAACGACGTCTCCGGCTCGGCATGGGGCGCGGCCATGCCCACCGTACAGGAAATATTCATGTAATTCTTCCATGCGCGCTGCACCTGCGCCAGAAAGGTGCGGGCCTTTTCCACCGTACGGCCGGGCTGTGCCAGAGAATAAAACAAAAAGTGGCGCGACATGTCAAAGGAATAAAAACCGTCGGTGGAGCGGAACTGCGGCATCTGCATCACCAGCTTTGTCAGGGGCTGGGTCAGCGTAGCATTCACGTCCGTGCCCAGACGCGCCATCTCCCGGTATATTTCATCCAGAAAGAAGCAGGCCACAACATAGCCCTGCTCCAGCCCTGGCAGTTCCCCCGGCAGCGCGTTGTGGAAGATCACGTCCTGCAAAATGGCATTGGTATCACGCAGCGGCGCCGCGCCTGGGGCGGGTGCCGGCGCATCGCCGCCGGCACACAGTGCCGCCCGTGCCTCGCGTACCAGCTCCAGCATGCGGGCGGGAACGATCTCCTGCTTGAGCACATAGTCCGCCGCCCCTTTTTTGAACGCCTGCTTCACCAGAGGGAATTCATCGAAAGCGCTGAGCACTACGATGTGGGGCGCAAGGCCCAGGGCATGCACGCCGTCGATGAATTCCAGCCCGCTGCAGACGGGCATTTTGATATCTGTGAACACAAGGTCCGCCGGACACCGCTCCATAGCCTCCAACGCGGCCTGTCCATTGGCGTAGCAGCCCGCAAGCTGAAAGCCCTCGGCCGCCCAGTCCACCATTTTTTCCAGCGTGGCCCGCACCAGGATCTCGTCGTCCACGATTATTGCGCGCAGCATGGCAAGCCTCCTTCCCGCCCGCTCCCAGCGGGCAGCGTGATCGAAATACAGGTGCCGCGGCCCGGCGCGCTGTCCACCCACAGGCCGTAAGGCGCACCGTATTGCAGCAGGATGCGCCGCTGCACGTTCGCCAAGCCGATGGATGAGCCGGCTTTTCCCTCACCGGGGCCGGACAGGCACGCGGCCAGCCGCTCCGGGTCCATCCCTACACCGTTGTCGCAGACGCTCAGGTACAAAACGCCGTCCTCCGTGCGCCCGGACAGGCTGACCTCGCCGTCCTCGCAGCCCTCCAGGCCGTGGAGCAGGGCGTTTTCCACCAGAGGCTGCAGCAGCAGCTTGGGCAAACGGCACGCCAGGCTCTCGGGGCTGAACGCGCACCGGAAGCTGAAGCTGCCGGAATACCGCACCTCCATGATATGGATATACGCTTCCAGTATTTTCGCCTCGTCCGCCAGCGTATAGCGCTCTGCGGGAGTCCGCAGCATACAGCGCAGAATCTCCATCAGGTCCGCCGCCATGTCACGGATGGAATCAAAGCGCGCAAGATCCGCCATAAAACGGATGGTATTGACGGTATTCAGCAGAAAATGAGGGTTGATCTCACTTTGCAGGGCCTTCAGCTCCTCGGCATAGCGCTGCTCCTCCCGCAGGCGGTTCTCCTCGATCAGGGCCTGCATTCTGTCACCGGTATCGTTATAGCGCTGCAGGAGCTGGCGCATCTCAAGGTGGCCCTCGGGCGGCAGCTTATGGGTGAAATCCCCCTGCTGCAGACGCTCCATGCCCTCGTTCAGATGCTGCACCGGCAGCACGATGCGCCGCAGAAACAGCACCGAAAACAGCGCGTACGAGCCCAGCATCGCGGCCACCGCTCCGGCGCACAGCCACAGCGTCCGTTCGTAGCCCGCCATCAGCTTCCGGTTGTCCACCAGCGACACCACGGTGAGACCTGTGTTGCGCACCTGTGTGGCGATGCCCCAATCCATTCCGCCGCCGGGAACGCCCTCCGGCCCCAGGAAACGCTCTACGGCCGGCGCCAGCGCCTCGTCCCCGGCCAGGAACGCCCCATCCAGAGCCAGCGCCATCCGCACCGCGCCCGCTTCACTGTTGTAGCTTTCCAACATCTCCTCCGCGTCCGTCTCAAAATAAAGGCATGCCACTTCCAGCGCGCTCCCACCATATCCCGGCTCCACCTGGAGCGCCGCCGTCAGCAGCAGATCTCCGCGCCGGTTTTTGCCGGAGAGCAGCGTTCCCGGCTCCGCCACGCCCACACAGACCTCCCCCGGCCTCTGCCGGGCGGCGCGGTACCACGCGGCTTCCTTCACCCGGTTCTGCGGCACGGCCAGGCCTGTATACAGCTGATAGGACGTACCGTCCGTCAGATACAGGTGCAGCGCCTCCAGGCGGCGGCCCGTCAGGCGGTAATAATCAAAAATGCTCTCCAGCCGGGCGGCCGTTTCATACCGGCGGCTGGACGACGCGGGCAGCTCGTCCACCAGAGCAAGGCCCTCGCTGTCTTCTGAAAGAAGGAAATGCGCCAGCTGCAGCGAAGCCTGCCGCACGTCCTGTGTGAGCGCAGAAGACACCGCCTCCTGCCGCATTTGCACCATTTCCCGTGCGTCGGCCAGCAGCTTGCGGTACAGCAGGGCCGAGCCGGCGGCAGCCACCGCCACCAGCGGCAGCACGATCAGCAGACAGAATGAACGGTAAAACGTGCGGCGCACGCTCGCCTTTTTTCTCATAAAATTCCTCCCGCGCGGCGCTGTGCCGCTGTGGCCGCGGCGCTCTGCGCCGAAGCGGCTCGTCTTTCCCGGCTTTGCTGCGCAAAGCCGGGAAAGCCTCCTGTGCCCCCCGGATCACGCTCTTAAAATCCCGAGCGGCCCGGCTGCACATAAAAGCGGCGGCACTGCCGCTGTTTAGACCGCCCGCAGAGTCCAAAAACAGGCGCGGGCTGTTTTTTATTGCTCCGCAATAAAAAGCTTATCTTGATGGCCGCGGGCCGGGGACGGCCCGCAGGATCTGAAAAACAATCTTCGGCTATTTTTTATTGATTATAGAGACGGAAATCGCCTTATAACTTCCTGCAAATGTTTATTGAAGCGAGAAAAACGCCTGTATTTTCATATCGTCGTATAAGTTGGTTTTGCATGCTCGAGCCACCATTTTAGCACCACAAATAAGACAATACACATAAGTACTGCTTGGAATTGTACTTATTTTTCGTCAATTCTCTCAATCTTAAATATTACAGGCCTTGTTCCATCTGAGCAACAAGCTATCATTGTATTCTCTTCTTTCATCCAATCTTTCATAATCGAGCCACCCTGCAGCCCTGTGTAGATGTATCTTGAAATTGCATCCCAGGCTTCTGAGCAATGTGGCATTTTAGGTCCGCCGGCCACTGTATCAGGATCCGACGTTGTTTTCGTTAAGGTATTCAACCCCATATGCCAGAAATCATCTCTTTCATCATTACGATAAAAAACAAATTCATCGCCAACATTATAGCAAGGGCAAGAACCCGAATCAGGGTCCGCGCAATACTGTTGCTGCAATTCTGGATATAGCTTTTTATCTATTACCGTTACTTTCACTTTATGTTTCATAATACATCGATCCTTTGCAACTTCATGTTCGTTAATTTATTCGATCGGGTCAGACCATACATATACAAGTTCCCCTCTCCTTTTTCCATTTATATGGATGGTTCTCCCTTATATTTGTCCGTATCGTTTTATTTCGCTATGGGAAATTCGAGCGCCATCTGGGCGCCAAAGTGTCAAAAATTGTTCTTATTTAAAGCACCTTGAGGGGCACAAACTTATAGTATTTGCAAGGCCTTTCACCGCTCAAAGCTTTTGGACAGCCTAAAAACGACCTGCGGTTATTTTACCATATCCCGCGGCCGCCGCAAAAGCCCGGCTGAAAAAACTCTGCGGGCACGCTGCCCGAAGTCCAGGCTGCCGCTCCGCTACAAAAAGCTGAGTTGTCCGCTGCCGTAGCCCTGCCGATACGCTGCCACAATATCCTGCATGCCATACAGAAGGCCCGTTGCGCGGCATTCTCCCGTAAACGCCTGCCACAGCTCCCGCGCCCGCGGGCTGCGGCATTCATACTGTGTGCCGAACTGCCGCACATACCGCGCCCGCAGCCCTGCGCCGGGGAACAGCTCGTCCAGCCTGTCCAGAAAATAGGCCCGCTGGTTCTGGCGCAGCGTCACACCGAAGGCCGGATATGCAAAGCGCGCCCCTGCGTTGTACGCCGCCCGCACCAGCCTGCGCACCCCGTCCGGCGTATCCTCCAGGAAAGGTAGGACGGGCATCAGCAGAATGCCTGTAAAAATGCCCTGCCCCGCCAGCTTCTCCACAGCCGCCAGCCGCGCCGAGGACGAAGGCGCGCGCGGCTCCAGCTTCGCGGCCAGCACGTCGTCGCAGGTCGTCACCGTTATCTTGCACAGCACCGGCGAATGGGACGCGATCTCCCGCAGGATATCCGCGTCCCGGGTGATGAGCGTCCCTTTTGTGGCGACGGCCGCGCCGAAGCCGTAAGCATCCAACAGCTCCAGCGCGTGGCGCGTCAGCTGCAGCTCCTTTTCAAACGGATTGTAAGGGTCGCTCATGGAGCCTGTGGCCACCACGCCGCTCTGCGTCTTGGAGCGAAGGTCGTTCCGTATGACGGCCAGCGCGTCCGATTTTACGCGCACGGTATCAAAATCCTGCACGCCGTAACACTCGCTGCGGCTGTCGCAGTAAATACAGCCGTGGCTGCAGCCCCTGTAAATATTCATCGTATACCGGGTGCCGAACCAGGCGGTGCTTTTGTTTTTGATGACAATGCTCCTGGCCGGGATGGTCGGCACATCCATAAGCGCCCTCCTTTTTAACAATGGGAAGCCCGTTTTACCGGCAGCTGCGGCTGAATCTCTCTGCGCAGCCGGGGCGGCGGCGTTTTTTACCACGGAAAGCCCGTCTTCCCCGCAATCGCGGCCGCAGCTCTTTGCGCGGCCGGGGCGGCAGCGTTCTTTTTCGGGCAGCCGGGCAGGTCCGGCTGTTCCGTCCGGAACGTCTGAGCTGCTTTTATTGTAGCAAACCGGGCAAAAATATGCTACAATAAAAGCCGATATCTGCGCACAAAGCCGGCAGCGCCCTCTTTGCGTTTGAAATGGCGCGGATGTCAGCGATTTTTGAAGGGAAGAAACCAAACGATGGCATACCGTCTTGTGGAAAACAAAGGGGACAGCGTGGCCGTGCCGCAGCTGGTGATCGCCAAGCTGCCGGAGCTGGAGGACGACTGGCTGCGCGTGGCGCTGTTTGTCGTGGCGACAGGCGAAACCGACCCCGCGCGCATTGCCGCGGCGCTGCGCCTGAAAAGCCCGGAGCGGGCGCAGACGGCGCTTGTTTACTGGAAAGGCGCCGGCCTTTTGGAGAGCTGCGGCGAACCGCAGGCCCGCGGTGGCATTGACGCCGCGCCCGCGCCTCGCGCACACCTGACCACGCCTGAGGTTGCCAGCGCGGCACAGGGCGACCCCGCCATTGCGGGATTGGTGCAGGAATGCCAGGCGCTGATGGGCGGCGTCATTACGCAGGCGGACACCAACATTCTCGTCTCGATGTATCTTTCCGACGGCATGCCTGTGGATATGATCCTGCTGGGCGTGGCCCATTTTTCCGCGCTGGGCAAGCGCAGCGCCCGGTACATCGAACGTGCGCTGCTGGGCTGGCAGCGGGAGGGTATCGATTCCGGCGAAGCCGCCGAGCGCTATCTGCGTCTGCTGGACCAACGCGCGGCCCACGAAAAAGAAACCGCAAAGCTGCTGGGCCTTGCCGACGCCAAGTTCACCAAAGCCGACAGCCGTGCCATCGCGGACTGGTACGAAAGCTACGGTTACGGTCCGGACATGATCGCCGAGGCTGCCGCCTACGCGGGCGAGAAAAAAAGCGTAAAATATGTCAACGGCATCCTGCGCGCATGGTACACCAAGGGCTACAAAACCGTGCGCGACGTAATGGCCGAAAGCGCCATGGGCTCGAGCAACGTGCAGGCCGCCGCGCCCGCCGTGAAACACAATATTCTGGGCGGCGGGCTGCGGCGCGCACCGCGTGTGCCGGGCATGCCGCAGGAAGGGAAAACACAATGAACAGGGATGAGCTTTACCGCCGGGCGCAGAGCATCGTAGCGGGCCGCCGGCAGCGTGCTGTTACAGCTGCCCGCGCCGCGGCCGCTCAAGCCGCGCAGACAGTGCCCGGTCTGGCCGCGCTGGAAAACGGACGCACCGCAGCCGGCATCGAGGCCGCGCGTCTGGCAGCCATGGGCGCGGAGCGGACGGCCGTGGACGCGGCGCTGGCCCGCGCCGCACAGTTCGACAGGGAGCGGGACGCGCTGCTGGCCGCTCACCCGGATATTGCCGCGCGCCTTGTCCCCGCGTATACCTGTCCCATCTGTCAGGACACCGGGCGCGACGGCGGCGAGGTGTGCGAATGCGTGCACGCGCTGGTGCGGCAGCTGCGCCAGCAGCAGGTGAACGCCTCCTCCCCGCTCTCGCTGTGCTCCTTCGAGACGTTCGCGCTGGAAAAATATCCGGATACACTGGTGCCGGAGCTTGGCCTCACGGCCCGGCAGCATATGGCCCAGGTACTGGAATACTGCAAATATTATGCGGCGCATTTCTCCCCGCGGGAGAGTACCAGCCTGTACCTGTTCGGCAGCGCGGGGCTTGGGAAAACACATCTTGCCCTCTCCATCGCCAATACCGTGCTGCAAAAGGGCTGCGACGTGGTGTATGTCAGCGCGCAGAACGCGTTTGACGCCATCGAACGCGAGCGCTTCGCCTCCGGCGAGGGCGACACCATGGCCACGCTGCAAAGCGCGGAGCTGCTTATTCTGGACGACCTCGGCACGGAGTATATTTCCCCTTATGTAAACAGCTGCCTGTACAGCCTTGTCAATACCCGCGTGTGCCGCCGCCTGCCCACCATCTACACCAGCAACATCGTCAACGACGCCGACCTGCAGCGCCGTTATACCGAAAAGGTGGTTTCCCGCCTGCTGGGCAGCTGCGAAACACTGTGCTTCTGCGGCACCGATATCCGGCTCATGGACAAATGACGGAATATTGGTGAAAAATTTCACCAGGATTTTTGTACAAAAAGCGCACATACTGCAACGGGGAACGCTGCCATTCCGGCATTGTTCCCCGTTTTCTTCTATTATATTGTATGTTAGAATAGTAAGGTATTGTAAAAAAGACAGGAGAATCGTGAAAAATGGAAGAAAGAAGAGAGAATATCATGGGCACGCAGCCCATCAACAGGCTGCTGCCGAGCATGGCGTTCCCCATCATGCTCAGCATGCTGGTGCAGGCGCTGTACAACGTGGTGGACAGCGTGTTCGTCTCGATGGTGAGCGAAAACGCACTGACCAGCGTGAGCCTGGCCTTTCCGGTGCAGAACCTGATGATCGCGGTGTCCGTGGGCACCGCCGTGGGCATCAACGCGCTTTTGTCCCGCCGTTTGGGTGAAAAAAACTTTGAAGCCGCCAATAAAGTGGCGGAAAACGGCATCTTCGTCACCATGCTGAGCTGGGCTGTTTTTGCGGTGTTCGGCGCGGCGTGCAGCGGCCTGTTTATGGGAGCGTTCACACAGAACGCCGAGATCCTCGCGGGCGGCACGGACTACATGTGGATCGTTACCGTGTTCTCCCTCGGGCTGTTCATGTCCGTGACCATGGAGCGTGTGCTGCAGGTAACGGGCAAGACGGTATACCAGATGATCAGCCAGATGACGGGCGCCGTGGTGAACATCATCCTGGATCCTGTCTTTATTTTCGGCTGGCTGGGCCTGCCGGCCATGGGGGTGGCAGGCGCGGCCTGGGCCACGGTCATCGGCCAGTTCTGCGGCATGGCCGTAGGCATCGGCATCAACCATGTGAAAAACCATGAGGTGCGTCTCAACTTCCGCCGCTTCCGGCCGGACTGGCACTCCATCAAGGGCATCTATCAGGTGGGCCTGCCCTCCATCATCATGCAGAGCATCGGCAGCGTGATGACTTTCGGCATGAACAAAATCCTCATCGCTTTCACCGAGACGGCTGTTTCCGTGTTCGGCGTGTATTTCAAGCTGCAGAGCTTTGTGTTCATGCCCGTGTTCGGCGTCACCAACGCGTTGGTGCCCATCGTGGGCTACAACTATGGCGCGCGCAGCAGCCAGCGCATTCAGCAGGCTACGCGGCTCTCGCTGCTGATGACGACCGCCATCATGGCGCTGGGCACAGTGATCTTCCAGGTGGCGCCCGGCCCGCTGCTGAGCCTGTTCAGCGCATCGGACACGATGCTCTCCATCGGCATTCCCGCCCTGCGCATCATCTCCGTCAGCTTTTGCTTCGCGGGCGTGGCCATCGTGTTTTCCAGTGTATTCCAGGCACTGGGCGACGGCATGCTCAGCCTGGTCATGAGCGCGGTGCGCCAGCTGCTGCTGCTTTTGCCCTGCGCTTTTGTGCTTGCCAAGCTCGGCGGGCTGGACGCCGTGTGGTTCAGCTTCCTCATTGCGGAGGTCGCCTCCGTAACGCTGGCAGTGGTATTCTACCGCAGCCTGTACAACAAAAAGATCCGTCATATCTGAAAAACGGACACGGCCGCCCTGGGAACAGAGGCGGCCGTGTTTTTTTATAGCTTTGCACAGCAAAGCTATAAGAAGCGGCTAGGTGGACCGTCCCGGCCCACGGTCTTAAGACCTCAAGCATCTGGGTACAAAGTGCCCGGATGTGCATAGAAAACAGCAGCGCGGCTGCTATATTTTATTGTTCCGCCTGTACGCAGAAAGGCGCAGTGTTTGATCACCCGTTGGATTGACAAAATTCGTGCTTTATTATACAGTTAATTCATAAATTGTGCCGCATTCTTGCCCGCGCAGTACTGCGGCCGAAAAAACGGGGTGGAACGTGTGCAGAATCAAACGCAATATTACGATACCGTACCGTTGGAATACAGAAAATTAAGCGGCTGGATGATATTTTTTATCGTCACGCAGGTTTTGGGTATGTTCAGCAACCTCAACTCGACCCTCTCGTTCCTCCGTTCGGGCGCATCTCTATGGGTTTTCTTCACCTTGCTGGTTATTGTGCTGCAAGTTCTTATGCTTATATTTTTGGGAACACGGCGGCGGGAATTCTGCTATTTTTACTATGCAATCGGCGCTGTCAATATTTTCTTGTATTTTCGAATGTTCTTTCTTCCCGGCGCGGATGTTCCCCTCACATTTGTACAGCTCATCAGCTGGGCATTGGTTTTCACCGCATGGTGCGTCTACTTTCATAAATCCGCCCGCTTGAAGTACTATTTCATCTGGAACGATAACGAAAACCAGCAGTTTCTTGCCGCATACGAGCAAAAGGTCCTTTTTTTGCTGGACGCCGTCAGCGGGGCGCACGCCGCAAGCAGCTTTGCCTATATGCCCGCTCAACACGTTCAGGCGGTTATCCTTTACCCCGCCGCCGCTTATGTATGCGGTTTACCGGAAAGCGCCAATTTAATGAACGCATATCCGTTGGTATTGGAACGTATTCCCGTATTTCTCGGGCACAGCGAAACGATTTATTCCAATGCGCTGCGTCAGTATGATTTGTATCACGCCGCGTTCCTCCGGCGCGAAATGGAGCCGCCTCTGGACGCCATCGCTTGTGAGGTCGTGCGCGCGCTTGATCCGTCTCGCGTCTCTGTTCCGGAGGTTTCGGCCATGCTGTCTTCCATCCGCAAAGCATACCAAACCGCATTTTCCGCGGCGGCCGCCCCGATGGCGCCCGCCACATCTTATACACCATACCCGGCAGCTGCCCAGCAGCCTACGGCCCAGCCCATTGTGCAGCCCGTGCCCACCCCCACGCCGCAGCCTGTTTTCGCACCTGACGCAGTGCCGCCCTCCGCGGCTCAACCCGCCCCTCAGCCGCCGGCAATCCGGTATTGTCAGTTCTGCGGCGCGCCGTACAATGCGCAGGCAAAATTCTGTACGCAGTGCGGTGCACAGCTCCCTTCCTGACGCTTCCTCCCATTGCCCATTCACGGCCGCATAAGGCGGCGGCAAAAAACAGCTTTCAAAAGCGCCCTGTTTTCCTCACTTGGAAAACAGGGCGCTTTTCTCTATCCACATCTATGAATACTGCTGTTTTTCAGCCGCGGCGCGCTTACAGCTCGCCCTTGCTGGACATTTTCAGATATGCGTTGATGAAGCCGTCCAGATCTCCGTCCATCACGCCGTTGACGTTGCCGTTTTCAAAGCCTGTGCGGTGATCCTTGACCAGCGTATAGGGCATGAATACATAGCTGCGGATCTGGCTGCCCCAAGCGATGGCGTTCTGCACGCCTTTGATATCACTGATTTTGTCCAGATGCTCGCGCTCTTTGATCTGATACAGCTTCGCGGCCAGCATCTTCATACACATGTCGCGGTTCTGGAACTGGCTGCGCTCGTTCTGGCAGCTCACCACGATGCCCGTAGGAATATGGATGAGACGCACGGCGCTGCTTGTCTTGTTGATGTGCTGTCCGCCCGCGCCGGAGGAGCGGAACACCTCCATTTTGATGTCCTCCGGCTTGATCTCCACAGTGATGGCGTCGTCCAGCTCCGGCATGACCTCCAGCGAGGCAAAGCTGGTATGGCGGCGCCCGGAGGCATCGAAGGGCGAAACACGCACCAGGCGGTGCACGCCGTTTTCGCTGCGCAAAAAACCGTAGGCGTTGTGCCCCTCCACCAGAATGGACGCGGACTTGATGCCCGCCTCGTCGCCCTCCAGATAGTCCAGCACCTTCACGGTCCAGTTGTGGCGTGCGGCAAAGCGCGTGTACATGCGGTACAGCATCTCCACCCAGTCCTGAGCCTCTGTGCCGCCCGCGCCCGCATGGAAGGTCAGGATGGCATTGTTCGCGTCATATTCTCCATTCAGCAGCGTCACAAGGCGCAGCTCCTCCACCTTGGCGTCCAGGCTGTTCACGGCCGCGTCGGCCTCCTCCGCCAGGGCGGGGTCGTCGTCTTCCGCACACATTTCCAGCAGCGTTTCGGAATCCTCCAGCATGGTCTGCAAAGCGGCGTACTGCTCCAGCCTGTCCTTCAGCTCGCCCATCTCGGCAAACACCGCGCCGGACGCTGCCGCGTCGTCGTAAAACTCCGGGCTGGCGCTCTTCTGCTCCAGCTCCTCCAGACGCACCCTGCTGCGCTCGATGGCCAGCGCGTCGTGCAGATCCGTTACTTCCGGCGCCAGCTCGGAAAGGCGGCGCTTTACTTCATCTAAAATTACCATAGAATCCTCACTTTATTTTCCCGCAGTATGGTATTTGTTCATATTTTTCTATTATAATTGAAACAAAGCCGCTTGTAAAGGCGCTTTGCCCTTTACTTTCACGGCCTGTTTGGAGTAAGATAGGGATATATAGGAAAATTTGGAGGAACCCCTGCATGATGGATTACAAAGGCTGCAAATGCGCATCCTGCCATAAAGTATTGAAAGAGGGAGACGACATCGTCATCTGCCCGGAATGCGGTGCGCCCTATCACCGGGAATGCTATGCCGCGGAGGGCCGGTGCGTGTTCAGCGCCAAGCACGGCAAGGGCTTTGAGTACGTGCCGCCGGAGGCCAAGCCCGACGTAAATGCCAACGGGCCGATCTGCCCTGTGTGCCATGCACAGAACCCGCCCGACACGCTGTTCTGCGAACGGTGCGGCCAGCCCATGCGCGGGGGCGTACCGCCCCAGGCCGCGCAGAGCAGCCCACAGTATGCCGAGCCGGGTATGAGCGGCACGGGCATGCCCGGCGGGTTCGGCGGGCCGGGCGCGCAATACGCCACCGGCGACGTGATGACGCAGCTCCATCTGGCCAAGGAATACGACGGCATCTCCACGCAGGACTGGATGAAGTACATCGGCAATTCCGCGCCGTATTATCTGTATCAGTTCCAGCGCATGGATGAAAGTGGGCGCAAGACCAGCTTTTGCTGGAGCGCGCTGTTCATCCCGGAGTTTTATTTCTTCTACCGCAAAATGTGGGGCTGGGGCGCGCTGGCGCTGGCGGTGTCCCTTATCGTAAGCATCCCGTCCCTCCTTTCGCTCATGGCTGCGCTGGGCATCGCCACGGCTTTGCCTCTCTCCGCCTCGGCGCTCTCCACACTCATCACAGTGTGCGGGCTTCTGAACTGGGGCGTTCGCATCGCCTCGTGCCTGTTCGGTTTTTACCTGTTCCGCCAGAGCGCGGCCAGGCGGATGCGCGCCATGAAGGACGACAGCACCGACGACGACCGCTACCGCACCGAGCTGGAACGCCGCGGCGGGCCGTCCCGTGTGGCCGTGGTCCTGGTGGGCGTGCTGCTGCTGGTGTGCAGCTTTGCGTTTTCCGCATGGATCGGGCCGGATCGCCTGATGTCCGCCTTTTATCTTTACTAAAATCCCCTTCGGGCAAAAGGGAGGAACAAATTGAGCAATACTCCCACACTGGAGACCGAACGCCTGATCCTGCGCAAATTCACGGAGAATGACCTGGAGGCCCTGTATCAAATATACCGCGATCCGGATGTGAACCGGTTTCTGCCCTGGTTTCCCCTGCAAAGCATGGATGAGGCCCGAAAATTCTTTGAAGACCGCTACGCATCCCTTTACGCGGAGCCACAGGCCTATGCCTACGCCATCTGCCTGAAGCGCGGCAACCGCCCCATCGGATATGTCAAGGTAGATATGGCCGAGCCCCACGATTTCGGCTATGGCCTGCGCGCGGAATTCTGGCATCAGGGAATCGCCACCGAGGCCGGAAGGGCCGTCACCGCACAAGTAAAGCGGGACGGGCTGCCCTATATCACGGCCACGCACGATGTCAACAATCCCCGAAGCGGCGGCGTGATGCGGCAAATCGGGATGAAGTACCAGTATTCTTATGAAGAGCAATGGCAGCCTAAGGATCTCCTGGTCACTTTCCGCCTTTACCAGCTGAACCTGGATGGCAACGGCAGCCGGGTGTATCAAAAATACTGGAATGAATCCGCCGTTCATTTTGTGGAGGAGGAAGTCTCGGCTCATGTTTTCCCCGCCCTGTAGGGCTGTAAAAAAGAAACTATCAAAGGAGAATGTTTCCCATGCAGAAGATCCGTAAAGCCGTCATCCCCGCGGCAGGCCTGGGCACCCGCGTGCTGCCCGCCACAAAGGCCATGCCCAAGGAGATGCTCCCCATTGTGGACAAGCCTGCCATCCAGTACATCGTGGAGGAGGCCGTCGCCGCCGGCATCGAGGAGATCCTCATCATCACCGGCCGCGGCAAGGGCATCATGGAAGACCATTTCGACCGCGCCCCCGAGCTGGAGGCCGGCCTTGCGAAACCCGGCAAGGAAAAGATGCTGGAGGACGTACGCTCCATCGCGGGCCTGGCGGACATCTTTTTTCTGCGCCAAAAAGAGACAAAAGGGCTGGGTCACGCCATTCTGAAAGCGCGCCCCTTCACGCAGGATGAACCCTTTGTCGTTCTGTACGGCGACGACGTCATCATGGGCGAGGACCCTGTAGCTGCGCAGCTCTGCCGCGCTTACGCGCAGTACCGAAAGGCCTGCGTGGGCATCAAGGAGGTCTCTCCCGCCGATATCGTGAAATATTCCTCCATGAAACTGGACCATCTTTCGGGCAACCTGTACAACATCACCGACATGATCGAGAAACCTGCGCCCGGACAGGAATTCAGCCTGTTCTCCATCCTGGGACGCTGCCTGCTTACACCGGAGATTTACGGCATCCTCGAGAAGACGCAGCCCGGCGCGGGCGGCGAGATACAGCTTACGGACGCCATGGCCGTGCTGGCGCGCACCGGCGGCATGACGGGCGTTGATTTCACCGGGAAACGCTACGACATGGGCAACAAGCTGGGCGTGATGGAGGCCCAGGTGGAGACCGCGCTGAAGCATCCGGAGATCGGCCCGGCGTTCCGCGCTTACCTGAAAGAACTTTCCAAAACGCTGTAGGGCGCTGAAGGCACAAAGACAAAAGTTCTTATTGTTCCGCGCCGCAAAACGCATTTCAGCGGTTACGGCTCCGGAACGGCCGCAGAGCCGAAAACAGCCCGCGGCTGTTCTTTACAAACCAAGTCATAAAAAATGCCGTGCCTGTCCACAATATGCTTGACGGGCACGGTGTTTTTATTGTATAATTAGTTGCTTGCCGTGAACAGGCAGGTAATCCTTGCCCCTTCGGGGGCCTTACGTCCAAAAGGAGGTGCACAGAAATGGCAAAGTATGAAACAATGCTGGTTACCACCGCTACTCTCGACGAGGAAGCCACGGCCGCGCTGGTCGGCAAGTTCAGATCCCTCATCGAAGCGAATGGTACGATCGATTCTGTCGAGGATTGGGGCAAGCGTCGCCTTGCATACCCGATCAACAAGGAGAACGAAGGCATTTACACTCTGATCAACTTCACGAGTGAAGCCGACTTCCCCGCCGAGCTCGACCGTGTCTACAAGATCACCGACGGCGTGCTGCGTTCCATGATCGTGGCGAAAGAAGAAGCCGTTCCCGCGAAAGCTGAAACGGAGGCAAAATAATGCTGAATGTTGTAGCTTTGATGGGCCGCCTTGTAGCGGACCCCGAACTGCGCCACACCCCGAACGGCGTTGCGACATGCACGTTCCGTATCGCGGTGGACCGCAGCTTTGTGCGTGCCGGTGAAGAGCGCAAAGCAGACTTTATCGACATCGTGGTCTGGCGCCAGACTGCGGAATTTGTTTGCAAGTATTTCCACAAAGGCAACCTCATCGCCGTGGACGGTTCCATCCAGACGCGCACGTATGAGGACAAAACCGGCAACAAGCGCTATGCGTTTGAGGTCGTTGCGAACAACGTCCACTTTACCGGCGAAAAGAGCGGCAGCACCGGCGGCCAGGGCGGCTACGGCGCGCCCGCGCCCATGCAGGCTCCCGCCGCGCGTCCCGCGCCCGCAGAGCCCGTCAGCTATGCGGCCGGCAGCGCCGACGATTTCGCCGTGATCGACGACAACGAAGATCTACCGTTTTAAGGAGGCGGACGTGCCCGGCGCGCCCCTTCCGCTACTTTGAGACAAGGAGGAAAACACCATGCCTTTCGACAGAGACCGTCAGGATAGCCGTGGTGGCCGCCCCCGTGGACGCCGCAAGAAGGTTTGCAGCTTCTGCGTGGACCGTATCGACCACATTGACTATAAAGACATCCCCCGCCTGCGCAAGTACATTTCCGAGCGCGCGAAGATCATTCCCCGCCGCGTTACCGGTACCTGCGCTTTCCATCAGCGTGAGCTGACCGTCGCCATCAAGCGTGCGCGCCATGTTGCGCTGCTGCCCTACGTGAGCGACTGATTTTACCGGCATACAAAGGGCCGCACGGTTAACACCGTGCGGCCCTTTTTTGTTTTGCGCGAAAACACAGGCGTTTTGCCGCCCGAGCGGCTGATGTTCATTCTTCGGTAAACAGGTCCTGCACTTCGCAGTCCAGCGCTTTCATCAGACGCTCCAGCGTGTCGATACGCACAGATTTGCTGGCGTTGTCGCAGATTTTGTTCACGGTCGCATAGTCCGTTCCCATCTGTTTTACAAGCCAGTATCTTGTTTTCCCTTCCTGGTCTAAAAGCGACTGAACATTGAATTGCAGCACTTTGTTTTCCTATCCATAATCCGACATGCTTTGTTCTTATTTTTTATGATAAGTCAAAATCCACACGTCGAATAGTTGCTTTTGCCATTCCATGACCTCCCGCAATTTGTCCATTTTGTCTCTGTTTTGTACATTTTGCCGCTCAGTATACTTTTGTCAGCTCCCCGGCGGTGTCTACACAAAAACGCTGGAATATGAGGACATCAACTATTCCGTTGCGTCCGCCGAGGATCAGACGGCCATTTTCGGCGGCTGGAGTTCGTGGCTGAATTATTTTGACAGTTCGCTGCCGTTCCAGCTTTCCTTTGTCAACCGCCGCAGCCGCTCCGGGAGCCGCTACAAGGTGAATATCTCCGAGGCGGATGACCGCTTCAACAGCGTCCGCACGGAATACACGGGGATGCTGAAAAACCAGATCGCCAAAAGCAACAACGGTATCGAACGGGCCAAGTACGTCACCTTTTGCATCCCCGCTGAAAATGTGGCCGCAGCCCGTCCCCGTCTGGAGCGTGTGGAGGCGGATGTGATCGGCAACTTTAAGCGGCTGGGGGTACAGAGCCAGCCCCTCGACGGGCGGGAGCGTCTGGCCCTGCTGCACGGCCAGCTTCACCCCGGCAGCCGGGAGCCGTTCCGCTTCAAGTGGGCGGACATCGCCCATACGGGCATGGGAACGAAAGACTTTATCGTGCCGGACAGCTTCGACTTCCGGCAGAGCCGCTCGTTCCGCGTGGGCCAGACATGGGGCGCGGCGTCCTATTTGCAGATCATGGCGTCGGAGCTGTCGGACAAGCTGCTGTTGGAGATTTTGGAGTTGGATGCCGAGCTGACTGTCACCATGCACATTCAGACGGTGGACCAGGTCAAGGCCATTAAAACGGTCAAGGGTAAAATCTCCGACATCGACAAGATGAAAGTGGAGGAGCAGCGCAAGGCTACCCGCGCTGGATATGATCCTGACATTCTCCCGCCTGATCTCGTCACCTTTTCCAAGGACGCCGCCGAGCTGCTGGCCGACCTGCAAAGCCGCAACGAGAGAATGTTCCTCTTGACGTTCCTGATCGTCAACACCGCCCCAACGCGGGAGCGGCTGGAAAACGACATTTTCACCGTGAACGGTATCGCGCAGAAATATAACTGCGCCGTCAAGCGGCTGGACTGGCAGCAGGAGCAGGGCTATATGTCCTCGCTGGCTCTCGGCTACAACGGCATTGAAATTCAGCGCGGCATGACCACCAGCTCCACAGCCATCTTCGTTCCCTTTATGACGCGGGAGCTTCGCATGGATGGCCCGTCCCTCTACTACGGCATGAACGCCCTGTCCCATAACGTCATCATGGCTGACCGCAAAAAGCTGAAATCCGCCAACGGCCTTTACCTCGGCTCCACGGGCAGCGGCAAGAGCTTTGCCGCCAAGCGCGAGTTGCTGAACGTCTTTCTTGCCATCCCGCAGGATCGCATCATCGTGGTTGACCCGATGGGCGAATATGCCCAGCTGGTGGAACGGCTGGGCGGTCAGGTCATCGAGATCGCGCCGGACAGCCCCAACCACATTTCCCCGATGGATGTTCAGATGGACATGGGCGGTGGGGATAGCCCTCTGTCCCTGAAAGCGGATTTTCTGCTGTCGCTGTGTGAGCTGGTGGTGGGAGGCCGGGACGGTTTGCAGCCTATTGAGAAAACCGTCATTGACCGCTGTGTGCGGCAGGTGTACCGGGAAATGGCGCTGGGGCTGGAAACGGCCAAAACGCCGCTGCTCCAAGATTTGTATGAGGAGCTGCTGCGCCAGCCGGAGCCGGAGGCCAAGCGGATCGCAACGGCGCTGGAGCTTTACTGCACAGGCTCCCTCAATCTCTTTAACCATCCTACCAACGTCAACCTCAATTCCCGCGTGGTATGCTTTGTGCTGAAAGGCATGGGCGAAAACCTCCGCAAGATCGCTATGCACATCACCAACGATTTTGTCACCTCTGCGGTGGGAACCAACTTCAAAAACGGTGTGGCGACGTGGTGCTATTTTGACGAGTTCCATATTCTGCTCCGTGACCCGCTGACCGCCAGCTATTTTGTGACCGTCTGGAAGATGCTCCGCAAACAGGGCTGTGTCCCCTCGGCCCTGACGCAGAATGTGAAAGACCTGCTGGCCAGCCGGGAGATCGAGAACATTCTGGATAATACGGATTTTATGATCCTGCTGTCGCAGGCGCAGAGTGACCGCGCCATTCTTGCCAAGCAGATCGGTATTTCAGAGCACCAGCTATCGTATATCACGCAGTCCAACTCCGGCGAGGGCCTGCTGTTCTATGGCAGCGTCACCATCCCGTTTGTTGACCGCTTCCCCCGTGGCGAGATTTACGACCTGCTGACTACCAAGCCGGAGGACGCTGCCAATGGAAAACAGGCAGAATAAGCCGCCCAAGGGCGGGGCTGCTTCTGGTCACGGTGGCCAGAAGTTCCATACCGACAGCGAACAGGCCAAGCTCCACAAGTCCAAGCTCCGCATGGAGAGCCGGGAGGAACGGCTGAACAAGGCCCGTGAAAGGCTGGCAAAGCAGAAGCCGCCGAAAAAGCCCGGCCCCATCAAGCGGATCGCCCGGATCGCCGGACATGAAACCCATGCTTTTCTGCATGGAAAGGTGTATCAGGAGGAGCGCGACAATGTAGGTGTGGAGGGCGGTCATTTTGTGGAGCGTTCCGGCGAGGCCGCGCTGCACTATGGGCGGCACAAGGTACGCAGGGCCATCCGGGAGCACCCGGCCAAGGCTGCCGCCCGTGCGGAGTCCCGGTACATCAAGGCCACGGCGGACTACCATTCCCGCAAGTTTGCACAGGAGCAGCCGGAGGCGCAGAGCGCCGCCGCCCGGTTATGGCACCGCCACAAGCTGAAACGGGAGTATCAGCGCAAGGCGCGGGAAACCGCCAAGCAGACCGCCAAAGCCGCCGAACAAACCGTATCGGCCACAGAGCGGTTTGTCCGGGAAGCGGCGGCGTTCGTCAAGCGGCATCCCGTGGGGACGCTGCTTGCGCTGGGCTGCCTGCTGGTGGTGCTGACCCTGCAATCGTGTATGTCCTCGATGGTGTCCGTGGGAAACAGCACCCTTGCGGCCATCGCCGCCAGCACCTATAAGGCGGAGGACGCGGATATGCTGGGGGCCGAGGTTGCCTATTGCACGCTGGAGGACGAGCTGCAACGCTACCTCGACACCTACACACGCACCCACGATTATGACGAATACCATTTTGACCTCGACACCATTGAACACGATCCCTATGTGCTGATCTCTATGATCTCCGCGCTCCATGAGGGCGCGTGGACGCTGGACGAGGTGCTGGGGACGCTGCAAGACCTCTTTGACCGCCAGTACATTTTGACTGAGGATGTGGTTGTCGAGGTGCGCTACCGCACGGTCACAAGGACGGACAGCGAGGGCAACGACTACGATGTGGAGGTGCCGTACAACTATTACATCTGCTATGTCACGCTGGAAAACTTCAACCTCTCCCACGTCCCGGTTTACATGATGTCCGAGGAGCAGCTTTCCATGTACGCCCTGTATATGTCCACGTTGGGGAACCGCCCCGATCTGTTTCCCTCGTCCGGCTATATCGGGAAATACATCACCAACCGCCCGCCGGAGCATGAAGTCCCGGAGTCCTATCTGGATGATGAAACCTTTGCCGCCATTCTGAAAGAAGCGGAAAAGTATCTCGGCTTTCCCTATGTGTGGGGCGGCAGCAGCCCGTCCACGTCCTTTGACTGCTCCGGCTTCGTCAGCTACGTCTACAATCAATGCGGCTGGGATTTTGGACGGCTGGGGGCGCAGGGGCTTTATAATATCTGCTCCCGGACGAGCAGCCCCCGGCCCGGTGATCTGGTGTTCTTTGTCGGCACCTATGACACAGCGGGCGTTTCTCATGTGGGCATCTATGTGGGCGACGGCTGGATGCTCCATTGTGGCGATCCTATCAGCTATGCCAACCTGAACAGCAGCTATTGGCAGTCCCATCTTTACGCCTACGGGCGACTACCGTAAAGGAGGTTTTTTGATATGGCAATTACGAAAAGCGCAAAGATCGAGGCCGAGATTGAAAAGGTCAAGGCCAAAATTGCCGAGCAGCAGGCACGGCTTAAAGAACTGGAGCAGAAGAAGCTGGAGGCAGAAAACAGCGAGATCGTGGAGATCGTGCGCGGCATGAGTATCTCCCTTGCCGATCTGCCGCTGGTGCTCCAGTGCAGACCAGCGGCGGCAATACCTTTTACATCGTCATCGACTACGACAAGCCCACCGACGAGGACGGCGAGCAGTATCACACCTACTTTTTGAACATGGTGGACGAGGCCGACCTGCTGGCGGCGATGCAGGCGGCGGGCGGTGAGCTGCCGGAGTGTTCCTGTGCCGATAAATGCGCCGTTGGTGCTATCAACACGGATTGCACCGTCTGCGCCGTGAACATGAGCGAGTGCCAGGGCAAGGCCCCGGAGCCTGCGCCCGTGGTGGAGCCGGAGCCTGACCCCGAGCCGGAGCAGCCCAAGGCCACGGGCAGCGGCGGTATGCTTCTGCTGGCGCTGGCTGTGGTGGTCATTGGCGGCGGCGCTGGCTGGTACTTCAAAATCTACCGTTCCAAGAAGCAGCGGGCCGCTGAGTCCGAGGCGGACTACGGCGGCGAATATGACGGCGCGGAGGACTATGACGAAACCGATCCCGAGGATGACGGGCCGCCGTGGGACGAGGACGGTGAAGAATGAGGTTTACCGACAGCCCCTATGAGGACTTTATGAAAGAAAAGAGCTACTTCAAGGGCGTCCCGCCCAACCTGCCGCCCAAAGGCTCCCGCTGCGACGGCTGCCTCTATTGGCATGGGATCGGCTGCGTGTTCTGCTACCGGGAGCAGCTCAGGGTAAAGACAGGGGGCAAAAATGAGCCGTGAATTGACCCGGCAGGAAAAGGCGGCGATCCGCTCCCTTGTGAAGCGGTGGTGTGCCAACTATGACAAAGACATTGGCTGTCTGCCGCTGGATTGCGAGTGCTATATGCTGGGGAAATGCTGGACGGGCGCTTATTGCCGCTATTTCCGTTCGGCGGTGCTGCCCCTTGATCCCGTGCTGGAAAGGTCGCTGACCGTGGAGACCGTGGCGGAAACCCGGCCCTGCCCAGTGTGCGGCAGGGCCTTTCTCCCGGACGGGCGGCAGCGGTATTGCTCCCCGACCTGCGCCGGGGCTGCAAGGCGGCAGAAGCAGCGCGGCTATATGCGGAAATACCGGGGGTAGGCTGTGAGCGTTTGGCCCCGGAAAACACCCTTAATTGCAGGGCTTTCCGGGGCCGCTTCATGGGCGGGGTGTATGATTTCATAGCCCCGCCCGGTTTTGCAGAAATATTGCTAACATTTTGGAAAGGAGGTCGTATGGACAAAAACCAAGGCTATGAGATCATTCAGGCCGTCATGCTGGAAAATGGCAGGGGCTTTGCGCTGGGGCATAACCCAGCAGCCCCCTCGCCCTATGTCACATGGGCTTGCTATGACGACAAGGACGGCCAGCGGCAGTATGAATGGGGGCATTACGGTAGCGACCGTGCCGCTCTGGAACAGGACTTTGCGGCGCGGGTGCAGGAATACCGGCGTCTTTACAATGTCGGTGTCAAGCAGACCGAGGCTCCCGGTCTTTACAAGTATTACTCTACCCAGCGCCCTGTGGACATTGGGACATTCCCCAAGCCGCCCCGTAACGCCCCGGATGAGATCGTCAACTACGATCAGCGCGTCCCGGTTGAAAATGGATCATTTCTGGCGTGGGGGCATTTGACCTACACGCGGCCATTGACGAAACGGCAGGCGTCTGACTATGAGCTGCGGCCTGCGCCTGACAATCCCGACAGGCCCCGTTCGATCCGGGAACAGATGAAAACCGCCGCAAAGCAGGCCGAGGCTGACCGGGGCCAAGCTGCCCCAAAGAAAAATGCCCCTGACCGGGGTGACAGATAGGAGGACATTTATGGATCAGGAACGCAATCCCAACAAGAACGCCGAGCTTTCTATGGAGCAGAACTATAATCAGATTGACGGCATCATCAACAATCTGCCTGTGCTGCCCCGGTCGGAAAAGCCGCTGGACAGAGTGCGAGAACACCCACCCAAGCGCCGGAGCCGGGAGCGTGAGGAGCGTTGACAAAGAAGCGCGTCCGCAGCGTCCCCATCTATGTGTGGGTACGGCCTGACGAGCTGGAGGTCATTCGGGAGCGCATGGCCGAGGCGGGCATCCGCAACATGAGCGCCTATATCCGAAAAATGGCGCTGGGCGGCTATGTGCTCCACGTTGACCTTGAACCCGTCAAGGAGCTTGTGTCGCTCCAGCGGCGCTGTGCAAACAATCTCAATCAGGCGGCCATCCATGCCAACAGCTATGGCGGCTTGTACCCGGACGAGCTGAAGCGTCTGCAAAAGGACTATGCCGATCTGTGGGGGCCGCTGTCTGATCTGCTGGCCCAGCTCTCCGCCATTGTAACGATGTGACACAGGGGGAACGGCCTCGCGCCGTTCCCCGGCTGTCCGCACCTCTGGTCATCGTGACCAGAAGTGCGGAGGGCCGGGACATCCTTGAGTGCCGATTTTTTCAGAGTTATAATAGACATATACAGGAAAAAGGAGGAACCCCCTATGCGGATTATATTCAAAATCCTTGCCGCTCCCTTTGTGTTGGTGCTGACCCTGCTTGTGGCCGTGCTCTCGTTCCTGCTGAGTCTTTCCGCTGGTTTGCTCTCCATCCTCGCATCGGTGCTGGGGCTGCTGAGTGTCCTGATGCTGTTTGTGGAGAAAGACATTTCCACGGGGATCGCGGGGCTGCTGATGGCGTTTGCCATTTCACCCTTTGGCCTGCCTGCGCTGGCCGGATGGCTGCTTGCCAAGCTGGACGAGCTGAACGGCTCCCTGCGGGGCTTCATCACGGGCTGAGTTCTGGTCACGGTGGCCAGAAGATGCAGAAAACGGCGGCTGATCCCATCCGCCGTTTGTCGTATGGAAAGGAGGGCTGCCTACGGCCACAACCTACCTCAAATCCCACAAGCGGGCCGATAAGCGGACGACCTTGCAAAGTCTGAAAGACCGCTTTGACTATGGCCTGAACCCGGAAAAGCTGGGGGCCGTTTCCTCCTACCTCTGCGATCCGGCCACGGCACACGCCGAGTTCATGTTGGTCAAAAATCAGTATCAGGGCGAAACCGACCGCAGGGCCGGACACGGGGCGCTGTGCTACCAGATCCGGCAGGCGTTCCCTCACGGTGAGGTGACGGCGGAGGAGGCCAACCGTATCGGCTATGAAACGGCGATGCGCTGGACAAAGGGCAAGTATCAATTTTTTGTCTGTACCCATATAGACAAGGAGCACATTCATAATCATATTTACTACAACTCCACCGCCTATGACCGCTCCCGGAAGTTCCGCAACTTCATCGGTTCCTCGTTCGCCCTGCGGCGGCTGTCTGACCGGGTATGCCTGGAGCACGATCTGTCTGTGATCACCAATCCAAAGCTCCACAGCAAGGGGCGGTATCTGCACTACGGTCAATGGCTGGGCGAAAATCAAAAGCTCTCACAGAAAGGACAAATCCGCCTTGCCATTGACGCGGCTCTGACAGAGCGCCCCAAGGACTTTGCAGATTTTATCCGGCGCATGGAAACGGCAGGCATACAGGTCAAGCACGGGCGCGGCGGCGCGATCTCATTCCTTGTGCCAGGACAACAGCGGGCGGCCCGTTTCCGGGCATCCACGCTGGGGGACGGCTACGGCCCCGAGGACGTGCAGGCCGTCATTGACGGCAAGGCTCCCACACGAACGGCCACGGCGCGGAAAGCGCCCGCACCCCGCCGTGTCAATCTGCTGATCGATATTCAGGAGAGGATGCGTCAGGGCAAAGGCCCAGCCTATGAACGCTGGGCCAAGGTGTACAACCTTAAACAGATGGCGGCCGCGCTGCAATATCTGAAAGAGCACCAGCTATTTGAATATGACGATCTGGCCGCAAAGACCGACGCCGCCACAGAGCGTTTTCACACGCTGGCCGGGGACATTCAGCAGACCGAGGCCGAGCTTTCCCGTGTGTCTGATCTGATGGCCGCCGTGGTGCAGTACGCCAAGACCCGCCCCGCGTTCGATGGGTACAAGGCCGCCAAGTACAGCCGGAAATACCTTGCCGAGCATGAGGCGGAACTGGCCGACTACCGGGCGGCCAAGGCGACAATGGCCGAGCTGCTGGGTGGCGAGAAGCTCCCCAAAATGGACGTACTAAAAGAAAAACGCCGCCAACTGGCAGCGCGGAAAAAGGCTCTTTATTTGGAATACCGCAAGGCCCAGCAGGATATGCGGGAGCTGGTGGCGGTTAAGGGCAGCGTGGATCACCTGCGCGGGCTGACGGACAACCAGCGCAATAAGGAGCAGGCCCGTTAGGGACGGCGACGCAGACAATGTTTCTTCTGGTCACGGTGGCCAGAAGTCCAGCGGGTTTGGGGGCACCCCAACAAGCATTTCCGCAGCGCGGAAATTGCAAGTGTCAATACACTTGCCTTGCTTGCCGCTAACGCGCTCCCCCGGAAACCCCGCGAAAAAACGGAGGCAGCGCCGTTTCTTACGCTCCCTCCGTTCCACGGTTTTCTATGATCGCGTTGATAATGCCCTCGACGAGCCGCAGCTCGCTTTCGTTGAGAGAATTAAGCTGAATATTGATTCGCTTCTTTGCGGCTTCATCGGCACTCATGTTGGGATAAAAGTATTCGTCCACGGAGATGCCGAACATCGTCACCATTTGGTAAAAGGCATTTAGGCTCGGATGCTGACCGTCGTTTTCGTGATACATGATGGTGCGCGGGTCGCGGTCAACAATGTATCCTAACTGTTCTTGCGTCATGCCCTCACGCTCACGGGCTTTCTTAATGGCAAGTCCAATCCCGTGAAAGTCAAATTTCCGCTCGTCCCGTTCAATTTTCATAGCATCACCACCTAATGTAATTTTACATTTCAGGTAGCGCCATTTGAACGGCGTACAATTTCACTATACCGCATATTTAATTTCACTACACAGACTTGATTATTTTTCTTAATCCCACTAAAATATACTTCATTACTCATTGCGGCTATTTCAAAAAAGATTGTAACGATTATTGTGCTTGGCAATCTTATTTACGAAGGGGGTGAGATCGTGAACGATTTTGATGTCATATACCAACAGTACGGCAAAACTGTTTATTGCTTTTTACTTTCATTGTCACGGGACGAGTCGTTGGCGGAGGAATTAACACAAGAAACCATGTTCCGGGCAATTATGAATATCAATTCTTTCCGTGGCGATAGCAAACCATCTGTATGGCTTTGCCAAATAGGAAAAAACCTGTACTTTGAGTGGCTGAAAAAGAGTAAACGAACGATCCCTATCGATGATAGTTTAGCCACCTACGATAGTGGCTATGACATTGCGGAGGCATTCGCAGATAAGGACATTGCAAATCAGATATTGAAGTATCTGCATAAACTTGAAGAACCATACAAAGAGGTTTTCATGCTCCACGCTTTAGGCGATATTCCGTTGACTCGCATCAGCCAACTTTTTGGTAAAAGTGATAGCTGGGCTCGAGTCACATACTACCGCGCAAAGGCCATAATAACTTCAAAATTGGAGGAGGGAGAAAAATGAAAAGTATCGAGTGCTACATAATCCAAGACTTGCTGCCACTTTATATAGATCACGCTTGCAGCGAGCAGACAGCCGAGGATATTAAAAAGCATTTGCAATCGTGCGAAAAATGCAAGAAGCTCTATGAGGAAATGAGTTCAGATATTTGTGTTAACTTACACACGCCCGAGTTTAATAGTCAGACACTCTTTTACCATGCGAAAAAAAGCGTTTTAGGTATCATCCTTGCGCTTGCTATGGTCATAAGCTGCTTTGCAATCAATGCCGGAGGCGCATGGATGGGAGGAAAAGCAAGCCTATCAAACCTTGTTATCACTGCTCTATATGTTATCTTCTGGAGTGTTTTCTCCACAATATCGCGAAAGTATGAACCCCTTATCAAAATTTCACTTGTGGTAAGTGCGGCTTCATTTATTTCTTCAACTGCCGGTTTAATTGCAAGAGGATTTGGTATAGGCGGTTTTATCACAGGCATAATCGGACTTTTTTCTGCTATTCCATTCTACGGATTACGGTTTTTTATGGGATGGACAGGGCTTTATGCGGTTGCAACAGTATTGTCACTTATGTGGATGATTTATACTTGGGTATCCAAGCGTAAATTGAAGTAAAAACTATGAAAACAAGGAGGATTATTATGAGTAAAAAAGTATCAAGAATTATCGGCGGCATTATGCTGATACTCGCTGTCGCATTTCTGTTTGTAGCACTGGGACATCCTGAGATGAGTTTCCCTTGGGGCAATGGAATAACTTATACGCTTTATGCTATCTATGCCTTGATTATGGTTGTCCTGTTTATTGCGCCATTTAAGAAAAAGTAATGGTACTCGAAGTGCGGAGGATTGCCTTTGTGTAAAATAGAATGGGTGCGTTGCCCCATATGTGGAAACAAAACACGGATCAAGATTCGAGGGGATACGGAATTGAGAAATTTCCCCTTATTCTGTCCAAAATGCAAACAAGAAACCTTGATCCATGTAAAACAATTTAATACGACAGTTATCAAAGAGCCAGACGCACAGACGCAGAGCCGATAACCCGTAGCCAACAGGTGCACGGATTATCGGCTCTTTTCTTTTGATAATAGTTGCGCTGGCATACACAACAAGACCGTTTTGTTCGGCCTTGCGGCGCAGAACGGCGGTTTTGAAATATTGCATTTCAAGCCGCCGTTTTCCTTTTGAAAAATTGGATCAACGGGGGGTGTGGTAAAGTCGCCCTTTTTTAAGGATACGGCGGTGTCCGAGGAGGTATCGTCGTGTCTGTTTTGCTTTTTCACAGCGTCCATGATCTGCACCAGCTAAAAAAAGCGTAGCCCCTCCATCGGAGCAGTCCGGGCATGGATGCGAAATTTGTCAGTACATAAACGAAAATAGTATTTCGTGCGTCCGCATAGCGTCCTGCTGTGCGGGCGTTTTTATATGCCCCTGCTTCTGGTCACGGTGGCCAGAGGCTCCAAGGTGCCGGGGTCCGCCTGTTCTCCATTTCAATCCGCACTCACCAACCACCTTTTGAAATGGAGGACAATTATGACGACTATCAACCTGAAACGGTATTACCCCTATATGACCGAAAATGTGATGCTGGAAGTTTCGGACGAGATCGCCGCCGCCCTCTCGATGGGAGGCCGTCTGTGCGACAGCTACAAGCGGCAGAAGCGCAGAAATGGCGAGTGCTCGCTGGACACCGATCCCGGCTTTGAGGCCGACGTGCTCCGCCAGCCCATGACCCCGGACGAGCACATTGAGGCACGGGAAACCACCTTTGCCCTCTATGACGCGCTGGCCCAGCTCCCGCCTACGCAGGCCCGGCGTGTGTACCAGCACTATCTTCTCGGCATGAGCAAGGCCGAGATCGCGGCAGCCGAGGGCGTTGGCCGGAGCCGCATCTGCTGCTCCATTGAGCGCGGGCTGGCCTCTATGAAAAATATTTTGAAAAAATCTCTGTAAGAGGGAGTACATTTGCCCCCGAAACCTCCTGATAGGTGAGAGGAGTTTTCTTCCTCGCCTTGAAAACTGAATAGACAGTATTCCCGATACGAAATCCGCGTGATAGCGACGTAAGGCGCGCCGCCACGACAGCCAGTTCAGGAGGTGATGGACAAGCTGGCCGAGCGATCAACGCAGCCTTTGACCCGGTGTTGGCAAACCGGGCGCGAGGACAGCGCGGAGGATAATGAAACTTGCTCACGCCCTCCCACAGACTTGAGGGGGAGTCCCTGCGGTATGCGCCAGCCCTTCACGGGCAGCGGTGCTGTGGGGCTATGCAGCCGAAGCCATCGGCGGTCTGGAATACTCCCCGTGCCGGGGATGCGTGGCAAATACGGCACACAACGATCATACAGGGAGCCGTCCAACCGGGCCTTTCTGTCTTATGGACAGCCCAAACCATTCCGGCGCGGCGGCTCCCTCTTTTGTGGATTGAAATGGAAAACAACTGTCCCGCTGCTTCTGGTCATCGTGGCCAGAGGTGGGGCAAGGTCAAAGGACGGCGCTTTTGTGCCGCCCTTTCACGTTTCCCCACGGACAACGGGAAACCATCAAATCTATTCACACCGCTGATTATTATAGGAGGTTTTCAGATGACGGAGGCAAGAGTCGGCTATCACAAGGAAGTCAAAACCGCGTCTTTTCAGGGCAAATCCATCACCGTGGAAAACCTGACCCCGATGCTCTCTCCCAAAGCACGGGATAAGCGCAAGCGTGAAATTGAAAGCTGTCTGTATGAGGTCTTTGTGAAGTATGCGCCGGGACGGGCACAGATGCACTAATGCGGGACATCCTTGAGATGCGGGGCTACCAGAGGTATAATATAGGTGTAAGGTTTGGTAGCTCCTACACGGAAAGGAGCACCAAATGATTATTCGTGAAGATGCCATTTATGGCAGACAGTCCGTTGACCGCAAGGACAGTATCAGCATTGAAAGCCAGATCGAGTTCTGTAAGTATGAATTGAGAGGAGGCAATTTCCGCAAGTACACCGACAAGGGCTATTCCGGCAAGAACACCGATCGGCCCAAGTTTCAAGAAATGATGGCCGATATTCGCCGGGGCCTGATCAAGCGCGTGGTGGTCTACAAGTTGGATCGTATCAGCCGTTCCATTCTGGACTTCGCAACCATGATGGAAACTTTTCAGGAATACAATGTCGAGTTCGTTTCCTCTACGGAAAAGTTTGACACGTCCACCCCGATGGGGCGGGCCATGCTGAATATCTGCATCGTGTTTGCCCAGCTTGAACGTGAAACCATCCAGAAGCGCGTGACCGACGCCTACTATTCCCGCTGCCAGCACGGTTTTCACATGAGCGGCGCAGCCCCCTATGGCTTCCAACTGGAGCCGACCACCATTGAGGGCATCCGCACAAAAATGATGAAGCCTGACCCGGAAACGGCAGATATTGCAAAGCTGATGTTTGAAATGTACTCCCAGCCCGGAACTTCTTTCGGAGACATCGCCCGCTACTTTTCCGACGAGGGCATCCTGATCTACGGTAAGGAAATGAAACGGGGCTTTATCTCCCAGCTTTTGAGAAATCCCATTTACGCGCAGGCTGACCTCGATATGTATGAGTTCTTCAAAAGTCAGGGTACGGTGGTAGTCAATGAAGCCACAGATTTTGCCGGGACAAACGGCTGCTATCTTTATCAGGGCCGGGACGTGCAGGAAAGAAAAAACAAGCACCTGAAAGATCAGATACTTGTTCTGGCTCCCAGCGAGGGGCTGGTATCATCTGATACATGGCTGCGCTGCCGGAAAAAGCTCATGGCAAATAAGGCGTTCCAAGGCGGGCGCAAGGCAAAGAACACATGGCTTGCCGGAAAGATCAAGTGTGGCCGCTGCGGGTACGCGCTTATGAGCGTCGGCAATCCGACAGGCGTTCAATATCTCCGCTGCTCCAAGCGGGCTGACAGTAAAAGCTGTGACGGCTGCGGGACGCTCCGCACACGGGAATTTGAAAGGTTTCTGTACGGCGAGATGGTCAAGAAGCTGTCTGAGTTCCAGACGCTGACGGCAAAGCGGGAAACGGTCAATCCCAAATTGACCGCGCTGAACATGGAGCTTGCCCGCGTGGAGGACGAGATTGAAAAGCTGCTGAATACTTTAACCGGGGCTAATGCGGTGCTGCTGTCCTATGCCAACAGCAAAATCGAGGAGTTGGATACACGCCGCCAAGCCCTGACAAAAGAGATCGCGGCGCTGTCAGCGGAAACCATGTCCCCGGAACAGATCGAGCGGTTGTCGGTCTACCTCAACCAATGGGAAGAAATTGACTTCGAGGACAGGCGGCAGGTTGCCGACGGCCTGATCTCACAGATCCGCGCAACCGACGAACACGTTTCGATTGAGTGGAAAATTTGACTTTTACTTATCCATCGCACACGACAAAGGGCTGTGTGCCCTTGTCAAGCGATGTAATGTTGGTGCACGACTACGGGAACAACTGTTTGCGGCGAACCAAGACTGATAAAAAGGATGCTATCAAATTGGCTAACTATGGCCTGGATCATTGGCTTACCTTGCCTAGGTATGTTCCGGAAGAAGATACCCGGTTGATGCTCAAGAATTGCTACAGGCAGTATCAGCAGTATTCCAAGGTACATACCATGCTGAAGAATAATCTGATTTCTTTGCTGGATACTGCTTTCCCTGATGCAAATCGCCTGTTTTCAAGCCCTCCACGCGCTGACGGCAGTGAGAAGTGGGTGGACTTTGTAACCATATTCTGGCACTGTGAGTGCGTTTGTAGCAGCTCTGAGAAGGCTTTCGTTGCCAAATATCAGAAGTGGTGCAAGAAACACGGTTACAATTTCAGCGAGGATAAGGCGCTGGATATCTACGTCTCCGCTTGCGGTCATTTCGGGATCATGCCAAAGACGGATACCGCTAAACTCTTGGTGGAACAGGCTGTCGCTCAACTCCGTGCGACTTCAGCGGCGTTGGCTGCTCTCAAACAGGAGATGCAATCGCTGGCAGCTGCGCTTCCGGAGTATCCGGTGGTAATGAAGATGTTTGGCATCGGGCCGGCACTCGGGCCACAGCTCATGGCCGAGATTGGAGATGTGCGCCGGTTCCACTCTAAGAAAGCTTTGGTAGCTTTTGCAGGCATTGATGCACCACCTAACGATTCTGGACAAGTTGTTGGCAAGAGCAAGGGTATAAGCAAAATAGACTCTGCACAACTTCGGAGAACATTGTTCCTTGTCATGACTGTTTACTTGCAGAGTGCTCCAGCCGATGAGCCTGTATACCAATTCATGGACAAGAAGCGAGCTGAAGGAAAACTGTATCGTGTCTATATGATGGCCTCTGCAAATAAGTTTCTGCGTATCTACTATGCTTCCGTAAAGGCATATCTGGATTCCTTAGACGCAGCATAACTGCTTCTCCATACCGCTGGACAGCCACCGTCTCAGATTTGAGATGCGAAGTGGCTTAGATTTGTGTGCGCTTTTCGCTTTGGTATAAAACCCAAACTTTCATCTTGACAAAACTTAGCAGGTCTACAATAAGGAAAGCAACTGGCTGACCCCAATCTTTTTAGGTCTTGTACCCGTGTCCGAGACTGTCAGTCATCCTCTTATTGTGGCGTTCGGTTGAGGCAGGTTGAACCACTGGGAAGCCAAGATGTTCGTGTGACCAAGCAATTTGAATCGGCAGTGAGAAAACGATGGTCGCCAATTTGAAACTGATTGGATAGAGAGGGATAAGAGAAATGAACGCAGTAGGGATCGACGTTTCCAAGGGAAAAAGCACAGTAGCCATTATGCGCCCTTTCGGCGAAGTGGTTGTGGAACCATTTGAGGTATCCCATACGGATGCAGAGTTAAGGAAACTGGCTTGCTTTTTGGAGAAGTTGCCTGGAGAAACACGGATCGTCATGGAGTACACTGGGAACTACTGGCAGCCTATCGCCAAGGTGTTGCACGATGCTGGCCTTTTTGTCTCTGCCGTGAACGCACTGCTAATCTACAAATATGGCAACAATTCCATCCGAAAGGGCAAGACAGACAAGCTGGACGCTGTGAAAATTGCGAATTACTGTCTTGACCGTTGGACAGATCTGGAATGTTACATTCCTACTGATCAGATCCGGCAGACGCTTAAAACATGCCGCCGCCAGTACGACCAGTACATAAGATTGAAGGTCAATCTCAAAAACAATCTGATCGCGTTGCTGGATGGGACGTTTCCCGGCATCAATCCCCTGCTCAAAAGTGCCCCCAGAGATACGGATGGGCACGAAAAATGGGTGGATTTTGCCGGAAAGTTTTGGCACCGTCAGTGCGTTTGTGGGAACTCCGAGAAAGCGTTCGCAAACCAGTATCGAAAATGGTGCGCCAAAGCCGGTTACAGATTCATCGTAGAAAAGGCTACGGCCATCTATTCCCACGCTGGCTCGCAGGTGGATACGCTCCCAATGACCTCTGCAATCCAGTGCCTCATTACCCATGCGGTAGCTCAGCTCAACATGATCATAGAAACAATTTCTTCGGTTCAACATGAGATGCTCACGCTGGCTTCACAGCTTCCAGAGTATCCAATCGTGATGCGGATGTTCGGTGTTGGCCCTGTCCTCGGCCCTCAACTTATGGAAGAGATCGGCGATGTGCGCCGCTTCCACCGCAAGCAATCTTTAGTGGCCTTTGCCGGCGTGGACGCGCCGCCCTGCCAGTCCGGTACTTTTGAATCGAAGAACAGGCATATTTCCAAACGCGGATCCCCCAGACTGCGCAAAACGCTTTTCCAAGTCATGTCCACCATCATCCAACACGCACCCGCTGATGATCCTGTATTCCAATTCCTTGACCGTAAAAGGCGGGAGGGCAAGCACTACTATGTTTACATGACTGCTGCGTCAAACAAGTTTCTAAGAATCTACTATGGCACTGTTATGGCTTATTTAGAGAAGCCGCAGTTTCATCTAACCGACGATTTTTATTTCATCTTCACGGCCGCCAAGACACGACGGCCTGCTTTGCTATATCCATTTTTGTGGAATTATCTTTTTATGATTTTTATGCTTTTAGATCTTGACAGCTCTTGGCAGGTTTAGCAGGTCTTATCTACACAGACTTTGAAGACGCGTCCCCAGCCCGGCAGTTATGCTCATTTAGTATTTACAATTCTTTAGCGACTACTAAAATTCTTCCATTTTCCGTTTTGTTATCACAAGTGCTCAATGTCAGCAGTTGATCTCCCCATGTGGCGCTATATCCACCACAATAAAGCGATTTTTCTTCCAGAAAATCAACGTAATTTTCAAATTCAACTCGACTTTCTGGGATTTTATAGTATTGATTGATATTTTCTGGAGTTAATTCGAAGTGTAAAACTGCCATTAAATTATATTTTCGCACTTCATTTTCCAGATAAAGTGTAAATTGTGAATGATCCAACCCATATTGCTTATCTTGATATTTTTCCAGCGAAGCAAACATACTTCCATCTTTCATATTATGTCCATGAATAATCACATTCAAACTGCCAAATATGTCACATCCAGCATCTACAAAGGGCGTCCCCGCAATGGAATAATGTTTACTAAAATTACGCCTCAAATAGTACTCTGGTTGATTCGGCGTATGCATAATCGGATAGTCTATCTCCATATCTGCCGATTGTAACCATCCAATGCAATCTGAATTTTTCTCTCTCAATGCGGATATATTACTGCTGTCCTCCTCATCCGCTAATGGATTATTATTTGTATGCATTATCTCAGAGAGCTTTAGAAACTCCTGCTTCGCCGTGCAAGTTTTTGACCAATAGTCAGCCAAAAACACTGCACAGCATATTGCCATTCCCAAAAGAGCCACCAAAAGAAATAATTCATACCAATTCCATTTTTTTAGCATGATTTTATCTGACCTCCAGAAAGGGGGTAGGCTCAAGCCTACCCCCTTCTAAAATTTCTGATTATTCGTCGTTTCTACGTTTTTTGTGAATAATCATTACCAACATACCGGCAATGCTAAGACACAGAACTACTGTGAGTACCCAAAGCGGAGAGTTGTCTCCTGTCTTCGGTGCATTTGTAATCGGTGACACTATAGTGAACACTTCGGTCACTTCACCCGGTGCAAGGGAAAGCAGGAATTCCGATTCTAAGTCCTGGCGTACAAAAGATCGCAATTCTGTTGAATTCAAGTTCAATTGCTGCGGTGCAAATACAATACCTGCTACTTCTATCACTGCTTGCTGGCCGTCGACAAGCGTCTGTCGAACGTCGTTGCAGACGCGTTCCCGTTCATCTGTGGGCAATCCAGTCGCTTGTGTTATATCATACAGTGTATAGTGAATTCGTTCTCCCTCAACGTGAGAAAAAGAAGGAAATTGCGCATAGTAAGCGTCTACGTCACTCGCCGCCACACCGATCAGGTTTTCCGGCAGCACGTCTATCAGTGTCAACTCCAAATTACTCATAAAGTAGCTGTAATATTGCTGTACGGAAAATTCTCGCAAACCATAGACTGGTTCTCCCGCAGCAATTTTTTCCATTCTATCCTTGTTTTCATCTTCCATCTGCTGGAGGAGCCATTCCCAGCTGAAATCTTCTATCACACCATACTCTATCGCAAGCCGCTGTTTCACTCGCACCTCAGTCATGTGCTCAACGTTCTTTTCCGTCAATAGATGCTGGTATTCTGTCTCACCACCCTCCAACATCTCAACCAGTGCTTTACTATCATCCACCTCGTGTTCTGTGCAGAGTTCTTCTTCATATTGAGAAAAATTTTCCCGCAGGAAAAGAGAGAACTCCTCCGCGTACACTGGACTATCGTCTATGCACAACACAAAATCCGGTTGGGTAAAAGCAAATAGCAACCTGATTACTACCGCAGCTAAAACTACTGCCAAAAGAACTTCAGATACGAATATTACTGAACAGCAATTTCGTTTCATCTCACCACTCCTCATCAAGCGGGTTCTTCGCTGGCATCACTTCATATATTCGCTTGTTTTCGGCTCTGACCATCTATTTTTTTACGTTCAGAGTGTGACCCCCAGTTTCCTCAGCCGCGCCTGCAGAGTTTTTACATTCAACTTTCGTGGCAAAATTGAATCTCTAGCGCAGATGGCTGCTGCCACACCCATGGACTGCCCCATATTTGCGCAGATAGGCATGGCACGATAGTTGGAATGCGCCATGTGTGTGCCTGAAATATTTCGCCCTGCCAAAAGCAGGCCGTCAATTTTTTCGGGTACAAAGCATCCATATGGAATGGTGTAGCCATCCTTCTGAGAAAACTTCTGCTGACAACCAGTCTCATCCAAACCAGCGCCGGTAATATTGTGTACATCAAAATTAAAGTGAGCTTTGGTAACAGCCCAATCCTCAAATACACGGGCGGAAAGAATATCTTCCTCAGTAAGCGTATAAAGTCCTTTGAAATGTCGAGTCTCTCTAACTCCAATTTGAGCAGCCGATTTCAACAAATAACTATTCTCAAAACCGGGCACATGATTAATGAGAAAGTCCATAATTTCCGGCAATTGACGTCGACATTGGATATAGGCCCGCGTCAAATCTTCCGCATTAGTTCCATCCACACCGGTGACATTCGTCATATTCAGAGTTACTACCCCTGGAAACACTGATGGATAAATCAGTGCGTGACCCGCAGGAGCCTTGATGTATTTTTGGGCCAAAGTCTGAATATCTCCTTCTGGAATTTCATAAGTTTCTTCAAATGCATTAACGTATTCAATGCGGCTAACATCTACTCCCCCCACTTGCACCATCAAAGTCATAGGCTGCATAGAATGATCATCCTCACGGCCTAAAATAAACTTAGCCCCCGCTCGTGCGGCAATATCTCCATCACCAGTGCAATCAATGACTACCTTTGCCAAAACAGCCTGCCGTCCGCTCTTATTTTCTATAATAATGCCTTGAACCAAATTATCATGCATAATAGGTGCACAGGCCATAGTATTAAGCAGCACCTCTGCCTTGGCCTCTTCCAACATATCCAAAAGAGCGGTCTTTAGATGCTCGTGGTCGATAAAAATCTCCATCTCTTGATCTGAAAGCTTCGGATTTGGACCATAAGTATGGTGCGTTCGTTTAAGTAGTTCTTCATAGAATCCACCTTTGGTGTGCCCTGTCCAGTGGCTCATTAGTCCACTGGTTGCCACGCCGCCTACATCGTTAGTCTGTTCGATAAGCAGCGTCTTCGCACCTTCTCGGCCAGCAGCCACCGCTGCACCGATACCTGCCGGCCCCGACCCCAGTACCAGCACATCAACTTTTTTTACAATTGGCAAATTACGTATCGTTTCCTCATAAAATTCCATATCAAACACCACCTAATCAATATCATTTTAAATCTCGTACCATTTGATTTCGTTGGCCGCCATATCCAGCGCAAAACTGGAGCCGTCGCCCTTGTAAACAACGGTGCTCTGCGGCTCGTAGGTGTTGTTCACAACGCAGTACTTGCCGTTCTTCA
>PPYE01293186.1_pt1 | contig 65060 bp, 67 predicted proteins | sample 1559881 | NCBI WGS metagenome assembly PPYE01 (sample SAMN08240022, study PRJNA423297) | Human gut metagenome, whole genome shotgun sequencing project. | reverse complement strand
TTTTTTTCAGGTGCTTCAGAAGCTGTATTATTTACATCATTTTTCTTATTTACACCATCTAAGGACTTCATTGTCGGGAGCCTCGCAATCTGCAATTTATATCCCACCATAGCCCTACGTTCCTCTATTTTACCTACGTTCTCTAATCTTCCCATTTACTAACATCTCTATAAGTCTACGCAACTTTTCTACTTTTGGGCGTAAATCGGGCGTATGATAGGCGTAAGCCTTAAATCGCTATTTCCTGCTTCTGTAGATACTCGTTCAGCACCCCGAACTCTCTTTCTTTCAAATCCCTTGTTACGTCTGCATAGATATTCATAGTCGTGCTGATATCCGCATGACCTAACACATCCTGAATCACTTTGATATTGATTCCTGATTCGCATAATCTTGTTGTGAACGTATGCCGGAGCGTGTGGCAACTAAACCGTGGCAACAAGACAACGTCCTTTTTACCGTCTGCCTTTTCCAGTATCTCCTGATTACAGTCACGCATGATACGTCTGAGAGCCTTATTCAGCGTTCCCTGATGTTGTACGTTCCCGAATCGGTTGATAAACACGAAATCCGTATATCCGTCCACTCGCACCTGACACGAAATGCCTTGCTCTTCCTGATTCTTCTTTTCCTGCAAAAAGGCTTCTCGCACATGGTCAAGCATTGGCACAGTTCTTCTGCCTGCTTTCGTCTTTGGCGTATTTACAGAGAAATAACAACCGTTCTTGCTATGGTTATAGTACACCAGCGTATGATTCACACTGATAGTGCCATTCTCAAAATCTAAATCTTCCCACCGCAGACCAGTGACCTCACCTACTCGCAAGCCAGTACCAAGCATGACTGTAAATATCGGATTCCAATGGTTGTATTGTCTGCTGTTCCCAAGAAATGATGTAAAAGCGTTTTGTTCTTGAACCGTCAGTGCCTTTCTCTTTTCCACATCAAAATTATGGGATTGTTTCAATTCTTTCAAAGCATTGTCCGAGGGATTGTTCCTCAAATATTCATCCTCAACCGCCAAGTCAAGCACCTGATGAAGCACCGTATGAATATTGTCGATAGTGGAAATCTTTAATAACCGTTCATCCGCAAGCAAATTGTAGAATCTTCTCACATCGGAGCGTTTTATCTTTACCACTTTTGACTGTCCGAAATCAGGATATACAAATTGATTATACATATACTGATAATTCTGAAATGTGTTGTCTTTCAGCCCCTTTTTCAGTCCTACCCACATATCATAAATATCATTCAAAGTCACATTTTTAGCGTCCGTTCTGATACCGTCGCTTTTATCTCTTTGTATTGCCTGTTCCTTTTCCCGCAGTTCTTCCAGTGTTTTCGCATAGACGGAATGTCTTTTACCGTCTGATGTTCTCCACCGGAAATCATATGTACCGTCTTTGCGTTGGGATTCTCCCTCTTTTAATACTCTGCCTTTTTTATCTTTTCGTCTTTCTGCCATAATCAAAATCTCCTTTCCTGACTACGGCAAAAACCGATACCATATTTATAACACATCACTATTCAGTTTTCAATCATCAGATAGAATACATCCTGTCCATGTATTCATCCAGTTTCCGACGTTTAATCAGGCGTTTTGTGCCATTCCACAGAACGAAAGAACATTGTTCGGATTCTGTCATTCTCCGAAGTTTGTTAATGCCAATCCCTGAATATGCCGCCGCTTCTTCTAAAGTGAGATTACTTTTCTCCCAAATCGGAATCTCTCTTCTCAAAAAACTCTCCTTTCTTCGATTTTACCGTGTAGATTCATCCGTCTTACGGTAATTTATTATAGAATCGGTTCTGCCATGTTTCAATGTATCTGTCGCTTCTCCCTTTTCCAAAAGAAGCGATTTTCTATAATCCTCATAGATTCTCTTTTGAGTATCGTTCATTCTTCCATTTTGCAGTAACCTAGAAATATAGTCCTGATTGTCCAGTTTCCCTATTTCTGCAAATAATTTCAAGGAGGGAGAAACACAAACCATTAGCCAATTCCATATCTTATCGAGATTTTTCTCCTGTGGTTTCATAGTCAGTTTAATCTTTCCTACATTCCTCATAAATTCTTCCCACGGAGGATAAGTTGGATAAAGGCGTTTCCGTTTCATGCTACTGTTTTCCGGCTTCTCTAAGAATCTGACTTTATCATTCAGCACCGACAATGCGATTCTTGCCACATCTCTGTCCTTTAGCAGTTCTTCTACCAATCTGACCGCTTTTTTCTGACGGAATCGAAGTTCATATCTATTCCAGTTCGTGTCCAGTTCCTTGCCAAACTTCTCAGCCTGCTCATATCCCTTTTCATAGAACACGATTCGGAAATTGCTCTTTTTACTGCCAAGATAAAGGCTCTTTCCATTTTCCTTTAATTCTTCTTCTCTTAACTTGTCCGAGCGATTCTCTGCTATCTCCTGTAACTGACTGGAAACCAATCCCTCATTTTTCAGCCGGATAAGTTCCGAGATATTCAGATACGTCTTTCTGTCATCAATCGCAATGTCAATCCGGGGAAAATTCACATGGTATCTACAAACCCTCTCCAAGAAATCAAACCATGTTTCGTTATTGATTTTCAAAAAGTTCTCATAATTCCTGCACCCCGAACCACTCATAAGTATCTGAAATCCCTCATACTGTGCGTTCCCCGTAGGCTTTAGGATTTTGATATTATCAAATCCTGCAATCAGTTCATGCCCCGCAATCCCCTTGCCCTCACAGTGTAGTTCCATGAGGTTTAACGGAATCCGCAAAATATCCTCTATAATTGTAAATACGTCCACATCTTTGACGGTTATCTGACACCAATCAATCAGTGCCGACAATTCCTCTTTCTGACGAGTTACTCCCCTGTTAGTATAGGGGAGTTCCGAAAACCTGTTGTTTTCCGTTTGCTACCACCTGTCCTTTCTTCCCTGTGGCTACGCCACCGCTTCAGAATCTCTCGTCTGACCTTTCACGCTGTACGGTCAGCCGGAGATTCCAAAGCGTGACTGCCTACATATTCTTAACGGAAACTGTACGAATCCCTTTACAGGTTACTCTCTCAACGAGCGTTGGATAATTGCCCCTCATCACATACGGGTCATAGACTGCCTGTTCCAGTTCCACTACAGAATACGGTTCAATCTTCGGAAGTTCCGTTGCTTCTAAGCGGATATCCACACTGTTCCCCAGTCTCATACTGCCGAGGTGAAGTTTCAGCGCTTCTACTTCCTCTGTTTTCTTTCGGTTCTCCCTGTCATATCGATAACAATAATCTGCTCCCATATACCGAAGTTCCCCGAACGCTTCTTTTACCTGCTCTTTTGTTAATATAATCTGCATATCATTCTCCTTTTCTACTGAATCTCTGTTTACAAGTGACTGGTAAGTGTAACAAGTCTGCTCCATAACCATATCTACAATCTTTATTTCATTACTTTTCTCCTTACCTCTTGCTTATATCATATACTCGTTTCTTTCTCTTGTCAATACATACTTTACTTTTTTCATTACTTTTTATTCATTGCTTTTCGCAAATTAACGTTATCTTTTCATATCCTCTCAAATCTTTTCATATTTTACCCCTTACTTTTTTCCTTATTATATGATATGATAGGGAAAAGAAACGAGGTGTAGATATGTTTTTAGATAAAAAAGAAGTGGGACAACGCATTTTACAGATACGCAAGAAATACGGCTACAGTATGCAAAAATTTGGAGAAATCATAGACAACGCCCCGAAAGGCTCTGTGAACAGTTGGGAAAAGGGCGTGAATCTCCCCAATGAGAAGCGTTTAAAACAAATCGCCACATTAGGAAATATGACGCTCAATGAATTGCTCTACGGTTCTTTTAATGAGTATGTAGACAAACTTGTAGGAGAAAAACTGGGAATCCAGTTGCCGGAAGAATTTTCCGATATGTTTTATCAGTTATTACAACAGAATGGTTTTACTTATGGGGATGATATGGAAATTATAAGGCTTGTCAACGGATTTATGACTTATCATAATCTTGCGACCAAAGAAACCGCCATTTTCTATCAGCCAACGCCTTATTCCGGCAATTATTTTGAAGGAATTATACAAAAAGCCGATCATTCCGTATTAGTATGTAAGGCTTACGCAGACAGAGAATCGAATACTCTGCACATCATCCCTGCATACGGAGAAGAAAAAAACGAAGAACAGATAGACTTCTTTCATGCACTGGACAAACTGACACTCCCACACAAAAATAACTATTTTACGTCCGGCTTTCTCACACTAGGTTTAACATTGCGTGATTCCAAGATAATCTGCTATGGAATTAATAAAGTAAATGATACTGCACAGGCAACGCCTTATGAATATGATTGCAACAAAGACGCTTATGTACTAAATGAAAATCTCACATTTACCGCAAATGACAAGTTTCTTCGGGAATCCACGAAAGAAGCGTTATTCCTACAGTACGAGAAATCACAAGCATAAGTACCCATAAAACAGACAAGAGGACTTGCAAGGTTGTGACCTTTCAAGTCCTCATCTGTATCATGGTTATACTGGCTCTGTCCGTTCCGTCAAGGACTGCCCTACGGCGTCTCGGCTTCGCCTTGTCCCTTGACCTCACTGTTCTTCCTTCCATACATAAGTACATAATACTGTCCTTTTAACTCATTCTGCACTTTTTCTACAATTCCATTAGAAACCGAAGTTGCTAGCATATAGGAATCTGTATTTTCACCAAGCGGAACTTTATACTCCTGTTTGTCAAGAATCAGTGGCTCAATTTCTGATATAAACTGCTCCATAACCTCATCATTCCTACCCGTACCATCTTTATACCACCTAAAGTGCCACTCATGTTTCCGGATTGCACTTTCTAAATCCCATAATGGTTTATATATCGCATTATAAATATATGTAAATTTTTTATTTCTTAAATCGAATAATAAATCTATATCTCCAAGACACGAATCCCACTCTATTTTATCAGCATCTATATATTTCAATAAAAAATCTATTTTTTCTTCAAGACTCATATTTAGCTGATATTGATTTATTTGTCTTAAGATTTTGTTAGTATAAGAATAAAATTTTTCAAATATTCTTTTACGTTCAACTCTATATCCCACTATGGAAGAAAATAATGTCAACAATGAACTCCCAAATATTCCAAGAGCAATATTACACCAAAACTGTGCTTCTCTTGACACATACATATAATGTAATATCAGACATCCACAAAAAGATAGCAAAGATACTATTCCCGTTGTTACTATTGTTTTTTTGTATATTCCCATTTTAGTTCCTTTAAAACATTTTTAATTTTTTCTGTTACCTCTCTCCGCTTCATAAAATAAAAATTTACTTAATCCGAACATAATAATAAAGAACCACTTCTGCCCCTTTAGCAAACCAAGTATTTTTATCAAATTGTGTCTGTCCATCAATGATTATCTTTGCTACACAATCCTCTTTTTCTCCCCATCCAATTTTTGACATTGCCATTTCCTTGATTGTAAAACTTGTAAATCCCAATTCTTCCAATTCTTTTTTTACATCTTCATAATGTTTCCCCAAAAAGTGCTTTTGGTTTTCACCAATTTTAATTTCATCGGGATGTTCCAATGCAATCTCATCATCCGTTTTAGCTTCAAAATATTCAATCGTCACTTCATCACTACGTTTATACCATCCATCTTCCATAGATTCATCAATCATAACAGAAAGGACACTTCCCTCTTTAGCTTTAACCGTTTCCGTATTTCTCACTGTCCTAATATCAGAAAATCCCAACGTCAAAAATTTGGCCTGAACATCTGCAACATTTTTACCAACCATCTTTTTTAGAAATACCTCAACTGGAAGTTTGTTTTCAGCATTCTCTGATTCTGAATTCAAATATTCAAGAATATTTTTGTATCTCTCGCTCTTTCCCCACTCTTTTCCTTCATATGCTCGTACAGCATTTAAAGGATGGTCATAATTTTGAAAAAGAATAAACTCTAAAGTTTTATTCCATGCGTTACTATTTACAAGATTTTTGTATTCGAGTGCCTGATTCATAAAAATATCAATATCTGCCTCAGCCATAATATCTTTATCATAGCCTGCAAAACGCATCATTACCTCTGTAGATTTTTCTGCCGAACCATCACAAATGATAGCTGCCCTATCAGCAGAAAATTCACTACATCTCATCCAATATGCAAAAGCAAGCTGAATAGGATACAACGCAATATTTCCCAAACCTGATACAAAAGTAGAAGCCCCACTTAAAATAGCCTGTCCCATAGTGGTATACAAGGTATGATGACAGGCAATATGACCACACTCATGTGCTAATACTGTCGGAATCAATTCATCAGGCAATGTTTCAAATAATCCAGAGGTGATAACAATAAACGGTTTTGTATCACCATATGTATAAGCATTCGGGTATACATCCAATTTCACAAACAATTCTGGAATCTCAATTCCTAACTTCTCACAAATCGGAGGAAGCATATTATAATATTTAGCCATTTGGTTTTCACTTAAATGAAGATTTGTAGACATATTAATAAGCCCAAATTGTTGTTCACTCCAAATTTTCATAAATGCTTTCATTACTTGAGAAAAACCGGGGATAGCTTTAAGTGCTGTCATAGCCGCCTTATCCGAATCATGCAAATATAATTTATAATCTAATCCCATTTTCACATCTCCTCCTTTAGTCCTCTTTATGAAGAAATTATATCTCTTCCACATATTAAATACAATATTTTCCATAATCGAATCCGAGTAATTCTAAGAAATTCCGCACAAAAAAGGAGACCGCTCTGAATAAATCAATAATAGTCTCCTTAAAATAAATATCGGTTTCTGCCAAAGTCTTAAAAATCGGGCGTAAATTGGGCGTAAAATTGTAAATCATATACTCTTTTATTCTCAAAGAATCCTTTATTTACGCCGTTTTCAGCCATTCCTATTTATCCAAGCTCTTCATTGTCGGGAACAGAAGCACATCACGGATAGCCTCAGCCCCTGTCAGAAGCATACACATACGGTCGATACCGAATCCGATGCCTCCTGTAGGCGGCATACCAATCTCCAGTGCATTCAGGAAGTCTTCATCTGTATGGTTTGCTTCCTCATCTCCGGCAGCAAATGCCTCTTCCTGTGCAGCGAAACGCTCTCTCTGATCAATTGGATCATTTAACTCAGAGTAAGCATTTGCCATCTCCCAGCCATTCATAAAGAACTCAAATCTCTCTACATAGTTTGGATTTTCCGGTTTCTTCTTTGTAAGTGGAGAAATTTCTACCGGGTGATCCATAACGAATGTAGGCTGGAGCAAATGCTCCTCTACATACTCCTCGAAAAAGAGGTTCAGGATATCGCCTTTCTTATGTCTCTCTTCGAATTCTAAATTATGCTCTTTTGCAAGTTCTCTTGCCTGCTCCAGAGTCTCAACTTCATTCCAGTCAACTCCGGCATATTTTTTAACTGCGTCTACCATCGTGATACGCTCGAATGGTTCTCCGAGATCCATCTCGATTCCCTTGTAAACAATTTTCGTTGTTCCAAGTACTTCCTGTGCAACGTGACGGTACAGATTCTCTGTCAGATCCATCATTCCGTTGTAATCTGTATATGCCTGATATAACTCCATCAGAGTGAATTCTGGATTGTGTCTTGTGTCAAGACCTTCGTTACGGAATACACGTCCGATTTCGTAAACTCTCTCAAGTCCACCAACAATCAGTCTTTTTAAGTAAAGTTCCAGAGAAATACGAAGCTTCAAATCCTCATTCAGTGCATTAAAATGAGTCTCAAAAGGTCTTGCTGCAGCTCCACCGGCATTTGCAACCAGCATCGGAGTCTCAACTTCCATAAATCCCTGTCCGTCCAGATAACGGCGAACTGCACTGATAATTCTGGAACGTTTAATAAATGTGTCACGAACCTCCGGGTTCACAATCAAATCTACATATCTCTGGCGGTAACGTGTATCTGTGTTTGTCAGTCCGTGGAACTTCTCTGGAAGAATCTGCAGACTCTTAGACAGAAGTTTTACTGCAGATGCATGGATAGAAATCTCACCGGTCTTAGTCTTGAATACTTCACCTTCAATACCGATGATATCTCCGATATCCAGTTTCTTGAAATCCTTATATGACTCTTCTCCGATACTGTCTCTTGCAACATAAGACTGAATATTTCCGCTGAGGTCTAAAATGTTACAGAAAGAAGCTTTTCCCATAACACGCTTCTGCATCACACGTCCTGCTACGGATACGTGTTTTCCTTCCATCTCCTCAAAATTTTCTTTAATATCTGTTGCATGACAAGTCACATCATACTTTGTGATCTCAAATGGATTCTTTCCGTTTGCCTGTAAATCTGCAAGTTTCTCACGACGAACCTTTCTAAGCTGATTTACGTCAGGTTCCTGTGTATTCTTCTGCTGATCTCCCACTGCGATTCTCCTCTCTTCCTTTTCTTATACTGTACGTGTAATATCCAGTACTTTGTACTGCATAACTCCAGCCTGTGTCTCCACTTCTACAACATCTCCAATCGTCTTGCCGATCAGGGCATGTCCAACTGGTGACTCGTTTGAAATCTTTCCTTCCAGACTGTTAGCCTCTGTTGAACCTACCAATTTGAATTCGATTTCTTCGTCAAATGTGATGTCATATGCCTTTACTGTACATCCTACGTTAATCTTATCAAAATCAACTTCATCTTCTACAACGACTTCAGCGTTCTTGAGAATTGCTTCCAGCTCCTCGATACGAGCCTCAATATCACGCTGCTCATCTTTTGCAGCATCATACTCCGCATTCTCTGATAAATCTCCCTGTTCTCTAGCTTCTTTTATCTTTGCAGCAACTTCCTTACGCTTAACAACTTTCAGATTCTCTAACTCCTCTTCAAGTGCTTTTAATCCTGCATAAGTAAGTAATTTCTTCTTTGCTTCCATGGTATTCTTTTGCTCCCTTTCTTGAAAATAAAGATACTTTCACAATTTCATTATTATACAAAACCAGCCGACTATTGTCAATCATTTTGCACGATAAAGTATACGCAGTCTATAGTCTTTTTATGATGTTGCAATTACAAATTCTTTCTATTTTATTAACATCTTCAACAATTCTTCCAGCTCTTCGTAAGATTCTACCTGATTGATCTGTGCGCGGAACTTCGCTGCACCTTTCATTCCTTTTACATACCATGCCACATGCTTACGCATTTCCCGGATTCCAAGGTACTCTCCTTTGAATTCCAACTGCATTCTTGCATGCCGAAGCATCATATTCCGAATTTCTTCTTGTGTCGGTCTTGGTGGAATTGTTCCGGTTCTGTCATACTCAGCCAGCTCTCGGAAAATCCATGGATTTCCCTGAACACCACGTCCTATCATCACGCCGTCACAGCCTGTGATCTTCCGCATTTCCGCTGCCTTTTCGGCAGACGTCACATCTCCATTTCCAATAACCGGAATATGCACTGCCTCTTTCACCTGACGGATAATATCCCAATCCGCCTCGCCGGAATAATACTGTTCTCTTGTTCTTCCATGAACTGCAACCGCTGATGCCCCAGCTTCCTCTGCAATCTTCGCGATTTCCACCGCATTTATATGATCATCATCAAAACCTTTTCGAATCTTAACCGTCACTGGTTTTTCAATCGCTTTCACAAGCTGTGATACGATTTCAAACACCAGCTTCGGATTCTTCATGAGCGCAGACCCCTCTCCATTCTTCACGACTTTTGGAACCGGACACCCCATATTAATGTCCAGAATCTGAAACGGCAGGTCTTCAATTCTCTTCGCCTGCTCGCTGATAATCTTAGGATCTGAACCAAATAACTGTAATGATACCGGATACTCCTGCGGGTGGATCGCAAGTAGCACTTTTGTATTTTTATTCTTATATTGCAGTGCTTTCGCACTGATCATTTCCATACATAAAAGCCCCGCCCCCTGTTCTTTACAGAGCAAACGAAAAGGCAGGTCTGTCACGCCTGCCATAGGAGCCAGAATGTACGGATTCTCTAATTTTAAATTTCCTATTTCCAATTTGAGACACCTCTTTAATTAATTAGGGACACCCTTTTACTAATTGGGGACGTAGTACTTTGGCATTTTACTACGTCCCCCGTTATTATTTTAACGTTTATTTTTCTCGTAAATCATCCGTAATCCTTTTAATGTAAGCTGTGGATCGTATACGTCGATGATATCTGTCTCTTTTGCAATGATCTTACCGAGACCGCCGCTTGCTACAACTTTTGCATCTACATATCCGGACTCTTCTTTTATCTTCTTGACGATATACTCTGTCTGCCCAATCTGTCCGAATACAATTCCGGCCTGCATACAGGAAATGGTCTCTTTTGCTAAAATGGATTCTGGTTTCTTAATCTCGACTGCCGGGAGCATTGCTGCCTGATTCCACATTGCCTGTGCAGAGGTGCGGATTCCCGGAGCGATAACTGCTGCCTCAAATGTTCCATCCGCTCCTACTACATCGTAAGTTGTAGCAGTTCCATAATCAATCACGATGACTGGTCCGCCGTGAAGTGTATATGCTGCCACTGCATCAACAATACGGTCTGCTCCGACCTGTTTTGGATTTTCAGTCTTTATCTTCAGCCCGGTCTTGATTCCGGCGGAAACTACGATTGGCTTGATTCCGAAATATTTGATCATGGCACTTCCAAGAGAATGCATAATGTCCGGCACAACGGATGCTACAATACAGGCATCAATATCTGACTTTTCAAATCCTTGATGCCAGATCAGTTCATTTAACGCAATTCCATACTCATCAGAAGTCCTCTGTATCTTCGTAGTCATGCGAAATGTTGCTGACAAATTCTCACCGTTAAATACTCCTAATGTAATGTTTGTATTTCCAACATCGATAACTAACAGCATCTATTCAATCTCCTCTCCCAGAAAAAATACTCGGTAATACAACTGCAGTGCTTCTAACAGATCCTGCTTTTCTCTCTGGATCTGCTTGATTTTCAGATGGCTTCCAATATCATCAAATGTTGGATCAAAGTCCTCGGAAGTCACTTCGAAACACAATTCTCCGTCTTCTTCAAATACGAGTGTCAGAATTCCGCCTACATCATTTACATACAGTACACACATGATCTTCAGCTCATCCTTTACATGATCCGGAAGTCTGTCAAAATCCGGGTTCAGATAATATTTTTCTTCATATGAATTCGCGCCACAAAGCACAACCTTATCCTGATACATAAACTACTCCTTTTTTATAATTTCTAAGCCGTGTAACACCAGGCAAAATCCTGTCAGGCTTCTCACGTCACACAAACTTATGTCCTGGGATTATACGTACCCATAAATCCCTCTTACAGATACTTCTCCTGCAAATATATGTTTTTCTTCGCCTTTTTGTGTGCGTACGATTAATTCTCCTGTCTCGTTGATTCCATATGCATGGGCATTATATTCATTTCCCGGCTCCAGAATCCGTACTTCTTTTCCCCGGTTTACAAGCATCTCATTATAACTCTCCTGTAATCCGGACAAATCACCATTTTCCATAAAAAGTGCATAATTTATTTCAAAATGCTTCATGACAGCTGCAATCAGTGCGGAACGTTTTACCGGTGCCCCTGTCTCAATCATAAGGGAGGTGGCTTTCTCTTTCAGTTCCTCGTCAAATACTTTCTGATTGACATTGATTCCTACACCGATGACCACATAGTTGATATAATCAATCTCCGTACTCATCTCTGTCAAAATTCCGCAGACCTTCTTTTTATTCATAACAATATCGTTCGGCCATTTGATTCCAGTCTCCATGCCGGTCACTTCCCGGATACCTTCTGCCACACTCTGTGCCATAACTAATGTCAGCATCGGTGCCTTTGTCGGTATCAGATCTGGCCGGAGCAGAATTGTCATATAAATGCTGATTCCTTTTGGGGATTCCCACACACGGCCTCTTCTCCCTTTTCCAGCCACCTGACGATCTGCCACAAAAAGTGTTCCATGAGCACCGTCTTTCTCACCCAGCTCTTTTGCCCGATTATTCGTAGAATCAATCTCATCAAAATAAACAATATTCTTTCCTGCCCATTCTGTATCCATAAGGCTTCGGATCTCCGCCTCCGACATAATATCCGGACTTTCGAGAAGGCGGTACCCTCTATTGCGCACCGCCTCTATCTCGTAACCTTCTTTTTTTAATTGTTCTATCGCTTTCCATACAGCCGTTCTGGACACATGGAATCTGTCGCACATCTGCTGCCCGGAGATGTAATCATCACTTTCTTTTAATAAGCGTAATATTTCTGATTTCATCTTTTATCTCTTCTTATCTTTTTCTATATTCAGACATTTCTCGAATGCCTTGTCATTTCATTGATCTTATGCTTATCTCTCGCCGAGTGTCGCTACCATAACTGCTTTGATCGTATGCATACGGTTCTCTGCCTCATCAAATACTTTTGACTGGGAAGACTCGAATACTTCGTCTGTAACTTCCATATCTGTCAGACCATATTTCTCGTAAATCTGTTTGCCGATCTTTGTCTTCAGATCATGGAATGCCGGCAGGCAGTGAAGGAAGATTGCTTTCTCTCCTGCATTCTCCATAACTTTCTTTGTTACTTTATATGGTGACAACTCGCGGATACGCTCCTCCCAGACTTCGTCAGGCTCTCCCATAGATACCCATACATCTGTGTAGATAACATCTGCGTCTTTTGTTCCGCTCTCTACATCTTCTGTCAGAGTGATGGTTGCTCCGCTTTCCTTTGCATATCCCTGGCAAGTTTCAACAAGCTCTGCATTTGGGAAATAATTCTTAGAGGTACATGCTACAAAATGCATTCCCAGTTTCGCACATGCGATCATAAGAGAGTTACCCATATTGTATCTTGCATCACCCATGTACACCAGTTTTATTCCTTTTAAATGTCCGAAATGCTCACGGATCGTCAGCATATCTGCCAGCATCTGTGTCGGGTGATACTCATTTGTCAGTCCGTTCCATACTGGAACTCCTGCATATTTTGCAAGGTCTTCTACAATCTCCTGACCAAATCCACGGTACTCAATTCCATCGAACATTCTTCCGAGAACTCTTGCTGTGTCTTCAATACTTTCTTTCTTGCCGATCTGTGATCCTGTCGGATCAAGATAAGTTGTTCCCATGCCCATGTCATGTGCTGCCACTTCAAATGCACAACGTGTTCTTGTACTTGTCTTTTCAAAAATCAGCGCTACATTCATGCCTCTGTATTTATCGACCGGAATACCTTTTTTCTTCTTATCCTTGAGATCTGCCGCAAGATCCAACATGTATGTGATCTCCTCTGGTGTAAAATCTTTCAGTGTCAGAAAATTTCTTCCCTTTAAATCCATCTCTCTTATGTCCTTCTTTCTGTATATTTACAAGCCGTCTCTTATCCGGCTTGCCGTCATTCTGTCATATTTATTATTTCTGTGTATCATCAACTGCGACTTCTTTGATGCTCTTCACCAGTCCTGCGATTCCCTGGATCTCAGATGGAATAATAATCTTTGTAGCCTTTCCATCTGCAGCTTTTTCAAATGCTTCCAGGCTCTTCATTGTAAGAACTGCCTCGTCTGCTCCTGCTTCTTTCAGGAAGCGGATACCGTCTGCATTTGCCTGCTGTACTTTCATAATCGCCTCAGCCTGACCTTCTGCCTCACGGATCATAGCCTCTTTCTGCGCCTCTGCACGTAAGATTGCAGCTTGCTTCTCAGCCTCAGCATCCAGAATTGCAGATTCTTTATGTCCCTCTGCAACAAGAATCGTAGATTTTTTCTCTCCCTCTGCACGTAAGATTGCTTCACGTCTCTCGCGCTCTGCTTTCATCTGCTTTTCCATGGCATCTTGAATAGCTGCCGGAGGAATGATATTCTTAAGCTCTACACGGTTCACTTTGATTCCCCATGGATCTGTTGCCACATCCAGAGATGCCCGCATCTTCGTATTAATCGTTTCGCGGGAAGTCAGTGTCTGATCCAGCTCCAGATCTCCGATAATATTACGAAGAGTTGTCGCTGTCAGGTTCTCGATCGCCATGATCGGATTTGCCACTCCATAACAGAACATCTTCGGATCTGTAATCTGGTAAAATACAACGGTATCGATTCTCATTGTTACATTATCTTTTGTGATAACCGGCTGTGGCGCAAAATCTACAACCTGCTCTTTCATATCCACTCTTCTTGCAACACGATCCACGATCGGAAGTTTAAAGTGAAGTCCGGTTCCCCACGTTGCCTGGTATGCGCCCAGTCTCTCAATCACAAGTGCCTGCGCCTGTCTTACGATCTTCACACAGGAAATCAGTAATACCATAACAATAATTAAAATAATCACTAAAAATGTTCCCATTACTGCTGCCATCATATCTTCGTCTCCTCTCCATTTCTTACAATCAGTTTCACTCCCTGAATACCTTCAACTACTACAATTGCATTCTTTGGGATCTTTCCTTCCGGGGCATCTGTCTTCGCAGCCCACTCCTGCCCGCGCACCTCCACACGTCCTTTTGACGAAAGTGTGTCAATCTCTTCAATTACAAGTGCTTTCTGTCCGATCAGAAGCTCTGCTCCGGTCTTTTGTCTCTCCTGGTTAAAGTACTTCATTGCAAGCGGTCTTGTCACTGCCAGAAGTGCCAAAGATACAATTGCAAATATTATAATCTGCACTCCTAGTCCCAACCCCAGTACTGCCACAAGAAATGCAACTAATGCTCCTCCTGCGAACCAGATAGTCGTAAGCCCCATCGTAATGATCTCGATAACCAGAAACAGTACAAATAAGCTTAACCAGATAACCGTCGTCTGCATAATCTGACCCTCCTTCATTCAAAATTCACAGCACATAGTACTGACACAAATCCTTCTATCACTCTATGCTTTCCAAAGCTGTCCTTTTCCATATCATTTTCCATGTCATTTTGAGGAAAATCCCAGCTTAACGGCTTAGTATCATATTACTATACTTTGCATAATAAAGCAACGAATCCCTCTCGGCATTCGTTGCTTTTTTTCTCATCATTTATTTATCTTATCGTCTCTGTCTTGCTGCCTCGAATGTCAGAATTGCCGTAGCCACTGCCGCATTCAGAGACTCTACCTGTCCCTTCATCGGAATACGGATATACACCTGTGCCTGATCTGCCACCTCATCACGGAGACCATTTCCTTCATTTCCTATCAGAAATGCACTGGCTTTGCGATAATCCTCTTCATCGTAGGAATTTTTCCCTTCCAAATGGGCCGCATAAGTGCAGATTCCTGCTTCTTTCATCTGCTTTACTTCCTCTGCCAGATCATCCACATAGCAGAATGGTACACGATAAGCCGCCCCCATCGTAGAACGGACTACCTTCGGATTGTACATATCTACACAGTCCTGACTCATTACAATCCCCGTCACTCCTGCGCCCTCTGCTGTCCGTACAATGGTTCCCAGATTTCCAGGATCCTGGATCTGATCCAATACAAGAAGAAGTGGTAATTCCCCACCTTTTTCCTTCACAATCTCAGTGATGCTGTATTGTTTCTGACGCACCAGGCAAAGAATCCCCTGCGGCGTCTTCGTGTCAGACACATATTCAAAAACAAAATCTGCCAGAATCTCCGGCTGCACTTTCGTTCCTGCCAATACCTGTTCTACAGCCTTACGCTCCCGATTCCAGAACTCTTCCGATGCATAGACTTCCACCAGACGGTCTTTTGGCACTTCCCGGAACATGCGGATACCTTCTACAAGGAAGACACCTTCTTCATCTCTGAGCTTTTTCTTCTTTTTTAAATTCACCAGTCGTTTGACTTTCGCATTCGACGTACTCGTAATCATATCATTTTCCTCTTAATTCAGAATACTCTGAACCGCTTCATCATTCAGATTCTGCTTTGTTACCCACACATATCCTGTATTGACAAATGCTTCATTTCCCATATTCAGCGCTGCTCTTGCAGAAGCAATCGTTGCCGCATACCCCATACCGAACGGATTCTGTACAACAAGTCCGTCAATCTTTCCTGCTTTCAATGCTTCCATCGAATCATCATTCACATCATATCCGACTATGAATGGTGATACATTCTTTCTCTCCATCTCATCGAGCACCAGTTCCATAGCGTCACTGTTACTTGCAAAACATCCCTTTACATTCGGGTGTTTTTCAAACAAATAATCAATCACTTCCTCTTCCGTAATATCCGCTGCCTGCTTGTCCGTTGCTAACTCCTGTATCATCTGGTTTTTGTAAGTGTCAATCTGATCCATATGGTATGTCTCTACAATCGTGATATTCGGATATGTGCTCTGAATCTGGCTTACAAATGCATTTTCCCTTGTCTGGGCTACCTGCGATTTCGAGTCCTGCATAAAAAGCATGACTTCTCCGGATTCCCCCATTGCCTCCGCCAGTCGGTTTGCTGCTTCTGTTGCACTTGCACTGTTATCTGTTGAGACAAATGCACTGATTCCCGGATAATCACTGCTTGAATCAAATGTTACAATTGGTGTCCCATTCCAACCGGCTTGATCGAACTGCACTTCGCATGCTTTGGCGTCTGCAATAGAAATTGCCAAAGCTGCCGGATAACGGGATAACTCCTCATCCAGAATATTAACCTGCTCATCCACATTGTCCTTATCAGATGGGCCGCTATACACGACCTTGACTGCTTTTTTCCCTTTGTAGCCAAGCTGCTCATTGATATCTTTACCTGCCTGCTCGGCACCTTTTTTTACCTGCACCCAGAAATCGTCATTTGTCCCTTTTCCAATAATGGAAATGTAAGCGCCTTCTTCAAGCGATAATCCTCTGGCATCTCTGTATGCAGAAGGTTCGATCATGTCCAGCTTTGCCTGATATTCCTTCGTCTTTTCTGTCTCCGTATCATCTTGTGCCGCATCTTTTGAAGTATCCTGCGTCTTTGTATCATTTGCCTTATTGCTATCTGTGTCTGATGTATTTTTCGCACATGCAGTCAGCACCATAGCTGCACTAAGCAGTGCGATGATCATCTTGCATCTTTTCTTCATAATACCAATCCCCTTAACAATTGTCATGCATCTTATTTTCCACTTAAACACTATACACCATATTTGCGAAAAAAGCTTGAATTTTTTTTTAAAGAATTTCTTAAATATTTCTCTCACATGTCTTATTGATTATTTTTTTCACAATATACTGCTTGTATAATTGATTTTTTTGTATTATGATAGTAGCAGACGAAAATGTCTATGTCTATTCAACATATTTATTAAAAAGGAGGTAATTACCCATGGCACACGTAATTGGAGACGATTGTATTTCATGTGGAAGCTGCGAAGCAGAATGTCCAGTAAGCGCTATTTCTGAAGGAGATGGCAAATACGAGATCAACGCTGATGCTTGTATCGACTGTGGTGCATGTGCAGCACAGTGCCCAGTAGGAGCAATTTCCGAGGCATAAGATTCCACACATATAAGATTTAAACGCAAAAAGAATGTTCCGGTTCAGGAACATTCTTTTTTCTTGCCCCACGTTTTGACTTTTTTTGCACTTTTCATATGCTATTCTTGGGACAGGCAAAGGGAATCTATCCTTTTGCAAAGAAATCTTAATTGAATAAGGGGGTTTTATTATGGGCAATGCTCTGGAACAACTAAGAAAAGAGACCCGGGACGATGCCAGGCTTTACGGCTGTATTAGAGAACTCTATGAACAAGGAGTCCCTTTTGAAGAACTAAAAGCCGTCATTCCTGATATCCGGCGCACTCGTGAGCAGTTACATATGAAAAGAATGCTGGAAAACAATAACGAAGTCTTGATGCAGATGTTCAGTCGGGAAATGTCTTTTCTGTTGGATGCAAAGGAACGGCAAGAGGAAGAACAGTTCAAAAAAATAGACCAGCTCATCAGACAACAGCAATCCTATCGGAAAGCTGCAGCTGAAGCTGGTCCAATCGGCAAATTAAAACGGCTATTCCTGCCTGCTTAAATTTGCAAACTTCGTGTATTCACCAAGCCAAGCCAGATTAACGGTCCCTACCGGACCGTTTCTCTGTTTTGCTATAATAATCTCGGCCTGTTTCTTAAATTCGGAATCTTTATTATAATACTCATCACGATAAATAAACATTACAACGTCGGCGTCCTGCTCGATAGCTCCGGACTCACGGAGGTCAGAAAGCATCGGGCGTTTATCCGGTCTTGACTCTACCGCACGGCTGAGCTGTGACAATGCAATGACCGGTACATTTAACTCTCTTGCAAGAGCCTTTAGTGAACGTGAGATTTCAGAAATCTCCTGCTGTCTGGACTCGGATTTCCCACCTACACTTCCACTCATCAACTGCAAGTAGTCAATGATGACAAGCTGAAGATCCTGCTCCAGTTTATATTTCCTACATTTTGAACGAAGTTCGGATACGGAAATACCTGGTGTATCGTCAATCACAAGGTGTGACTTTCCGATAATTCCGGCTCCTTCGATTAGCTTCTCCCACTCGGAATCTTTTAGATTACCGGTTCTGAGTGCCTGTGCATCTACCTGGGATTCCAGAGAAAACATACGGTTCACCAACTGTTCCTTTGACATCTCAAGACTGAAAATGGCAACACCTTTATTTTTCTTAAATGCAACATACTGGGCAATATTCAGTACGAACGCTGTCTTACCCATAGACGGACGGGCCGCTACAAGAACAAGATCTGACGGCTGAAGGCCGGATAATTTGTAATCTAAATCAATAAATCCTGTCGGGATTCCTGTAACAGTTCCTTTATTCTTTGAAGCTTTCTCGATTCGTTCCAGCGCATTTAATACAACATCTTTGATTGGAACATAATCTCCGGTATTGCGGTGCTGTAATAATTCAAATACCGATTTCTCCGTCTGTTCCATAATTACCGGAAGAGATTCTTTCCCGACATAACAAGTATTTGCAATTGACTCGGTCAGCTTGATAAGTTTTCGCATCATTGCCTTATCTGCCACGATCTCCGCATAATATTTTACATTTGCAGAGGTCGGTACTGCATTGACCAGATCCCTTACAAATTCCAGACTGGAAATCTCCGGCGGTACATCTTTTTCTTTCAGACGTTCCTGAAGTGTGACCAGATCGACCGGCTTTCCTTCATTAAAAAGTTCCACCATGGAATCAAATACCACTCCGTAAGATGTCTGATAAAAATCCTGACCACTGATGATCTCTGATGCAGTGGTAATCGCATCCTTGTCCATCAGCATCGCTCCGACTACTGACTGTTCCGCTTCGACACTGTGGGGCATGACCCGCTTAATGAGTGCCTCTTCCATGTACGGTTTCCTCCTAAGCTTCCTCTGTAACTACAACTTTCAGCTCTGTAGTTACTTTTGGATGTAATTTAATCGGCACATTGTGTGTTCCAAGAGATTTGATCGGATCTTTTAACTGCACTTTCTTTTTATCTACTTCCAGCCCAAGCTGAGATTTTACCTCTGCTGCAATTTCTTTGGAGGATACAGAGCCAAATACTTTTCCGCCTTCTCCAGTTTTGATGGAAACCTGGATCTTACCTGCCTCGATCTTCTTTCCTAATTCTACAGCAGCCTCATAGTGTTCCTGTGCTACTTTATCATCATTCGCCTTCTTAAGTTTCAAATCATTTAAATTCTTACCATTAGCTTCTACACCTTTTCCTGTCTTCAGGATAAAGTTTCTTGCGTATCCGTCACTTACCTCTACTACATCCCCTTTTTTCCCAAGGGCTTTTACGTCTTCTTTCAAAATAACCTTCATGTCTATATATCTCCTTCTTTTATCATATTATCCAGAACCTGCTTCAGACATGCAACAGCCTCGTCCATATCCGTATGATTGAACTGCGCTCCCGAAGCATTCATATGACCGCCGCCTCCTAACTTTTCCATAATGACCTGAACATTAACTTCATCGATGGAACGGGCGCTCACATAAATCTTTCCATTATATTCTGTCAATACAAAGGACGCTTTAATCTCACTGATATCCAAAAGTTCATTTGCCGCCTGTGCTCCGATGATCGTCGGACTCTCCACCTGAAGATCTATACCTGTCGCAATGGCAAATTTTTTCTGATATACCTCTGCGTTGCTGATAATTGCAGCTTTTGCGCGGTATCCTTCCATATCATCCCTGAACATCTTACGCACAAGTGTGATATCTGCTCCGGATCTTCTGAGAAATGCTGCCGCTTCAAATGTACGCACTCCGGTACGATTCATAAAACTGTTCGTATCGATCATGATACCGGCATACATACTGCTTGCCTCCAGATTCGGAATCTGAATATCATCTACAATGTACTGCAGGATCTCAGATACCATCTCACATGCTGACGAAGCATAAGGTTCAATATAAGACAATAATGCCTTATCAATACTATCACTGCTCTGACGGTGATGATCCAGTACGACAATCGTCTTTGCCAGATACAAAAGTTCTTCACATTCTACCATCTTCGGGCGGTTCGTATCCACAACTACGACCATGGAATTCTCATCCGCCAGGTTCAATGCCTGTTCTGATGTCAGGAACAGATCGTCCGGGTAAGACGGATTATCAATATACATATTATAGAGCGGCCTAAGAGATGCTGACACCTCATTGATCACCACATTTGCCTTTTTTCCAAGAGCATTTGCCGCTCTGCAGATACCGATAGCTGCACCAAAAGAATCTACATCTGTCAGTGTATGTCCCATGACAAATATCTTGTCATTGACTGTAATATACTCTCGCAATGCTTCTGCTTTAACACGGGCTTTGACACGCGTGTTCTTTGCAGTCATCTCACGCTTGCCGCCATAATATGTAATACCATGGCAGTCTTTGATAACAGCCTGATCGCCGCCTCTGGCAAGAGCCAGATCAATGGCAACACGGGCATAATTATAACTTTGGGAATAATTACCCGCACTGAGTCCCAGGCCAATACTCAGTGTCAATGGAATCTGATTACCGATATTGACTGTTTTTACATCCTCAAGAAGAGAGAATTTGTCATCCTCCAGTCTCTTGAACTCTTGCTTCTTCAAAGCAATAAAATATTTGTCCGTCTCGGTTTTCTTTACGATTCCGTCTGCTTTTGCAATATACTGGTTGATCTTGCGATCCACCAGCGCAACTAAAAGTGACTGTCTGACTTCCTCTACACTATTCATGACTTCATCATAATTATCAATATAGATCAAGCCTGCAACCAGCCGCTGCTCTTCATTTTCCTTAATATACCGGTTCAGTTCCGTCACATCCTGAAGGTAAACCGCAATAAAATACTCTCGCTCTGCCGGCAATTCCAGGAGTTGCTCTGTCTCGCTGAATCCTTCCACAGACACACGTCTTAATTCCGCCTTATACTCACGGTCCTCATAGTAGACATCCATCTCTACCACGTCATTTTCTTCTTTTGGGAAAATGCTCCGGTTCAACTCTGGTATATATCTGCTCAGATACTTATCTTTCTGCGCTGTATCTCCAAACAACCGTTCAAACTGATCATTCATCCACAAGAGCTGTCCGTCCTCCAGAAGAATTGCATATGGAACAGACAATTCTTTTAAAAGCGTATTCTGTACAACACCATACTGAGCTGCAAATTCAATCAGATCTTTCATGATCAGTGATCGGCTGTATACATACAAAATCCCAATGCCGACTATATAAATCAGCATAAATATCAACATGAGTGTACCGGCTTTGATATCAATGCAATAGATCCACAAATTCAATAAGAGAAGCATGATCGCCATCGCGATCGGCCAACGCATGTAGTTCTTCAGTCTGCCACTGATATGCGCCCCTCGCTTCTTGCTCAAGCCTTCATCCATAGTCTTTATCCTCTATAACCCTCCGGGTTCTGTGACTGCCAGCGCCATGCATCTTCGCACATCTGTTCCAGACCTCTCTCAGCCTTCCAGCCAAGTACTTTCGCAGCTTTCGAAGGATCCGCATAGCACATTGCAATATCTCCTTCACGTCTCGGTTTGATTTCATATGGAATTTCTTTTCCACATGCCTTGCTAAATGCTTTTACCATATCCAATACAGAATAACCAACACCTGTTCCCAGATTGATGATATCCAGTCCCGGATTCGAGAAAATGTATTTGATTGCTTTTACATGACCAACTGCCAGATCCACAACGTGAATGTAATCACGTACTCCTGTGCCGTCCGGTGTATCATAATCATCACCAAATACTCCTAATTTTTCAAGTTTTCCAACTGCCACCTGAGAAATGTATGGCATCAGATTGTTCGGGATTCCTTTCGGATCTTCCCCGATCCGTCCGCTCTCATGTGCTCCGACCGGATTAAAGTAACGGAGTAATACTACATTCCATTCCGGATCAGCAGCCTGAACGTCTGTCATGATCTGCTCCATCATAGATTTTGTCCAGCCATATGGATTCGTACACTGTCCTTTCGGGCAGTCCTCTGTAATCGGCATTGTCTCCGGATTACCATATACAGTTGCAGAAGAACTAAATACAATATTCTTCACGCCAACTTCGCGCATGACTTTCATAAGTGTCAGTGTTCCTGTAATATTATTTTGATAATATTCCAGAGGCTTTCTTACAGATTCTCCGACTGCTTTAAGCGCTGCACAGTGAATAACTGCATCTACCTGCTCTTTTTCAAACATGGCTTTTAAAGTTTCAGCGTTCAGAATATCTCCCTCGTAAAATGTGATTGTCTTACCTGTAAGCTCTTCTACGCGCTTCATAGACTCCTGGGAGGAGTTGCAGAGATTATCATATACAACTACCTCGTAACCCTCCTTCAAAAGTTCCAATGCAGTATGACTTCCAATATATCCTGCTCCACCTGTAATTAATATTTTTGCCATCTTAATCTCCTCCATATAAGAATTGATATCTTACCTTCCATTACTTTGTAATGATTTTTCCACTCAATATCAATGTCTGCTTTCTGAACTGATATCAAAAAGTTTCATTTTTGTCTTATTATAGCACTTCCCAATTGCTTCGGCAACTTTACATATTTTAAGCCGGGTACAGTCCTTCTTCTTCCATCTTGCGGATTGCTTCCATAACAACCGGTTTATCTTCTTTGTATGTAACTCCATACCATTTGTCTGCTGATTTCAGAACTGCAACTGTCGCACGATTCTCTCCTAACAGGTCGCTAACTACTCCCGGCAGATAATATTCACATTTCATAGGGTTCTCTTTCAGTCCCTTCTCAAGGAATGCCGGGAATCCTTTCTCGATCTCATCAAGAATACTTTTTGAGAATCCCCACATATTCATAGAAACCGTTGTGTCATCGTCTAGATGTGTCCATGTAGCACCGTCATCTTCTGTAAATGCTATTCCGTTCTCATGATGCTCAATACGTGTTCTTTCACGAATTCCGATCAGTTCCCCAGCCTCGTTCATCTCACACACACCACGGGATACATATCCATTTTCTGTAACAGTGTTGCAAAGCTTGTAGCCTACCATAGTGTAACGGAACTTATCATCATCTTCATGGCTATTCAGATAATCATAAATGAGCTGGAATGCCTCTCTTCCATAATAATCGTCTGCATTGATAACTGCAAACGGGCCATCGATCATGTCCTTACAGCTATAAACTGCATGTGCTGTTCCCCATGGTTTCACACGTCCTTCCGGCACTTGAAAACCTGCCGGAATATTATTGATTTCCTGATATGCATAAGACACTTCCATGTATTCTGACACGCGGTCGCCAACTGCCTCGCGGAATAAGTCTTCCTGCTCTTTCTTAATGATAAAAATTACCTTCTCAAATCCAGCGCGTTTTGCATCAAAGATGGAAAAATCCATAATGATGCGTCCTTTCGCATCCACCGGATCAATCTGTTTCAGTCCACCGTAACGGCTCCCCATTCCTGCCGCCATAATTACTAATACTGGTTTCTTCATAATTTATTACATACCTCCTGTTTGAACTTTCGTAATTACGATATTCTTTTTGACATACAATACCCACTTACAGAAATCATACCATACTTTTGAAGTCACGTCTATTTGTATATATTTCTGTCAGAAGCTTTTTGTATAATACTTTTTTGCATAGTAAAAAATAAAATTTTCTACTATGCAAAAACCGCCACATCCTTATGGATATGACGGCAAATATTAACTACTGATTAATCCTGCACGTATGGCATTAATGCAACGTGACGAGCTCTCTTGATTGCTACTGTAAGAGCTCTCTGATGCTTTGCACAGTTTCCTGTAATTCTTCTTGGAAGGATTTTTCCTCTCTCAGAAACATACTTTCTTAACTTTGCTACATCTTTGTAATCGATCTCGTTATTCTCTTTACCACAGAATACGCATACTTTTTTTCTTCTGCGTCCTGGATTTCTTCTTTTGAATCCGCCCTCTGGACGAGCTGCTTTATCGTAAGCCATTTTATTTGCCTCCTAATACTTTGAATCTTCTAAATTCAACGAACCTTAGTTAAATGGGAGTTCTTCATCAATTCCATCCGGAATATTCATGAAGCCGTCACCTGCGTCAGCTGCCGGCGTCGGAGCCGGTGCCTGCTGGAAACCACCTGCATGGGAAAAACTTCCCGCGTTGGCATCACTTGTAGCTTTGCTCTCAGCAAATTCCTGTTCTTCCACTACAACGTCTGTTGTATATACCTTCTGTCCATCTTTGTTCGTGTAGCTTCCTGTCTGGATACGTCCGGTCACAACAACCTTCAGTCCCTGACGGAAATACTTCTCAGCGAACTCAGCGTTTCGTCCAAACGCAACGCAACCGATGAAGTCAGCAGTCTGATCATCACCATTACGTTTGAATCTTCTGTCTACTGCCAACGTATATCTCGCAATTGCCAGAGAATTCTCTCCACCCTGTGAATATCTCACTTCTGGATCTCTGGTCAGGCGTCCCATCAAAATAACTTTATTCATATAATTACCTCTTCTTCCTGATTATGCTTCCTGTCTTACGCATAAATATCTGATGACATTGTCCATAATGCGGATTCTCTGCTCGATCTCGCCTGGAACATCAGCCTCAGCATCGAAGTGGATGAAGTAGTAATATGCTTCTTTCATTTTCTGAATCTCGTAAGCTAATCTCTTCTTACCGCTCTCATCAACGTCAGAGATCTTGCCACCGAAACGCTCTACTAAAGCCTTTACTTTCTCGATAACCTGAGCTCTCTCGTCATCTTCGATTTTTGCACTGACAACAACAGCTAATTCATACTTATTCATGTCGTCCTGCACCTCCTTCTGGTCTTTTGGCCCCCGCCCGCTTATGTGGGAGCAAGGAATTCCACCCTTAAATGGGCAGAAAAATATTGTATCACGGTTATCTACTATATCATATAAGATTCCCGATTTCAAGCCTTTTTCTTCAAATCTTTTGTATTTTTTTCGACCAGTTTCCGTGCTGTCATAATCTGATGTCCGCATCCCATGCATTTCAATCGGAAATCCGCACCTACACGTAATATCTCCCACTCTTTGCTTCCACAAGGATGTGGTTTTTTCAATGTTACTATATCGCCGACTTCATAATTATATCCCATGCTGTCCCCTCCCTTGTAATCTGCCGGGTCTTCAACTTTTTCTATTTTCTGTTCCATTATACTGTTCAGACATTTCTTAAATAAATTACTTTGTCTGTCCCATTTGATTTTCTTGTTCTTTTACTCCAATCACTACAAATCGGTGCTCGTCGCTGGCGCTTGTACATGTTGATAGTGTCACAACTGAATCTGTAGTCGTCACTTCCACACCCGTATCATAAATCGCGATCCGCTTCGTCATATCCAGGTAAGACTGATATGCTTCGTCGTTCTCGAAGCCTGTCAGATACACATCGTCTGTATCCTTGACTGTCGCCGCACTGTAAATATGATATACAATCTCTCTTCCGTCCGGCGTGTAAATGTAAAAATACGGGTTTGCTTCCCAGAAAGATTTATCTTTATATTCATCTAACTTTCGAAACATAGAACCGTCCTTCATACGATGCCCATATATGATAGAATTACGATCATTGAAATTTGCATTATTGTCCGCATTCAAAAAAATCGTTCCAAGTGTATTATCATTTTCCGAAAATGTTTTGTGTAAATATTTTTCATTATCTGTTGTCTGAACAATCGGATAATTAATAATTGATGGCTCCGGGTAAAAACGAATCCACCCGACTGTATCCGGATTGATTCCTTTTAATTCATCAAAATCAACAGAAAAGCCTTTTTCCGGCTCACTGTCTTCTTTATTGATCGCAATGCTCTGAATCTTCTTATATTCATCACGGCCTTTTGCATAACCTCCGACAATCTTCACAAGTTGAAAGGCTGAAACACAAAATACAGCCAGTGCCACGATCAGGATGATATTTGATAACATACCGGCTTTCTTTTTCTTTTCTCTGCGGCCACGATGTGGTCTTCTTCTATTCTTACTCATACGCTGCTCCTTTTCTATTTCTCTATAGTAGCACATCTGCGTTACCTGCTTCAATTATTTTATAATTTTTTAATTTGCAGTTTATTGACTTTCTTTTGCCTGCGCGTATGATATTTACATAGGAGGACGATACTGATGAAAGAAAAATTACAACGCTTTATGTATGGAAGATATGGATTAGATTCCTTTGGGAAATTTACAATTATAGTCTCTTTAGTACTGATGCTTTTGGCGAACTTTGTACCTGCAAGACTGGGGAGTGTATTATCCCTGCTGTGCTGGGCACTTTTGATCTACACATATTTCCGTATGTTCTCAAGACAAACTTATAAACGTGCCTGTGAGAACCAGGCTTATCTGGCAAAAACAGCGAAAGTTCGACATTTCTTCGCCTCACAGAAAAGTATAATGGCACAGAGAAAAACACATCACATTTACAAATGTCCGACTTGTAAACAGAAAATACGTGTACCAAAAGGCAAAGGCCGTATTGAAATCCGCTGTCCGAAATGTAACACAACATTTATCAAGAAGAGCTAAGTAAAGGGGCTTTTTATGTTTGGATATATTGCAATCAACAAAGCTGAAATGAAATTCAAAGACTACGATATGTACCAGGCGTACTATTGTGGTCTTTGTCGTCGTCTCAAAGAATGTTACGGAAAGCGTGGTCAACTGACACTGTCCTACGACATGACATTTCTCATTGTCCTGCTCACCGGGCTTTATGAACCAAAGACTGTGACCGGTGAGACTCGCTGCATTGCGCACCCGCTTGAGAAACATCCAACAAAAATCAACGAATATACAGATTATGCAGCTTCCATGAATCTCATTCTTTCCTATTATAAATGTAAGGACGACTGGACCGATGAGCGAAAGAAAAAAGGGTATATTGCTGCAAAAGCGCTGGAGCCGAAGATCAAAAAGATTGAAAGTAATTACCCGGAAAAAGTCCGGCTGATCCACTCAAAATTAGAAGAAATCAATCAATATGAAAAAAAAGGTGAGACAAATCTTGACCTTATGGCAGGACTTTTCGGTGATATCATGGCCGAAATCTTTGCCTGGGAACCAGACGCATGGGAATTATCTCTTCGAAAAATCGGATTCTTCCTTGGCAAATTCATTTACCTCATGGACGCCTATGAAGATGTAGAAAAGGATATTGGAAATAACAGCTACAATCCGCTAAAGGAAGCATTTTTGCAAAAAACTCCAGAACAGTTCGCCACAGAATGCCGCACTCTTCTGACCATGATGATGGCCGAATGTTCCAGAGAATTTGAACAGCTTCCGATTCTGCTTCACGCAGATATTTTAAGAAACATCTTGTATTCCGGGGTGTGGTGCAGGTATACTATGGTTACGTCCAAACGATATGAAAACCAGAATAAGGAGAACAATCATGAATGATCCATACAGCGTCCTTGGCATTTCCCGCGGCGCTACTGATGACGAAATAAAAAAAGCATACCGGGCACTAAGCCGAAAATATCACCCGGATGCAAATATCAATAACCCGAACAAAGATCAGGCAGAAGCCAAATTCAAAGAAGTCCAGCAGGCTTACCAGCAGATTATGCATGAACGCGAATACGGTACTACCGGTTCCTATGGAAATGGTTACGGAAGCTCTTCCGGCGGTTACGACGGAAATAATCCTAATGGCGGCTACGGTGACTTTGGAGGATTTGACTTCGGCGGATTTAACTTTGGAGGATTCGGAAACTTCCGCGGTTACTCCGGTCAGTATCAGCAGAGACGATCCGGCGCGACCAGTAACGAAGGTGACCTTCATATGCAGGCCGCTGCCAATTTCATTAATAATGGCCGCTATCAGGAAGCAATCAATGTTCTAAACGGAATTGATAACAAGACTGCGCAATGGTATTACTACAGTGCCATCGCTAACTCCGGTATCGGCAATAACGTCATTGCCCTACAACATGCACGCGAAGCAGCTCGTATGGAACCGAACAATATACAGTACACCACCCTCGTACAACGACTGGAAAATGGCGGAAACTGGTACCGCCAGCAACAAGGACCTTACCAGACAACCTTCTCAAGCAGCGGCGACTGGTGCGTAAAACTATGTATCGCCAACCTCGTCTGTAACCTATGCTGCGGCGGAAGCGGACTCTGCTGTGGTGGAAGCGGAATGAACGGCGGACATTACATATAAAATAATAATTGGGGACGTAGTAAACCTTCAAGATTCTACGTCCCCATCATTGATTTAGGGTGTCCCTTTTTTACTTTTCTATTTTTTTCAATGCTTTCTTAAACCGGTTACTGAACAGGATCATGGTGAATGTTACTGCGAAGAAATCGGCAATCGGTTCTGCCAGATATACTCCCATAGTTCGATCTGCACTCCAGATATGTGGAACAATATAAATTAATGGAATCAACAGTACGAATTTCCTCATTACTGCGACAATAATGGATTCTGGCGCGCAGCCAAGAGAGGTAAATCCCATCTGGCATGCGATCTGGATTCCAAACATAAACATTGCTGCCATATATACACGAAGTGCTGTCTTGCTAAATGCAAGCAGTGCTGCGTCTGATGTGAACATGCTGACGAAAATCTGTGGAAAAAGTTCTACACATAACCACAGAATCACTGCATACCCAACGCTTACCTTTAACAGCAGGCGAAATGTTCCCCGAACACGGTCTACATTTTTTGCTCCATAATTATAGCTGAGTATCGGCTGTGCTCCCTGTCCAAGTCCCTGTAGTGGCAGCATCGCAAACTGCATTACACTGGTCAGGATCGTCATGGCTCCAACTGCAATATCCCCGCCATATTTTAACAAAGATGAGTTGAAGCACACCGTGATAATACTTTCACTCGCCTGCATAATAAATGTTGCAAGTCCCAGCGCAAGACTTGGTAATATAATTCTTGCTTCCAGCTTCATATTCTTTCTTTGTATCTTTAAAAATGTCTTCTTTCCAAATAAGAAGCTGACGACCCAGATACATGAGCATGCCTGTGATACGATTGTTGCAAGCGCTGCGCCTCGCACGCCCATATGTAATCCAAAGATAAAAATCGGGTCAAGCACAATGTTGATCACTGCCCCAATCAGCACAGATAACATTCCTGTCTTTGCAAATCCCTGCGCAGTGATAAATGCATTTAACCCAAGTGTCAACTGCACAAAAATCGTTCCCACTGCATAAATGTTCATGTAGGCTGCCGCATATGAAATCGTATTCTCACTGGCTCCAAATGCCAGTAAAAATGTGCGATTGCCAAGAAGCAGCACAATTGTCAGCACGATTGCCACCAGAATCTGTGTTGCGAAGCAGTTGCCAAGTGTCTTCTCCGCATCTTCCTTATTATTCTGTCCCATATAAATAGACGCTCTCGGCGCGCCACCATTTCCTACCAGCACTGCAAATGCTGACACGATCATAATAAGCGGCATACACACGCCGACACCCGTAAGAGCCAAAGCTCCTACCTTCGGGATATGACCGATGTAAATTCGATCCACCACGTTGTACAGCATGTTAATAAGCTGCGCTGCCAGCGTTGGGATTGCCAGCCGGAGCAGAAGCTTTCCAATCGGTTCTGTCCCTAAGAAATCTTTATCTTTTTCCATAATTTTCACACCTTTTATTCGTAATAATAACGTTGGAGAAAAGTCCAACCATAATGTCAAAAGACTGCCTCGTGACATCAATATTACAAATTATACTATCTGTAACGCCATTGTCAATAACGTCAAATTATGAAATTTTTCGAAAGTCTTTTTGCCGATAATTTTAATGATAATCCTGACTACTTCAAATTGATTCGAATTTTCGAAATATTTTTTCATTTTGGGGTTGACGAAACCGGAAATCTTTGTTATTCTAAATAAGCATTCGATATGGCGCCATAGCCAAGTGGTAAGGCAAAGGTCTGCAACACCTCTATCACCAGTTCAAATCTGGTTGGCGCCTCTAAAAAAGAAACCTTGATTACAAGGTTTCTTTTTTTTGCGTGTATGGCAGGAATAAATAAGACTTCCATAAGATTTCCTTAAGAAATTTTCGATTTCTTTAAGACCACGCACATACTTTAGACACATTTCCTCTGTATACTTAATGACAGATAGTTGAGAGAGACATCAATCAATATCAACTATCTCCCCCTCATAAAGTGCAAAACGCACTTAACTCTCATTCCTTTAGATAACTATAAAACAACGAAGCCCGTTAGCCCTTGTGGTTAGCGGGTTTTCGCTGTTCTGTACTTGTTGCAAAATCCGCTTCGGTCAAATCTCGGTCAAATAATTTTCTAAAGAAATGTTGCACCTTTTCTATTCTCTTTCTTATTCTTGTTCTGATTATATGATTTCCTTATACAAATTCTGTAATTTATCCATTTCCGATTTTGCTTTATCATCTGTGACGTGCGTATACAAATCCAGTGTGATTGCTATGGAATAATGTCCGAGGAATCCTTGTACTACCTTTGCGTCAATCCCGGCTTCAAAACAACGCGTTGCAAAAGTATGACGAAGTGCATGTGGATAAAAATGCGGAATCGGTATAAACACTGTCTTGTTTTTCTCTGCCTGCTTTTTTCGTTCCTTATTGATAGATTTTTCTATCCAGTCTAACGTCACTTGAAAGGTGTGTTCTGTAATCGGTTTTCCGTTCTTTCCAACAAACACAAGATTTTCAAATCCCTCTAATGGTTGCCATTCACTAGCTGACAACTGCATTTCTTTCAACTGAATCCACTGACGTTTTAAAGCCTTATACACACTGTCCTGCATGGGAATCGTCCGTATACTGTTCTTTGTCTTTGGTGTCTGGTACTTGAATACATACTTCTTTGTTTCCTTATCTTTGATATACACCAACGTTTTATTTACAGAAATTTCCCGTTTCCGAAAATCTACATCATCCCATGTAAGCCCAAGCAGTTCTCCGCCACGCATTCCCGTTCCGAGTGCTACCTGTATGAGATTCTCGTGTATTCTCTCCTTTGCGTGTTCCAATACTTCCCGTTGTTCTTTCACAGTCAGTACCCGTATCTGTTTTGTCTTTGTTTTGGGAACTTCCACTCCTGCACATGGGTTGAATGTAAGAATCCTGTTATGCACTGCATATTTGAACATAGCATTGAGAATATTATACACATCCCGTATAGTCTTTGTGCTGTAATCATCATCTGCCATATTCTGAAGCAGACGTTCCAAAATAATCGGATTAAAATCTGCCACACGTTGTTTTCCTATCTGCTTCTTTATGTAACGTCTGTAAAAATCATCATAACGTACTTGTGTACTCTCCTTGATAGTCCGCTTCTTATGGGTATTCAGCCAGATATCAAACCATGTATCCAGAGTGATATTATCGCCCTTTCCTTTCAACCCATGCTTGACTTCATAGCGTAAATCTTCCATTTCTTGAACTAACTTTTTTAAGTCCGCATTATCTTTTGTATACGTTTCTCCTTTGTAATAAAACCGCCCTCTGTAAATTCCGCTTTTTCTCTGCATAATTCCCGGCGGTAATGGATTTCCTTTTAAGTCCTTGCCCAATCTGCACGCTCCTTTCCGTGCAAGGACTATCAGAACTGGTCTGACAGTATTATATGCTTATTTGTGTTTATACTGCAATTACTTCATATTTATTTTTCAGATTATGCCCTTCGTTTTTCTTCAAAAACTGGTCTAAAACCTCAGAGCGTATAAGAATCTTATTTCCAATCCTTATGACCGGAATCTTCTGCCATGTAATCAGCTTTCGCAGATTATTTCTTCCAATTCCCGTATACTCTGACGCTTCATTCACTGTAAGGGCTTTCTTTGTCTGTATCGTTTTCTGTGTATGTTCTGTCAAAGATTCTCCTTTCTTCTTCCCTCAAAAGGAAAGATTTTTTATAGTCCTCATATATGCGTTGTTGTTCTTCGTTCATCTGCCCCCGTTCTATTAGCTGGCGGATATAATCTCTGTTATCCAGTTTTCCGATTTTATCCATTAGCTTTAAAGAGGGCGAAACTGCTACGTTCAGCCACTGCCATGTTCGTTCCAGTGTCTTTTTCTCTGGATTCATGGTCAACTTTATCTTCCCTACATCCTGCATGAGTTCTTCCCACGGGGGATAAGTAGGATAAAGCCGTTTTCTTGTAACCGTGCTGTTTTCCGGCTTCTGTAAAAACCGCACTTTCTCGTTTAATACAGACAACGCAATCCGTGCCACATCCCTGTCTTTCAGAAGTTCTTCTACTAATCTGACCGCTTTTTTGTGCCGGAATCGAAGTTCATATCTGTTCCAGTCCGGGTTGAGTTCTTTTCCGAACTTTTCTGCCTGTTCATATCCCTTTTCATAGAATGTAATCCGAAAATCACTGTGTTTACTGCCGAGATATAGTGTTTTTCCCTGCGCTTCTATTTCATCCTCTTTCAGTCTATCAGAACGATTCTCTGCTGTATCACGCAACTGACTAGATATCAGCCCCTCGTTTTTCAGACGAATCAATTCCGGGATAGACAGATAAGGCTTTGTATCGTCGATTGCCAAGTCTATCCTCGGAAAATTCACCGGGTATCTGCAAACTCTTTCCAGAAAATCAAACCATGTTTCCTTATTCATCATAAGGAAATTTTCATAATTCCTGCACCCCGAACCACTCATAAGAATCTGAAATCCCTCATACTGTGCATTTCCTGTCGGTTTCAGAATCTTGATATTGTCAAATCTTGCTATCAGTTCGTGTCCAGCAATTCCTTTTTCCTTACCATGCAGTTCCATAAAACTCAGTGGAATCCGCAAGATATCTTCTATGATTATGAACACGTCTACACCTTTGACAGTAATCTGACACCAGTCAATCAGTGCTGTCAAATCTTCTTTCTGACGAGTTACCCCCCTGTTAGTATAGGGGGGTTCTGAAATTTTCATTACCTCTGTTATCATCATCCCTGCCTTTCGTAGTATGCCGTGGCTTTCGCCACGTTCCCGGAACTTCTCTACTCCCTTTGCTCCTTTCACGCTGTACGGAGCAGTCCGCAGAGAATTTCCGGGAACAGTCTCTACACGTTTCCTTTTCCGGTAACAACACGGATACCCTTGCAGGAGATTCTGTCCACCAATACCGGGAAGTTTCCTCTCTGCACATAAGGGGCATATACCGCTTCTTCTAGTTCTACCACTGTGTAAGGCTCTACCTTTGGAAGTTCTGTTGCTTCCAGACGGATATCTACGCTGTTTCCAAGTTTCATGCTTCCGAGGTGAAGTTTCAATGCTTCCACTTCCTCGGTTTTCTTCCGGGTTTCCTTATCATACTTGTAGCAGTAGTCTGCTCCCATGTAACGGAGTTCCCCGAACGCTTCTCTGACCTGTTCTTTTGTCAATGTAATCTGCATGCTACATTTCTCCTTTTTTGAAATCATGGTGAATGAGTGTCTGTAAGTGTGACAAGTCCTTTTCATATCCACGTCTATATTTATTTCATTACTTTTCTCCTTACCTCTTAACCTCATCATAGACCTGTTTTTTCTTCTTGTCAACAATTATTTTACTTTTTCCCTTACTTTTTATTTTTGTATTTCAAACGCTTAACTATATCTTTTTATAACTCATTATAATTTTACCCTTACATTTATCCTTATCTTGTGTTATGATGAAAACAGAAACGAGGTGTGCATATGTTTGTGAATAAAGAAGCAGTAGGAAAACGAATTTTACAGATACGCAAGAAATACGGTTACAGTATGCAGAAGTTTGGGGAAATCATAGATAATGCCCCGAAAGGCTCTGTAAACAGTTGGGAAAAGGGTGTGAATCTTCCCAATGAGAAACGCTTGAAGCAGATTGCCACGTTGGGCAATATGACGCTGAATGAACTTCTGTATGGTTCATTTAAAGAATATGTAGATATGCTTATCACAGAAAAACTGGGGATTGAACTGCCGGAAGAATTTACCAGAACTTTCTATTCTCTTTTAGAGCAGAACGGATTTACCTACGGGGATGATATCGAGATTGTCCGGCTTGTAAACGGCTTTCTGACTTATCATAACCTTACAACAAAAGAAACCGCCATTTTCTATCAGCCAACTGCATACTCCGGCGATTATTTTGACGGTATCATACAAAAAGCGGATTCTTCCGTTCTGGTCTGCCGGGCATATGCAGATAAGGCAAACAACACCTTACATATCATTCCGGCTTTTGAGAATGGACAGACTGAGGAAGTAGCAGACTTCTTTCATGCACTGAAAAGCATAACCGCTCCACACAACAACAATTATTTCACTTCCGGCTTTCTGACACTCGGACTGGCATTGAGAGATTCCAAAGTAATTATCTATGGAATTGATGAAAAACAGGGAACAGCACAGGTAATCCCTTACGAATATGATTGCGAATCAGACGCTTATATCCAGAATGAACATCTGTCATATACCAGACAGGATAGCTTTTTCCGAGAAGCCACGAAAGAAGCGGTCTATTGGAAAATGCAATCCGACAGAAGTAACCCATAAGATAAACAAGAGGACTTGCAAGGTTTGTGACCTTTCAAGTCCTCTTATGTATCATGATGGTATTGGCTGTGTCCGTTCCGTAAAGGACTGCCCTACGGCGTCTCGGCTTCGCCTTGTTCCTTTACCTCACTAATAATAATGTTCTGATAGCAGAACTCTTACTTATACTTTTATCTTACTATTCTTTCAATTTTTACCGTTTCACCATCAATATTATACTTAAAAAAATAAAATTTAATAACATTTCCTTCTGATACTTGTTCTAGATCACCTTTACACTTAGTACAATCTAAACTAACTTTTGTCGTATCAAAAAATAGACTACTTTCTTCCTTCTCATTTAGTTCTATTAAAAGTGTATCAAAAGTTTTCTCTACAACAACCCCACTCAAATGAAACCAATGAGAATTATCATCTCCACTAGAACGCAACTCCATATTTTGACGATTCTCCTTAAAAACATTTCCTTTTACGCCAAGCACAATTAATACTATTGCAAGCAAAAGTATGATTAACAAAATCAATCGTTTCTTATCCATTAAATGTAGTCCCCGATATGTCTGTCCAACTATCAAAATCAAAATTCAAATAACGTACTGTATCCCCCCATCCATCAAATACCATCAATGTATGTACTGTATTTCCAGAATTATATGCTCGCAAAGTTGCATATCCCTCTGCTGCCATTGAATGCCCCGCACGTTCTCCAGTATCACTGCTAATTATACCACAATGGACAACTGCTATATCTCCTCTATCAATGCAATTAGTGAAAAAATTATAATTGGGACTATAGTCAGTATTTTGTGTTACAGAAACATTCTTTCCAGCACAAAAGTCCACAAATCCAGGTCCAATATTGCCAATAGTTGTTGAACCATATGTTATTCCTCCACTCTCCGATGAAACTGTCGTTCCTGTTGAATCCCAAATATCCATATAATCACCTGCAATATCTGTATAATCAACAGCATTATAATATGCACCACATGCTAATAATGCACTAACTGCACATGCATAATGTCCTGTTACACTTTCTATATACGGCTCATTAAAGGAAATAAATTCTTGAAGATGATTTGTTGAAACAAGCGTGTAGTTTTCATAAACTTCATCAATATCTAGCAAAACCTCATCCCAAGTAGCTGGGTCTTTTCCCCTACTCTCATTCAAGGACAGTACTGTTTTTTCTAATGTTTCACCATAATTCGTTCTAATCTTTCCCAAATTATCAACAATACCATATTCAAACGGAGCTATTTTATATATTTCAGAGGTATTTGCTTTTTCACTAAATACATTTGCTTCACTTTGATAAATCACCTCATATGGATTTGCTGAATTATTACCAAATGAGTATTCTGATATCAAAGATTCACACGTAGTATCAAAAACTACATATCCATATGGTTTGTTTTCTAAATTGTAATTTACAATATATCCAATAGCTTGACCTGTTGTATCATAAAATTTTCTCGGATTATTAGCAACAATATTGCTATTTTCTCCTATTCCCTTTGCAAAACGTTCTGCCATCTGTATCGCCAAATCATCCGTAACATTTACAACAGAAGTATTCTCCGATGCATGGACAGGAACTATTGACATAATAGTCAATATAAAGATTGTCAAAAGTGAAGCAAATCGTTTAAAAATTTTTCTCATAAATATCCTTCCTCCTTAGATTATATATTTACTTTAATATTATATCTTATTCCCTATTTTGTCTATATTTTTTTATGTTTATTTCAAATATTTCATTCTATTTTATTTTTATCAAACTATTTTCAAACAAATCCAAACAAAGAATCTCGGGGCAAATTTCGGTCAAATCAGGATAAATAAATATAACACTTTATATGTAAGTCAATTTTAAAAAAGCCTGTAATTCCGGGCTTTACAACACTTTGTAACACAATATAAACCAGTTCGATAATCCCTCATTCCTTTAGATAACTATAAAAACAACGGCAAGAAGCCCACAGGTCACATGACCCGTGGGCTTCTTACGTTGCCAAGCATACGACAAAAAGGTCCGGTGGACCTTTTTTAGTTACCTTTATCCGTGATATTCGCCATTATATTGGATCAGCGTTACATCATCCACATTTTCAATCTTACGGATTTTTTCCGTAAAGTCCATCTGATTCTGTCTGCAGAATACTTCAACTGCCATCTCTGTCTTTTCTTTCCGCATCGTCTTTGATTTGATAAAATAACGCATTTTTCCAAAGTTGCGTATGATTTCATCTCCGGCATCGTCTCCGGTATAATGAATTACTACAATATAAATCTTTCCACTCTGCTGTCTGTGATAAAATAAATAAATCATAACAATCATGATCACTGCCGCCAGTACCGCAAGCACATACATACCTGCACCGGCTGTAATTCCTGTCGTTATCGCCCAGAACAGATAAAGAAGATCCATCGGGTCTTTGACTGCTGTACGAAAACGTACAATAGATAATGCACCAACCATACCAAGGGAAATCACAATATTCGTACTGATTGCCAGTGTGACCATACATGTAAGAACCGTCATTCCTACAAGTGTGATTGCAAAGCTTCTGGAAAAAATCACTCCTACGTAAAATTTTCGATAGACCAAGTAGATTACTCCGCCAAGGAGCAGCGCTATGGCAAGTGCCGTAAGCATTCCCGGAACATCGAATTTATCGAATACACCGGATTCCAGTACTGATTTTTTTATTACATCCTGTACACTCATTCGTTTTTCTCCTGTATTTTAATTTTCTGCCCAATATTCAAATCCATTCAGATACCGGGTCTTTTCATAACACAATACGTATTTTGATACTGCTGTAAACTCTGCTGACTGCGGTGGCAGAAGATCTCGTATGATTTGCGGAAGCAGCTCTGTAAATTTCACTTCCATTACAAGCTTTCCAGGCTCCAGAACCGGCAGTGTAGCAAGTGTCGGATCGAATATACCATACCCTCCCACAGCTGCCCGCACGTCGCAGTCAAACGTAATCCTCACCGTTCCTGCATCCATGATCCACGGCACCCGGTCATAATCTACAATAGTCCGAGGCCTCATCATATTACTGACACATTCAATATAAAACTCCCTGCACAGAGAATATGGACTGTGCAGCAAAAATTCATATTCCCCCGCCAGGATTTTTTCCACCTCTTCTCTCGTAAGTGGTGCGCTTTCCTTGTAAATGTAACTGCCGAATTTCTTTTTTCGCTCCAGCTTGATGGAACGGTCGCTGTAATCATAGATTCGGATCCGGTACTTTTTACGCATCAGTACGCCGGATTCTTTCTCCTCATAAGCACTGTTCCAATAATCATCAAAGTACAGGCTCCGGATCATATAGCCCCCATCTGAAGCATGTGGATCTTTTTTCAGTAAATGTTTCATACGGAGTTCCAATAATTCCTTCTCACTCGTGCTGATCAAATATTTCCATTCATTCCGAAAATGTTCTGCCGTTCCGGCATGCTCCGGTAGCTCAGCATTTTTTAACAGCTTCATATGTTCTGCAATCCTGGCATGACTGATATTCTTAATTTTCTTCATAAATATCTTCCTCAATACGTTGGTCTGCTGTCACATAGAAGCATTTCATACCATAATTCTTGCCATTGTCGGTTACATAATAATCAAATGCGTCCTGTGTCTTTCCAGATGAATCAGTTGCACGTACCCGTACAAAGTACTGGCCTGCTGCCGGAACACTTGTCTGTACTTCCGGAACTGCCACTCCTTCCTGCCGGAAGATCACATTCTGGAACTGGTAGTCTGTCGCAAGTTCTACGGTATAAGTAATATCTTCAGCATCAAAATCATAAGACACATCCCAGTTCAGATTCAGCGCATTATCCTGAATAGCCGGGGTTCCAATGTAGAATGGCTGTGGTTTTTCCAGACTTTCCAGATACAATTCATAGTTCTTCTCCACTTCTTCCGGAATTCCTGCTTCCACTGTATCATACTGGGACTGTGTCAGAGGCGCATTCATTTGATCCGGCATGGAATAAAGATATGGTCTCACCACATTTTCATACTGGCTGATCATCGTGCTCAACCGTTCTTCGCTGAGATAATCCTTCATCTCAATTATTGCCTTATCTAATTCTTTCCGAAATGAATCTGATTTCAGACATCTCTGGAACAGTACATTTCCCCAGTAATTACTGACTCCACACTCCCAGCTGCCCTGGTCGGACCAGCCGCGGAGCCCGTATTCCGATCGCATGAAAAATCCATCATTGTCCCAGTCGATAAAATACCATGTATCTGAATTTTGCGGACTGTACAGATACATATTCCGGTTCTGAGTATCCACATTTCCAGTCAGAATCTGGAACGCCATCCAATATACGATATTTTCCTCGTCAAAATACTGTTCCAGTACCTGATTAATAGGGATCGAATAATCATTTACTGCATCCAGCATATGAATCAGCTTTGTGTGGTCGGAATCACCTTTAATCTCCAATCGCTCTTCAAACGCTTCCTGATTATATCCCGGATCATCTGTTGTCTTGATGACATCTTCTTCCCGGTAAAACTCAAAGGAATTAACTTTATAAAGCTGACCTTTTGAATCCAGACCATGCGTCTTAAGCGCTGTCTTATTCAACTGTTCCACCTGCGTGTAAAGGCCATAATCCTGAAAGACATCGGAACTTCCATCTGTGTTATCTTTGACATACAAATGTACGAACTGCGTGCGAAGTCCCATCATCTGAGGAATGCCCTTGATCAAGTCGTAAGCCATCTTATTGCGGAAACGCATTCCTTCTCCTTGATGCTTATTCAGGTTGATGACCCGCTGTCCACGCCACGTTCCTTTATTCTTTTTTAACTCAATCTTATAATTTTTCTGCGCATTACTGCTGGAGGTCTGTCCGCGGATCTGAACCGTTGCATTGGGAACTTCTTCTGCATATCCCACATTTCCACTGGTCGGTCCATTCTCATCCCCGACTTGTAAAAGTCCTGCCACCTGATAACGGTCCACTCCCATATTTTCATAATCTTCTACTGAATAGCTATTGATCTCACTCCAGGAATGATCTGTATTCTCTGAAGCATTTCCCCGGGAGACAGTAAGATACATCGTCACTACACTGGTCTCATCATCATCTGCATACAGCGTGTCCTTATCCCTTAGATGCACACTGTTAATATCTTCTTTCTCCGCCTTTTTCACTGTCTGCGTTTCTGTCTTAATGTCAGAGGTTGCTTCTTCTTTTTTCTCTGATCAGCCGCCCGCACAAAGTGATAAAGCAAGCGACAGTACACATACTGCCGATATGAGTCTATTTCTTTTCACCTGGGTCTTCTCCTCCTTCTAGTTTTTCTTCCAAAAAAGTCCCCAATCGCGTAAATCGTCCTGACTTATCTTCCTCTACAATTGGCTGAACACTTAATATGTAATAAGGAAGCCGTTGTGTAAAATATCCGAGCCGCAAAGCAGTAATCAGGAAAAACACTGCGCTTCCCAGCAAAAATCCAAATCCATAATACACCTGTGGAAACAGCAGAGACAATAGGGTAAATACGGTTGTACACCCGGCAAATGCTGCGGACGCTGCAAATGCCCCTTTATAATCCGTAAAATATAATAATAAAAGAAGCATGGTATTGGCAATTGCATAGATTCCATAGCCGACACACAAGGTCCGGAAATACCCTTCCATCAGATCATTAAATCCGAGAGGCAGATATTTCAATAAAATTCCTCCGATGGAAATAGCAAGCGCCGTTGTCAGCAGTTGTTTTACCGCCGTGTACTTCAACTCCATATTCAGCACTTCCCGCATTTCATTTCCTGCCTGCATAATATCCTTAATTGCACCTTTATCGTTGAACAGGCTGTAATAATTACGATACTTTGGATAGAAATTCACTTCTACCGAAACGACAAAGTTTACTGTCGTGATCAGAATCGTAAGAAATGCGATCAATGCCGGCACATCATGGTACGGCGCTCCGTAAAATAATCCTTTCACCTGCACCCCAAGTGGTCCTGCCCATATAATCACAAGGTGGGTAAACAATCCCAGATTCACAAATAATCCTGTAAATGCCAGTGGCTGAAATTCATCTACCCACCGCAGAAATAAAAATGCGCTGGCATCACTTGATGGAAAATACCGGTACAAAAGCACCACGTCCCACAGAAGCATGATCCCATAACCGACACAGACTGCAATCATCAACGCTTCTATATGTGGCATACCGACGATAAGCAATAAAAATCCAACGACAAAAGAAACAACAAGTGCTGCACTAAATGACAGTAGAATCCCTTTGTAATCTTTGATTGCGGTCAGGTAACTCATAGCATTCCAGGTTACGATCAATTCACCAAACAACCCAAAACACAACAGTTTATCCACAAGTCCCACACCGGAAAAGATTAAAAATATTCCGTACAGAATTCCTCCGGCTATTAACATAATTCCAGTAGAACCCCAAAAAGAAGGAAGAATTGCCTCAAGCTTCTCTTCATATAACATATCTGCCAGAAATCTGGTCACGACCATAGAAAGAAAACTGGTCACAGTCAGGGAAGCCAGTAACGAGTATGTAACCATACAGATCAACAGTTCCCTCTCAAATCTCGTTCCACCCGTCTGATTGCACAGGAACATGATTCCAAGAAGCAGTACGATTCCAAGGATCATCGGTCCGGCGCAGATAATACCGGCATATCCGTAAGCTCTTGCGGTTGCAGCAAGACCACTCTTTTTAAACAGCTTTTTCAGTTCAAATCCGATTCCAGCCATAAGCAGTCTCCACCTCCCCGTACAATTTTTTATATTCCTTCATCATCCTTTCGTGGCGGTAATATTTATTTACACGGTTCTGTCCGTTTGCTCCCATACGAAGTCTTAAGCTTCTGGATTCACACATCTTATCCATAGCAGCTGCGAGTCCCTGCCGGTACATCGGCGGCACACAGTACCCTGCCGGTCCAAAAAAATCTCCTTCTTTTCCTTCCAAAAGCTCTCTGCAGCATCCTACATCCGTTGTTACACATGGTCTTCTTGCCGCCAGTGATTCAAGAACCGACAACGGCTGTCCTTCCGAGATACTGGTCAGAATCGTAAAATCCAGTTTTTCCATATATTTTACAATATCAACTCGTCCTGTAAAAATAACATTTTCAAGCTTTAATTGTTTCACAAGCGTGTAACATTCCTGGGCATATTCTTCATCATCCACACCACCCATGATATGTAATCTTACATTTTTCCGCCTTGCACATAGTTCAAAAAAAGCATAGATCATTGTCTTGATATCTTTAATCGGTGCCATTCTGACCACTGCCCCAATATCTACCTGACCATCCTCTTCTTTCAGCGGAATCTGGGACAGGCGCTCATAATTAATTCCATTTTCAATCACTCTGCATTTCTTCTCATCGCAGCCCATCTGTATCTGTGTCCGCATGGCATTCGTAAACAGCGCCGTAACCTGAAATGCCCGGCTGTATATAATGTCCGACAGCATATAGAAAAATGAAATCCACTGCTTTTTGTATGTAGCCATGACCCATTTTGCCCGGATAATCTCTTCTTCTCGCTCTCTTGTGTAAATCCCATGCTCTGTAAGAAGCACTTTTTTCTGATAAACATAACCGCCAAGACATGCCAGCATGCCGCCATAACCAGTACAGATCGCATGGTAGACATCTGCCTGTGGCACTTCACTTCCAAGAAGATACAGTACCGGAAGCAGCATAGACCGCATCGTGTGAAATGCATCTGCAAACGCAGTATACGGATATTTCTCCAGACAGCTTTTTTCCAGAATCTCCAGGAATTCTTCACTTTTTAAAAATGACATTGGATTGATCTTCTTATCGTGATACAAGCGAAACAGTACTTCCCAGTCCGGTCTCCCACAATCCATCAGCTCACGAAGGCTGTCTTGTTCTTCCCTGGTAAATATATGTAGAAGTTTCCCGGTATCTTTCACATGCAAAGCATCATCTAAGAATACTTCCTTTACTTCCACCACATTTTCCGGGAGTTCATACACAAACTTTCCTTTATCTTCGGCATGTGCTCCAATGACCCACAAGACAAATTCATGCTCTTTCATCTCTTTGATATACTGATGCATCCATGTGGATACACCTCCGTGCACATATGGATAACACCCTTCCAAAATCAAACAAATTCTCAACGTAATGTCCTCTTATTTCTTCTCAATCGTAACTTCATCATTCACTGCATGCAGCAGATAAAGATTTCCTGTTACATGCTCCAGTTCTCCACCTGTAACTTTGCCCGGTATCCCATTGTTGAACCGGAGCATCAGATATGCTTCATCATAAAAATGATTCAGCTTCAGTTCCACACTTTTATCTGTCACATTTTTCTCATACGTCAGTGCACCATATCGTTCAATCGCCCCGGACAATTCTGATCCGGTCAGATTGCGAAGTTCTGGTGCTGAATCATAGAGCCAGTCCATATACTCCTCCAACCGGTTCTTTAATTTTTCCCAGCCAAGTTTTGCCCCACGGTCTTCATCCAGCAAGTCATCCGGATGCATAAAATGACTGTTCACAAAATGCATATTTAATTCAGACACTGCTGCCATCTGCATATAATCATCAAGGATGGCTCCGGAAATGATTCTTGGCTGTTCTACAATACCGTCATCTGCCACTTCAAATTCCTGTGTATAAGCACATTCTCCGGCAAAATAATTACTAGCTATCGTCTTAATCTGCGGAAACTTTTGCGCCAGCATCTTCCGCCCCTGCTCTGACAACACATTTGACGGAGGAACATAGACCGACATCTGCGTTCCCGGGAACATTTTTTTACCAAACCGCATAAGTTCTGACATAGCAGACTCCATTGCTTTTTCATTCTTCCATGTTTTATACGGAAGAACATCTCCATAATCTGTATCACCCAGACACAATGGCTGATGGTTGTAACCGTGATAACCTAATTCACCACCCTGATGAAGTACCATATTTCCAAAATATTGAAAACGCTCATTGTCCGTCTGCTTCGTGATCTCTCCGTCAGTTTTATCTTCATAGTTCTCAATCATCACTCCAGTATACTTAAGTCCATATTTGGATGCAAGATTCAGCATATCCGGCCACCAGATATTCGAATAAAATTCTTGAATACTTGTCCCATAATCTCGTTTGACATATGTCCCGTCACCACTTGGTACCGGCGATGGAAAATCATCCAGATAAAAGGCCGATCCATTGATCACCGGATAGACTCCTATATCTGTCAGGAGACTGTAAGACGCTGCATAAAAGCCTCTTACCGCTTTTTCATATAACCCAAAATTATCTACTACAAACTTTCCGTCGCCGTATGTATTTTCCCATATTAAAGGAATTCCTCCCGGCTCTTTTGCCCACGCATAGACCTGTGCCTTCTCGCTTAACTCAACCTGTCTCGCAGAATCAAATCCATCCGTGATTGCATAGCTTTTTCCTCCGCCAATCAAAAAATCCGAATCAAAATAAATGCTGTCCACAAAACTATTTTCATATCCAGAAGAGAGAATTCCCAATTTCTGCTCAATCAGTGACGCATACGTGTCCTTTTGCGGTGCCATGGCAAACATGGCACTTCCGCCGCTTTTCACCCAATTGCTGATTTCAATAATACCTTCCTTTAATGGCTCCAGGTCGCTCATCAGTACAACCACTGTCTCATAGGAATCCAGATTTGGAAGCGTGTCGGTCTTAAGATCTGCCACATCTGTTCCTACTTTCATATCCTGAAAAATCCGCTCAAATTGTTCCCACGCAAGCTGGCTGCTCTCCTGCTGGCTGTCCATAATGACCAGGCAAGTCTTTTTTAATTCTTTTACTGCTTCTTTTTCCGTCACAATCTGGTTCTCACTTAGATATGCACTCTGGCTTTTGCTTCCTTCATAATGGATGCCAGAGCGTTCCGCAAAAAGCACAGCCCCCATCAACATGAATATTCCCCATATTACCAGCATTCCTTTAAATGGAAATGCTTTCATACTCTTTATGAATCGATCCAAAGAGCCAGATCCTCCCTTCCTTTTGAAGAAAGATAAATGTGCTCTTTCTTCATCTTATCTAGTGTTCTTTTCAGTTCTTCTCCCTGCTTCTGTTCTACGCAATATTGAACCTTCAAAATCCAATACGCTTCGTGTCGGTGCCATTTTTTCTCTATAATTTGTAAAATCTCATGTGCTTTTTCAAAATCTCCAAGCTTCATCAGATTCTTGACCATGCATACGCAAGTGTGCAAATCTTCCTGATGTTTTAACTTCTTTTCCAGAAGCTGTTCATATCGCTGCCTCTGTACTCGTTCTATCTGTTCTTCCAGAAGTCCCTGGCTTAAATATTCCTCCATAAATTCGCAATACTGCTCCATAACTTCCGGATCTTCCGGCGAAATCTGATGAAGCCTCTCCAACTCCTGAAGCTTTGAATCATACTCTTTCGACAACTCTACCATGGCAGTGATGGCATAATGTACAACCTCCACGTCTTCGTTCATACGCGCCTGTTTCAAAAGCTCCACATACTCCTCTGGATTGTCATTTAGAACATTCATGATCAACTCTCTTCGAAGTTCCGGCTCATTTACGATCAGCGCTTCCTCCAGCGGAACAATATTTCCCTCCTGTTCCGTCCCGGACTGAAAGATATTTTTGTAAATTTCTTCATTTACCTTCATCTTCTCTACGCCTACTTCTTTTCTCTGATCTGATTGTATCCAGATTTGAAAATGCAGGATAAACACACACAAAACTCCCCACACCGGAACAAAAACGACCGGGAACATGAGATATTTCTTTACATTTATAATATGAGTACAGATTCCTACCCATACAAGAATACAACAGATGATGTGCAAAAGAATCAGTACTATTCCAACTACAATCTGAATCATACTTCTCCTCCACCTCGTGCAATCTGGGCGATACCGGTCTCATAGGTGATGATTCCGGCTTTTTTAAGCCGCCCGCTTACAATTGGAAGTGATTCCTTGTCCGTCTGAGACAGAATCAGGTATAATTCTCCTTCTTCAGAAATCCCCCATACGTCATTCGCACGGATCAGGTGCTGCAGGATCTGATCTGCCTCCTCTTTTGACTTGCCTGGATGTTCCAGCCGCAACAGAATATAGGACGCCACCATCTCATCTTGCATCGCATGAAATGTTTCCAATCGTTCCATAAAATAGGATGTCTTCAAAATATGTGTTCCTTCCACATACTGCATATTCTTCGCAGCCTCCTGATACTCCAGTGCACGAAGCAGTGCCACTTCCACCAATCCACAGAGAATTTTGAAAAGATTCATATAATAAAGCGTCATCTGATCACTGCGGACTTCCTTAATACAGACAATCATCACAAGTTCTTTGTTTTTCCTGATTCCTGCCATGTAAGCCGGATAATCCGGGAGAAGCTCACGATTTACCCACACATTTCCATCTTCCAGCTCCGAAATAGCTGCCTGATACTTACTGATCCGTATAGAATTCGGAAACTCACTTCTAATTTCTTTCGATGCAATCTCCAATCGTCCAAACTCACTGTTTTTTCCAAGGGAGTACACAGCAACTGCATGGTTCTCCAGCATATCCTCCATCACATGTATCGTTTCTATAAAAAGCTCCTGTGGAAGCACCGTATCAAGCTTTCTTGTAATATCAAAAATCTTTCCAAAGCTGTCCCGGCTCCCCATAATCTGCTTCTTGTACGTTCTCTTGTCATAGAGCGAATCCTGATACATATCTCGCATGAACAAAAACTTTTCCTGGATCAGTTTATTTTCATCCGTAACAAATTCTATATTTTCTTTATTTTTCATCCGTACATATCCACAGATTGCTCCTACTGCAAAATAAAAGATAAATGGGATCCAGTTGGACGGTTCATAGAACAATGTTGTCCACCCTACCCCTTCTCTTTCATAGGCTGCCAAAAGCGAAATCGTCTCAAGAGCTGCAGCCGCAATCCCGTAGTTAATTCCGTACAAGCTTCCAAAAAGCACAATAAATACAAGCCGCAGATCAATCATCTTAAACTGCGCCTGATTTCCGGCAAGATGATTCAAAAATTCAAACAGAAAAAATCCAATGACCAGTTCTACTATTTTTACTATTGGTCTGTGTTTATCAAGCCAGATTTTCCAGCGATCGATCCGCCGCTCCTTTTCTCCGATAGAGTCCAGATACTGATCATAGATGTCGGAAAAATCCTCCAGAAGTGAAATCTTTGGAAACCAGCCATACTTAAAACGTACGACTTTATCATCCGGTGGAATTTTTTCAACCGGGGTAAGTCCTCTATTCTCGATCCGTACACTTGCATCTATCTCTTTTATTTTCTGTTCCAGCTCCCGAAAAGTATTTGAAAATACATTTGGTACATTCAGATAGTGATATTCCTCGTCCCAGTTATCACTCATTTTCTCCAAAAGTTCTGCCAGATCCATGGAGTTCAAAAACTGGAGTGGCTGATCAGGTGATTCCTGAATCTCCACCGGCTCCCCACTACGGATAGCTGCAAACATTTTATAAAAATAATCTTCCTTATAAACTCCGGAATACAGATACGGAATTCTTACGATTTTGACCGGAATCTGGTACATTTTCCCATACTGACAACACAGATTCTCGGCTCCACGGACAAGAAGTGTCTTTCCGGTCGTAGCTGCATACCCCGCCTCCGGACCAGTTAGATAGATTACATGGATCTCTTTACTGCGTTTACAATAACTTAACACTTTTCGAAGCTTCTCTGCTTCACCTTCCATCGTTCCATGAAATGTAATATAATTAGAAAAATAAACCATAAGTTCAAAATCATAAGTGCGGAAAATATCTTCCAGCTCTTCATCTCGCTCTGGAAATGGGCGCACGATCAAATGCTTTTTCCGCTCTGTCTTCAACAAGGAATTCCCCATTATAAATACTTCGCTCTCGGGGAAAGCTTCCTGCACAAATTCTTTTGTTATGTATCCGGTATTCCCAACTAATAGTACTCTCATATCTTTTCTTCCTAACGTTCCCTGATATATTTTTCATTATACCACGCTGTTTTTATTCTGCCACAAAAAACATATTCTCATATACATTTCCATATATCTTTTTTATATAATCGAAACCCACAAATTTAATAAGCATGCTTATTATTGTCTTGCAAACCTTTTTCAGATGTTTTACCATAGAATTAACAATTAAGTATTTTCAAAACATTTCTCAATAGCACGAAAGCATCCCGAGAGGAAACTGTTTTTATACTTATCATAAAGGAGGTTTTTTCTATGCGGTTTTGGACAAGACAACATGAAGCTGTCTGGGATGAGCTTCAAAAAACAGGTCAATATATTGTAAAGAAAGAATATATCGAGGAAAAAAATGATACCATTTCCGAATTCTATCTAAAATTGTATGAATGGTACACAAAAGCTGCAAGAAAATATATTGACATCCCAGAAGATCTGAAATATCCAGTCTGGCTCAGTGTTAGTGAGGATATGATGTTACAGCCGACCGAACACGCAATCATATTCGAAGTCGAGATTCCAGAGGGAGAATACCTGATCTGCAATTTTGACAAATGGGGCTATCGCGTCAATTATTTCTATGTGCCGCTGGATGAGGCCGATGAAAAGGCCCACATGGAAGAGTTAAAAAAATATGGAATCGCCTCCGAAGATTCATTAGTTACAACCAGTAAAGGAAACTTCTACCCGCTGCTCAGGCAGAAAATTATCAAAAGCTGGGATCGAATTTTTACGATTCAGCCGGATGATCCGTCCCTCATGGTCGGAACCTGCTGGAAGTTAAAGAAAGAGTGGATCAAGGAGGTACGTTTTTATGACGAAGAATAATATATCATCAGCCTCAGACACTATCACGATGTATTGCACGCAGCCTGACCTTGTCTGGGATATTGTAGATAAAGATGGCGTAAACTATGTAAAACAGGCTTATATCACAAAGAAATATCAAGACACTGCCTGGATTTTTGACACTGCTTACAAGTTTTTCCGCCAGAAAGCTGTAAAGATCATTCCAAAGCCACAAGAGGCTGAATCACCAATCTGGATGTACCGTGATAAAAAATGGGCAGTTCCGAATGCTGGCTGCCGACGTATGCACCTGGAAATTCCCAAAGACGAGTTGATTCTTTTTGACCGGAGAACATGGAATAAAATTCTGAACATGGAATATGTTGGAACTGATGAAGAAATCGCCGCCTTTGAGCAGGAATATAAGCGTCAGGGCGTCCGCGACCCACTGGACATTATGAAGTCCTCATTTTATCCGCTTCTGGCTCAGAAAATCAAGAAAAGCTGGCAGCATCTTTTTACGGATCCACTTCCGGAAGAGACTTACTGGCAAGGCGCTGTCTGGTATCTGAAAAAAGATTGGGTAGTCGGGGAAGAATAATGTTATACTATAAGCAAGAGCTTTACTTGCAAACTGTGCAGCAGAGATGGATGTGCTCTGCTGCATGTTATTTTTTATATGGAGGTGACCTGCCATGGCAAAAGAGCAGCTTGCTGTGATTGAAATGATCACAAATATGATTCTCGGCAAGACCAACGGGGTTAGTAAAGTTGATTTCACACCACAGAAAATCCCGTTTCCGGAAAACCTTCCGTATGAACAGGCTTTCCTGCGCGCTACACCGGAGAGCCAGGGTGTCTCTTCCGAGAAACTGATACATTTACTAAGTAACTTATCTGCATCTCCATACACGGATATGCATCACTTTCTTGTACTGCGACATGGAAATGTAATCTGTGACTGCAGCTTTGCGCCTTACCGGAGCGGCATATGGCACATTTCCCATTCCATGTGTAAGAGTATTACCAGTATGGCAATCGGATTGCTAATCGATGAGGGGAAACTTTCTTTAGATGAAAACATATACAATATCTTTCCCGGAAAAGTCAATCCACTGATTAAAATCTTCCGACCGGAAGTCACAGTACGGCATCTACTGACAATGACAAGTGGTGTAACATTTAACGAGTCTGGGATTGTCTCTGGTAATGACTGGCTGGAAAGTTATCTGAATGCACCTGTATCAGGGAAACCTGGCACAGAATTTCAGTATAACAGCCTGAATACTTATGTATTATCTGCAATTGTCAGTGCACGCACGGAGATGACACTGGAGGAATACTTGCGGCCACGTCTATTTGAGCCTCTTGGCATCACCCGCTATCTTTGGGAGACCTGCCCAAAAGGCATCACAAAAGGCGGCTGGGGACTTTTTATTTGTCCGGAAGACATGGCAAAATTAGGGCAGCTCTATCTAAACCACGGCATATGGCACGAAAAGCAGATCATTCCGGCCGACTGGATCCGCGAATCGACCACAAAACAGGTTGACAGTATCGAAGGAACTTACGGATACGGATACCAGATCTGGATGGAGAATCGTCTGAACAGTTTTGAATTCAATGGTATGCTCGGACAGAATGTGATCGTGTATCCTGACCTTGACATGGTCATTGTCACCTGTGCGGGAAACAATGAACTCTTCCAGAATAACGTCATGCTAGATCTGATACGTGATGCATTTCCACAGGAATATCAGGCATCTGAATATGCTCTCCCTGAAAATCCTGCCGAGTATCACAAACTGACACACCTGGTTCACTCACTTTCCCATGGACCTTCCTGCATGCCGCAGATCCGACGCGGCGGCTGGGCAAAGAAAAGCGGATATTCCAGAAGCCATGCAATATATCCCAAATATGTCCGGTTGCTAAAGGATTTAGACGGAAAATGCTACAATATAAATCCCGCAAGTGTTGGCCTGTTTCCACTGATTATTCAAGTATTCCATAATAATCTGACAAACGGAATCAGACAGATTTCTTTTCAATATGACAAAATCAACTGTCCAGACAAATTTTATATTCACTTTCTGGAAGGAGAAGAACATTGTACACTGACTGCAAGTTTTGATTGTTATATCGATAACCTAATTACACTTCATGGAGAAACTTACCTTGTAGCTGTAAAATGTGAGTATACTACTGATGCAGATCACGCCCCGGTACTTATCCTCAATATGGTCTATCTGGAAGAAGCCATGAGCCGAAAGCTTTATTTACATTTCAAAAGCAACGAATTAATGGCACATTGGTCCGAGTCTCCCGGGAAAGAGCTTATTTTAGAAGGTCTGTCTTCCATCACAGGGGAGATGACGAAGCTTCCACTTTACGGACGCTTTCTCGAAGGAAGCGGAATGCAATTCCTGGAACATTTAATGGTCGATACCATAGAACCAACTGTACATGGAACATTAACTGAATCCGATACTGAAGACGTGGATATTTGATATCTGACATACCATTCCTTGAAATTGTAGCTGTTCTGATTATTATCTCATACAAAAACGCCTCGCAAAATGTGAATATTTTGCGGGGCGTATATTATGCATTTTACAGTTCCATTTAATGATCTATCTCTTTACAAAATTCCTCTATCGTTTCCGATTTTGCTGCCAAACGCAGCCACTTCTTCAATACTTCTGGATCCGTTTCTGCGAAAATTTCTGCCTTCACCTTTTCTGGAACTTCTCCTTTATCCTCAAGTAATTCCAAAACAGATTCTATTTTTCCATTAATAATTCCAATCTGTTTTCCCTCGTCTCGTATAATCCGTTCTCTTTCTTCCATCTTCATATACTCTACCTCCATATCCGCACTGGCTTTGATTTCTCGTATGCTCTCATGCAGACGTTTCAGCCTCTCATCACATTCATCTGGAAGTCCATTTTCATTACTTTCCGTTACATAGTGAAGAAAATCAACCAACTCCTTCGACACTTCTTCCTCATTCTCACCTTTTGTGCTCAAAAGCAGTTTTGTTACTTCATCTCCTAAGCGCAGTCCTGGAACTTCTTTGCACTGATTATCAAATGTATAGCAATATTTCTTCTTTCCATATGGATCATAATTACAAATGATAATAATGTAGAGTGGATTCATCTTATCAAATCCTCGCTCTCCACTTTTGAGTATCGGTGCATCTATCAGTGCTTGATAGAATCTGGTCCGCTTCGGAATATTCCCTTCATTACGATTCTGCATTTCTACATCAAATATCCTTCCATCTTCCGATTCCGCAATGAAATCCAGTCTAACTCCACGCTTTCCCGGAAGATTGTGAATTACTTTCTGTCCAGATTTCCACTTCAAACTCTTAAGCCTGAGTCCTGTAGTCAGTTCGATAATTGCCTTACAATTTTCAAGTTCTTCCGTTGCCACATCAAACAAGAAATCGTCTGTAAGATTCAGTTCCTGCAATGTCTTGCTTTCCTTCGCCTGCATTATGAAATTTTCGTTTTTTACCATACGGTTCTCCTTTTATTATACTCATCTACAGTTACTTTTTCAAACATGGAATTCCGGACGATTCTGTCCGTTTTTGATCGAAGCAGAACTGCTTCTTAAAATATCATGATCACTATTTCGAATGTTTGAGTGGACTTATCATATCATAACATTCCTATCTTCTCAACAAGAAAATACTTATGTTTTTCTTAAGGAAAATCGCCCCGCAAAATGTGAATATTTTACGGGGCGTATATTATGCATTCCTGTTTTATTAAATTATGAGGTTATTATCTTCTTCTCTGTCTTCTGATTACTCTGAGAGAACCTACGATACAAACAGATGCTGCTAATAGGATGAACCATGCAATCAAGTTACTGTTGTCTCCTGTTTTTGCTGATTTAGAAGCTGGCTTCTTTCCTACGTCAGTCTTACCTGTATCTTTTGTATCTTTCTGTGCTACTGTCAGAGTTGTCTCTGCGGAACCATCTGTGAAGTTCACCTTAACAGTATGCTTTCCTGCTGAAAGGCTGCTCATATACTCCTTTGAAAATGTGATGATTGTGGAACCACTCTTACCAAATTAATTATCCTAATCCCATCTAACATTATATCTATTTTCCTGTCCTACTTTTGTCTCCAGCGCGAGTTGTCATTTATACGGCGCGAACTGCAATTTGATTTTATTGAAAGAAAAGTGTTTCTATATTAAAATGTATTTATAGAAAAATGAACTGGAGTGAGAATATGCTGAAAATAGGCATCTGTGATGACAGCAAGATATTCCTGATCTGTGCTGAAAAATTAATTCGGAAATGGTCCGATGAACGCCGAATCCCGGTAAAGATATACACTTTTAATAACGGTGATAAGCTAGTCGCTGCCAATACAGAAGAGCGGCTGGATATTATTTTTTTGGACATTATCATGCCTCTTTTAAATGGTATGGATGCTGCCAGGGAACTTCGTCAGCGCGATAAGTCCGTTAAAATCATCTTTCTGACTTCATCACCAGAATTTGCCTTAGAGTCTTATGAGGTCAAAGCTCAGGGATATGTGCTGAAACCAATTGCCTATGATAAGCTCAAGGAACTTTTGGACGAATGTGCCCAATCATTTGCAGAAGAACCAAAGAACATGGTGATCAAAACTGTCACCGGTTATCAGAAACTGTATTTTCATGAAATTGAATACGCAGAAGCTCAGAATAAGAGAGTTTTCTTTCATCTGCGCTCCGGCAATATCATAGAGTCCGCAGAACCATTTCATTCCTTTGAGGAGCGTTTCTCTTCGCAGGATGGATTTTTCAAATGTCATCGAAGCTACCTTGTATATCTGCAAAATGTAGATCATTTTACCGCAGCTGAGATTACTACGAAATCCGGGCGGAACATTCCGGTTTCCAGAGGCTACGCAAAAGCTTTCAAAGAGGCCTATTTTGCCCAGATGTTCCAAGACTCCTGATATATAGATATGTTTTCCACGATTTGTACACCGGATCTGGATTTTATCCACATATTTTCGAACAAAAGAGGAAACTACGATGCTTGTAAATATTTTAAGCCTGATTCATAACACAACTACATTATTGTTCGGTGTCTACGCATCTGCTGCATTTCTCGGCATCCGCATGAACCGGAAGAATATCCTTTCCTTGTTAACTTTTTCGTGTATTACAGGTGTTTTTTATGTGCTTTCTTTTGTATTGTATGGAACCAGTTTCACGGAACAGGTCTATCCTTTCATTATTCACATTCCGCTTGTATTGTTTCTTACTTTTTATTACAAATATAAAATGGCCAACTCCATTTTGGCTGTTCTGACTGCATACCTCTGCTGCCAGATCAGTAACTGGACTGGAATTGCAGCAATGACATTGACCAGTCAGGAATGGATCTATTACAGTGTCCGTATCTGCGTGACCATTATCGTATTTATCCTGCTTGTCCATTACGTTTCCGACATTACTGCACAGCTTCTGCAGAAGCCGGCTCGTTCACTGGCTATCCTCGGATTTATGCCTTTTGTCTATTACATCTTTGATTATATGACAAGTAAATATACTTTACTTCTTTATTCCGGCTCAAAGGTAGTTGGCGAATTTCTCGGATTCGTGCTCTGCATCACTTATCTGATGTTTTTGTTTCTTTATTTCAAGGAATACGAAGCCAATAAAGAAGCAGAACAGCGCAACCAGATTATGGAAATGAAGCGGATCCAGTCTGAAAAGGAACTGGACGCGATTCGTCGCTCCGAACACGCTGTCTCTATTCTGCGCCATGATATGAGACATTTTTTATTAAGCATTTCTTCTTATATTGAAAATAACGACAATGAAAAAGCATTGGAATATATTAACGAAGTCATCCATACTTCTGACAAAACCGTAATACAGCGATATTGTAAAAATGAAATTATAAACTTAATTCTATCTTCTCATGAGAGTGAACTGGAACATAACTATATTCATTTTGAATACTCTATACAACTTCCGGAGACTCTTGCAGTCTCTGACGTGGATATGACTGCAATTCTTTCTAATGCTTTGGAAAATGCGATCCATGCAGTCCTGAAACTTCCGGAAGCGAGACGTGAGATTAAACTGGATATGCGTCTGAATGAAGAAAAATTACTGATTTCTCTGAAAAATACTTATGCAGATAAGCCGGATTTTATGAATGGACTTCCATATACTTCCGAAGCCGGACACGGGTTTGGAACAAAAAGTATCTGGTATGTTGCTGAAAAACTGAATGGAAGCTGCCAGTTTTCGGTGACAGATACTTACTTTATTCTGCGCGTTATTCTATAACACATGATTTGCGTTTTTTATTGGATTTTGCTATGATATAAACAACAAAAACATATCCATCAGAAGGTGGGCATATGCGAGTCGCTTTTATTGATGATGATCCAAATGAATTAAAAATACTTCATACATATTTTAATGACCTGACTGATCCATCTACAATTTCCATTGATGATTTCTCAAGTGGAGAAGAATTTTTGTCCCGCTTTACTGCCGGACTTTATGACCTTGTAACCCTTGATATTTTCACGGGAGATCTGACCGGTGTCGATGTTGCCCGCAAGATCCGCGAGACGGATCACAACGTCCGCCTTGTCTTCTGCACGACCAGCAATGATTTTGCAAGCGAAAGCTATGAAGTGGCTGCCTGCTCAAAATTCTGGAAAATGAGTTTTTGCTTTTCTTCCCCGATGCCAATTCCATCATCCTGCACTGAAAAGTAGAGGCTGATTTTTCCTTCTCGTCACAGATTTCCAACATATTTTTCCGAACCTTCCCATGGAGTATATACAAGGTGGAAGGGGCTATTATCTGTTATTATAAGTTTATACCATGGACTTCGCAACATATTAACAAACTTTCACGAACTGAAAAAGTCTACTAAAAAAGGTCCACCGGACCTTTTTATCGTATGCTTGGCAACAAAAAAGTCCGCCATTTTTGTACTCTTACAAACTGGCGAACTTTCCTACATTTATATTTATGAGTTGGGGCAAAAGCCCCAACTATGATGCCTACGGATTGTTCCGTGCTTTGCACTCCCACAATCCTAGCATCATATTTACAGTCTTACACCATCTTTTACGACTGCCTGCAGATCCAGATTATCCTTCAGAAGTACAATATCTGCCTTCTTACCTGCCTTAATCGAACCATACTGATCATCAATTCCAAGACTCTTCGCCGGATTAATAGTTGCGCAGGCAATAGCTGTCTCAAGTGGAATCTGCATTTCTTTTACAACTGTTCTCATACAATCCGCGAGGTTCGTTGCTGAACCTGCTATTGCACCATCAGATACTAATGTCGCACGTTTTCCTACGACCTTGACATCCAATCCGCCAAGTGTATACTGTCCGTCCGGCATCCCGGTCGCACGCATGCTGTCACTAATCAGAATCATACGGTCAGCCCCCATCATCTCAAACGTTGCTCTGACCATAGCCGGATGAATATGTATCCCATCACAGATGATCTCTGCCATCATAATCAGCATTCGTATGAGCCAGAGAAATGTTAACTTTCCCTTTCATTTTCTCGATAAATTCCAGATAATCTTCATTATCTTCCGGAGCAATTCCAATAAATTTCACCAGTCCGTCGGAAGCTTCCAGAAACTGCTCTGCAATTTCTACATTACACGGAATAATATTTCTCTCATCTTGTGCTCCTTTTTTTACTTTACTGATAAAAGGACCTTCCATGTTAATTCCCACAAGATCTGCTGCTTTTGGGCTTGTCCCGTTTTTCTTATATTTTGCTGCAACACTTAAGATCTGTTTCAGTTCTTCCACCGGAAGTGTCATGGTCGCCGGAGCAATAGCGGTCACACCAATGGAGGCCTCATACTGTGCGATCCTTTCAATCGCCTCTTCATTTCCATCGCAAAAGTCATCTCCTTTACAGCCATGAAAATGAAGGTCAATCAGGCCCGGAATTGCATATGCACCATCACCGTCCAATACCTCTTCCTCACCAAACTGTGGCTTTTCCTCTTCTGCATATACTCTCCGGATCTTGTCCCCGTCAAGCATAATTCCACCTTTTACAAATGTCTTCTCTTCCGTGTAAACTTTCACATTATCTATGATCATATTTTCTTTCCTTTCTATTCAAGAATGCCTCAGCTTATTTAACGCTACCTGCCAAAGTGGGAGTTATCTCACATCTGATATAGTTTCTTTTCCCTGTTTTCTCTTTCTTCCAGTGCTCGAAGTGTACTGTCATGCATCTCTTCTCTTAAGTACTTATTCTGTTCCATGTAATATGCATAGATGATATCCAACATAACAAGAATCGGGAACTGAGGTGAAATTACATTTCCATGATTCAGATGTTTCAGAGATGGTAATAACACGACCTCCGTACAGTAATTTTCAAAACCTTCCCGATTATTTGTCGTAAACAGTACCGTCTTGGCACCCCTCTTATACGACTCTTCCAGCAGATATGTCACTTCCTCTGTCTCCCCACTGATACTGAATCCAAATACAAGGCATCTTTTGTCCTGAAATACCGATGACATACGCATCATATCTGAATCTGTCATAGAGTCCACATTTACACCGATTCGCATAAAGCGGATTTCCATCTCTTTTGCTGAAAATCCTGAACTTCCGCGCCCACACACAATCACCTTTTCAGCCTTATTCAGATAACCTATAATCCGGACTACCTGACTTTCATCCACCAGACTATATGTTTTATTCAGAAGTTCCTGATATGCATTCAGGACCATACGTGTATTCCCGGTAATCTTTTCCTGTTTCTCTACAAATGTCTCCTCATATTGATAAATGAATTCTTTGTATCCGTGATATCCACACTTTTGTGCAAATCGTGTCAGTGTTGCTTTTGAAGTATACAAAAGTTCTGCGATATGATTTACAGAAAAGTCCATCTTTTTCTGATTGTGAATAAAAAAGTCTGCAATGGTCTTTTCTGTTGTCGTAAATTTGTCATAGTTTGATTCAATAATCGGAATTACTGATTTTACATAATATTCCATCGACACTCATCTCTCCTACATCAGATGTCTCACGTTACAGAAATGATAAAATGCTCCCAACATTCCCGCATCATTTTGATGTTTCGCAAATGCAAGCTTTGTGTGTTTGGCAATACTGGACACAAGATACTTGTCCATAGCTGCCTTAATCCGGTCTTTTAAGAATTCTTCCTGTGCCATAATGCCACCACCTAGTACAACAATTTCTGGATTAATGACATAACAAATGTTAGCAATTCCTTTTCCAAGTACATCGCACATCTCATCAATTGCACGATTACACAATTCATCACCTTTTTTTGCTTCTTCAAAAATGTGATAGCCATCCCAGATATCTTCTTGCTCGCCTTTCCATTCTGCTACCTTCTTTGTCAGTATACTTGCTGCTCCAAGTGTCTGAAAATCGCTGTCATCCATATGCATATATCCAACTTCACATGCACTATTGCTAAAACCATGAAATACTTTCCCGTCAATCACAATACAACCGCCAATTCCAGTACCAATCGTCAATACCAGTGCTATTTTTGCTCCTTTTGCTGCACCAGAACGGTTCTCGGCAAGGCCAGCACAATTTACATCATTTTCTACCTCACACGGAACCTGAAACATCTCTTCCAGTGTCTTCTTAAACTGTGTTCCTGCATAATTAGGAATCAACGGCGCTGAATAGAAGATGGATCCCTCTTTGGTATCTACCATTCCTGCTGTCGAGATACAGATTCCGCTAATCTCCTCCTGCGCCTCCTGCTTCATTTCTTCCACGATTCCTGTTACTTTCTGCAAAATGGCCGGACCACCCTTCCATGCTTCTGTCTTCATAGATCTTTTACATATAATCTCTGCATCTTCGTAAAGGATTCCATATTTTATTGCAGTTCCACCAATATCAATGCTTACATACTTATTCATCTTGCAATCCCCGTTCACATTTTTATGACATCTCTATTCTGTGATATCTATTATATCTGATTCGCTTTATCTTCTCAACTTTCACATTGAAAATCCGTCAATTCTTTGCTTTCATACACAATAGTCTGCAAAAAGGGCAAACCAGCCATTTTCTGCGGTTCACCCTTCTTGTCCACAGGTCATACGACCTGTATTGTTGTTATATTTTCACTTTGAAAATAGCCTTTTTAATTGTCTCAGGCTCTCCCACCTGTACCGCTGTTCTATGTCCGTCACTTGGATAACAGATCAGGAAATCACCTTCTCTTAAGATAACAGATGCATTTTTTTCTCCGTCCATTGGAAGAAAATCATCTTTCTCAACAAATTCCTTAAGTTCCATGTTCTGAATAAAGTTCAAATCAATCTGCTCTGTTCCCTTTAACATTACATGAATATCGAGATAATTCTTGTGAGCCTCCCAGAAACGCTCCTCTGGTGTCGTTGTTGTATACTCTACCACATTTACAAACAACCTGTCTCCGTCAATCTCGTGACATCCTTTTTCATAAGAAAGAATATCGTTATTTTTTGCATATTCAAAGCACTCTTTTACAGCTTCCTCGAGATATGGAAACTCTTCTAACTGATTGATATTTCCAAAAATCATAGTGATTTCTCCTTATTTGTTATAAATTGTTGTATTTGCAGCCGGCACACTTGTGTCACCTTTTACTTTTCTCCAAATCATACTTGCCGGAATACCTATTACAAGTGATACAGCGATAGAGATAATCGAATAGCTCCAAATTGTTACATGGTCAGCAGGTACGAAATATTTTACATAGACCATAACTCCTGATGATGCAATAAATGCTGCAACTGCTCCAAATGTATTGGCAACTTTTGTGAATGCTCCAAGGATAAATGTTCCGATCAAGATACCAAGTACCAGTCCCATGAATCCATTGAACCACTCGTATGCTGATTTCACTCCACCGTTTGCAAGTACCATTGCAACGACAATTGCAAAGATACCAACGAGGAGAGATACTCTCTGTCCAATCTTAGTCTCTTTCTCAAATCCAAGCTCTTTCTTAGAAAGATTTGCCTGAATATCCAGCGTCCAGCTTGATGCTACAGAGTTCAATCCTGTTGACAGTGTAGACTGTGCTGCCGCATAAATAGCAGCTAACAGAAGTCCTGTCACGCCGACCGGAAGCTCAAATGCAATGTAGGATGCGAATATCTGATCCTGTGCTGCTGCCGGTGGAAGTGCATTCTGCTGATAAAATACATAAAGTCCTGTACCAATCAGATAGAATACTGTTGCGATAAAGATAGATAATGCTCCGTTCGTAAGCATCATTTTATTCAATTTCTTTGTATCTGTTGTAGTTGTAAATCTCTGTACAATATCCTGACTTGATACATAAGATCCCATTGTATTAAACCCTGCACCAACAATCATGATAAATACACTGTCTTTAAAAATATTTGCATTGAAGATTGGCTGATCTACTGCAAGGAATTTGTGCTCAGCCGTAAATGCGTGCGCAATCGCGCCAAAACCTCCATCCAGATGCACAAGAAGGAAGACCAGGGCAAATGTTACACCGATCAGAAGGACAGAACCCTGAATAAAATCTGTCCAGAGTACGGACTTCAGACCACCTGTGTAAGAATAAATAATAGCGATCACACCCATAATGATAATCAGTAAGTTTACACTGATTCCAGTCAGGCTTCCAAGTACCATACATGGCAGGTACATAATGATAGACATACGTCCGATCTGGTAAACAATGAACATCACTGCTCCCAGTACACGAAGTCCTTTACTTTCAAATCTCAGTTCCAGATAATGATAAGCTGTATCAATGTCCAGTTTACTGTAGATCGGCAGGAAAAATTTAATCGTAATCGGGATTGCAAGCAGCATACCGAGCTGTGCAAACCACATGATCCATGTTCCTGCATATGAGTTTCCTGCCAGTGACAGGAATGAAATCGGGCTTAATAAAGTTGCGAAAATAGATACGGAAGTAACCCACCACGGCACGGTTCCGTCACCTTTAAAATACTCTTTTCCTTTCATTTCCTTCTTAGCGAAATGAAGTCCGGCAAATAATACTGCTGCCAGATAAACTACTAAAATAATCAAATCAATATAGGTAAATCCCTGCATCCTTTCTTCCTCCCTATGTTCCTTTGGGCAACGATGTTACGACTTATAAATATTTCTTTTTCGCATCACAGATCATCTGTGCAGCTTCTTTTACAATGTCCATATCAGCATCAATCAATGCCGGAAGCGGCTCTCTGACTCCGCCGAGTTCCAATCCTTCATTAATCTTGAGAATAGCTTTGATCACTGCATACATGTTTCCATGTGCAGAACACATTTTGTAAATAATCTCATCACATGCATACTGGATTTCTCTTGCCTTTTCCATCTCGCCTGCTTTTACATAATCATCCAGTTTCAAGTATAACTCAGGCATAACACCATAAGTTCCACCGATTGCTCCTTCTGCTCCGATGACACGTCCGCTCATGAACTGCTCATCCGGTCCGTTGAAAATAATGTAATCAGGACCTGCAGCCTGTTTGAACATCTGGATATCCTGAACCGGCATAGAAGAATTCTTTACACCGATAACATTCGGATTCTTTCTCATCTCAGCAAACAAGCTCTGTGTAAGAGCAACACCTGCAAGCTGTGGAATGTTGTAAATAACGAAGTCTGTATTTGGTGCTGCTGCACTGATATCATTCCAGTACTTGGCAATTGCATACTCTGGTAAATGGAAATAAATCGGAGGAATTGCAGCGATTGCATCTACCCCAAGGCTCTCTGCATGTTTTGCAAGTTCCTGGCTGTCTTTTGTGTTATTGCATGCAACATGTGCGATAACTGTCAGCTTTCCTTCTGCAGCTTTCATTACATTTTCAAGCACAATCTTGCGGTCCTCTACGCTCTGGTAAATGCACTCTCCTGAAGAGCCATTTACATACACACCTTTGACGCCTTTTTCAACAAAGTATTTTGTCAGTGCCTGAACAGCCTCCGGACTAATGTTTCCGTCTTTGTCATAGCATGCATAAAATGCCGGGATAACACCTTTGTACTTATCAAGATTTCTCATAGTTACTTGTCTCCTTTTTCTTTTTTGATTTTTGATTTATGTGTGAATTAATTAAGCTTCCAGTTTTTTCATCTCTTCTACAAAAGATTTTGTGATAAGTTGCGGTCTTGTAATAATTGAACCAACTACTACGCTATATGCTCCAAGCTCAATCACATGTCTTGCTTTTTCAGGAGTATTAATATTTCCTTCTGCAATGACACGATGCTTTGTTCCGGCAACAATCTTTCTTAAAATTTCAAAATCATTTGCTTCAATCTTGTCACCTTTGCTTTGCTCTGTATATCCGACCATCGTTGTTCCGATAAAATCAAATCCAAGTTCATCTGCATGAATTGCTTCTTCAACAGTAGAACAATCCGCCATCCAAAGCTGATCCGGATATTTTTCTTTTGCTTCTTTGAAGAATTCATCCAGTGTCTTATTTCCCGGTCTTTTTGAAATGGTAGCATCCATCGCAATAATTTCCGGCTTTACTTCCATCAGTTCATCAATTTCTTTCATGGTAGGAGTAATATAAATGTCACTGTCTTCGTAATCTCTCTTCACAATACCGATAATTGGAAGATCTACCTGTGACTGAATCTCTTTAATGTCCTCTTTTGTATTTGCACGGATTCCAAATGCTCCACCTTCTTTTGCAGCCAAAGCCATGCGTCCCATAATGAAAGAAGAATGCAACGGCTCATTTGACAATGCCTGACAAGATACAATTAATTTACCTTTCAGGTTTTCTACCTTCTGATTCATCTTTAATGTCCTCCTTCGTTCTAGTTGCAGTATAAGTTCTTCTGAAACTTTTTTCAATATGTTGTGTGTATTTCGAAACTAGTTTCATATATTTTGACTGAAACTCAATTTTTCACAAATTTTATGCATCTTCTTTTGTAAGCATTGCACAAACCAATGGTAATTTTTTCAGACCTTGAAACTAGTTTCTATATTTGCTTATAATATTGAAATAATGAAACAAATCAGTATACTTAATATCAGAAACAGGAATTTTACATTACAGAAAACACATTTTATAACAACAAAACAAATGCATCTGAAATTTATTTATCAGAATGTAAAGTAAAAAAAGAAAAGTGAGGTATAGCTATGGTTATTTACAAAGCAAAAGATTATCAGGACATGAGTAGAAAAGCTGCAAATATTATTTCAGCACAGATTATTATGAAACCAAACTGTGTGCTTGGACTTGCCACAGGTTCTTCCCCAGTCGGAACTTACAAACAATTGATCGAATGGTATAAAAAAGGGGATTTAGATTTTTCACAGGTAACGAGTATCAATTTGGACGAATATAAAGGTTTAAGTCCGGAAAATGATCAAAGCTACCGTTACTTTATGAATACCAATCTGTTCAATCATGTAAATATCAATAAATCCCACACATTTGTCCCTAATGGTCTGGAAGCAGATTCTAAAAAAGCGTGTGATGATTATAATGAAATTATCCACAGCCAGGGAGGTATTGACCTCCAGCTTCTTGGACTTGGTCACAACGGGCACATTGGTTTTAACGAGCCTGGAGCTGCTTTCGAAAAAGAAACTCACTGTGTTGATCTGACAGAAAGTACAATTGAAGCCAACAAACGCTTCTTTGCTTCCGAAGACGAGGTGCCACGCCAGGCATATACCATGGGCATCAAGAATATCATGCAGGCAAAGAAAATTTTGGTCGTAGTCAGTGGTAAGGACAAAGCTGAAATCTTAAAGAAAGTACTCTATGGAGCAATCACTCCGGAAGTACCGGCTTCCATCCTTCAGTTACATAATGATGTAACAATCGTTGCTGATGAAGCTGCACTGAGTGAGATTGATAAATAATATCTACTGGACACCGGACATTGCAGTGTAACTTATAAAATGCATTTAGCTTTTGTTAAAAAAGGGAAGCTGTGATACACATCCATGTACCACAACTTCCCTATATTTTCATCTTCATTTAATTTTAATCAATTGTCCATTTAAGCAGCTGCTCTTTCACCTTTTCAAATATCTGCATTACAACTACTAACACAATTACCATAAAGATAAATCCAACCCAGGTATTGGCAAATACACCAAGTTCAGAATTCTTTTTTACAAAATAGCCCATGCCTGAACCGCCACCATACATTTCGGCAAATACAAGCATTACAAAAGAACTTCTCAGTGAATTTACAAAACCGGCCAGAATAGATGGACTTGCTGCCGGCAGAATTACTTTCATGAACCGCTTTACACCTGTCAGTTCCAATGTAGCTGCCTTGTCCAAATAGCGCTTATCAATGGTCATGATTCCTGTGATTGTAGCAAATAATGTTGCCCAGACAATATTATATACAACCAAAAATATGGAAGCTGATAATAATGTTGATGACAACAACAGTACAAACGGCGACAATAAGGCAGATAACAATTCTTGTTATCTGTAAAAGTATCTATATTAACTTCATTCATTTTCGGAGCCTATTATAACATCAGGCAAGATTCCAAAGTGATGAACAACAAACTGATGAAAACTGTTAAAGGATTGTGATGAATTTCACTTAATATACTAGCATAAATATTAAGTATATGTTAATATATCTGTAAAATAAAACTTTTCTGTCAGACAGTGTTCATCTGAACTATGAGAGGAAAGTATATGACTAAAAGAAATACAGCAAAAAAAACGCAAACATTGAAAGCCCAGACTGCGGGGAAACAGAAACTTAAGACGCAAGTAGCAGAATCACGGAATTCTGATGATTTTATTATGTTTCCGACTGCGGATTTCTGTTTTAAAGAATTAATGCAAAATGAAAAGGTTCGCAAAGGTATTATATCTGCAATATTGAGTGTTGACCCAAAAGATGTAGATAGTTCCAAACAGCCCCTGTCTATCAACCATTTATTTTTCTTTCCGAATAAATATATTATTACTTTGTATACTAAAAAACCTGTAAGCATAATACTTACAGGTTAACTAACTCCCCGAGTAGGGTTCGAACCTACGACCCTTCGGTTAACAGCCGAATGCTCTACCACTGAGCTATCGAGGAATAACAAATATATAATAAACCCAAGTAACAAAAATTACAAGGGTTTTTTTCATATATCTTCAAAACTGCATATAAGAAACTTTTTAACATCTTTACCTATCCACCTTACTTGGTTATGCCCTCGACCTATTAGTAACAGTCAGCTC